>Ga0097691_1001092_pt1 | contig 20969 bp, 17 predicted proteins | sample NGESurdeep072012_8_FD_72858 | JGI IMG/M metagenome (GOLD analysis project Ga0097691, IMG submission 72858) | Arctic peat soil microbial communities from Barrow, Alaska - NGEE Surface sample 210-1 deep-072012 | ecosystem: Environmental > Terrestrial > Soil > Wetlands > Peat ... | reverse complement strand
CTTCGTGTTCCTGCTGGTCGGGTTCGGCACCAAAGTGGGCCTGGTGCCGCTGCACAACTGGCTGCCCGACGCGCACGCCGAAGGCCCGACCCCGGTATCGGCGGTGCTCTCGGGGCTGCTCCTCAACGTCGCGCTGTACGCGGTGGTGCGCTGCAAGGTGCTGGTCGATGGCGCCCTCGGGCGCAATTTCTCCGGCGGCCTGATGATGGGTTTCGGCCTGCTGTCGGTGGTGGTGGCGGCGTTCTTTCTGTCGCGGCAGAAGGACATCAAGCGCATGTTCGCTTACTCTTCGATCGAACACATGGGGATCGTGACCTTTGCGTTCGGCATGGGCGGCCCGGTCGCCGCTTTCGCCGGCCTGCTGCACATGACCGTGCACTCGCTCACCAAGAGCGCCATTTTCTTCACTGTCGGCCATGCCACGCAGAAGACGGGCACGCAGAACATGGCGGACATCCGCGGTTTGATCGAGCAAAGCCCGGCCATCGGCTGGGGACTCGCGCTGGGGACCCTCGCCATCCTCGGCATGCCGCCGTTCGGGGTGTTCACGAGCGAGTTCCTGGTGCTCACCACCGCCATGCACGAGCACCCCTGGGCGACGCCGTTCCTGTTGGTAGCGCTGGGAGTCGCCTTCGCCGCCATCTTCGGCAAAGTCCAGCCGATGGTGTTCGGCGAGACCAACCTGCGCCGGCTGCCGCATGCACCGGCACTAGTGCCGGTATTCGTGCACCTGGCAATCGTGCTGATGCTGGGCTTGTACATCCCGCCCTATCTGGTCGAATGGTACCGGCAGGCGGCCGCTTTCATCGGCTGAGCACGCAATGGGCACAATGGGCAAAAAGCGATGACCGATCTTCCGCTCCAAACCGAAGCCATCCCGGGCGCCATGCCCGCGTTCCGTTCAATGATCGAGGCCGGGACCCTGCGCGCGGTGGTGGAGAAGGCGAAAGCGCAAAAAGCGCGCCTGGTCGCCCTTTGGGGCAGCGACGAAACCACGCGCGGCGGCGCTTATGCGCTGCACCTCGCGCTGGCGCTTCGCTCCGGCCTGTTGTGGCTGACGCTGCCGCTCACGCGCGAGCACCCGCGCTATCCCAGCATCGCCGATATCTATCCGTGCGCGAACCGAATGCAGCGCGCCGCCTACGACCTTCTCGGCATCCACGCCCAGGACAGCCCGGATCACCGCAAGTGGGTGCGCCACCGCGCCTGGCCCGGCGGCGTATTTCCGCTGCGCAAGGAATTCGACATCGGCACGAGCCTCCCCGCGTCGGACGACCGCTATCCGTTCGTCAAGGTCGCAGGCGAAGGCGTGCACGAAATACCGGTGGGCCCGGTGCACGCCGGCACCATCGAACCGGGGCATTTCCGCTTCTCCATCGTCGGCGAAAAAATCCTGCGCCTGGAAGAGCGCCTGTGCTACACGCACAAAGGGATAGAGAAGCTGTTCGAGACCATGACCCTGGCCGAGGGCGCCAAACTCGCCGGGCGCGTGTCCGGTGATTCCACCGTCGCCTACGCCTGGGCCTACGCCATGGCAGTCGAGGGCGCCAGCGGCACCGAGGCGCCCGCCCGCGCGCTCGGCCTCCGGGGAATCATGCTCGAACTCGAGCGCATCGCCAATCACCTCGGCGATCTGGGCTACCTCGGCAGCGACGTCGGGCTGGCGTTCGGCTTTTTCCAGTTCTGGCGGCTGAAGGAAGACCTGCTGCGATTGCAGGGCGAACTGTTCGGACATCGCTACCTGATGGACCAGGTGGTTCCCGGAGGCGTCGCGCGCGATCTGCCGCGCGACCGGGCGGCGCACCTGCTGACACAACTCGCGCGGATACAGTCTGAGGCCATTGCGCTCAAAGCGATCTACGACGATCACGCCGGCGCGCAGGACCGCTTCATCATGGCCGGGCAGGTGCTGCCTGAACTCGCCGAAGAAATGGGGCTCGCCGGATTCGCCGGACGCGCGAGCGGCGTTAAACACGACTTGCGCGTCGATTATCCGATACCGCCCTATCAGCAGGCCGGGGTGCGCATCGCTTTGCATACTCGCGGCGATGTCTCCGCGCGCGTGTTAATGCGATTCGAAGAACTATTCGAGTCCATGCGGCTGGTGCAGGCGCTGGCCGGTGAGCTTGCGCCGGGCGAGATTCGGGTTCCGCTCGCCGACTGCAACGCCGGGAAATGCGGCGTCGGCTGGGTCGAAGGCTGGCGCGGCGAAGTGCTGATCGCGCTTGAAACCGCGGATGCCAACCGCATCCATCGCGCCCATGCGCACGATCCGTCGTGGCAGAACTGGCCGGCGATCGAGCGCGCCGTAATCGGCAATATCGTTCCCGACTTTCCGCTGATCAACAAGTCCTTCAACCTTTCCTATAGCGGACAGGACCTCTGACATGTATCAGATGCTCAGGCAGATCGCGAAAACCGGCATCGTCAGCGAACCGCCGCCGCATGCGGACGAGGCGCTGCGCCAGATCGAGCAGCGTCTGGGCGCGGTGATTCTCAAGCACTTCGGGCGCGCGCTCACCATCCGCCACGTCGATGCAGGCTCGTGCAACGGCTGCGAACTGGAGATCCACACCATGAACGGACCCTACTACAACCTGGAGCGGCTTGGGATCAAACTGGTCGCGAGTCCGCGCCACGCCGACATGCTGCTTGTGACCGGGCCGGTATCGCGCAACATGGAGCTCGCGCTCAAACGCACCTATGACGCGACGCCCGATCCGAAACTGGTGGTCGCGATCGGCGACTGCGGCTGCAGCGGGGGAATTTTCGGCGAGAGCTACGCCAGTTGCGGCCGTGTGTCCAATGTCATCCCGGTGGATGTGGCCGTGCCCGGCTGTCCGCCCACGCCGATCGCACTGATGCAGGGCATACTCACCGCCATCAGTTCCGGCCGGCACGACGGGGCCTGAAGGCCGCGCATGAACAGCGTCTGCGCATGGCCATCCCGACGCTGCCGCTAGCGTTCATCGGCTGGTTTTTTGCGATCGTATCCTTCGCTGCGCTGGCGATCGGCATACTGCTACTGCACCAGCTTTTCCGCAGCGGAAAGATCCCGCCCGAATACCTGCAGTCGCGCATCATCAGCGACTTTGCGCTGCTTCTCGTCTGGCTGATCGGACTCGTGTCGGCGTTCGGCCTGCTCAACGGCTTTTCCTGGGGGCGCACCGGCCTGGAATATTTTTGCTGGGTGCTGATCGCGCTGACGCTGCTCTCCGGCGGCACGCGTCTGGCCGCTTATCGCCAGCATCCGCAAGGCCAGCGGCTGACGCCACGAGGCTGGGTCATCGCGGTCGCCGGCATGATGCTGATTGCGCTGCCGCTGGTCGCGCTTTGCGGCGTGACCATCCTCACGCTGCGCAGCGACGAGGTGCGCCAGCGACTTGAGCGATCTCAAAGTTAAGGATGGTCTGAACAAAGGGGCCTAGGGACCGGGTGGGACCCTTCCCTTCCCACCCGGTCCCCTTGTCCTCCAAGGTGGGAGACCGAAGGTCGGGACCACCCGAAGAGGTGTGGGAGACCGAAGGTCGGGACCACCCGAAGAGGTGGGGGACTTTCCCCTCAAGGGGGATCGAGACCTTCGGGGCGTCCCCCGAGGGGACTTCCTTCGGGGCGTAAATCCCCCAAGTCAGAGGAAGCGCTGTTTGTCTCGGGGACTTAAACAGAGCTTCCTTAAGCGACTTATTTGCTGCGCCAGGCCGGGTTGTCCAGCGCGGCGTATTGCGAAGGCGGCCGCTTTCGGATATAAACGCTCAGGCAATTTTTTGCCGCAACATCCGAGAGACAAAGTTGAGCACGCACAAAAAATACGCTGCCTTCTCAGGCAAGATGCTGATGGTGGGCTTTGGCGCCGTGGGCCAGGGCTCGCTGCCTCTGGTGCTGCGCCATATCGACATCCGCTCGCAGCAGATCACCATCGTCACCGCCAATGACTTCGGCAAAGACATTGCCGCCGAGTACGGCATCAAGTTCCGGATCGAGCCGCTGACGCGCGCCAACTACATCTCCATCCTCGAGCGCGAACTCGGCCCGGGCGATTTTCTGGTCAACGTTTCGTTCGACGTTTCCAGCACCGCAGTGGTCGAGTGGTGCCAGCAGCACGGCGTGCTCTACATCGACGCCTGCCTCGAGCCCTGGCAGGGAGGCCATACCGACCTGTCGCTGCCGGCCAGCCGCCGCTCCAACTACGCCCATCGCGAGGCGGCGCTGGCGCTACGCAGCAAGTACCCGGCAGGACCGACGGCCGTGCTCATGCACGGGGCCAATCCGGGCCTTGTTTCCCACCTGGTAAAGCAGGCGCTGCTCAATCTCGCCGGCGAGCTTGGCGTAGGCGCCGCGACGCCGTCCGACCGTGAAGGCTGGGCCCGGCTCGCCGCGCAACTGCAGGTAAAAGTGATCCACGTTTCCGAGCGCGACCACCAGACCAGCCGCGTGCACAAGCGCAACGGCGAATTCGTCAACACCTGGTCGAGCGAGGCCTTCTGCGGCGAGTCGCTGCAGCCGGCCGAACTCGGCTGGGGCACGCACGAACGCAACTGGCCGCACGATGCGCGCGAATACGGCTTCGGCTGCGGCGCCGCCATCTATCTCGACCGGCCGGGCGTGGCCACAAAGGTGCGCTCCTGGGCGCCGTTCGAGGGGCCGTTCCGAGGCTGGCTGATCTCCCACGGCGAGGCGATTTCCATTCCCGACTACCTGACCGTGCGCGAGAACGGCAAGCCGGTCTACCGGCCGACCTGCCACTACGCCTACCACCCCTGCGACGATGCCGTGCTGTCACTGCACGAGTTCGCCGGCAACGGCTGGCGCTTCCCGCCGCAGCAGCGCTTGCTGCGCGAGGAAATCGATGCCGGGTTCGACGAGCTGGGGGTGCTGCTGATGGGCCACAAGCGCGGCGCCTACTGGTTCGGTTCGCAGTTGGGGATCGAGGAAACGCGCAAGCTGTGCCCGTACAACAATGCCACCAGCCTGCAGGTGAACGCTCCCTTCACGGCGGCTATCATCTGGGCGCTGAGAAATCCCCAGGCCGGCATTGTCGAGCCCGACGAACTCGATTACCGGGCGATCCTCGAGCTTTGCATGCCTTATCTGGGCAAATTGGTCGGCGCCTATACGGACTGGACGCCGCTCGCCGGCCGCTCCGGGCTTTATCCGGATGACATCGATGCCTCCGATCCTTGGCAGTTCCGCAATTTCCGGGTAACCTGATGCACTGATCCACGAGATCGCGGAACGTCCGACAGGCTTTCCAATCCGCGTCCTCCGGCGGCAATGAATATCGGATCGTCCTGTACAAGCTCATGTATCATCTATGAAAACATTGGCATCACACGATTGCGCCAGAAGCCAGATCAACCGAATCGCGCAAGGCGCGTTAAATAGCCAAGTCGTAGCGCGTAGGGCCGAACCGGCCCAAATTGAAGTGCTGTATAAACCAAAAAAGGAGATATTGATGAAACGAGCAGTTTTTTTTCTTGCTGCCACGGCAGCGCTGGTGACCGCAGGGCAAGTCTCGGCTGCCGACGGTAAAGCGGTATACGACAAGTCCTGCGCCGGCTGCCATGCCGCCATGGCGCCAAAGATGGGCGACAAGGCGGCGTTTGCACCCCTGATCAAGCAGGGAGTGAATGCCGTGGCCGCAGTCGTGATCAAAGGCAAGGGAGCGATGCCGCCTAAAGGCGGGGCCGCGTCGGATGCCGATGCCAAGGCCGCGATCGAGTACATGTTCAGCAAGTCGAAGTAACCGGCGGCGTCCAAAGCGCTTGGTTCGATGCCTTGCCGCGAGGAGCGCGCCTCCTGCGGCAGGGGGCTCACGGCTCACCCCGAGGCGGACCGTGAGCCAAACAGATCAAAAAGCCGGCTTGCGCCGGCTTTTTGCGTTAACTGGGACGGCTCACCTTGCCAGTATCCACTTGACGATCTTCTTCAGATCCTCGTCGCTGGCCTTAGTGGCGGGGTGCTCCTTGCCCTCCTTCAGCTTGGCAACGAGAGCCGCATCCGCACCGGCCTTGCCCTTGAACTTGGCCGCGATGTCCTTCAGCGATGGTCCCACCTTCTTTTCTGCATTGGCGTGGCAGTTGGTGCAGCCCGCTTTTTTCGCCAGCTCCTCGGAGGCGTTTGCCGATCCCGCCATGGCCACGCCCAACACAACCATGCCCGCCACAATCATCGACCTCATTTTGGCTCCTTGTTGAAAAAATCCGGAAAAATACGAAACCTGGATTCCGATGGTAATTGAACGCAGACGGCCAAATATGACGGAAATCAACTCTTAACCTCAAACAAACCATAATCCCGCGCGGATAGGTGGATCGCTTTGCTCAGACAGCCTTGGCGCTGCTATGTGCCAGCGCCGCGAGGCGGTATTGCTGCCGCCAATCAGCGTCAGGTCCAGCCTTGCTCCCGAATTCGGTCGGGCACCGGGCGGGTTCTTTCGCCCTAGGGGTTGATATACGTCAAATCGAGCCATCCGCGTTCGTTTAGTATCTTAAAAACAAAAGGGATTCACCATCGTAGACATGTCAGCCCGGAAGCATAGGAGCAGGGGAACGCCAGGCAGTACTCAGCGGTGTGATCGCGGCCGCCAACGGGGCGTTGCCCGCGTGAAGCATGTCACCTTTCTTGCGGATATGCATACTGCAAATTGAAAAGCGTAGCCGCAATCCTGAGCGATACGACGCAACAATCGGCACCTTCGGCGAAAGATTCGAGGGAATGAGTTTGTCCTGTTCGAGACAGGTCAGAGACGCCGTTTATTTAACCGGGGAATCGAAGGCCATGCGTGTTTCAAGACTTGCAACGTGGGTAATCGCGGGCGTCATTTGTTTGGCGGGAGCATCGGTTCTCTGGCAGGAACAAGTCAAAGCGGCCGACGCCGCCAGCGCCAAGGACGCCGAACCGGCCGTCGGAAACCCCGCCAACGACACCTGCCTCGCCTGTCACGGAAACGAGGGGTTCGCGATGCCGGGCGCGGACGGTCAGATGCGCCAGTTGCACGTAATCAAGGACAAGTTCGGAAAAAGCGTGCACGGAAAGCGGGCTTGCGTCGAGTGTCATACGGACATTACCGAAATTCCGCACAAGACAGGCGTAACGCATAAGGTCAGTTGCGTCACCTGCCATGAAGCGTTGTGGGATGCCGCCAAGATGGAGAACAAGACCCAGGAGAACGCGAGACTTGGGGTGGTCGTACAGCAAATCGACAAGTACATGAGATCCATCCATGCGCGGCCGAACCGGGAAGACCAGTCGCGCACCAACGCCACCTGCTACAACTGCCACGCCCCCCACTATATCTATGCCAAAGGTAGTCCTGAACGCGCAGAGTGGCGACTCAGCGTTCCGAACGCATGCGGAAAGTGTCACGCCAAGGAACGCGAGCAGTACGCGACTTCGGTGCACGGCAAAGCAGTGCTGAACGACCGTAACCCGGTCGCGGCGATCTGCTCGGATTGCCATACCACCCACGACGTCGAAGATCCGGCAAAGGATTCGACCAGGCTCACCATCACCAAGAACTGCGGCAACTGTCATCATGAGAGCTTGAAAACCTATACCGAGACCTACCACGGCCAGATCAACAAACTGGGTTACGCCTATACGGCCAAGTGCTTCGACTGCCACGGCAGCCATGGCATCCAGCGCGTAGACGATCCGAAGTCGAAGGTGCATCCGAACAACCGCCTGCAAACCTGCCAGCAATGTCATACGGGTGCGACGCAAGGGTTCACCACGTTCGAGCCGCACGCCACCACGCATGATTTCAGTCGCTATCCATATACATGGATCGCATCGAAATTCATGATCCAGTTGCTCCTGGGCACGTTCGCGTTCTTCTGGACGCATTCCGCGTTGTGGTTCTACCGCGAATACAAGGATCGCCAGGCACGCAAGTCCCGGCCGCATGTGCGCACGGATGAACTGCCGCAGGGCAAGTATTACCGGCGCTTTCCGCTCATCTGGCGGATTGCCCACCTTACCTTTGCCCTGACGCTGATGATATTGACCTTGACCGGCATGTCGGTGCTCTATGCCGACAGCGCCTGGGCGCCTGTCGTCATGAACGCGTTCGGCAGCCCGAAAGTGGCGGCTATCGTGCACCGGACTTGCGCGGTCATCTTCGCCACGGTGTTTTTCGTGCAGCTGATCTATTTCGCCCTACGCATAGGGCGCAACTGGAAAACCTTCCACTGGTTCGGACCCAACTCGCTGGTTCCGCGCTGGCAGGATCTGTGGGACATGATCGCGATGTTCAAATGGTTCTTCGGCCTCGGGCCGCGGCCTGTGTTCGACCGCTGGACTTACTGGGAAAAGTTCGACTACTGGGCGCCGTTCTGGGGCGTGACAATCATCGGCGCGACCGGTGTGATGCTATGGATTCCGAACGTGACCGCCTCGTTCCTGCCCGGGTGGGCGTTCAACGTGGCGACAATATTCCACGGCGAAGAGGCGCTCCTGGCCGCCTTGTTCCTGTTCACCGTGCATTTCTTCAACAATCACTTCAGACCGGACAAGTTCCCGCTGGATGTGGTGATGTTCACCGGCGCAATGCCGCTGGAAGATTTCAAGCACGAGCACACGGTGGAATACAACCGCCTGGTCGAAACCGGAGAACTGTCGAAGTACCTGGTGGACGCTCCGTCGCGGCCGATGACCCTGGGTTCGAAGATACTCGGGTTCAGCCTCATTGGATTCGGTTTGGTCCTGCTGGTCCTGGTGCTGACCGGGTTCATCAACAGCATGTTTGGGTAAGGAAAATCGATGCGAAAACGCCCAGGCTGCGGAAGCCTGGGCGCCTGCAAATCTGGGCGTCTGCAACTGCGCGCGAAGACCCGGACTAGGTTTCCGTTTGTTATGGGAATAGAATATCATTGATCTGAATGGTGAAAGTATTTGACTGCAAGTAAGTATTGGCCAACCCACTACCTTCGAGATTTGCAATGAAAAATTTAATCCTGTGCATGGTATTGTCGGCGGCGCTGATTGGCTGCGCGGATAAGAAGGAAACACCCGCCAACACCACAACCGCGAAGCAAACTGCAGCAGATGTCGGTGCCGGCAAGATCATCGCGGAGCGGGACTGCAAGGCCTGTCACGGCGCGAACGGCGGGGGCGTGGCGCCGGCTATTCCGCATCTGGCGGCGCAGCGCGAACGCTACCTGCTCGCTTCCTTGAACGAATACAAGAACGGAAAACGCACGCACGCCGCCCTGAGGGACATCGTAACGCATATGAGCGAGGCGGATATGCGCAATGTGGCCGCATACTTTGCCAGCCTGCCACCTGTTCCGATCACCACGGCTAAGGATGTCAAGCACACCTCGCCTTACGAGAAGGGTAAAGTGCTCGCGGCCGAGTGTGCCAAATGTCATGGCGAAGGCGGCAACGCCAAGACGCCCGGAACGCCCACGCTGGCCGGCCAGCAGCCGCATTACCTGGTCGCTGCGATCCTCGAGTATCACCGCGACGATCGCAAGATGACCTCGATGAAATCGATCATGCGCGATTCCGATAGACTGGACCTGGAAAGCCTCGCCCTGTATTTCGCCGCGCAAACACCGGTGCAGCGCGCGGCGCCGGCTCGCGGCGATTCGGCTGTTGGCGAGCCACTTAGCGCCATGTGTGGCGGCTGCCACGGTGCACGCGGCGTCAGCATAGACACGGCAACGCCCAACCTCGCCGGGCAGGATGCGCAATACCTGGCGAAGGCGATCAAGTCCTATCGGACCACGCGCCAGAACTGGGGCATGCAACGCTATGTGGCCGGGTTAAGCGACAAGGACATCGACAACATCGTCGCGTTTTATGCGTCTCAGCAGCCCAAAGCCGGCGACCAGATACCGAGCTCAACCCAGGAGCTGGCGGCGAAGTGCAACCGTTGTCATGACCAGGACGACAATCCTTCCATGGCTGCGCCGCGGATGAGAGGCCAGGACAAGGACTATCTGGTGATGGCCTTGAGAGCCTATCGTGATGGCAAGCGCGAAAGCACCACCATGCACAATATGAGCTTCCCCTATAGCAATGCCATCATCGAGGACCTCGCATCCTGGTACGCGAGCCAGCCGGCGAAGTAAATCTTAGGCAAACGATATCCTTTAAGAGCCAGGATCGCCCAAGCGGTATCGTTACTGACTTAGCCTCTTACTCGCTGAACTGAAGACACGCCGTCGCGGCCGAGAGCCCGACGGCGTTTGTTTCTATACGTGAGGATTAAATCGCGCGCCCCGCTGGTGCACAGTTGTCACGTTGCACGGACGAAAAGCCGTCCGTACGCAATCGGCGATTCTGGATAAAGACAACCCTAAGCCGTTTTTTGGACAGGCCCGGAAGATACCTACCCCGAGGTGAGGTCCGGCAATGCGGCGCGCTGCAGCTACCATTGCGGTAGCTGCAGCGCGCCTACTCTTCAGCCAACCGCAATCTCTTCCACACCGTGCCGGCTCGCAACGGCTTCCGGCGTTCCGGAGAACCACAGCTGATACATCGAAACGACCCACATGAAGGCAAAGCTCAGACCCTGCAGCGCGCCCGCGCCCATGGTCACGAAGGCGAAGGGGTGATACAGCTTGACCATGTACCAGGACATAATATCCAGGGCGAGGCAAAGGAAAGGCAGTCCGACCACAGCCGCCTTCAGCCAGACCGGCCGCCAGTACGCGTGACTGAAGATAGTGCCCACCAGGTAAAAGATGAAGGTCAGGCCGAACAAGTGAATGTGCGAGACGCGAACTAGCGTGAAGATATCGGTACCCGTGTCCTGCTCGGTCACCTTCTTCAGGTTGTCCAAGCCATTCAAGTTCGCCAAGTGCGGATTGCTGCCGTCATGACAGGCCATGCAGCGCTTTTCTAGAGTCGGTTTGACTGCGGTTTCGTACTTCGCTTTGTCGGCCCCCTGCTGAACCCATGAAACCAGCACGCCGAGTTCGTCGGGCGGGAGCATGTTCGACATCGGGCCACGCAGCGCCGCTTCCAGGCGCGATCCCTTGCCGCTGCCTGAATAGGCAATGACGAGGTCGTCATAGGACATGTCCTTCGGGTTTCCGTCGCGCCCGGAATAGGTGTGGAACAGATAGATCGCGGCAAACATGTAGGCAAGTCCCAGGAGGAGCAGCACCGCCGTGTACATGACGCGCATGCTGGTGGGCAGTTCCGAGAAATGCAGGTAATGGCGATGCAGTGGCGTAGCTCTCATGATCTATCCGTATGTTGGGTGGGCTGAATGTTCTAATGCAATCCGGGTATCGCCGGCATTCCGGCGAGTTTTCATTTGGGTGGAGGCAGAACCAGGTAGGCGAGGCCGCGCGCCTTCTGCCGCGCATAGTGGGCGGCAAGGCCATCGACCAGCGCGTCATCCAGTCCTTCGGACATCACCGCCATTTCCTTGCTCTTGCGCTCGCCCCTCTTGTAGGCGCGTAGCACCCTTTCCAAATATTCCAAGCGCTGTGCGGCCAAAGCAGGCGCACGCGGATCAGTGCTGTTGCCATTGACACCATGGCAACGGTCACAACGCTCAGCCCACTCCGCGACGGTCAGGGGCTTGCCGACCTTGGGCGCCTGGGGTGCCTGACCGGCGTAGTAGGCGGCCAAATTCTTTGCGGTAGCCTCGTCGATCGAACTTGCCGGACCTTTCATCGTCGCGTCGCTACGCGATCCGTCCTTGTAAGCGCGCATCGCATCGGCAAAATATTGCGCCTCCTGTCCGGCGAGACTGGGTGTCGCCGGATTGCCGCTCACACCGCCTTCCCCGTGGCAACCAACGCAACCGGCGGCGGCTGTCTTCCCTGCGGCGGCGTTGCCCGGCGCGGGCGTTTGGGCCTTGCCAGGCTTTTGCAGCGCATAGTAAAGCGCGATGTTATTGAGATCGGTCTCCTTCAAGCCCGATACCAGGGTCTTCATCATGTCATGCTTGCGCTGCCCGCCCTTGTAGGCGTTGATTGCGGCAATGAAATACTTCGGATCCACCCCGATCAGGTTAGGCATCCCGGGGGTCTTGCTGATCCCGGCCTCACCATGACATCCGGCGCAACCTGCGGCAGCCGCTTTGCCGGCGCTAACCGCGCTCGGCTTGGCCGGGGCGGCTTTCGCGCTGCCGCCGCTGCTCGGCTCTGCGGGCTCCAGGCTCGCATAATATGCGGACACTTTCATGATCGCATCGTCGTTCATGTACTTGACCGTATTGGTCATGATCTTGTTGCCGCGCCCGCCAGCCTGATAAACCTTCATCTCGAGGTGAAGGTAGACTGGCCGCTGCCCCGCGATGTTAGGCACGCCCGTCTGTTTGCTGATCCCGTTGATACCATGGCAGCCGGCGCACATGGTTTCAGCCACTTGCTTGCCTTCGGCCACGTCCTGGGCTGTCGCGTACACGACTTTGAAATCTGCACTATTGGCAGCACCCAAATTGACGGTTTGGGCCACCCCCGCAGTCGCCAGCAAGCCACCAACAAGGCTGGCGCCGAACATCGTCAGGTAAACAATCCGCGCGCTTCGTTTCATCGACGTTCCCTCGACCGATCATCCGTATATGCAATATATTTCAATTGCGTGCCAACGCCGCTGCATCGACAAGATCTGGGGCCAAGTTCAACGGCACGCGTCGGATATTCTTGCTTGAATTTGCTGAAATATTTTACCATGAAGCAACGATACGCGCAGACTCCAGGAGACAATTCTGCGTTGCGCAATCATCTCTGCTCCGGATCACGCCGCGCGGCGCGCACGGCCAGCATTGCCGCTTCCATGCGGCTGCGCACATGCAGTTTCTCCAGGATATTTGTGATGTAATGCTTGATGGTTTTCTCCGACAGATGGAGGCGGTCGCCGATCTCGCGGTTGGTCAGCCCCTGCACCACCAGTTTGAGAATTTCCGACTCGCGTTCGCTCAACCCTTCAAGGGGATCCTGCGGCGCGGGACTGCGGGTGAGCGTGACCAGAATCCCCGCGGCAAGCGACGGCGTGACGTAGACCTCACCTTGCGCAACGGAGCGAACCACGCGCGCCAATTCATGTGCGGAAACGCCTTTGAGCACGTAGGCGCGGGCGCCGGCCTTGAACGAAGCCAGCAATTTGCTCTCATCCTCCATCACCGTCAGCATCATTACCTTGGTGGTGGGACAGGCGATCGTGATTTTCTCGGCGGTGACGATCCCGCCCCAGCCGGGCATCGTGATATCGAGCAGCACGACGTCAGGAACAAGGTCACATGCCATGCGCAGGGCGTCCTCGCCGCAGGAGGCCTGGCCGACGACATCGAAATCCGGTTGCGACGCCAGGGAATGCACTACGCCCTCGCGAAACAGCGGATGATCGTCCGCGACCAGGATGCTGATGCTGTCAGCCATCGATGCGCTCCAGTTGCCACAGGGGCAGCGACACACGCACGACGGTGCCGCGACCGATGGCACTGCGGACTTCGAAACTGCCGCCCAGGAGTTCCACCCGCTCGCGCATCCAATCGAGCCCGAAATGACCGTCCGGCTTCAACGCGTTGGGATCGAAACCTTTGCCATCATCAGCCACTTCGACGCTCACGTGGCCAGCCGAACCCGTCACCGCTACGCGCTGACCGCGGCCGCCGCCGTGGCGAAAGCCATTGGCCAGTGATTCCTGCAGCACCCGAAACAGCGTGATTCTTACCGGTAACGGGGCCGTGGCAGGGGCGTTGCTGAGCGTGAGCGGCACGCCGACGCCAGTTTTGCGCTGATGGTCATCCGCGGCGCGCTGCAACGTCTCGGCCAGCGAAAGCTGTTCGATTTCCGGCAGCTGCAGCCCGCGCAGGATGGCGCGCAGGTCGGTAAGCGCAGACTGGAGCGCCAAGTGGATGGTGCGAAAATCCTCGCTCACGTTGCCGTTGCGGCCGACCGAATGTTCACAGTTCCCGCAGACGTCGGCAAGCGCTTCGATGCGCATCGAAGCCAGCGCCAGCCCCTGTCCCGGCCCGTCGTGCAGGTCCCTGGCGATATTGCGCAAAAACTGTTCATTCAGCGCCATCGTGCGCGCGGCGGCTCGGCTTACCCGATCGTGCAGCTGCTCGTTTTGAGCCAACAGCGCACTCAGCTGGACAACTTTTTCCTGCAGTTCCCGTTGTTGTACCACTATGGTGTTGTTCGCCCGTTTCACCAGAGCCGTAAACAATGCGAGTATGGCCAACGTGACTACAGCTTGTATTCCCCAAATGCGCCATTGGGCGGCACGCATATCCTGTTCCAGATCGTCGGCGGTTTGGTACAGCTCCGCGACCACAATGATGGACCCGTCGTTATCGTCACGGATCGGGGCGTAGGTTTCGATGAGACGCGAGGATCGCTTAGCCCCTAATTCGATTTCCAGATCAGATTGTTTGGCGACCTGCGTGCGCACTTCGCCGGCAAAGGCCGCCACCAGCGGCGTAGTGACCGGAAACTTGCGCCCCACCAGCAACGGATTCGCGCTGCTGTAGACGATCCGGCCGTCCCGCGCCCAGACCCTTAAAGCCACCGCGCGTTCCCCAAAGTGGGTGCCGGCGAGCTCCCGGTCGAGCGCGATGCGATCGGCGTCGTTTATGCGGCCACCCCCCGCCAACGACTGCAGATGATGAGAGATAGCGCCATGCAGATAGATACTGGTCACCACTCCGGTGCCGCTGATGACGCCCTTTTCAATTTCCTTGCTCACCCAGGTGCCGATCACCGCCATTCCTGCCAGCAGCACCAGAATGCCTGTCAGCAAAAAGCGGTGTAGCAGGTTTAGCTTGGAGAACGAGAACGTTTTCATCACCGGGAATCGGCTCATTCTAGCAGTCCCCGTCTGAAGCGACAGCCCCGATAGGCCCGAAATATAGGGACCAAGGTCGCATCGAATAGGATCTCTGGTCCGTTTCGCCGTCGCGCGTCATTGTGCAATATACACCGAGGATAGGCAACGGCATATGAGACCAGCACCAGATCTTTACCGGCTTCAAACACGATCGTCCCACGCTATTCCCGTGTCACGTCCGTCGTCGGCGCAACTTGCTTTGCCTGACAGCTTGGAGCGGCAGCATCAGCAGGTAGAAGAGCCATGCGAACGCACCGTTTCGTTTCCATGAATAGACTGGCTCCGATCATGGTGATCGCCGTGTGCTTCGCGGGAGCCGCTCCACTTGCATTCGCGTCGAAGACAAAGCTCATCGTCTACGAGGCCACGCTGGAAGAGCCGGGCCAAAAGACGCCGGAGGTATCCACGGATGAGCTGAGGGTCATTCTGGCGAAAAAGATCGGAGTCGTGTTCGATGCCCGGCCCAAAGAGGAATACGCGGTCGCCCACATTCCCGGAAGTATCAGTCTCGACGAAAAGGGACTTGTTCGCAATGCGCAGTCCTTTCCCGACCCAGCTACCCCCATGGTTCTGTACTCCAACGGTCCTTTCTGCGATTGGGCGAACCGCCGGGCGCAGGAGCTGGCGAGCCTGGGCTACTCCAAGGTTAGCCGCTATCAACTCGGCCTTCCGGTCTGGAGGGCGCTGGGAGGCACCGTTGAAACCAGCCTAAAGGGTTTCCGCCGCATCTTTTACGAAAACAACGCCGTAATCGTCGACGCGCGGAACCGCGCGGAATACGCCGCCGGAACCATACCAGCGGCGGAAACGATACTCGCGGGCGAAGTGCCCAAGGCCAAAGAGGATCGCCGGTTGCGCTACTACGACCATAACACCCAAATCATTGTTTTCGCCAACAGCGCCGGGGAAGCCCGCGCGGTCGCCGAAGAACTCGCCAGAAACGCATACCCGAACAGCAGCTATTTTGGCGGATCGTATAGCGAATTGAAACGCGCAAAGCTTTTTTCTGAACGCAAACCAGCTCGTTCGTATCTGGACGGTCTTGCGCAGTAACCTGAAAGGCGAGCATGCCCAAGCATATTGTTCGATTGGTCTCTCTGATAGTAGTTCTGCTTATTGTGGCAGTGGTTGCGAAACCATACCTGACGGTCGATTCGTTCTATCGATTTGGTCACTATCGTGCCGATTCCGTCACGGAAGTTGCGGCCAAGGAACCCGTCTACCAGACACCACGTTATTGCCAGGGCTGTCACACCGAGCGCCACGCGCAATGGTCGGCCGGCAGTCACAAGACTGTGATCTGCGAAGTATGTCATGGTGCGGCCCAAGGGCATCCGCAAAACGGCAAGCTTCCGATTCCATCGGATACGGTGAAATTGTGCACTCAATGCCATGAAGCCATGCCTGGAAGACCCCGTACTCAGCCGCAAATAGATGTGGCGAAACACGCGAATGGCCAACAATGCACGGTTTGCCATAATCCGCATTCGCCCAAGATCGCGGCCGCACCGGCCAAAGTAGCCGGCAACGCCGCAACGGGCAAGCAGCGCGCTGCCGCATGCGCAAGCTGTCACGGCGCCGAGGGCATCAGCGCGAACGACACCTGGCCGAATCTTGCGGGGCAGAACGCAGCCTACCTTGCCAGGATACTTGGTGCGTACAAGTCCGGCGATCAGAAGGACGTCGCCATGACGCCGCTGGCCCAGGGACTCAGCAACGCAGACATTCAAAATCTCGCGGCCCATTATGCCGGCCTGAGCTGCAAGGCACCTGCAAACGAAACGCAAGTCGGTGACGCCTCGAAAGGGAAAGTCCTGGCGAAAAACTGCGCGGCCTGCCACGGTGAAACGGGCGTGGCGAGCAATCCTGCGTGGCCAAAACTTGCCGGTCAAAAGCCCGGTTATCTGGTGAACGTGCTGAAGGCCTTCAGGGCCGGACTGCGCAAGGACCCGATGATGGCCGGCGTTGCCAGGGGCCTGAGCGACACGGACATCGTCAACCTTGCTGCCTACTACACCGGGCAGAGCTGTCAGTCTACAAACGAAGGAAAGAGCAAACCATGAAGAAAGATTCCAAACCTTCATTGGCCGCGCGGCGGGAATTCCTCGCCAAGCTCGGTCGCGCCGCCACCTGTACCGGCGCCGTCGTTGGAGCCGCCGGTGCTCTAGGGGTCATGCAAAACGTGGCCGCAAAAACCGAGGCCAAGTCCGAAGGCAGCTCGTTCCCTACCAAAGACTACGACTGGACCAAACACCAATGGGCATTCGGCGTCGATGCCACCAAGTGCATCGGCTGTCTGCGCTGCGTCGAGGCGTGCAAGCGGGAAAACAACGTAATGCAGGATGCGCATCACTTCCGCACCTGGGTCGAACGCTACGTCTACCTTGAGGGCGAGGAAAACGCCCGCATCGACAGCCAGCAGGACCCGGTGAACATCGAAGCCTCCGGTTCGGAGAAAGTATTTCGATTCGCCAACCGCTACAAGGACGCGAAAGTGGAGAAGGCTTTCTTCGTGCCCAAGCTGTGCAACCACTGCACCAATCCGCCCTGCGTGCAGGTGTGTCCGGTCGGTGCCTGCTATCGGACCAAGGACGGCGTGGTGCTCATTGACGACGACTACTGCATCGGCTGCCGATACTGCGTGCAGGCCTGCCCTTACGGCGCACGCTTCTTCGACGAAGAGAGGAATGTTTCCGACAAGTGCACTTGGTGCTATCACCGCATCACCAAGGGCCTGCAACCGGCCTGCGTCGAGATTTGCCCGGTCGGCGCCCGCGTGTTCGGCGATCGCATGGACAAGGAAAGTCCGATCAGCCTGTTCATACGCAACAACCGGGTGCAAGTGCTCAAGCCCGAAACCGGCAATGCCCCGAACGTTTTTTATGTCGGTATCGACAAAGAGGTGAACTAATGGAACCGATACTTCAATTAGCCCCTTACACGGGCTGGGTTTATCCGAACGAAACGGTGTTCGAATGGTCGGTGCTCATCGCCGTCTATCCCTACATCACCGGGCTGGTTGCGGGGGCGTTTACCGTGTCCAGCCTGTACCAGGTGTTCGGTTTCCAACGGCTGAAGCCGGTGGCACACCTCGCCCTGCTGACTTCGCTCAGTTTCATGATCTTCGTGCCCACGCCGTTGCTGCTGCACCTCGGGCAACCGCAACGCGCGTTCGAGGCCACCATCACGCCGCATCTGACCTCGGCGATGGCCATGTTCGGGTTTTTCGCAAGCTTTTACGTCGCCCTGCTGATTATAGAAGGCTGGTTCGCTAACCGCCCGTTCATCGTCGAGCAGGCGCAAAAAAGGACGGACCTGCTGGGCAAATTCTACCGCCTGCTGACCCTGGGCTCCTATGACGTGTCGGAACACGCGATGCGTTTCGACAGAAAATGGATATTCGCGCTCGCCGTCATCGGCATCCCGGCAGCCCACGGCCTGCACGGTTACGTCGGATTCATGTACGGCTCGGTCAAGGCGCGCGAATGGTGGTCGTCGGACCTGATGGCGGTCATTTTCCTGTTCTCGGCCATCATCTCCGGCGTTTCGCTGCTGGCGGTGCTCTACGTCGTTTCGTGCAAGCTGCGCAAGATACCGGTGGATCTGGGCTGCCTGAAAGGGCTGGCTTATACGATCTGGGCGTTCATCATGGTTGCGCTGGTGCTGGAGGGCCTGGAATTCGCCAACATCGTCTACAAGGGCCGCGAAGGCGTGGACATGATCATCCAGTACGTGACCGGCCCGCTGCTGATTCCGTATTTCATCCTGCAATTTGCCATCGGCGCCGTCACGCCGCTGCTGTGGCTGTCATACATGATCTGGCGCGGCACCACCGGCAAGGCGCTGGTGGTCGGGGTGACGGTGTGCGCCTGCCTGGTGTTGTTCTCCGTGTTCATGATGCGCTGGAACGTCGTCATCGGCGGGCAGGAAATCTCCAAGACCGGTAAAGGACTGCTCAGCTATCACCTGCCTTTCTTCGGCAAGGAAGGCGCGCTGGTGGCGTTCCTGCTGACCGTGGCGCCGCTCGGCCTGTTGTATGTATTGACCCGGCTGTTTCCGCCCTGGGAGCATGAAGCGACATCCTCATCTGCGCTTCACGCCGGTTGAACCAAGTGCAGCCCAACTACTTTTCATTGAGGCAAGCGGTGCTCTTTCTATCTCTGCACCTGAAGCGTCAAGCTCAAAGGGGAATTAGCAGTTCGTACCACGTCTCGATTCGTCAAATAGGAGGTTGTGTATGAACAATCAAGTGCACGTCCAAGGACGTTCGTCTTTTGTCGATATGCCGAAGCAACTGATAGCGGTACTCGGTTTTTCTCTCGCGGCGTCGGTCACGGCGCAAACGGCAAGTGCCCAGAGCGGTGAGCGCGGCGGCAAGGAAGTGGTCGAAGCGGTGTGCTCGTCCTGTCACAGCACCGGCGTGAACAGCGCGCCGAAAATCGGCGACAAGAAAGCATGGGCGAAGCTCGAGTCGCGGGGACTCACCGGTCTCACCGAAATCGCGCTCAAGGGCATCCGGAAAATGCCGGCGCATGGCGGCAATCAGGCGCTCAGCGACAGTGAAATCGAGCGCGCAATTACCTATATGGTCAACCAGTCTGGCGGCCACTGGACCGAGCCTACAAGCAAGAGAACCCCTGCGGCCGAGCGCAGCGGCAAGCAGATCGTGCAGGTGCAGTGCACCAAGTGCCACCAGACTGGCGTGGATGGCGCACCCAAGATCGGCGACCGAGTTGCCTGGATACCGCGACTCAAACAAGGACTCGAGGCCGCGGTGTTGTCGGCGATCAAGGGACACGGGCCCATGCCTGCGCGTGGCGGCATGGCCAATCTCACCGATTCTGAAATTCGGGCAGCGATCGTCTTTATGGTCAACCAAGGTGTCGCTCCGGCGCCAGGACCTTCGGCCGCACTGGCCGCAAAACCCGGCTCCGATCATAAGGTCATCGAGGGGACGGAGATCTATCTGGGCATCGTATCGGCGGAATCGTTACGCGCGGAACATCCGAAGGAGGACGCGGAAAGCTTGATGCACGGGGGCATTCCGAGCGCCAAGGGCTATTACCACGTGAACATCTCGCTGCTCGACAGCAAGACCAAAGCCGAGATCACGGATGCGCAGGTAAGCGTGAGAATCACCGACCCGGTCATGGGCGGCGAAACGAAGAAACTCGAGCTCATGGCGGTCAACAATGCGATTAGCTATGGCAACTATTTCCGGATGCCAAGCAAGGACCCCTACACTATCACCGTGCAAATCCGGAAGCCTGGCGTGTCTCGGACGATCGAGGCCAAATTCGACTTCAAGAACCGATGATAGCTATGCGCATCGCTCGCGCCTCTCCACCAGCTTCACTTCGAGCCCGCAAGATGCTGGTCGCGGCTCAAACGACAAGGCACGCCCGGCCTTCAGACGGCAGTGTTTTTGGTTCTGTCGCCCGTGTTCCGGCCCGGTGTTCGATCCTCGATCGCCGGATCAGTGCACGTCCTTCCAGAACTCCTTGTAAACGAACCAGGTCAACACGGTCAATAGCAGAAAGAAAAACACCACGGCAATTCCTATTTGCCTGCGGAAGACCTGAGTCGGTTCGCTCAGCCACACCAGGAAATTCACCAGGTCCCTGACCGTTTCGTCGTACTTTGCTTGATTAATCGTCCCCGGCTTCTCGATGTTGATGCTTTGTAAGACATAGCGCGTGCCCTCCTTGCCGCCCGGCTCGCCCTCCATCTCCGTGATCGCGGAGAACGATTTCGCCTGGTTCTGCGCCGCCTCGGCTTGCTCTTTGGTCTTGAACTCGCGCACCTCCAGCACCGGCTCGCCCTGCAATTGCCACAGCGCGTGCGGCATGCCGACCCGCTCGAACGCCAGGTTGTTCCAGCCGGTCGCACTCAAGGGGTCACGGTAGAAACTGCGCAGAAACGCATAAAGCCAGTCCGCGCCGCGCGAGCGTGCGATCACCGAAAGGTCAGGCGGCGCCGATCCAAACCAGGCCTTGGCGTCAGCCTTGGCCATGCTGATGTCCATCATTTCCCCGATTTTCTTGTCCGCGGGGAACATCAGTTCGTCCTTGATCTGTTGCTCGGAAAACCCCAGGTCCGCCAGCCGGTTGTAACGCATGAGCGACGCCGAGTGGCAGCCCTGACAGTAGTCGACGAATGTGCGGGCACCTGCC
>Ga0097691_1001091_pt1 | contig 20981 bp, 18 predicted proteins | sample NGESurdeep072012_8_FD_72858 | JGI IMG/M metagenome (GOLD analysis project Ga0097691, IMG submission 72858) | Arctic peat soil microbial communities from Barrow, Alaska - NGEE Surface sample 210-1 deep-072012 | ecosystem: Environmental > Terrestrial > Soil > Wetlands > Peat ... | reverse complement strand
ATCGCTCTACCAGCCCTCCGCCAAATTTCCTCTCAATCTAAACCGCAGATCGGTGGAAATCGGAGTACTTGTTCAGAGTCTCCCTAATTGAAACTGAGGGTGCGATGTACATCGCTTTCTATAATTTCTGTCGCGTTCAAGAGGCCATTGGGGAACCCTCTGCAATGCGGGCAGGGCTGACCGACCACGTTTGGAGCATTGTGCAACTATTGAGCGCCGCGTAATATTGCCGCGGTCTTTGTACTTTTAAGAAGGGGTATTCCCATGAGCGTGCGCGGCGTCCTAATTCTGATCATTACTTGCCACGGACTGTATAGCCAAAACATTCCGCAGCCACTCACTCAGGTGGAGGCGTGTCGCAACTTCCGCGCATCTGTAGTCCAAATTGATACCGACACCATGCACGGGACTGGATTTATCGTTTCGCCTGATGGCTGGATCGTTACTGCCTTGCACGTAGTGGCCGATCAACAAACCTTGGTTAAATATGGCAATCTTTCAGTATCGATACACGGGCACAAACGCGGTATTCCGGCTGAGGTTGCGTCCCAACTCGACAATCACACACGACTCCGTGATTTCGCGGTTCTCAAAATCGACGGTACCGATCTTCCCCATTTGAATTTGGGCAGTGAGGTTAATCTCGAAGATGGTTCCCAAATCGCGATCATTGGCCTGCCATTGAGTGCTTTGTTCGCCGTACCTGTTGGCTCCATTCCTAGTTTTTGTTTGACGGGGACGGTAGCTTCGCAAACTGCTGTCCCATTGGGGAACTTGGAGTTCCTTCACACCATTTACTTCCAAGGTGTATCGATAAAGGGCATATCCGGCGCACCAATCATTTCCCTGCAATCTGGCAAGGTAGTCGGTGTTGTCAGCACTCGAATGACCGGAATTGACAGTGCTTTGCAGCAGATCAGAACTGATTTCGAGGCCGATGTTATTAAGATGAGGGCAGCGGGCGTCGAAATCCACTCGCGGATGAACGGAATCGAACCCGGCCCCGCTGTGGACAGAATTGTCAAAGTTCTTGACGAACAACTAGCCAATGGATTGGGCACTGGCACTGGGGCATCCGATATCGCTGTCACTTTGGATCAGGCAAAAAGGGACTACGAGCGTCAGCATACGACAAAGTGATTCATGTCCCAAAGTCTATTCATCGTCCCACGTTGACTCGATAGATCAACACACTCTTTGGACAGTACCCAGCCTTCTCAGTTAGGGCTTGCAGCACATTGGCTTTCGTTCGCACTCGGCTGTCCGGAAACGGACACTTTTGTTTGGGGCGGAACACCTCACTTTCCCGAAACGAAACTACGTATCTCCTAACCTATTTCTAATCAGTAAGAAGCCACCGCTGCGATTGGCTGCCCACTTGCTCTTTCACAAGTACAATGGATATCGCCCGTCCCGAATACAGGCAACAAAAGCGCCGCCGCCAGATAATCTGGGGCGGCGCCGGCCTCGTCGTCCTGGTGGCGCTGACAGTAGGCGTCGCCCGACTGAAACCAGCCGCTCCGACGGTGGAGCGCGCAACCATCTGGACTGATACTGTGAAGCGTGGCTCCATGCTGCGGCAGGTGCGCGGCCTGGGATCGCTGATTCCGAACCGCGAAGATGTTCTGCAGATTCCCGCCGAAACCGAGGCCACGGTAATTCGCATCGTCAAGCTGCCCGGATCGGAAGTCCAAGCGGACACTATCCTGGTCGAGATGAGCAACCCGGAACTGGAGCAGGAAGCCGTCGATGCACAGCTGCAGGTGAAAGCGGCGCAAGCCGAATACCAGAGTCTCAAAGTGAAGCTCGACAGCGACCTGATGACCCAGCGTGCCGGAGCCGCGACGGTCAATGCTGACTACAGCGAAGCACAGCGCCAGGCGCAGACCGATAAAGCGCTCTACGACCTGGGAGTAGTGTCCGGCCTGACCGCAAAGGCATCGGCTGGCAAGGCTGACGCACTGGTCACCCGCAACCAGATAGAAGATGAGCGGCTGAAGATCAATCGGGAAGCTATTAAGTCTCAACTTGCCGCCCAGCAGGCCAAGATCGAACAGATGCAGGCGCTGGCCGGTTTGAAGCAAAAGCAACTGGAAAAACTCAGGGTGCGGGCCGGTGTTGCGGGAGTGCTGGTGGAGCTGCCATTACAGGTTGGTCAGCACGTGTTGCCGGGCGTCGAGCTGGCGAAGATTGTGCAGCCGAATCACCTGATGGCCGAGTTGAAGATTCCCGAGACCCAGGCGCGCGACGTGCAGATCGGAGAGCCGGCGTCCGTCGACACCCATAACGGAGTGATCCCGGGTACGGTTAGCCGGGTTGATCCCGCGGTACAGAACGGAACGGTCACGGTTGACGTATCACTGAAAGGCGATCTGCCGAAAGGGGCGCGTCCCGATTTGAGCGTCGATGGAACCATTGATCTGGAGAAGCTGGAGAACGTGTTGTACGTGGGGCGTCCGGCATTTGGCCAGGAGAACAGCACCATCTCTATGTTCGTGCTGGACCGCGAAGGCAATGGGGCCGCGCGAGTGCAAGTGAAGACCGGCCGCGCCTCGGTGAACCTGATCCAGATCGACTCCGGACTCAAGGAAGGCGACACCGTCATCCTTTCGGACATGTCGCGCTGGGACAACACCGACCGGGTAAAGCTGGATTAGTGATCGGTGGCCAGTGGTTGGTGGTCAGTACGGTAGTGCGACGCTTCAGAGCTACGTGACCGGCATACGGTAAGCGGGGCAAAGAGGCTGTTGGGAAGTTCGGGACAGCAAATCCCTCGGGGCTGACGCCCCTCGGGATGACAAAAAAAGGAGCCGTACGGCACGCCTGAAGGCGTGCCCCTTCAAAATGTTGGCTGACAGGAACTCTCTTAGAAACCTGCCAAGCCCCGGGGAACAGAATTTCATCGCGAGAGAGCGAAAACACTATGAGCGAAGCAACAGTACCATTGATTGAAATTGAGAACCTCACCAAGGTTTTCTACACCGACGAAGTCGAAACCCACGCCCTCGCTGGAGTTCACCTGACCATCGGCAAGGGAGAGTACGTTGCCATGTCCGGGCCCTCGGGCTGCGGCAAGTCAACCCTGCTGTCCATCATCGGGCTGCTCGATACTCCGACAGATGGCAAATACAAGCTGAACGGCTCGACAGTGGAGAAGCTCGACTTTGCCGACCGCTCGCGGATCCGCAATCGCGAGATCGGCTTCATCTTCCAGAGTTTCAACTTGATCGGCGATCTCACGGTGTACGAGAACGTCGAATTGCCGCTTACGTATCGCGACGGCATGCCTGGCCCGGAGCGCAAGCGCCGCGTGCTGGAGTCGCTGGAGCGAGTGGGGATGGCGCATCGCTTGCGGCACTATCCTTCGCAACTGTCAGGCGGTCAGCAACAGCGTGTTGCGGTGGCTCGCGCCCTGGCTGGATCACCCTCGATCCTACTGGCGGATGAGCCTACCGGAAACCTCGACTCGCGGAATGGCGAAGCGGTGATGGAGTTGTTACAGACGCTGCATCGCGAGGGATCCACGATTTGCATGGTGACGCATGATCCGCGCTTTGCCGCACACGCCGAGCGTGAAGTACACCTCTTCGACGGCAAGGTTGTGGCCGAAGACGAGCTTCGCCGGTTGATGCAGGAGACACAATAAGCAGCTAGCGGCTAGCGGCTAGCAACTAGCAACTAGCCGCTAGCGCTGGGAGTACGTGGTTTCGCAGTTTACGGCTGAGCGAACAAGACGCCGTGACATCGAAACCACAGCCGCACAGAGCTGATTGCTAGTCGCTAATTGCCAGTTGCTCTTATGATCCGACTAAAAAATCTTGAGCGCAGTTACAAAACCGGAGCGGGCGAGACTTGGGTACTTCGCCGCATTGACCTCACCATCCCCGAAGGCGAGTTCCTCACTGTCATGGGGCCGTCGGGAGCGGGAAAGTCTTCACTGTTAAATGCGCTGGCGCTGCTGGATGACCAGTGGGCCGGCGAATATTGGTTTCGCGACCAAGCGGTCCATGGCATGAAGCGCAAGGAGCGCAGCGAGTTGGCAAAACGCAATATTGGCATGGTGTTCCAGAGCTATCACTTGCTTGATGACCTCACGGTGCAGGAAAACATCGATCTTCCGCTGTCGTACAAGGACATCCCGCGCAGCGAGCGCCAGGCGATGGTGGCGGACACGCTCGACCGTTTTCAGATCGTGGCCAAGAAAGACTTGTATCCCAACCAGTTGTCCGGCGGACAGCAACAACTGGTTGGCATCGCCCGCGCGGTGATTCACAGGCCCGCGCTGCTGCTGGCGGACGAACCAACCGGAAACCTGCACTCCAGCCAGGCGAAGGAGATCATGGAACTGTTTACCGAACTCAATCGCGAGGGTACGACCATCGTGCAGGTCACGCACTCCGAGGTGAATGCGTCGTATGGCAGGCGCACGATTCAACTGCGTGATGGTTGGATGGACAGCGACACCAGCAACCCCACGCTGGCTCGGGCCGGGCAGGCGGTACAGCCATGATCGAACGCTGTTCGCGGTCTCCGGTGCTCGTGATGTTGCTTTGCTCACTGCTAGCCGGCGCTCAGGGACAGACGTCAAGTTCCATCCCTGCAGCGCCCACTCCGCAACCCGCCCCGCAAGCGCAGGTGGCGATTCAAACTCCACCGCAGCTGGCCATGCCGCACACGTGGGAGCCATTCGGAGCTTATCGCTCAAGCACGGTGCCGGAGCCGCAACTGACCAACTCGCCTCGGCTCGACCAACTCATACGCGACGGCAAGCTCTACATCTCGCTTACCGACGCCATCTCGCTGGCGATCGAAAATAATCTCGACGTCGCTATCGCACGCTATAACCTTCCCATTGCTGACACCGACATTCTGCGGACCAAGGCGGGCGGTTCATTCCGCGGCGTCAATACCGGCGTCGTGCAAGGCACGCCGGGCGGCGGGGTGGGAGGCTTCGGCACCGGTGCTCCAGGAGCGGGTGCAGGCGGAACCACGGGCGGTGCAGGGGGAGCGGGTGCTGGCGCATCAGGAATCGTGCAGTCGACGCTCGGCCTTGGCGCTCCCGTGCAGTCGTACGACCCGGCGATCACCGGCAACATGGGCATCGAACATCTGACGACGCCACTCTCCAACGTTCAGATTTACGGCGTTCCCTCGTTGACGCAAAATACTGGCGTCGTCAACTTGGCCTACCAGCAGGCGTTTCCGACCGGAACCAGCGTTACCTTCGAGTCGAACAATAACCGGCAAACGACGAACAGTGTTTTCAGCAGCCTGGTTCCCACACTGGGGTCCTACTACAGAGTGACCGTTCAGCAGCAGTTGCTGTCGGGTTTCGGCTTCGGTCCAAACCTGCGCTTCCTGCGCATCGCCAGGAACAACAAGAAGATTTCCGACATCGCGTTCAAGGACCAGCTGGTTGCCACCATCACGCAGATATCGGACATCTACTGGGACCTGGTCAGCGCCTACGAGCAAGAGCGCGTCACCGAGCAGTCTTATTCATTTGCGCAGCAGAGCCTCGGCAATGCGCAGAAGCAGTTACAACTTGAAGCTGTGCCTGCCATGGACGTGATGCGCGCGGAAGCGGAAGTCTCCCGTCGCGACCAGGACCTGCTCATCGCCAAGACCAATCTGCAACTCCAGGAATCGCTGATGAAGAACGCAATCACCAAGAACCTGGACGATCCTGTGCTGGAATCGATGCCGGTAGTTCCCACGGACCGCTCGGAGCCTGCCGACGCTCAGACCGACCGGGCACTGCAGGAGCTGATCAGCGAGGCACTGGAAGGCCGGCCTGATCTGGCGGAGTCGAACATCGATCTGGTGAACCGGCAGATCAGCCGTCAGGCGGCGAAGAACGCGCTACTCCCAACGCTTTCTGCCGTCGGATTCTATGGAGGTACGGGACTGGCGGGGCAGTTGAATCCGAACTACCAAGGCGGCCCGAACACGTCCGTGTTGCCCACGAATTATTGGGGAGCTTTCGAAAACTCCTATAACAACACGTCTCCCGATTACTTTGTGGGATTGAACCTCAACATTCCCATTCGTAACCGCGTGGCCAAAGCCGATCAGTACCGCTCTGAACTGGAGTACCGTCAGGCCGAGCTTCGCCAGCAGCAACTCAAGAAACAGATTCGCATCGAGGTCCGCAACGCACAGTATGCTCTGGAACAGAGCCGGGCGCGCGTACAGGCCGCCAGAAAAGGCCGTGACCTCGCCCAGAGAACCTTTACCATCATGCAGAAAGAACAGGAACTGGGAGCGGGATCGAGTTTCCAGACGTTGACAGCGCAGCGCGACTTGGCGGTGGCCGAGCTCGACTTGGTCAACGCCAACACGGCCTATCAGAAGTCGAAAGTGGAATTGCAGCGTGCCACTGGTACCACCTTGGCGGATAATGGCATCCAAGTTCAGGACGCCGTCGATGGCGTCGCGGCATTGGGGAGTCACGTTGGTCAGAGCACAAACCCAAACTAGTCGTGCCGAGCACAGCGACTCCGGCAGTTCTTCGCGCGAGCGATTGAACGCGGGGCGCATCCTCGCCGCCGACGATCAGCCTCACATCCTGGAGGCCATCGAACTCTTGCTACGCCCCGAAGGCTTCGTGGTCGATACCGCGAAGTCTCCCGGTGCGGTGCGCGAGTCGCTGGCTAGCGAGTTCTACGATGCCGTCCTGATCGACCTCAACTACACGCGCGACACCACGTCGGGCCAGGAAGGGCTCGACCTGCTGTCGCAAATCGTCGCCATCGACAGCAGCATGCCGGTCATCGTGATGACGGCGTGGGGCAATGTCGGACTGGCCGTCGAAGCCATGCGCCGCGGCGCTCGAGACTTCCTGCAGAAGCCATGGGAGAACGAGCGCCTGCTTGCCATCGTTCGGACGCAGGTGGAATTACATCGCGCTCTGCAGCGCACCCAGCACCTGGAGGCCGAGGCGCGGCTGCTGCGCGCCGAGGGTGCTCCGGATTTCATCGCCTCCGCCCCCTCCATGCAACCTGTGCTGCAAACCATGTCGCGCATCGGTCCGTCCGATGCCAACGTTCTGGTGACCGGAGAGCATGGTACGGGCAAGGAAGTGGTAGCGCGCACGCTGCATCTCCTGTCGCCGCGCGCGAACATGGCGCTGGTAGCGGTCAATACTGGCGCGTTGCCTGAAGGCACGTTTGAGAGCGAGTTATTTGGACACGTGAAAGGCGCCTTCACCGATGCTCGCACCGATCGCATTGGGCGATTTGAACTGGCGGACAATGGGTCAATATTCCTCGACGAAATCGGTAACGTCCCCATGCGGCAGCAGGCGAAGCTGCTGCGCGTGCTGGAGACGGGAGAGATCGAGAGGGTTGGCTCCTCGCGCACCAAGAAAGTGAATGTGCGCGTCATCTCGGCAACCAACTCCGATCTCACTGCAGCCATTGCTGCCGGTCTGTTTCGCGAAGACCTGTTGTTCCGCCTGAACACCGTCGAGATTCATCTGCCTGCGCTTCGCGAGCGTCGCGAAGACATCCCCGCCCTGGCGGCACACTTCCTGGCGCGCTACGCCCAACGCTACCGCGTACAGGTCCGCGGATTCGCGCCCGCAGCGATGCAGACCATGATGCAATACGCGTGGCCGGGCAACGTCCGAGAATTGGAGCACACGCTGGAGCGCGCGGTGTTAATGGCGCACAGCGACGAGCTGCAAGTCTCTGATTTGGGCTTGAATTTGCAGCGGTTGCAGGGGCAGAATCTGGAGGAACTCAGCATCGAGGAGGTTGAGAGCATCCTGGTGAAAAAAGCCCTGCAGCGCTTCCATGGCAATGTCAGCCAGGCTGCCGAGGCCCTCGGGTTGAGCCGCGGCGCGCTCTACCGCCGCATGGAACGCTATGGACTCTAGCTCTGGCAGCCGCTACCGGGAACGCGTCCGGCATGCCAGCCAGCAGTTCAAACCTCACCGACTGATCTACGAGCGCCGCATCGCAATCTACGCCGTGCTCGCCGCACTTCCCGGTATGATCCTGGGGGTAACGCTGGTGTGGAGCCAGCCGTGGGCCCGCGACGCGAAGATCGCTCTCACCGTCTTTGTTCTTTTTCTGTGGTTCATCCTCACCCTGACGCTGCTGGAGCATATCGTCCATCCCTTACAGACGTTGTCCAACGTGGTAAGCGCGTTGCGGGAGGAGGACTACTCATTTCGCGCCCGCGATGCATCTCCGAATGACTCTCTAGGCGAGTTGGGCCTGGAAATCAACATGCTCGCCGACATCCTCACTGAGCAGCGCATCCAGACCATAGAGGCGACGGCGTTGTTGCGCCGCGTGGTCGACGAGATCGACGTGCCGATTTTCACTTTCGATCCCGAGCAGTTGTTGCGCCTGGTCAATGCCGCCGGGGAACGCCTGCTGCAACAGGCATCTGCGCGCATGCTGGGAAGAACCGCGATCGACCTTGGTCTCGACGCCTGCTTTGAAGCGCGCAACGCGAGCCTGGTTGAATTGCCGTACTCCACCCCTAACGCCCGCTGGATGGTGCGCAAGCGCTCGTTTCGCCAGAACGGCGTGCCGCACACGCTGATCGTCCTTTCTGACGTCAGCCGCGCGCTTCGCGAAGAGGAGCGCAGCGCATGGCAGCGCCTGATCCGAGTGCTGGGGCACGAACTGAACAACTCGCTTGCGCCCATCATGTCGATTGCCGGCAGCCTGGCGACGCGGCTTCCGCAACTCGAGTTGCCCGAGACCACAAGAGCTGATTTTCAGCGCGGGCTCGAGATTATCGAGACCCGCACTGCATCGCTACATCGCTTCCTTCAGTCCTATCGCCGGCTGGCGCAGATGCCTTCGCCGAAGATTCAGCCGGTGGAACTTCGGCCGCTGGCGGAGCGAGTTGCAATTCTCGAGAACCGATTGCCCGTGCGCATCGCGCCAGGACCGGACTTGGTGCTAATGATCGATCCTGACCTCATCGAGCAGATGTTGATCAACCTGGTGCGCAATGCGGTTGACTCGGCGTTGGAGCAGGCCCAGTCGGCCGCTGCGGGGAGTGCCGTTTCCTCGGGTGCCGATCCGGAAGTTGAGGTGAGCTGGCAGCAGGGCGACACCAGCGTGGCGCTGATCGTGGAGGACAATGGTATTGGCTTGCTCAACCCCAGCAACGCCTTCGTGCCCTTCTACACCACCAAGCAGGGAGGCTCGGGAATCGGTTTAGTACTTTCTCAACAGATTGCCGAAGCCCATGGCGGCTCGATCGAATTGGCCAACCGCAAGGACAGTCACGGGTGCATCGTGACGGTGCAGCTTCCGCGGCGCGGTTGAAGCGAGGAAACAACGGCCGTTACTCACCACAGAGGCACAGAGGACACGGAGAATCCCTAGTAACGACAGCTCAACTTCGGTGTGGGTCTACCGACAGGCTGATGAAAGCTATCGCAATGCGGGCCACGTTTGCGCCAGACAGGATGAAGAAGGAGGCGATTGGGCTCCTCAGTGTCCGAGAGGAAAACGCATTGCGCTCTGCTGGTCAAAGCTTAGCAGTCCGTGGCGCAAGTGGCGGGTTTTCTGCAAGGGTGACGACATAGCCGGATATGCGATTCCACGAAGCACTTGGCAAGGAACCCGGAGGTCCGGCTTCCGCAGAGCCGATTCTGGTTTATCCGATCCCGGAAGAGTAAATAAACGAACAAAACAAGCTTGCCAAAGCGGTTTCTCAGCTCTCGCGGCGTGCCCGCGCCTAGCAACCGGCGTAGGATCAGGCTCAGGTTGAACGCACCCACATGAACCAACTGCCGCTTCAAGATGTTGTCTCGTCCCCGTAAGTGGCAGCGCCGCATTCCGCCCGTCTCGTAGCAGTGCGCGAAGCTGCGCTCGACGAACTCGCCGCGCCGCCGCAATAGACTCTTGCCGTACTCGCCCCGCACCCGCCGCCGGTTCGCATACACCGCTTGTTGCTCAGCCTGCTTGCCCGCCCAGTTCCGCTGCCCCTTCTGCTGCTTCTCTGGAATGTAGCTGCGAACCTCGTAACTCTTCACCCGCTGAACCACCGCGCCGCTGTGGTAGCCCTTGTCCGTCACCAGCTCTTCGATGCCGTTGAGGTTCACTTTCGGTTTGTCGCCAGGCTGCAGTTCGGCTTCACGCCCGATCTGCTCCGCCACCGCCATGCCGGCCTCGCACAACGTCTGGTCCAGCGTTGTCGTGTCGCCCTGGTCGGCGCCCTGCAGCGTCACCGCCACCACCGCGCCCGTGTCCAGATCGACCGCGTGCTCGGCCTTGTGCGCCAAGTGCGTGCGCCCATCCTTCATCTTGGCGATCCGCGCATCCTCGTCCGCCGGACTCTTCCAGTCCTTGTTGGACGTCCGCTTCTTGCGCTTGCGGTCCAGTCGTGCCAGGTCTTCGCGGCTTGGAGTTGCAATGCCGGATGCCTTCGCCAGTCCGCGCAGAAACTCCTCGTAACTCTCGCCCGTGTCGCGCCGCACGATCGAGCGCATCGCCGCGTTGGCTTCCAGCGTCGTCGCATCGATGGCGATCCGCTGCCCTTGCAGCAGGCCATGATCGGCCAACACGCCCAGCACCCAAGTAAACACTTCCCGATGCGTGTCCAGATCGATCAGCCGCCGCGTCCGCGAGATCGTGGAGTGATCCGGCGTGTACTCGTCCAGCGCTATGCCCACAAAACGCCGCAGCGCCAGCGAGTCCGCCAACCGCCACGCAATCCCGCGCTCCGCCCCGATGCCCTCGAAATACCCGATCAGCAGCGAACGAAAGTAGATCCCCGGCGTCAGCGAGGGCCGCCCGTACTTGACCGCATAGAACTTTGCACAGCGAGCCTCGACAAACTCGTCGAAGCGCTCAGCTTCCAGCAACTCATTCAGCTTCTGGTAGAAGGGATGCCCCGGCGCGGTTGCCAACTCCCTGTGCGCGATCCACAATCCCTCTTGCTTCTCCCGTTGCTTGCGCGTGCCCATCGCCATAGGGCGATTCTACGAACAATGTCTGTGGATACCTCAAGTGTTTTTACTTGCGAATCCAGACTTGCACCACGGGCTGTTAGCCTCGAAGCAAGCCAGAGGACGCGTGACGCGTTACCTCGAACTAACGACCCAGCGCAGGTCGGTTATGCCGAACAGAGAGGATTACAGGTTCTCGCTGCTGAGTTTGAACGAACCGTAGCCCTTGACCCTTTGTGGAGAATGCCCGCACCAAAGCTGGAGAGCCGCCGGCTAGCGTCTAGAGATTGGACGAGATTAGCAGTAAGGGCCGAGTTGCGGAAGGCTACTTTACCGACAACCTCCGTTGACGACAAGGCTTTCATACCTGCGGAGTGGGGTGACAATGCGGTTTCGGCTGCACATTATCTGACCGCTATCGAGCAGGAGCGGCAGTCTCCGCTAAGGGCATCATTCCTCGAAACCTGGAAACAGGAAAATGTACAGCAAATTAAAGGCATGCGGGAGAAGCTGAGGGCTCTTGCAGTATTGGAGCCCGGCGACTACACCAAGCCAGCACAATATGCTGATTTCCACGAGTGGGCACTTGGAGAGATCTTTAGCAACGTGCTGGAAAATGGAACTCCTGAGACGTCGAATCAGATCGTGAAGCAGCTGTTCAAGGGATCGGCTGCGTCGATAGAAACATCACTTCGGACTTACTATTAAGATACGGTTCAATCAATTCGTCATTGGATTTGTGGATGGGGGAATTGAGAAGGCAAAAAACAACATTATTGCCGCCGATCTTAGAAGAGCGATGGTGCCAGACATCGATTTCACTCGCCTGCCAGCTACGTTGATATCAGACGACGAACTTATATCTAAGCTAAGCGACACAGTCGCACAGATCCCAACTCACGAAGCGGGAAAACGCTGGGAAAGGTCTATGACGGAAATTGGGGAACTGGGGAAACTCCCCTCGTCGGTTCGAAAGGCTCTTCGCCTGGACGTGGATGTTCCTCAGCTAATTCCGGATTACTCGTCGCAGTTTCCTTTACCCAAAGAGTCGACTTTGCAACAGCTGCTTGCACAACAGATGGGAGGAGGTGTTTCCGAATCAGAGTTTAACAAAGCTGTAGCACGCGGCATAACACCGGGTTTGCTGGAAAACTATTCAGGACAAGGGGGTATCCTGATCGGGAGAAGTGCTCAATCAGCGCAAGCTGATGTCGTCGGTCTTGATTGGACTCTCCAGTCGAATGATTTGACACTGAGCCTGTCTTTGCGGGACGGCAGGCACATTGTGCTGGGTCCCTATCCGTCCTCGCTGGCGTATCAGGCTTTGGCTTACGCGTCTGACCCAAGAATGTCGGCAGCAACCGTGGTACGCACTCCTTTCGACGGCATCGACAAAGTTCTTCTTCATCCCGCACTTGAAGACACAACATTTGGGTGTCGAGTAATAATGGCCGACCATTGGATCTTTGATGCCATTACACCTGGGGCGCAACAGACGGTGGATGTCATTGCGATGCGGAGAGCGGAGATGCAGGTCGCCGCTTACAATGCGGTGGTCAAAACCGACTGGCCAGACCACACCACTAAATTCCCTCCGGAATTCCTGGATGCCCTCAGGGATGTCAGTGCTTCGCCTTTGACAATGGACAGGGAATTCAACCAATCAATAGTTCAGGCCCTCCAAAAGTGCGCTGAAAAAGGCGATGCCACAATCTCATGTGCTAAGAGCGGAATGACCTCGCAAAATGCGCAACCAGTTAAAGCGCCTCACTTTGTCTCGCATCTTCGCGAAAAGCAATACGCGGCTGATTCGGACCTGAAATTCACCCGTGTTAACAAAGAAGCCAACGACACTCTTGAGCTTTCCGTACTGTTCCCGATCAACGATGAGGAGAGTTGGTATTTGCATCGGGGAGATCAAGCTTTCGTTAATAGCGTCTTGAGCTACATAACTACACAAGGCCAAGACTCGAATCTTTATGAGCTCAGGACTTTCATAGCTCTCGAGAGACTGTTTCGATCGGCCTTTGATGGAACGCTGGGAAGTGGCTTCCCGACTCAACGACTCATAAGCCTGGCGCGGAATCTAACGCCTCACGCTCCCCCAGAATTTGCGACTCCGAGATGGAAGATTTACAGGCCGAATGCTTCCGTAGAGCGGCAATTCGCGGCTGACCTGACAAGTCTAGCCCAGCTTAGCTCTAAGGGCGATCTCCTAAACCCAATCCCGCATTCGACGATAAATGCTCTAGACCCCAAACGACAGATGATGCGTTGCATAAGACTAATAAATAGCACCGGACGACCGGATCTAATTCCATCCAATGAGTGGTCGGCGAACTGCAGTTTCAGCTCCCTGAGCGACGAGTCCCTAGAGAACAAGAACGATGGATCCGTTTTCAAGTTGTCCCAGTTGGCCTACGGTGTCGCGCGGATGCGCAATCTACGATCTGAGCTTCTGAGCGAGGGCGGAACGGAACTGCAGTGCCCGCCACCTCCCGCAGCGTTTGCGCGTACAACTCATTGATAGCGCTGCCTTGCACCATTGACCCATTTAATGTAAAGCCTAGCACCCTGCAGGGCAGGCCGTGAGTCCCAGCGCCGAACAGCGATTTGGATCCGCTGAGTTGGGCAGCGGCACGAGCAGGCTCCGACCTCGCTTTGGTCTCCTTAGCGGGACTGTAATTGCCGCCTCCGGAATCCCTTGACGCAGAGGCGCGAGGGCGCGAGTACGTCAAGGTATTTTTCGCTTTGTACTTTGTGCCGACATTCTCACCTTATGCGTCAAATCGAGGCGATATTCTCACCTTATGCGGTCTCCGGTTCGCGTCTTATGAGGTCTCCGTCGAGCTAACTTACTGATTTTTCTCAGTCGCTATTCTCACGTTATGGGTGAACGCACAAAGGAGCAACAAAAGATGCAGAAAGTAATGTTGATCGGAAATCTCGGCCGTGATCCTGAGGTGAAGTACAGCCAACAGGGTACGGCCATAGCGCAATTTTCCGTCGCGACCACGGAACGATGGAAGGACAAGGGCGGCGAACTGCAAGAACACACGGAGTGGTTTGCTGTGAAGACTTTTGGTCGGCTGGCAGAGATCGTCGGCGAGAACCTGCACAAAGGTGCCCGCGTTTATCTCGAAGGCCGGAAGCGCACGGAATCTTGGGATGACAAACAGACGGGTGCCAAACACTACAGGGATCTCGTCTACGTCGACAGGATCGAGTTCCTGGATTCCAGGGCCCGCGGGAACGGCCATCGTGATCCCGCCGAAAGCGCCTCTGAAGAGACAACAGTGACTGACCAAGAAACGCCGTTTTGACGAACTATCTCGATTCCTGCGTCCATCGGTTCCTCTACGTGTACTAAGCACCGTTCTCATCAAGTAACATTCGAACCAGATCGTATTGTGTGCAGCGGACACACTCGTGAACACTGGCCGACGTATCGTTGCCGATCCGACCTCAATGAGCGATTCGAGGACTTCTCGTCAATGGAGGCTGCGAGAACAACTGCTCAGCAAGCCAGGTCTCTCGTTTGAGCTCGCGGCATATTTAACCCACAATCTTCGGTAGGGCTTCAGTTTCGTATGGTAATATTCCGGCACTGCGCGCCTTCCCACGCATAATGCTTCTGTATCTTGATCGGACATTGGTAGAAGCCATGCTCCACGTAACGCGAACTTCGATCTATATCGTATTGTTCTCCGTCATTTTCAGCTTTTCGACGGTGGCACAGACGGCAGACGAGCTCGACGCGCAGGCGCGCCAAGCCTATTCGGCTGGTGACTACAAGACGGCAGCGAAACTCGCGGGTCGCGTCTATGAAGCCAAGTTCAGAACGCTACCTCCAGATAGCTTTGAACTCGCAACCGCCGCTCTCAACCTTGGCAAGTCGCTGGTGAAAGCGGGCAAGCCAGCGGAGGGTTCTACCTATATAAAGAAGGCGTGCGACATCGCGCAAATCCGTTTTGGCGAAAAGGATAGACGGGTAGGCAGTTGTCTAATGGAGCTAACAGAAGCGCAAGTGGGTGCTGGCCGCTATGAAGACGCGAAAAGCACCGTGGACCAAGCCCTCGCCATAATCAAGCAGGTCTATCCCCCGGAAGGGTACGCTGCTGCCGTGTTCCATGGCGGTGAGCTTTTTCACACGCCCGCTACTCTTGGAACGGCATCGACATATTTCGAGCTTGCCGTTCACCTTTATGGAACATCTGAGCTGAATGACAAACAGTATCTGAACGCTAGTCTCACGGAACTAGGAGGGATTGAATACGAGCAAAAGGCATTCAGAGAGGCTGCCATGCACCTTCAACAAGCCTACAAGTTAGACCTCGATAGCTCACCTCGTCTCAGCGCTAATGGCATCTCGAAGATTTACATGTTGGCAGATTGCTACAGCCACATCGGTGCCTATGGAGAAGCCATATCTCTGCTCGACAAGGTCGCAGCGAGCCTTGGGGGTGTAAACGTCTCTGGTCACATTTCGGAAAACGAGATCCTCATGCAAATCGCTGAACTTCAGGCGACAAACGGTGGATCGAGCGAAGCGCTCACCACTTACAAAAAGATTCTGACCAAAGTTGAGAGTGATTCCAGTCCCTCTGCCAAATCGTATCGCACCGAAGCACTGTACAAATCGGCCGAAGTCTACGACAAACAGCATGACACGACTTCAGCAGAAAGTTACTTTCGCAATGCAATTGCGATTACGGGCGACAGGACTGAGGATGACGACTACCATGTGGAAGCCATTCAGGAATTCGGGATGTACCTACTACGACATGGTCGTTATGCGGAGGCGCGCGTTCATTTAGATGATGCACTCTCGATAGTTAGTAAGTCAGAAGGTGACGACTCCCTCGTCGCTGCTGGACTACTTACGCGCATAGGAGTAGGCCTCATCAGCGAGAACGACTGCGATTCGGCCCTGCCGCTCGTTACTCGCGCAGCCGCCATTTACGAGGCTAAGACCCCAGAGAGCCGAAACTATGTAGAGGCTTTGAAGATGTCGGCGATGTGCGCGGCCGATCCGAAACAACGAGCTGCAGTGACCAGAAAGGCTCTGGATCTTCAACTCGAGATTGGCCAACAGATCGATGCCGATCTGGCACGCCAAGAAGGTCAGGAATACTACCGACTGGGGAAGGTCGATATGGCTGAAAAGGCGGCGGTTCTTGCGTTGACACTCGACTCGAACGACATAGAGGCTCACGATCTTCTCTCTGACATTTACAACGACCAGAATCGAATGAAAGACTCGATCGCAATGGAGCAGCATGCACTAAATATGGCAGCCGATCGTTATGGCGAGGACTCATTGGTAGTGGCTGGTCGCCATTTCAATTTGGGCAAGCTTCTGCTTAGACATGGTGATTCTGGGGCGGCGCTCGCATCCTTCGAGGCTGCCGCCAATAGCTTCGATGCGCATATCCAGCAGTCGCTGACTCTGTTGTCGCTCGGCGAACAGAGACAGTTGTTGATCGGCCAAGCTACAGCACAAACAAGCGGACTCCTCTCAGTGTGCCAGGTCGGCACGTGTTTGAGCCCTGCGTACGATCTACTGCTTCCCTGGAAGGGGCTTCTGGTCGAAGGGTTGACGAGGCAGTCCAGACTGGCCAGAGCTGCTAAGAACTCTTCCGACACGGAGGCCATCGCGAAGTGGAAAACCGCTCTGACTCAGTTGGCCGAGTGGTCCGCAAGCAGGGGAAGCGTACCGTACAACGAATGGAAGACGACGGACGATCAACTCCTTCGTGAGAAAGAGAAATATGAGCGCGAGCTACTAGTCGCCAGCAACATATCCGTCTCGAAAACGGCGGTGTCAATCGCATCGCTTCGTAAGGTCCTCAGGGCGAATGAGGTTTTTGTAGATATCTACAAATTTGATCAATTTGGAAAGGGGAAGGATTGGGTACAGAAATACTGCGCTCTGATCACGGGCGTCTCAGTCGGTCCGGTGTTCGTGAAGATTGGTGATGCCAGCGCAGTGGAGTCTGCAATGCAACAGTGGCGCTCACATCTTAACAGCATGTCCAACGCTGATTGGCTTAAGCTAGTTTCGGTGGTGTGGGAGCCTATACGTCAGGCTCTTCCCGAGAAAACCGCTGAAGTGCGCGTTAGTTCCGATGGGGTTCTCACACGTTTCCCGTGGCAACAGGTGGCTAACGCCGAAGAGCTGGTGTCAGGTTTGCAGGTGACTGAAGTCGACTCCGCCCGTGCGTTCCTGCATGTGCGTTCCAATTCGAGAAATCCCGAAAAGGAGCTGCAGAATCTTCTCTTAATAGGTGATCTGGATTACGACGCCGGGCGGGTTCCCTCGACACCTGGAAAACCCGGTGAGCCTTTCAAAGAGCTTCAATGGGCAGCCCGCGAAGCTTCCGCAATCCAAGACACAGCCAAGCAGAGTGGCTTGGACGTCATTTGGCTGCAGCGAGCAAATGCCACGAAAGCGGCTGTACTGAAGAGTATGGAGGGGAAGAAATACCTTCACTTCGCAACGCACGGCTTTGCTGCCAGTCGAGAAGTAGATCTCGTGATGGGAAGAAGCTGGGAGGTCAATGCTGGGGACAAGCCGAGTAGGGATCCGCTAGTCGATAGCGGATTGGCTCTTTCCGGCGCAAACGTAACCGACCGGGTAACCCTTAAAACATCGGGTATCCTTACAGGCGAAGAACTCCTGGACACGGATCTTAGATCATCTGACCTCGTAGTGCTCTCCGCGTGCGGTACGGGACTTGGAGCGGACACAGCGGGTCAGGGACTCGAGGGTCTACGGTCGGCATTTCTCGCCTCGGGCGCTCGAGGCCTTGTCATGTCCTTGTGGAATGTCGATGACGAGGCGACAGAGCTGCTGATGGCGGAGTTCTACCAACAATTGCTAGAGAAGAAATCTTCCGTGGTGGGAGCTCTTCACCACGCGCAACAAAAGGTCCGCAGTGATGTCAGGTTCGGAGCACCTAAGTTCTGGGCCGGCTGGGTTGTCGTCGGCGCAGATTGAAATCTTCACGGATAACGATTTCAGGGAGAGGTGAACAATGTCGATGAATAGGCGAACCATGCTAAAGGCTGGTACGGCATGGATCGTCGGAAAGTCGCTGGCCGCTTCGGCGATGTTCCTCGAAGTCGAACCAGGCAGTTTCACTCAGGACCAAAATGGCAAGGGTGGACCTACTGTCGAAGAGTGGATGAATGCATGGATGAATCGGCCACTCAACTCTCAAAGCCCAATAGTCCGTGACGAGGAAGGAGCTTTGTTTCTAGGGCGGTTTGTGGAGCCGATGTACTTTCTCACCAAGTCGATTAAATGGAAACCCAACGCAGATCAGATAGGCTTTTCGCCGGTGGCGGTTCCGGTTGGATTTGTCACCGACTTGGCAAGTATCCCACGACTTTTCTGGTCATTGTTGAGGCCCGATGGAGAATATACCTTTCCTGCAATCGTTCACGACTACCTCTATTGGATTCAGGACACCAAGAGAGACACTGCCGACATGATCTTGAAGATGGGAATGCAGGACTTTGGCATTGATAAGGCCACGATCAACACCATATATGATGCCGTTCGTTTGGGTGGTGAGTCGAGTTGGAGCAACAATGCGGCTCTTCGAAAAGCTGGTGAAAAGCGGATCCTCAAGAGCTTTCCAACTGATCCAAGAACTCGCTGGAAAGACTGGAAGAAAACCCCCGGGGTATTTGGAGACGCTTAGCACTTGCCCGCGCGTCGCGACCGGAGATCCCAGTAGACGACTGGACGGCTAGGCTAAAACCCCAGGACCGAAGCGGCCACCGGAGGCTGCTGCAAGGAGCCTCTCTTTCCCCTCGTAACAGATCGTTAGAAGATCTGAATCTTCGTTTACAGAATGAGGTGGGCGCTACGTAAAGCCCACTTCGTAGGCAATTGAGGATACTGCCAACTCACTCATTAGACGTGCCCTTAGACGATGCCCGTAGGATTGGTCCTGATAAAACGCGCTAGCATCCATCGACTCCCAGTTTCTCACTCCGTACGTTGTCCACACTCGTGTCATTGGATGGAAGATCGCCCTCTCATCGGTAATCCGGCTTTTCCTTCAGCCACGGATTTTGCCCGTCGATCCCACTAACTCACCCCATGGGCATTGAGAAATCTGGCTCGGGCTGGCGCCCGCAATCAAGATAAACAGCCACAGCAAAACCATATCCTTCCGTTCTAAATCGGCCGGTAGCAGCCCGGTATCCAACCCAAACCCAGCCACCACTCAGCTCGCATTTCCTCAAATCACAACTGAACCTCAACAAAACCTCAGGTACCTGAAGGAGGGTGCCTCGCCATGCCAACTGAAGACACAACGACATCTCCCTCGGGACTGGATGTGACCAAGCTCCTTTCGGAGCTTGAAGTCCCGTTTTCACCCGACCAAGTCCGGTGGCGGGTTACCAACACAACCAACGACAAGAAGCGCGGCCAGATCGTGCCGTACGCCGATTGCCGCGCCTACACTGACCGGCTGAACGCGCTGTTCACGCCACAGGGCTGGACCCGCGAGTACAAGGTCCAGACGATGACCAACATCACCCGCGTAAAGAAGGGCGAGAGCATCGTCTCGGGCAAGGTGCTGGTCACCTGCACGGTCACGATCCTTGGCATTGGGTCGCATTCAGGCACCGGCGAAGAATGGGCCGACGACGATAACGGTATGACGTCAGCCGATGCGCAGGCCTTCAAGCGGGCGTGCTCGTGCCTCGGTCTTGGCCGTTACTTCTACGATATCCAAGCCGTTTGGGTCGATCTGGACCAGAACCGCCAGCCGGCGAGAACGCCCGCGTTGTTCGCATGGGCCCTTCCGGAGAATTGGCGCAAAGGAATGCGGCCTTCAAGTCGGAATGGCAACGGCAACGCCGCCGCACCTTCCAACGGCACGAATGGAAGAAGCCAGTCCAACGGGAACAACTCCCCAAGGGTCTCCGGCAATGGCCACACTCACGCCGGAGACAGCAAAGCCAGCGCGAGCGGAGGCAACGGCGACGATCTGGATGCGCGCATTCTGTGCCTGGAAAAGACTGTCGGAACAGTGTTGTACCGCAACATCCTGCGCGAGTACGGCCGCGTCAACCAGCCGAAGTTGATCCGTGATCCCGCCGTCAAGCGAACCGTCCTGCAGATGCTCGAATCCGCGACACGCGGCATTGAGCGATTGAACGCCGTCACCAAACGGCTCGACGCGAAGACCGTCGAGGCGCTTCTGGCCAAGCTGCAAGCCCCGCCAACAGGCCAGATACCGGACATGAAGGGCTTGCAACACGTGGTCTTCGGCCTCGAAGAACTCGCTGGCTCCGACCAGCACCACGCAGCCTAACCACCACCGCTACCACGACTGCGAGGGCACACGGATACGTGTGCTCCTCGCTCTCGGAACACAGCCAGAAATGGAATCCATACCAAAAAACTCCACCAAAAACATGCGGAGGCGGAAACGTGTCTCTGAAGGCAGTCACACACATCTCTCAGGTCCGCGGCGGCTCCCAAGCGCGAATCATGCTGGCCGATGACGGCAAGAAATACGTGACCAAGCTGATGGGCAACCCACAGTGCACAAGAGTGCTGGCCAATGACTACTTGGCCTGCAGACTGGCGCGGATGATTGGGCTCAGTGTGCCGGAGCCGGTCATTATTCTCGTGGACGAAGACACGATCCGTGAGCAGGGAATTACCTTCACCCTTGCTGGGCGAGCGGTTGCAGCGGGTCCTGGGCTTCAATTTGGTTCTGCGCTGGTGACCGGTGATGCCTTGGACTGGCTGCCAGGGACAATGCTTGGGGGGTCAGAAACCTGAGGGAGTTTGCTGGTCTGCTTGCGTTCGACAAATGGACCGGCAATGCGGATGGCCGGCAGGTTGTATTCCACAAAGAGATACGCGAGCGAAAATACAAAGCCACGTTTATTGATTTTGGATACTGCTTCAATGCGGGCGAGTGGAGTTTCCCCGACGCGCCGCTGCGGGGAGTGTACGGGCTCAATGATGTCTATGAACGGATCGAATCGTGGGATGACTTTGATCCGTGGTTGTCGCGGATCGAGC
>Ga0097691_1001090_pt1 | contig 20987 bp, 30 predicted proteins | sample NGESurdeep072012_8_FD_72858 | JGI IMG/M metagenome (GOLD analysis project Ga0097691, IMG submission 72858) | Arctic peat soil microbial communities from Barrow, Alaska - NGEE Surface sample 210-1 deep-072012 | ecosystem: Environmental > Terrestrial > Soil > Wetlands > Peat ... | reverse complement strand
CACAAGCAGGCCTATCGCAAGATCGATTTTCGCCGCACCAAGTTCGACGTGCCGGCGACCGTCGAGCGGCTCGAATACGATCCCAACCGCACCGGCTTCATCGCGCTCATCAAGTACCAGGACGGCGAGCAGGCCTACATCCTGGCGCCGCAGCGCCTTGCCGCCGGCGACCAGGTGATCGCCTCCGAGCATGCCGACGTGAAGCCGGGCAATGCCATGCCGATCGCCAATATTCCGGTCGGCACCATCGTGCACAACATCGAGATCAAGATCGGCAAGGGCGGGCAGGTCGCGCGCTCGGCCGGCAGCTATGCGCAGATCGCTGGGCGCGACCAGGATTACGTCATCCTGCGGCTTAGTTCCGGCGAGCAACGCCTGGTGCATGGCCGCTGCATGGCGACCATCGGTGCGGTCTCGAACCCGGACAATATGAACACGACGATCGGCAAGGCCGGCCGCCAGCGCTGGAAGGGCCGCATGCCGCACAACCGCGGCATCACCATGAACCCGGTCGATCACCCGCATGGCGGACGCACCAAAGGCGGCAAGCATTGGAGCACGCCTTGGGGCATTCCGACCAAGGGCAAGAAGACGCGCAAGAACAAGCGCACCACCAAATTCATCGTCGCCAGCCGGCACGACCGCAAGAAGCAGCAGCAGTAGGGACAGAGATATGACGCGTTCAGTCTGGAAAGGCCCGTTCGTCGACGGCTATCTGCTGCGCAAGGCGGAGGCCGCGCGCTCGTCCGGCCGTCACGAGATGATCAAGATCTGGAGCCGGCGCTCGACCATTCTGCCGCAGTTCGTTGGCCTGAATTTCGGCGTCTATAACGGGCAGAAGCACATCCCGGTGATGGTGACCGAGGAAATGGTCGGTCACAAGTTCGGCGAATTCGCGCCGGGCCGCATGTTCTACGGCCACAGCTCCGACCGTAAAGCCAAGCGCGCGGCCGCCGCACCGGCGGCGCCGGGCGCACCGGCGGCGGCTCCCGGCGCAGCGCCGGCGGCCAGCTAAGGAATCGAGAGACGTCATGGGCAAAAGCGCACACGAGCGAAGCCTCCCGGATAACGAGGCCAAGGCGGTGAGCCGGATGATCCGGGTCAGCCCGCAGAAGCTCAATCTTGTCGCGCAGATGATCCGCGGCAAGAAGGTCGCGAGCGCGCTCGCCGACCTCGAGTTTTCGCGCAAGCGCATCGCCAAGGATGTGCGCAAGTGCCTGGAGTCGGCGATCGCCAATGCCGAGAACAATCACGACCTCGACGTCGACGAGTTGGTCGTCGCCGAGGCCCATGTCGGAAAGGCGCTGGTGATCAAGCGCTTCAGCCCGCGCGGCCGCGGCCGCATGGGGCGCATTTTGAAACCGTTCTCCCACCTGACCATCATCGTGCGTCAGGTCGAAGCGCCAGCCGCAGCGAAAGCCTGAGGGGTCGTTTATGGGTCAAAAAGTTAATCCGATTGGGCTGCGTCTCGGGATCAACCGCACCTGGGACTCGCGCTGGTACTCCGGCAAGGCCGAATACGGCACGCTGCTGCACGAGGACATCAAGATTCGCGAAGAGTTGATGAAACAGCTCAAGCAGGCGGCGGTGTCGAAGATCATCATCGAGCGCCCGCACAAAAAGTGCCGCGTCACCATCCACTCGGCGCGTCCGGGTGTGGTCATCGGCAAGAAGGGCGCCGACATCGAGAAGCTGCGCAAGTCGGTTGCCAAGCTCACCGACAGCGACGTGGTCATCAATATCGTCGAAATCCGCAAGCCGGAACTCGACGCGCAACTGGTCGCCGAATCGATTTCGCAGCAGCTCGAACGCCGCGTCGCGTTCCGCCGCGCCATGAAGCGCGCGGTGCAGTCGGCCATGCGGCTCGGCGCCGAAGGCATCCGCATCAACTGCTCCGGCCGTCTCGGCGGCGCCGAAATTGCGCGCATGGAGTGGTACCGCGAAGGCCGCGTGCCGCTGCATACGCTGCGCGCCGATGTCGACTACGGCGTTGCCACCGCTTTCACCACCTACGGCACCTGCGGCGTCAAAGTCTGGATCTTCAAGGGCGAAATCCTCGAACACGATCCGATGGCGCAGGACAAGAAGCTCGCCGAAGGCGACCAGGGCCGTCCGCGCCGCGAAACCGCGGCCTGAGGAAAGAACAAGAGTTAAGTCATGCTGCAACCGATCCGCACCAAGTTCCGTAAGGCGTTCAAGGGCCGCATCCACGGCCTCGCCACCAGCGGCGCCACGCTCGCCTTCGGCCAATACGGCCTCAAGGCGCTGGAGCCCGAGCGCGTCACCGCGCGCCAGATCGAGGCCGCGCGCCGCGCGCTCACCCGCTTCATGAAGCGGTCGGGGCGGGTGTGGATTCGCATCTTTCCGGACGTACCGGTGTCGAAGAAGCCGATCGAAATCCGCATGGGCAAAGGCAAGGGCACGCCCGAGCTGTGGGTCTGCCGCGTCAAGCCCGGCCGCATCCTGTTCGAGGTGGACGGCATTCCGATCGGCGTCGCCAAGGAAGCGCTGGCGCTCGCCGCCGCCAAGCTGCCGGTCAAGACCCGTTTCATCGAACGCATCGCCGAGTAGAGCCATGAAAGCCGCAGACGCAAGAGCGATGACGCTCGACCAGATCGACGACGAGGTGCTCAAGCTCAAGAAGGAGCAGTTCAACCTGCGTTTCCAGCGCGCCACCGGTCAGCTCGAGAATACCTCGCGCGTGCGCGTTATCCGCCGCGACGTCGCGCGCCTGAAGACCATTGCCGCGCAAAAGCGCGCCGGATCGATGCCGGAGATTGCGCCGAAACCGAAAGCGGAGGCGAAGCCCAAGGTTGCTAAGCCGAAGGCCGAGAAGCCGAAATCCGACAAGCCGAAATCAAAGAAGCCGCAGTCCGCGAAGAGCCTCAAGGCTGGCGCGAAGAAGACTGCCGCGAAGAAGTCGAAGAAGTAAGGGGTTCGAGATGCCGAAGCGTACGCTCCAGGGCGTCGTCGTCAGCGACAAGCAGGACAAGACCGTCGTCGTGCGCGTCGACCGGCGTTTCACCCATGCGACGATGAAGAAAACCATTCGCCGTTCGAAGAAATATCATGCGCATGACGAGAAGAACGAGTTTTCCGTCGGCGACACGGTGTGGATCGAAGAGCGTCGCCCGATCTCCAAGCTCAAGTGCTGGGAAGTGATCCGCGGCGATAAGAAACAGAAAGCTTAATGAGCGCCATGTTCGTAGATAAATTGCGCGCACAAACAATGAGAGCCGCATCATGATCCAGATGCAAACAAACCTCGACGTGGCGGACAATTCCGGCGCGCGCCGCGTCATGTGCATCAAGGTGCTGGGCGGCTCCAAGCGCAAATACGCTACCATCGGCGACGTCATCGTCGTCTCGGTGAAGGAAGCCATTCCGCGCGGCCGCGTGAAAAAGGGCGAGGTGATGAAGGCCGTGGTGGTGCGAATCGCCAAAGACATCAAGCGCGCCGACGGTTCCGTCATCCGCTTCGACCGCAATGCGGCGGTGCTGATCACCCCGCAGATGGAGCCGGTGGGAACCCGCATCTTCGGGCCGGTGCCGCGCGAATTGCGCGCCAAGAATCACATGAAGATCATCTCGCTCGCCCCGGAGGTGCTCTGATGGCCGCCAAAATCAAAAAGGGCGACAAGGTGATCGTGCTCGCCGGCCGCGACAAGGGCCGTTCCGGCGAGGTGATCGAGGTGCGTCCGGGCCAAGACCGCGCGCTGGTGCGCGGCGTCAACATGGTCAAGCGCCACCAGCGCCAGACCGCGCAGCAGGAAGGTGGGATCATCTCCAAGGAGAGCACGATCCATTTGTCCAACCTGGCGATGGCCGACCCCAAGGACGGCAAGCCGACCCGCGTCGGTTTCAAGTTCGTCGGCGAGGGGCAAGACCGCAAAAAGGTGCGCATCGCCAAGCGTTCCGGAGTCGAGATCGATGGCTGACACGCAACAGAATACCGAACCTAAGAAGCCGAAGAAGCCGAAAGTCGCCAAGGATAGCGACGCGCCGAAGGTGAAGAAGCCGCGCGAGCGCTCCGACTACGTGGCGCGGCTCAAGACACATTTCGAGCAGGTCATCCGCGCCGAGCTGAGCAAGCAGTTCGGCTATACCAACCGCCTGCAGGTGCCGGTGATCACCAAGGTCGTGCTCAATATGGGCATCGGCGAGGGTGTCGCCGACCGCAAGAAGGTGGATAACGCCGCCGCCGACCTGACGCTGATCGCCGGCCAGAAAGCCGTGATCACCATGTCGCGCAAGTCGATCGCCACCTACAAGCTGCGCGACGGCCAGGCCATCGGCTGCAAAGTGACACTGCGCAAGGCGCGCATGTACGACTTCATCGACCGGCTGGTAAATATCGCGCTGCCGCGTATCCGCGACTTCCGCGGGCTCAATCCGAAGAGCTTCGACGGCCGCGGCAACTACAGCCTCGGCATCAAGGAACACATCGTGTTCCCGGAGATCGATTTCGACAAGATTACCGACTCTTGGGGCATGGACATCACCGTTTGCACAAGCGCACGCAACGACGATGAGGCGCGCGCGCTGCTGGCTGCATTCAACTTCCCGTTCCGGCAGTGAGGGGCGATTCCGTTCCCTCAAACGCGGAAACGTAAGGAGCTAAAGGTATGGCGAAGAAGAGTTCGATCGAGAAGAACAACCGGCGGCGTAAGATGACGAAGCAATTCGCCAATCGCCGCAAGGCGCTCAAGACGATCGCCCGCGACAAGACGCTGCCGATGGAGGAGCGTTTCGCCGCCACCCTCAAGCTTGCCGAACTGCCGCGCAATTCCTCGGCCACCCGCATCCGCAATCGCTGCGAGCTCTCCGGCCGTCCGCGCGCCTATTACCGCAAGCATCGTCTCAGCCGCATCGCGTTGCGCGACCTCGGCTCCAAGGGCCTGATTCCCGGCCTCGTGAAGTCGAGCTGGTAGGGGGATCGCGATGGGTGTCAACGATCCGATCGGCGACATGATTGCCCGCATCCGCAATGCGCAGATGCGAGCCAAGTCGAAGGTTTCCATGCCGGGCTCCAAGCAGCGCGAGCGCGTCTGCGAGGTGCTCAAGACCGAAGGCTATATCCGCGGCTATGCCAGCGTCGCGCATGCCGATGGCCGCAGCGAGCTCGAGATCGAGCTGAAATATTTCGACGGCGAGCCGGTGATCCGCGAGATTTCGCGCGTCTCCAAGCCCGGCCGGCGCGTCTACGCCTCGGTCAGGGCATTGCCGCGCATCAATAACGGCCTCGGCATCTCGATTTTGTCCACGCCCAAGGGCGTGATGGCCGATCACGAAGCCCGCGACGCCAATGTCGGCGGCGAAATCATCTGCACGGTGTTTTGATGTCGCGCATCGGCAACAAAGCGATCGCGATCCCGTCCGGCGTCACCGCCAACGTGGAAGGGCAGACCGTCAAGATCAAGGGCCCGAAGGGCGCCATGCAGGTCGTGCTGCATGACGACGTGACGGCCAAGATGGACAAGAGCACGGTCAAGCTCGAGCCGCGCAGCGAGAGCAAGCGGGCGCGCTCGATGTGGGGCACTTCGCGCACGCTGGTCGCCAATCTGATCGCGGGCGTGACCAAGGGCTTCGAGGAGCGGCTGGAGATCACCGGCGTCGGCTACCGCGCCGCGGTGCAGGGCAAGTCGCTGAACCTGCAGCTCGGCTTCAGCCACGACATAAACTTTGCGATCCCGGAAGGCATCACGATCGCGACGCCGAAGCCGACCGAGATCGTGGTCACCGGGATGGACAAGCAGAAAGTCGGCCACGTCGCCGCCGAGATCCGCGGCTTCCGTCCGCCCGAGCCGTACAAGGGCAAGGGCGTGAAATACGTCGGCGAATACATCTTCCGCAAGGAAGGCAAGAAGAAGTAGAGGGACGCGCGATGTCGAGATTAAGCGATCGAACTGCGCGACGGACGGCGACCGTGCGCCGCAACGTCAAGCTTGCCGCCGGCACCAGCGGCCGCGCGCGGCTGACGGTATTTCGCTCGTCCAAGCACATCTACGCCCAGCTCATCGACGACACCAAGGGCGAAACGCTCGCGGCGGCATCCTCGCTCGAAAAGACGACGCGCGAGGGGGCCAAGACCGGCGCCAATATCGGTGCGGCGAAAGTGGTCGGCAAGCTGATCGCCGAGCGTGCCAAGGAGAAGGGCATCAAGGACGTCGTGTTCGACCGCGGCGGCTATCTCTATCACGGGCGCGTCAAGGCGCTGGCCGATGCCGCGCGCGAAGGCGGCCTCAACTTTTAACGGATTAGACGCACATGGCACATGAACCCCGACGAGAGCCGCGCCGCGACCGTGAACGCGGCGGCCGCGATGAGCGCGACAGCGAGTTCACCGACAAGCTGGTCCACATCAATCGCGTGGCCAAGGTGGTGAAGGGCGGCCGGCGTTTTGCCTTCGCCGCGCTGGTGATCGTCGGCGATCAGAAGGGCCGCGCCGGCTACGGCCACGGCAAGGCGCGCGAGGTGCCGGAGGCGATCCGCAAGGCCACCGACGCCGCCAAGCGCAGCCTGACGCGCGTGCCGCTGCGCGAAGGCCGCACGCTGCATCACGACGTGTTCGGCCGTCACGGCGCCGGCAAGGTGATCCTGCGCGCGGCGCCTCCGGGAACCGGCATCATCGCCGGCGGTCCGATGCGCGCGGTGTTCGAAACGCTCGGCATCCAAGACGTGGTGGCCAAGTCGCTCGGCTCGTCCAATCCTTACAACGTGGTGCGCGCGACTTTCGACGCGCTCAAGCATCAGGATTCGCCGCGCTCGGTCGCGGCCCGCCGCAATATCAAGGTCTCCACGCTGCAGTCGCGCCGCCGCGAAGGCGATGCTGAACCCGCGACGGATTAAGGATCACGCGAATGGCTGAGGCACAAAAGACCATCAAGGTCGAGCAGGTGGCGAGCCCATCGCGGCGTCACCATGACCAGCGCGAGACCTTGATCGGGCTGGGCTTAAACAAGATCGGCCGCACCCGCGACCTGCCGGACACGCCGTCGACGCACGGCATGATCCGCAAGCTGCGGCATCTGGTGCGCGTGGTCGGCAAAGCGAGTTAAGAGGACGAGTGCCATGAAACTCAACGAGATCGCCGACCGGCCGGGCGCGCGCAAGAACCGCATGCGCATCGGTCGTGGCATCGGCTCCGGCATGGGCAAGACCGGCGGCCGCGGCGGCAAGGGCCAGACCGCGCGCTCCGGCGTGCGTATCAAGGGTTTCGAAGGCGGTCAGATGCCGCTGCACCGGCGCCTGCCCAAGCGCGGCTTCCGCAATACGTCGTTCGCGGTCAGGCTAAACGAAACCAATATCGGCAAGGTGCAGGCGGCGATCGATGCCGGGCTCATTGATACCAAAAACGCAGTCGACGTCGCGGCCATGGTCAAGGCCGGTCTGATGCGGCGCGCCAAGGGCGGCGTGAAGCTGCTCGGCGACGGCGAGCTCAAGAGCAAGGTCGATTTCGCGGTCTACCGGGCGTCGAAATCCGCCGTCGCGGCGGTCGAGAAGGTCGGCGGCAGCGTGAAAATCCTCGCTCCGGCGAAGGAAGTGGACGCCGAGCCGAAGGGCAAGAACAAGCGCATGGCGCTGGAAGCGGCCAAGGGTCCCAAGCCGAAGGCTGCCAAGCCCAAGGCGGAAGCGGCCGAGGGCGAAGAGCCCAAGGTAGAGCCCAAGGCCGAGTAATTTCATAACGGTGTCATCGCCCGCGCAGGCGGGCGATCCAGTAAACCCGGCCTAGAAGAACTGGTGTGAGAGCATATTTAGGAGACGGCGAGTACTGGATGCCCCGCTTTCGCGGGGCATGACAGCGGCAAAGCCGGGGCGCGGCGGCAGGAGCGACTGATGGTTTCGGCAGCGGAACAACTGGCGGCCAATCTCAACTTCTCGGCGCTCGCCAAAGCCGAAGAGCTCAAGAAGCGCATCTATTTCACGGTCGGCGCGCTGCTGGTCTATCGCCTTGGGACCTATATTCCGCTGCCGGGCATCGATCCGGCCGCCTGGGAGCAGATCTTCAACACCCAGGCCGGCGGCATTCTCGGCATGTTCAACATGTTCTCCGGCGGCGGTATCCACCGGATGGCGATCTTCGCGCTCAACATCATGCCCTACATCTCGGCCTCGATCATCATCCAGTTGATGACGACGGTCTCGCCCACGCTCGAAGCGCTCAAGAAGGAAGGCGAGTCGGGCCGCAAGATCATGAACCAGTACACCCGCTATCTCACGGTGGCGCTGGCCGCGTTCCAGTCCTACGGCATCGGCATTGGGCTGCAAGGCACCGGCAGCGTGGTCAGCGAACCCGGTTTCTTCTTCCTAATCTCGACCACGATCACACTCACCGGCGGCACCATGTTCCTGATGTGGCTGGGCGAGCAGATCACCTCGCGTGGCATCGGCAACGGCATTTCGCTGATCATCCTGTCCGGCATCGTGGCGCAGTTGCCGTCGGCAATCGCCGGCACGCTGGAACTCGGCCGCCAGGGCGCCTTGTCCACCGGCTTGATCCTCGCCATCATCGTGATGGCGACCGCCGTCATCGCTTTCATCGTGTTCATGGAGCGCGCGCAGCGCCGGTTGCTGATCCAGTATCCCAAGCGCCAAGTCGGCAACCGCATGTTCGAGGGCCAATCCTCGCATCTGCCGCTCAAGCTCAACACCTCGGGCGTGATCCCGCCGATCTTCGCCTCCTCGCTGCTGCTGCTGCCGACCACGGTCGCGAATTTCAACGCGGGCTCGGGACCAGGCTGGTTCACCACGATCACCACGCTGCTCAGCCATGGCCGGCCGCTGTTCCTGATCCTTTACATCGGGCTGATCGTGTTCTTCGCGTTCTTCTACACCGCGATCGTGTTCAACCCGACCGAGACCGCCGATAACCTGAAGAAGCACGGCGGCTTTATCCCCGGTATCCGGCCGGGCGAGCGCACGGCGGAATATATCGATTACGTGCTCTCGCGCATCACCGTGATCGGCGCGCTCTACCTCGCCATCGTCTGCCTGATCCCGGAAATCCTGATCTCCTATGCCGCGGTGCCGTTCTATTTCGGCGGCACCTCGCTGCTGATCGTGGTCAGCGTCACCATGGATACGGTCGCGCAGATCCAGGGCTACCTGCTGGCGCACCAGTATGAAGGCTTGATCAAGCGGTCGAAGTTGCGGGGGCGCAATCGATGAGACTGATCCTGCTCGGCCCGCCGGGAGCGGGGAAGGGCACGCAAGCGCAGCGCCTGGTCCAGAAACACGGCATCGTCCAGCTTTCCACCGGCGACATGCTGCGCGCCGCGGTCGCCGCCGGCACGCCGGTCGGCCTGCGCGCCAAAAGCATCATGGATGCCGGGCAACTGGTTCCCGATGAGGTGGTGGTGGCGATCGTCGCCGATCGCATCGATCAGCCCGACGTCAAGCGCGGCTTCGTGCTCGACGGCTTCCCGCGCACGGTGCCGCAGGCGCAGGCGCTCGACCGCCTGCTGGCCGAGCGCGGCCTCAGGCTCGACGGGGTGATCGAGCTCAAGGTGGACGAGGGCATCCTGCTCAAGCGCATCGAGACCCGGGTCGCCGAAATGACCGCGCGCGGCGAGAAGCTGCGCGCCGACGACAATCCGGAAGTGCTCAAGGGCCGCCTGGCGGCCTACCGGGCACAGACCGCACCGCTTGCCGAGCATTACCATCGCAAGGACATGCTCAAGACCGTGGACGGCATGGCGCCGATCGATGCCGTCACCGCGGCCATCGACCGCATCCTAAGCCCCTCCCGGGCCGGCAAGGCCAAACCAGCCGCCAAGCCCGCCCGCCGCAAGGCCAAGGCCGCTAAAGGCCGTTCGGCTGGCAAAGCCCGTAAATCGGGGCGAAAGCCCAGCCGTCCGGCCCGCGCCAAAAACAAGGCTGGACAGCGCAAATCGCCTACCCGGCGGAGGTTGACGAAGGCACGATGAATCCCTTAATAAGCTGCATATTCAGAAGTTTGACGCGATGCCGGGCCCCAGAAAACCGGGGACAGGTGTCGTGTTACGCTTTGCGCTATCCCCTTCCAGGGACACGAAGATTCGGCGCGTCGCGCGCGGCCGGACGATAACAGGAGAGACCATCCGTGGCTCGTATCGCGGGCGTAAATCTGCCCACCAACAAGCGCGTCGTGATCGCGCTGCAGTACATCCATGGCATTGGGCAAAAGAAAGCCCATGAAATCATGGAGAAGGTTAACCTGCCGCAGGAACGGCGGGTGTCGCAATTGACCGACGCCGAAGTGCTGCAGATTCGCGAAATGATCGACCGCGACTACATGGTCGAGGGCGACCTGCGCCGCGAAGTGGCGATGAATATCAAGCGGCTGATGGATCTCGGCTGCTATCGGGGCCTGCGCCACCGCAAGGGTCTCCCGGTGCGCGGCCAGCGCACCCATACCAATGCGCGCACCCGCAAGGGTCCGGCCAAGACCATCGCCGGCAAGAAAAAGACACCGACTCCGCAGTAACGACAGGAATTGCCCGCGCCTGATGGCAGCGGGCTGCAAAGGGATTGAGAATGGGTAAGGAAGCCACCCGCGTACGCCGGCGCGAACGCAAGAACATCGCGTCGGGCGTGGCGCATGTCGCCGCCTCGTTCAACAACACCATGATCACCATCACCGACGCGCAGGGCAACACCATTGCCTGGTCGTCGTCGGGCACGATGGGGTTCAAGGGCTCGCGCAAATCGACGCCCTACGCCGCGCAGGTCGCCGCCGAAGACGCCGCCAAGAAGGCGCAGGAACACGGCATGAAAACCCTCGAAGTCGAAGTGTCGGGTCCGGGTTCGGGCCGTGAATCGGCACTACGTGCTTTGCAAGCGCAGGGCTTTACCATCACTTCAATCCGCGACGTGACCACGATCCCGCATAACGGTTGCCGGCCGCGTAAGCGTCGTCGCGTTTGATTTCCGTTTCTGGCGGACGCTGCCAGCGTCCGCTGCCGCCGAACTTTTCCCCACACGGCGGGTGGGATGCGCGGGCAAGCCTCGCGCCGCTCAACAGGTGAATGACGTGATCCAGAAAAATTGGCAGGAATTGATCAGGCCGAACAAACTGCAAGTGACCGCCGGCAACGACGCCGCGCGGACCGCCACCGTCGTCGCCGAGCCGCTCGAACGCGGTTTCGGCGTGACGCTGGGCAATGCGCTGCGCCGCATTCTGCTGTCCTCGCTGCAGGGCGCCGCGGTGCAGTCTGTGCACATCGACGGCGTGCTGCACGAATTCTCCTCGATCGCCGGCGTGCGCGAGGACGTCACCGACATCGTGCTCAACATCAAGGACATCGCCATCAAGATGCAGGGCGAGGGTCCCAAGCGCATGGTGGTGAAGAAACAAGGGCCGGGCACCGTCACCGCCGGCGAGATCCAGACTGTCGGCGACGTGGTCGTGCTCAACCCGGACCTCGTGCTGTGCACGCTCGACGAGGGCGCCGAGATCCGCATGGAGTTCACCGTCAATACCGGCAAGGGCTACGTGCCGGCCGAGCGCAACCGCCCCGAAGACGCGCCGATCGGCCTGATCCCGGTCGACAGCCTGTATTCGCCGGTGCGCAAGGTCTCCTACAAGGTCGAGAACACCCGCGAGGGCCAGATCCTCGACTACGACAAGCTCACCATGACCATCGAGACCAACGGCGCGGTGACGCCCGAGGATTCGCTCGCTTACGCGGCGCGCATTCTGCAGGACCAGCTCAACGTGTTCGTGAATTTCGAGGAGCCGCGCAAGGAGACCACCGCTGAGACCATTCCCGATCTTGCGTTCAATCCGGCCTTCCTCAAGAAGGTGGACGAGCTCGAGCTGTCGGTGCGCTCGGCCAACTGTCTCAAGAACGACAACATCGTCTATATCGGCGACCTGGTGCAGAAGACTGAAGCCGAGATGCTGCGCACGCCGAATTTCGGCCGCAAGTCGCTCAACGAAATCAAGGAAGTGCTGGCGCAAATGGGCCTGCATCTCGGCATGGAAGTGCCTGGCTGGCCGCCGGAGAACATCGAAGAGCTCGCCAAGCGCTTCGAAGACCACTACTAAGAGGAACAGGCGATGCGTCACGGAAAAGTTCACCGCAAGCTCGGCAGGCATTCTGCGCATCGCACCGCCATGTTCGCCAACATGGCCGCCGCGCTGATCAAGCACGAGCAGGTCGTCACTACCTTGCCGAAGGCGAAGGAACTTCGCCCGATCGTGGAAAAATTGGTCACGCTGGCCAAGAAGGGCGGCCTTGCCGCGCGCCGCCAGGCGATCTCGGAAATGCGCGACATCCCCATGGTCAAGAAATTGTTCGACGTGATCGGCCCGCGCTACAAGGACCGCAAGGGCGGCTATACCCGCGTGCTCAAGGCTGGCTTCCGTTACGGCGATAGCGCCGCGCAGGCGGTGATCGAGTTCGTCGACCGCGACGTCGATGCCAAGGGCAAGGATTCCGGGCCGGCGCAGGAGAAGAAGGTCGACGAAGCGGCAACCGCGGCGGCATAAAGCCTTTCGTCATAAGGAAATTTACAGGGGCGGCCTCCAGGCCGCCCTTTTCGTTTTCCACTCGCCGATGGGCCCGGCCTATGTATAATTACCCCGATACCACGTGGGGGAACATCATGGTCCGCTTTGTCACAACATTACTTGCCGCTTTCGTTGTCACGCTCGGCGCTGCCAATGCGCAGTCGGCGCTGGTCAAGCGCGGCGACTATCTGGTCAACGGCCTGCTTACCTGCGGCAACTGCCACACGCCGAAAGGCCCGACCGGCGACATCATGGACAAGGCTTTTTCGGGGTTCCTCGAATTCGACGAGCCGCCGTTCAAAGTGACGGCGCCCAACATCACCCAGGACAAGGAGACCGGCATCGGCACATGGAGCGCGGCCGACATCAGGAAACTGTTGCGCACCGGCGTACGGCCGAACGGGGTGACCATCGCCACCATCATGCCGACCGGTTTCTATGACATCATCACCAAAAAGGACATGGACGCGATCGTCGCCTATGTACAGACGCTCAAGCCGATCAAGAACAAGGTGCCGGATCCGATCTACAAAATGCCGCAGGTGCGTCAGATTTTCCCCGGCGCCGAGAAGCCCTATACCGAAGCCATGTTCAGCGACAGGCTGAAGCACGGCTTCTACCTCGCCACCATCGCCCACTGCATGGAATGCCATACGCCGATGGAGAAGGGCGTCCGCCAATTCAAGACTAGGCTCGGCACCGGCGGCTTCGAGTTCAAGGGACCGTGGGGCGTGTCGGTGTCGAGCAACATCACCCAGAGCAAGACCAAGGGCATCGGGGCGTGGACCGACGCCGAGATCAAGCGTGCCATCACGACAGGGGTCAGCAAGGACGGCAGCAAGCTCAAGCCGCCGATGGGCTACCATTACTATTCCACGCTGACCGCCGAAGACCTCGATGCCGTGGTGACCTATCTGCATACGGTGCCGGCGAAGGAGTAAGGCTATTCACCTCTCCCCGCGTGCGGGGAGAGGTCGCCCGCCGAAGCGTCAGCGAAGTCGGGCGGGTGAGGGGGTGCTCCCACGATTCTGAGTGCGTCGAAATAGACCCTCACCTGGCTCGCTTCGCTCGCCACCCTCTCCCCGCAAGCGGGGGAGAGGGAGATACCGGCCTTCATTTAGCCCCGGCGGGGCCCTATATCTTGGCCTCTCGCCGGGATTCGACACCATGCACCTGAAACGACCCCTGACCGCCGCATTGCTGGTCGCCATCGCTCTGACCGTTTCCGTCCAAAACGCCCGCGCCCAGGAGCGCCGGGTGCCGACCGCCGCCGAGCTGCGGCTGTCCTATTCGCCGGTGGTGCAGCGGGTGGCGCCGGCGGTGGTCAATGTCTATGCCGCCAAGGTGGTGCAGAACCGCCAGCCGCTGTTCGACGATCCGATCTTCCGCCGCTTTTTCGGCGTGCCGGGCGGCGGCGACCGCCAGCAGGTGCAGCGATCGCTCGGCTCCGGCGTGATCGTGGATGCCTCCGGCCTGGTGGTCACCAATGTGCACGTGATCGAGGGTGCCGACGAGGTCAAGGTGTCGCTCGCCGACAAGCGCGAATTCGAGGCGGAAATCGTGCTCAAGGACAAACGCAGCGATCTCGCCGTGCTGCGCATCAAGGACGCGCACGAGCGTTTCCCGACTCTGGAATTCGCCAATTCCGACGCTCTTGAAGTGGGCGACGTCGTACTCGCCATCGGCAACCCGTTCGGCGTTGGGCAGACGGTGACGCACGGCATCGTCTCGGCGCTAGCCCGCACCCAGGTCGGCATCACCGACTATCAGTTCTTCATCCAGACCGACGCCGCCATCAATCCGGGCAATTCTGGCGGCGCGCTAGTCGATCTCACCGGCCGGCTGGTCGGCATCAACACCGCGATCTTTTCGCGCTCGGGCGGTTCGCAGGGCGTCGGCTTCGCCATCCCCGCCAACATGGTGCGGGTGGTGGTGGTATCCGCCAAGGGCGGCGGCAGCGCGGTGATGCGGCCCTGGCTCGGCGCCAAACTGCAGCCGGTGACCGCCGACATCGCCGACAGCATGGGCCTCAAGCGCCCGGCCGGCGCGCTCATCGCCAGCGTCATGCCCGGCGGCCCGGCGGCGCATGCTGGCCTCAAGGCCGGCGACGTGATCGTGTCGGTGGACGCGCAAGCCGTCGACGACGTCAACGCCTTCGACTATCGCTTCGCCACCAAGCCGCTCGGCGGCACGGCGACGCTGGGCGCGTTGCGCGAGGGCCGCGATCTGAGCGTGAAGGTGGCGCTGCAATCCGCGCCCGAGACGCCGCGCGACGAGATCACCATCCGCTCGCGCTCGCCATTCTCCGGCGCCAAGGTCGCCAACCTGTCGCCGGCGCTGGCCGACGAACTGCAATTACAGAACGCCGACGAGGGCGTGGTCATTCTCGACGTGGACAGCGGCTCTTACGCCAGCAACCTCAACTTCCAGCGCGGCGACGTGATCGTGTCGGTGAACGGCGAGCCCATCGCCAAGACCCGCGATCTCGAGCAGGCCACCAGTACGCCGAACCGTTCCTGGCGCATCCTCATCCGCCGCGGCGGCCAGCAGATTTCCGCGGTGATCAACGGATGACCTCGCGCGCCAAAGCCGCCGGTCCGACCCTGTTCGCGGCCGCCGGCCTCGACAAGGACGCGCCGCGCCCGCTCGCCGACAAGCTGCGTCCGCAAAAACTCGACGAGGTGGTCGGCCAGGACCATCTGCTGGGCACCGACGGCGCGCTCACCCGCATGCTGGCGACCCGCTCGCTCGGCTCGCTGGTGTTCTGGGGCCCGCCCGGCACCGGCAAGACCACGGTGGCGCGGCTGCTGGCGCAAGAGACCGACCTGCATTTCGAGCAGATCTCGGCGATTTTCACCGGCGTCGCCGACTTGAAGAAGGGGTTCGAGGAAGCGCGCCGCCGCCGCGAGCTGGGGCAGGGCACGCTGCTGTTCGTGGACGAGATCCACCGCTTCAACCGCGCCCAGCAGGATTCATTCTTGCCGGTGATGGAGGACGGCACCATCGTGCTGGTCGGCGCCACCACCGAAAACCCGTCGTTCGAGCTCAACGCGCCGCTGCTGTCGCGCGCGCGCGTGCTGGTGTTCAAATCCCTCGATGCGGAAGCGATCGAGAAATTGCTTACGCGCGCCGAGCAGATCGAGGGCCGCAAGCTGCCGCTCGACGACGACGCACGCACCGCGCTCATCAGCATGGCCGACGGCGACGGCCGCGCCGCGTTGACGCTTACCGAGGAAGTCTGGCGTGCCGCCCGCAAAGGCGAAGTTTTTGACTCCGCCAAGCTGCAGGAGATCGTGCAGCGGCGCGCGCCGATCTACGACAAGGCGCAGGACGGCCACTACAATCTGATCAGCGCATTGCACAAGTCGGTACGCGGCTCCGATCCCGACGCCGCGCTGTATTATCTTTGCCGCATGCTGGATGCCGGCGAGCCGCCGCTCTACATCGCGCGCCGCGTGGTGCGCATGGCGATCGAGGACATCGGGTTGGCCGATCCGCAGGCGCTGGTGATCGCCAACGCCGCCAAGGACGCCTACGATTTCCTGGGCAGCCCGGAAGGCGATCTGGCGATCGCGCAAGCCGTGATCTACATGGCCACCGCGCCGAAATCGAATGCCTCCTACGCCGCCTTCGGCGCCGCTATGCGCACCGCCAAGCAGGCCGGCTCGCTGCTGCCGCCCAAGCACATCCTCAACGCGCCGACCAAGCTGATGCAGAGCGAAGGTTACGGCCGCGGCTATTCTTACGACCACGACCAGGAAGAGGCGTTCTCCGGGCAGAATTATTTCCCCGACGCGCTGTCGCGCCAGCGCTTCTACAATCCGCCGGAACGGGGCTTCGAGCGCGAAATCCGCAAGCGCCTGGACTATTGGGCCAAGCTGCGCAAAGAACGGGACTTGGAGCGAGGCTCCTCGTGAGACAGCGCAGAAACGGCCCGCGCCAGCCCGGTGGTGGGCGGCAACAGGCCGGGCCGCGCGGTCGCGGTCACGGCCGTGATCGCGATGAACGGATCATAGAGCGATCCAAAGAGCGATCCAATCCCCGGCAATCCGATCTGCGTGTGAAGCATTCGCCGAAACGCGACGGCGGTCGAGGCCGTGCCTTTCCCGCTCGCCCGCCGCGCGAGCAGCCGGTGGTTTTTGCGCCCGCGCCGCCACCGGTGGTCGCGCCGAAGCCGGTGCAATTTTCAGCCGGCGTGCAGACCGTCGCGGTCAGCCCCGACGAATCCGGCATGCGCGTCGATCGCTTTTTCGAGGGGCGGTTTCCGGGCCTGTCGTTCAGCCACATCCAGCGCATCATTCGCAAAGGCGAGGTGCGCGTGAATGGCAAGCGCACCCAGCCGAAGAACCGCCTTGAGGCCGGGCAGGCCGTGCGCATTCCGCCACTTCAGCTCGAGGCGCCGAAACCGCGCGACGACGCCCCGCAAGCGCAGAAAGACCGCGCCTTCATACGATCGATCACGCTTTACGAAGACGACGACGTGCTGGTGCTCAACAAGCCGATGGGACTCGCCGTGCAGGGCGGCTCCGGCACCACGCGCCACCTCGACGGCATGCTCGGTGCGCTGCGCGGCTCGCACCCGGACGCGCAGCGCCCGCGCCTGGTGCACCGGCTCGACAAGGACACCGCCGGCTGCCTGCTGGTGGCGAAGACGCGCTTTGCGGCGGCGGCGCTGGCAAAGACGTTCCGCACGCGCTCGGCGCGCAAGATCTACTGGGCGCTGGTCGCGGGCGTGCCGAAGCCGAAACAGGGGCGCATCTCGACTTTCCTCGCCAAGCAGGAGGTCGAGGAGGATTCCTTCATGCGCATCGCCAAGCATGGTGAGAAGGACGCCGTTCACGCCGTGACCTATTACGCAGTGGTGGAGACGGCGGCGCAGAAACTGGCCTGGATCTCGCTCAAGCCGGTCACCGGCCGCACCCATCAATTGCGCGCGCACATGGCGCATGTCGGCAATCCGATCGTCGGCGACCCGAAATATTTCAACATCGAGAACTGGGAGCTGCCCGGCGGCATGCAGGACAAGCTGCATCTGCTGGCGCGCCGCATATCGGTTCCGCATCCGCGCGGCGGCACCATCGACGTCAGCGCGCCGCTACCGCCGCACATGGAGCAATCCTGGAACCTGCTCGGTTTCGACGCCAAGCGCTACGACCCCATCGTCGACGCGCCGGAGGAGGAGTAGCGGACGGGTGGCGGCATCCCTATTTGATGAATATGGCACGCAGATACCCGCTTCTTGCCTTGCTCGTACTGGCGCTCGGACTGCCAGCCATGCCGGCCTATGCCGACGACTATCCCTATTCCATCATGCGGCCCGAGCCAGGATCACGGCATGTGCCGAAACACAGGCCGCCGCGCGCTGCGGTGCCGCATGCCACGGTTAAGCATGCGCCGAAACACATATCGCGGCGCGGTTCGTCTAGTCCCGTTTATCCGCAGCCATTGCCAGCCCCGCAAAATTTGACAGGGCCGTCGTCGCAGCAGGTGGTGACGCCCGGTTCGTCCACCGTGCCGCCGCTGCTTTATGTGCCGCAGACCGGCCGGACGCTGCCGAACCTGCCGGGAGCCTCGGGAGCGGGCCCGAACGGGACGGAGACCTCGCAGGACCGCGCCGCGCGTTGCGCGCATCAGGCCGGCGTCTACGGCCAGGCCGCCGGCGACCGCACGAGCTATATCGGCAGTTGCATCAATCAGTAGCGTTAGATCTCTTCCATCACCTGCGCGTAGGAGATCAGCGCGAACAGCGCGGTGCCGCCGACGATGTTGCCGAGCAGCACGGGCATCACGAATTGCCCGATCATCCGCCACCATTCCCAGTCGCCAGCGAGCACCAGCATGTAGGCTTCCATGCTGCCGGCGACGATATGGGTGAAGCCGCCGATCGCGATCAGGTAGGTCATCAACGTGATCACGGAGAACTTTGCGTTCTCCGCGCTCGGAATCATCCACACCATGGCGGCGATCAGGAATCCGGACGAAATGGCGCGGAAAAACATGTCCCACCAGCCGAGCGCGAGCAGACCGCGGCTGATGGTCAACATGCCGTGCAGCAAGTCGGGCTGAAGCACCGGCGTATAACTGGAGATCAGCGCAGCGATCAGCGTGCCGGCGAGATTGGCGACGAGCACGATTGTCCACAGTCGTGCCATGCGCCAGATGTTGGCCCAGTTGAGATCAGCGAACACCGGGAGCACCACAGTGATCGTGCTCTCGGTGAACAGCTGCTGGCGTCCCAGCACCGCCATCAGGAAGCCGACGCAATAGCCGAACCCCGACAGCAGCGGCCGCCACGGCGTGTCGGGCAGGTGGGTTTCCAGGATCGCCTGCGCTAGCAGCGAAAAGCTCATCGACAGGCCGGCAGCGACGCCTGACCACCACAGCGAGGTGGCCGGGCGCTGCATTTCCTCGTCGCCAATCCGCCGCACCACCTCGTAGATCACCGGCGTGCGTGGAGACGACAGCTCCTCCACGTCCACGTTCTCTCGCTTGGTGATGCCCTTGGCCGTGCCCTTAGCCTTGCCCTGGCGCTGCGCCTTGGCGTTGTCGCGCTGCTTTTGGGCGCTGGAGGCTGGAGTCGCTGTCATAGTCAGCCATTAACGCTTGGCCAGCGCCCGCGGTTCCATGGCTGGAACTCTGGCCTCGGGCGCCGGCCGCTCAGGCGCTGGCGGCGTCGAGCGCCGCGATATCGTCGCCACTGAGCTTGATCTGCACCGCCTTCAGGATCTCGGCCAACTGCCCGAGACTGGTAGCACTCACGATCGGTGCAGTTACGCTCGGCCGCGCCATCAGCCAGGCCAGCGACACTTGCGCGGGCGTCGCGGCATGGCGCGCGGCCACGTCATCGAGCGCCTGCAGGATGCGCAAGCCGCGCGCGTTGAGAAAGTCCTTGATGCGTGGCGCGCGCGCCGCGCTTTTTCCAAGATCGCCTTGCGAGCGATATTTGCCGGTGAGAAAGCCGGCCGCGAGCGAGTAGTAGGTGATGACGCCGATCCGCTCCCTGACGCAGATTGGTTCGAAATCACGCTCGAATGCCGCGCGGTCGTAGAGATTGTAGCGTGGCTGCAGGCTTTCATAGCGCGCTAGGCCGAGCCGCTTGCTGCTGTCCAGCGAGGCCTGCAAGCGCGCGGCGCTGATATTGGAAGCGCCGATGGCCCGCACCTTGCCTTGCGCGATCAATTGCGCATAGGCCTGCAAGGTGTCGTCCGGCGCGGTGTTCGGATCGTCGAAATGGGTCTGATAGAGATCGATGCGGTCGGTTTGCAGCCGCCGCAGCGAATTCTCGGCTTCGCGCAGGATGTCGCTCGTCTTCAGGCCGCGGCCGGACCCCATGTCCTCGCCGACCTTGGTGGCGATCACCACCTTGTCGCGCTTGCCGCTGCGTTTGAGCCAATTGCCAATAATGGTTTCCGATTCGCCGCCCTGGTGGCCGGGTACCCAGCGCGAATAGGTGTTGGCGGTGTCGATGGCATTGAAGCCGGCGTCGACAAAGGCATCGAGGATGGCGAACGAAGTCGCCTCGTCGACGTTCCAGCCGAACACATTGCCGCCCAGCATCAGCGGCGCGATGTGCAGTTCGGATTGGCCGAGCCTGCGAAGTTCCATGAGCTGACTTTACGGCCTACCGCAGAGACGCGTTGAACTTCTCCAGCGCCGCCTGGCCTGGGCAAAGCTCTTTCTCGGCGAGCGCATTGAGCGGTCCGTCGACCGTATGCAGATGCGCATGCAGGTCTTCCGATTCCTTCTCCACGTAAAGAAGTCCGGTGACGATCTGGCCCTTGGCGGCGTGGTGCTGCAGGAACCCTAAGGCAGCCGTGCGGTCGTTGATCTCGTAGTCGGCGGCGAGCTTGCGCAGCGTGAGCTTGGAGCCGTCGTGCTGCTCCACCACCTCGACGGTGCCGGGCTCGTACTGCACCTCGATCGGCATGCGGCTGGACATGAAATCGAGCCGGTTCACCGCCTCGTTGTGCTCGCGCACGAAATCGAAGCTCTTGGTCGAGCCGGCATGGTTGTTGAAGGCGACGCAGGGGCTGATGATGTCGATGAAGGCGGCGCCCTTGTGGGCGATCGCCGCCTTGATGATCGGCACCAGTTGCTGCTTGTCGCCGGAAAACGAGCGGGCGACGAAGCTGGCGCCGAGCTGCAAGGCCAGCGCGGCGAGATCGATGGAATTGTCGGTGTTGATGAAGCCGCGCTTGGATTTCGAGCCGCGGTCGGCGGTGGCGGAGAACTGGCCTTTGGTGAGGCCGTACACGCCGTTGTTCTCGACGATATAGACCATGTTGACGCCGCGCCGCAGCGAATGCGCGAACTGGCCGAGCCCGATCGAGGCGCTATCGCCGTCGCCGGAGACGCCGAGATAAATCAGATCGCGGTTGGCGAGATTGGCGCCGGTCAAGACCGAGGGCATGCGCCCGTGCACCGAATTGAAGCCGTGCGAATTGCCGAGGAAATAGGTCGGTGTCTTCGACCAGCAGCCGATGCCGGAAATCTT
>Ga0097691_1001089_pt1 | contig 20999 bp, 20 predicted proteins | sample NGESurdeep072012_8_FD_72858 | JGI IMG/M metagenome (GOLD analysis project Ga0097691, IMG submission 72858) | Arctic peat soil microbial communities from Barrow, Alaska - NGEE Surface sample 210-1 deep-072012 | ecosystem: Environmental > Terrestrial > Soil > Wetlands > Peat ... | reverse complement strand
AAGCGGTAAGCCGGGTTCCCCAAAACCTTCAGCAGGGTTGCAGGTTCGCTCGCTACCTTCACTTCCTTCACGATCCTGCCCGTGTCATGCTGATTCCTGCTCAAGCCGCCCATCATAACGAGATGATGTCGCCCGCCGTAACGGAATGATGCCGCCCACCATTACGAGATGATGCCGCCCACCGGAACGGAATAATCCCGCCCGGGGTCTGGAACAGCGCGCTCGCCTGCTTGCCGCCGAAAGTAGCTTTTTCACGCTGAGGCGCTGGCGGAGGCGCAGTATTTGCATGACCTATATGCGTTTCTTCTTCAGTTTTTAATATTGCTCTGCATCTTCGCCAGCAGTTCCTGAATCAGCATTCGTCGTGACCGATCCCAAATCGACCGTTTGGCAAGGACCGGCAGCGTTAGTGCACGCTTGAGGACTTTTATGGCCTCCGTATATTCATGCTGTTCATAGAGAAAGTCGCCATAGAAGTAATTTGCATCCAAACCGTTCGGAGCATTCGTGATTGCTTCCTGGAGATAATGTCGGGCTTTAGACTTGTCGCCGAAGCCTAAAGGAAACTCGGGAACCCGATAGTAAAGCACTCCGAGGCTCGTCGGCGCTGCTGCATCCAGCGTCACGGGATCGATTTTTTCAACCTTTTCGAGAATATCGCGCGCGCGCTTTGCCAGTACGAGAGCCTTGATGGGGCTACCATTCTCGCTCGCCATCGAGGCCTGCTCGCTGGTGATAATTCCGACCCAAATCGTCGCCTCGGGACTCCCCTGATATCGTTGTGCGATATCGGCAGCATGCTGCGCAAGAACAGCCATCTGCTTTTCCTGCTCATCGCGATTGTCGATCTGAAGCTTAACGTGTTCCCAATCGCGTGAGAGAAGTTTAATTTCAGCACTAAGAACCAGATTTTCAGCAGCTTGAACGACGCTAGAGTCGCCGATGAGCAAGAGAGCAACAATTGCGACAACGGCCGCTCTAACTTTTTTAAACATCATGTACTTCCTTGCGGCGCTCCAGAAGGATTCAAGATGCGAATAAGTTCTTTGCCTTACGATCGTTACGCGCAAGAGCAGCATCGACGACCCCGCGGCAAGAATGCATATCGTATCTCCTCTCAGTTAGGGCAGTACCCTAAGTGCGCCAAGCGTCCAGACGCATGTTCGGTTTGGGTGAATCGCGTCGGTTTCGTGATATCCGCGATAGGTCCGCGATCCGCGCTGTCGGATGGACACATTAAATTTCCCCTCTCCGTAAGCGGCGAAAGGGTCAGGATGAAAGATGCTCTATGCTGAATGTGGGTCGTACTGAACGTGCTTAGCTGCGTCCGCGCAGCCAAGCGTCGACGCTGAACCGTCCGCTACCGCAAATGAACAGGAAGCAGAAGCCGCCTATCATGGCAATATTCTTGTAGAAGCTCGAATCCTGGATACGCCGCACATTGGCGTCAGTAAACTGCCAATAGCGGTGTGAGGTAAATGTCGCGACAATCATGAAGACAATCATCACCAGCACGACGTAGCGGGTCGCAAGACCGAGAATCAGCGCAATACCGCCGAAGAACTCAGCCAGAACGGAGGTGTAGGCGAGGAAGGCTGGAATTCCCCGTCCCTGCAACGTGGCGGCATAGGTGCCAATATCAAAGAGTTTGCCATAGCCGCTGCGCACGAAGATCAAGCCAAGCAGAATACGGCCAATCAGGAGGACGGTATCAGACGTGCTCGCGGCCAGGCCGTCGGTGCACGACAGCGGGGGATACGAACTACTTTCACTACGTGATATCATAACGACTTTCCTCTTTTGCTTCGGGCCATGCGCCTTATGTCCGCGCCGCGCCCGGGCGATTATCGCTTCGTAAATAACTGATGGACGCCTCGCCCGCGCAGCTCGGCGAGATACCCAGTAACCACCCCAAACTCAGTACTAAACTCCATCTGAACCAGGATCATCAGATCGCCTGGCAACAGCCGCGCGAACCAGAGTTTGCCCTCATAGGCTCCCTCGGTCAGCCCGCTGTCGTCCAGAAAGCCGGCGATTGCCTCGCGCCGCATGCGACAGACATGCGTCGTACCAGCGAAGTTGCGATCGGCGGCCACCTCGGGCGCCACATCGGTGAAGTGAAGGTCGTAACGGCGGCGCCCGTCAAAGACGGCGACAACGAGTGCACATGAGCCTCGATAGGCGAGTTGCCGCTCAATCATAAAGAAGGCCGTCAGCTGATCGACGGTGCCGCGCATCAGCGGCGGAGTGACTGGCGTGCGCGTTTCGACCGGCGGTGTCGACTCGCCGGTCACCACGCCGTTGGTTGCGTATTTGACCCGGTTACGGTTAACGACTCCGTTGCGATGCACCACGCCCAGATATGCTTCTGGGAGTGCTGCATCTTTGGTGAGCCTACCACGCACCTCCGAGTGGCTCGTCAGATCTAAGAACACGGCAGCGATGCCTCGGCTCTCGACATCCGTCGTGATTGCATATCGTTCGGCTGCTTCCTCCACTATGGTGTGGTTCGTCGCCACGTGAACGCCCGCGGTGCCAAACATTTCAATTCGCATCTCGATTCGATCTGGATCGCCCGCCTGCGCGGTGGTCAGCAAGAGCAGCGACAATCCTGCACTCGGTGCGGTGCGGTTAAGGTAATAAGCCAGACGCTGGAGGCGCGCCCGCGGAGACGCGATCTTTTTCTTCCATAAACTGCCGCCAAACATTGGTGCCGCGCTGCGATGCCGGTGTGAAATGGCTAACAAGCTTGTGCATCTGTTGGAAATCAGCGCAAACACGGATTTGATGACTGCACCGGTTCTGGACATTCGACCAGCTCACACACTTCGCCCGAGTGTCATTTGCGATGCAAGCAGCCGCCAAGCCAAATCGAGGACGCCGAGCGATAATTCAGATGGATGGAGCGCGCCCACGTGACCGGCCAATAGGCGGCTGAAGGTGCGAGGGTGTGCCGCCAGCGCACGCAGCGCGCGTCGCCGCAAGCCATCCCTGCCGTCCATGAGGAGCAATAGACGCGCCATTAGCCGTGGCATTCGTCCAATCTCGCGATGGACAGCGTCATACGTACTAATATCTCCGGTAACGAGAGCCGCTGCGAGGGCACTTGCCTGGCGAAACGCCAAGGCGAGCCCTTCCCCCGTAACAGCATCGACTGACCCGGATGCATCTCCCACCAATGCGATGCGGCCCCGGGTCACGGCGGGCAATTTGACCGACATCGAAATTCCGCCACGCGGTCGACCGATCGGCTCTGCGCTCCCGAGGCGGCTCGCAAGCACTGGAAACAGGGTCGGCAGATCCGATAAGCGTACCTTCTGTGCACTTCCGAGCATCGCGATGCATACCTCGTCCGCTCCAATAGGCGTCACATTTGCTTGGCATTGGTTGTGCCAGTAAACCTCAACAAAATCGGTCCACGGTCGTATGCGAAAGTGCTGACGCAATCCGATTCGACGGGCGCCATTCCAAACCGGCTGCAGCCCGGCCCACTGGCGCACCCGAGAATGAAATCCGTCGGCCCCAATGATCCATCGGCAGCGCACCGTTCGATCGCCGATCTTGACCCCAGAAGGATCGATACCTTCTACCCGCGATTGCCAACACGTTACGACGCCCGCGTCCTCCGCACGCTCCATTAGGATTCGATGAAGCAGGGTTCGGCGAATGCCCAGACCAAAATTTGCATTATTTGGAAAGGGCGCTTCAGCTTCAATTTCGTTGTCCAAAAACCGTATGCCTCGAAAGGGCGCCCCATGCTCAAGACCTAACTCCACGCCGATCCGACGCAATGCTGTGATCCCATCTGGCATCAGGCCTTCACCGCAAGCTTTGTCGATGGGCGCTTGAGCCCCATCCGCAACAACAACTTCAAAGCCGCTACGGCGAGCAGCAAGCGCAGCAGCGAGTCCGGCTGGACCGCCACCAATTACGAAGACGTCAGTTTCTGACGGAACAGCGTGCAAGGTCACCATCGCAGCAAGATCAATTCCGAGCAGAACCCCGGGCCCATTGCCAAGAGCACACCATATGTCCCGGGTGGAGGTGCATGATTCATCAGAATCTCCTCGAGCACGAGGAGAACCGAGGCGGAGGAAAGATTCCCAAACCGTTTCAGGCTATTCCACGACTGCTCCAGATCGCTATCTTGCAGCCCCAAGGTGTCCTGAATAGCGTCGAGTACTTTTGGTCCGCCCGTGTGTATCACCCAGTTGCCGATATCAGCACGACGTAGCTTGTACCTGCCCAAGAATGCGTCGACATCTCCAGCCAAGTTATTTCTGATCAGTTCCGGCAAGCGGGGCGATAGCACGACCCTGAAGCCGTTTTCTGAGATATCCCAACCCATAATTTCTTCCGTGTCGGGATAAAACACCGAACCGCAGCCCAGAATCCGCGGTCGCCCCCTGGTCGAGATGCGCGAACCAGTTGAAGGGGAATTGGCGCTCTTGGAGCCCCTCACGACCACCGCCGCAGCACCATCGCCGAAGAGTCCTGCCGCAATCAGGTTTTTCGTCGACATATCGTCGCGCTGCATCGTCAGAGAGCAAATCTCCACACAAAGAAGTGCTGCGGTATGATCAGGATAGGCCAGCGTGTAATCAGCTGCTCTGCTCAAACCAACAGCACCGCCCGCACATCCAACGCCAAAGATGGGAGTACGTTTGATATCCGGCCGTAACCGCATGCGATTGATCAGTCGAGCATCCAACGAGGGGCTTGCGATACCTGTTATCGAAACGACGAACAGCGCATTAAGATCGTCCCGGGACATCCCTGCCCGTTCGAGGGCTGTATCAATCGCACGAATTCCCAATTCCTGTGCCACCTCAAGCCAAGCGGCGTTTGTCTCGCCCCAAGAGGTAAACTGCGCATATCGCTCCAGTGGAAAGGCAAAATGGCGATAATCCACTCCAACGCGGGAATGGAGCTGTTCAAGCCGCTCGGGCCTTTCCAGTTGGCCCTTCCAATAAATGCTTTTGAGCGCGGCAGTGATAGTGTCCTGAGAATATCGATGCTCGGGCATCGCACTCGCTACGCCGGCTATCCTCACAGGTATTTCCCCACTCCGCCGCGACGCCGTTCGACTTTCATCCGCATCTCCCCATTCAAACGATCTAGCGTTCTAACCCTGCCACGTTGACTCTCTCGTGCGCCGTCTCTTAATAATTGCTTCGTTCGCCCAAAGATATAAAGCGCCGCATGATCGAACTGGGTCATATGGATCCAACGACGCGTTGCGCGATACCGAGCGCTTCGGTCCAGAAGCTGCTGGAAGTGTGCATCGAGTCCACAACCTGCTCGACAGCAGCCACAAAGAAATCGAGCTGCTTGTCATTGATCATGAGTGGTGGAGAAATTTTTAACACCATGAAATCGTTGCCGCAGACCTGATTCAATATTCCATGATCTCGAAACATACGCATAACCACAATCTGGCCGAATATTGCGGGATGGATCTTTGCAAATGTCTCGAATGGTATCCGAAATTTAAGAGAACGAGGTGCCTTGAATTCTATTGCATTGAGCAATCCAAGGCCGCGGATCTCGCTGATCATTTCGTATTTGGCCAGGCGCTCGACGAGCGCGCGACGAAGGAGCTCCCCGGCTATTGTCGCGCGTTGTCCGAGCCGCTCGTCCTCCAGGATATCAAGCGTGACCAAGCCGGCGCGCATCGCAAGGCTATTTTCACCGAAGGTAGAAGTGTGGATCAACGCGCGCTTCAGCGAGCTGTATACCGAATTGCAGATGGCATCAGACATCAGCACAGCACTGCATGGAACCAACCCGCCGCTGAGTGCTTTGGCCAGAACGACCATGTCAGGCTCAACGGCAAAATTGTGTGCAGCGAGAAATGGACCAGTCCTGTACAGACCGGTCTGGACCTCATCCAGGACGAAAAGCGTATTGTAACGGCGGCAGAGTGCCTGAACGTTGGAGAGGTACTCACGTGACGGCACAAGAACGCCGCCCTCACCCTGGATCGGCTCTAGCATGAATGCAGCAAAGGCCTTGGTGGCGAGTTTCCGCTCCAGTTCCTCCGTGTCGCCGTACGGAATAAATTCTATGTTGGGCAGCAGCGATCCGAATCCTTCCTTCCAGAAGGCATTCGACATCAAAGAGAGTGCACCGCATGTGAGGCCGTGAAATCCTCCCGACGCGCACAAAATACCGGGGCGTCCCGTGTGCGCACGGGCAAATTTGATAGCCGCTTCGACGCCCTCGCTGCCCGAGCTTGCGAAGAAGGCCTTGGTAAGGCGGCCACCGGCGAGCTTGCAAAGCCTCTCGGCAAGTTTTCCTGCAAGTTCAGCGACGTGGCTCTGCAGCATCGCGGGCCCGGATTTGTCGAGCTCATCTTTGAGAGCCGCAATGACCCGCGGATGATTGTGCCCCACATTATGAACGCAGTACCCTGAATTGAAATCCAGGATGGTTCTGCCGTCCGCCGTATGAAGTTCCGCTCCGCTACAGCGCACATAACTTACATTCATCTGCGCTACGTCGAGCAATCTAACCCACTGTGGATTGACGTAACGCTCGTAAAGATTCTCGCTATTATCGTCGCTACGCATTGCCTGGAACATGGAACTTTCCTCAACCGCCGCAGCGGGCGAGCTTTGCCGCTGTGAGCAAGGACTTCGATGGCCCGCAGCAATTTTGCAGCACGCTGACGGTAAATGATGAATCGGCCAAGCCAAAGCCGATCACGCAAAGGTCTAGTGCGAACGCTTCACTCATGCAGATCGCATCACGGCGCGTGTCGATCGCGCATGTGCTGATAACCGCGCCCGCGGGAAGTTGGGAAAGCATCAGTCTGATTATACCCGCTCGGGCTCCTGCATGGTTTTCGCATCGGTCGCTGCGTCGTTCAGTTGCCAGTCGTAAGAGTCCGCGTGAATGGTCGCAAAAGGTGCCAGCACTTGCGCCGTGGCTGAATTGGCGTATCGGCGAAGATGCGTGATAACGCCTTGCCAGCTACCGCCAAAATCCTCCTGGTACCACTTGTATATCGATGAAACCGTAAGGCCGCCGGCTTCAGCCCGGACACCGCGGGGGTGATTGACATAGAGGCGCGCGCAGCGATCGAGCATGGCTTGCAAACTTTTAGCGGTGAAGGGGGTCGGCATCAGCGTAGGGCACCCAATCGAGGCGCAGTTGACTCCATAATGGATACGGTTGTCTTTAAATAGCGGCCGAAGGATGCGGTGCTCGATATCATCGAGCGCGACCGCTTCGCCTCCGATCTGGATCAACTTTGCCTGCCATGGTCCCGTCCCACCAGTGATGAAGTTGGGAAGAAATGAGCCACCAAGAGAAATCTCGCGAATTGACGTTACAGGATAGTGGTCGAGAACGGCTTTGACCGTCAGCGCATTATAAAGATTAATCCAATAGGCGAATTGCTCTGCCGGGTTCAACGAATGCACCAGAACGTTAGACATGTTCTCGAGATATCGATCTAATGCCTGTCCATCGATTGCGGACACTTCGCCGTAGCGCAGTCGGTAGATTCCGTCCGGCTCTTCGACGAGGTAGCGGCGCAGGAATATCCCCCACGCTTGATGATCGATGACAACCCGAGAGGCCGGGTCGTTCGCCGCCCACTTCTGCCAAAGCTGCGCGGCCGGAGCCGATATTCCCGATCGCGATGCGATGGTGTTGGCGATCAATGCCAGACCACCGCCGAGTACCGAGCGGCGCAAGATGGGAGCCATTGAAAAGCACCTTTCTGCTCGTTGTCGGAATTGGAATAAGGCATCCTGTCGGTCCGGTCGCAAATGACAAGCGCCACTAAATGCTACTTACCTTTATCCGCCAGATGGCAAAATCTCGAATCGCCGCTCGATCAAATCCGCATCGTCGAATTGACGTCGCCCGACCAGCGCGGTGGCATGCCGTCCCCATTCCCGCATGGCGCCGGCACTTTCAATGCCCAACGGCCAGGTGACCAGCCGCTCACCGCGATCCGTGCCGGGCACGATGCCAGTCGGCCCGAAGGCGCTGCGTGTACCGTCTGCGGTCGGAATCGTTCGCAGTTCACTATCATCCGCCATCGCGTAGTTCGCACCACGGCCACCAGCGTCTGGGTGGACATCGGTGAGATAGTGACTCCGAGTTGTCATGCGAACGACAATCCGCTGCGGCGCCTCGATCGCGGGCAGCGTGCGCGGCACGAAAGCCCATTCGACCTTTGGGTCCGGCGGCGGTATGGGTCTGACCCATGGCGTCGGGAAGAACATATGGTAGCAGCCGCAAAGGTGAATGGAATCGTAGACGAGCGGACGCCCCGATTGATTCAAAGTAACTCGAAAGGCGATCCCGTCGAGCTTTCCCGACAGCGGATCCAGTGAGCTGCTCTGCGGGCGCTCCGGAAACCAGATCATGTAAACCAGCTGCACGAGCGTACGTCCGCCGTAGCGCGTAAACGCGAGGCGGCGGTACACGGTGGGGCGCGAAACGTCTACTTCGGGTGTTTCGCCAGCACCCCATCGCAGCGGCCCGAACCGATCATACTCACCGGTGGTTTCGATCTCGAATACCGGAGCAAACGTCGCAAACAGGATCTCGGTTTCGCGATCGCCGAATTGGGGGACGCCGAGCGCATCCGTCTTTGCATTTGCAAGAATCGAGGCAATACGCTGGGCCGGCGCGGAGTTGTCTGGCGGCTGATAGCGAGTGAGGCCCTGTTGCTCTATGGTCCCTGCCGCCGTCTGCTGAAACATATCGGCCGCTTCTTTTTGCCACTTCTTGGCAAATTCGAAGAACGCCACACTGACGACGGGGTAAACTCCCACAGTGCGTTTCAAATCGTCATAGTCATCCGGTACCTGCGCGCGCTCTACCAACATGCGTTTCCGCGAAGCGGCGGTTGCATCCGCCGCCGCCAGTGAATTGGCACATTGATTGGTACGTGTCGTCGCTTCCGACCGGCTGCTGACTTCAAGCGCCACCAGCAGATGCTGAGGCACATTTTTTATTTCATAACTACGGGCGCGCTCGTCGAGAGCTTTCAAGTGTTTCGTCCATGCAGCAAAGGCGACCGAATCTTTCTGTGCCCGCTGCCGAAACGACGCCAAAAAGCGGTTGACGCGGAGATAGGGAAACCCGGGAACTCGATATGCCTCGGCATCCCGGACCCCCGCTCGGTCGATGGTTTCATCTAGCCTCGTGAACCAATCGACACACTCTTTGACCTCCACCGATCGGAACTCCTGATCAGACCGAGGAGACTGAGCAGACCGCGGAGGCTGATCTATTACTGCGCAACCTACCGCCAACATCATAGCCCCCGCCGACAGCAGCAATTCGAAGCTGCGTCGTTGGTTCCTAGTAAAATGTGGCAAATACATTCCAGAGTCCTAGATTGCCGGCTCAAGTTTCGCGCGACCCGCACCGTCGTACAGCACTCGCACCAACATCCTAGCTCACAGTTCGGCGAAGACGGTATGAAGATTAAGCGGCGGTGGGATGATCACCCATACGAGCCGCACTTGCTAGCCGAATGCGTGTCGATTGTCGTCGCAACGATGGTCTAGGTAAGGCCCACGCCCGATCTGGGTGCGGTGTGTGTTCCGGATCATCATGAGTAAATTGTGGCGCTGGCCTACAAACCCCGTAAATTTGAGATAAACTCGATAGAGCGCTCGCAGGATTAGGGCGCACCCTTGGACTCGTGTCGCCAACAAAAGTAATTGCCTTGCATTCGCATCTTGGCTCGCCTGCCGTGCAGTCGGAGTGTGCTGCACGGTACACATAAGGGCGCGAGGCCAAGTGCAGATATAGCAGCGATAAAACCGCGGCCTCCGCGATTCGATCTCCCATCCTGGATCCCACATCCGGCCATCGCCGCGACCTCGCGCGCATAGTCGCTCGACCGCCGTCGATCACGATAAATTCAGAATCAGATCTCGGTTCCCTGCGCGTATACAGGATACGGTAACGCCGATGGTTCGATCCGAATCGAGAGTAGGAATGATGTAACTAATAGCTGACACCGAGCGCGAGCTCGGTGCGAGAAATATGATATTTTTTCACGATGGCCTGTGTCGCTGTCGGTAGCTTTTCTCAGTGGTGCACAATCTCGTGAATCTAAACGCATCGAGCATCGGCAACTCAAAGCGTTGGCGGGACAAAGGATCAAGGTTTGTATCAATGACCCCTAAATTTTTGCGAAGCTACAAATTCTGGATTGCGGTAGCGGTGGTGGCGATTATCATTGCCGTACGCGTTTCGCCGATCGGAGCGCTGATTTCACTTGATACCTTACGCGCGTATCGCGGCGATCTAACGGAGTGGGTTGCGGCCAACACGGTTCTTGCCTCGATCGGATATGTTGCAATTTATATTGCAGCAACGGCATTATCTTTGCCTGGCGCTGCACTGCTCTCGCTGACTGGCGGCTTTCTGTTCGGTGCTATATTTGGAACAATGCTTATTTCAGTCGGCGCAACGACTGGCGCCACAATTGTATTTTTGTTTGCGCGAACGCTATTCGGCGATCGTGCGTTAGCCAAAGTCAGCGATCAGTATCCGCAACTTGTCGCTGGTATTCGCAGGAATGCTTGGTCTTACCTCCTGGTGATGCGTTTTATTCCCCTGTTTCCGTTTTTCTTCGTGAATCTCGCAGCGGCCGTTGTCGGCGTCAGGCTGCCGACATATCTGCTTACGACATTCTTCGGCATAATGCCTGGGAGCATTGTCTATTCACTTTCGGGCGCCGGACTTGGAGACGTTCTCGATCGCGGCTCAGAGCTTTCGGTCGGGTCGGTGTTTACGCCGATGATTATTGCCGCACTTGTGGGACTTTCCGCCCTATCCCTTCTCGCGCTCGTCGTCCGCTCGCGCTTTGAAAGAAAAAGCGTCGAAGGCTAAGCCAAGCTCCACAAATGAAAGTAATGACGGACAGGTTGCCGGAAGCGCCGATATCGCCGGTCAGCTGATCCAGACCAGATGAATAAAAGACGTGCTATGAAAGCTCGAATACCACTTATCCGCTTCAATGCGCCAATCGCGATTTTTGGCGGCTGTTACAGCAATTTCGAAGCAACCTTCGCTCTGATTCAACTAATGGAGCGACTTGGCATACCTGCAAGTCATCGGATCTGCACAGGTGATATCGTTGCGTACGGAGCCGATGCTGAAGCTTGTGTCGAATTGGTGCGCGATGCCGCCGATCATGTCGTAATGGGAAATTGCGAGGAAAGCCTTGCGGCCGCCAAGGCGGACTGCGGTTGTGGCTTTCCGGATGGCAGTGCCTGTCAACGTCTTTCCTCTGTTTGGTTTGCTCACGCTGATAGACAGATTTCATCTAAATCGCGCAATTGGATGGCCACGCTACCGCGACGTATCGATCTTCAGATCGGCGGAGCACGGCTGGCGGTCGTGCACGGCGGTATGGAGCAGATCAATCAATTCATATTCGCATCGACGAGCGCAAAGACCAAAGCCTTCCAGTTCGACCACGCCGAGGTCGACGGCGTCATAGGAGGGCACTGTGGCTTGCCGTTCTCCCAATCCGTTGCGGGCCGCCTGTGGCACAATTCCGGCCCGGTGGGGATGCCGGCGAACGATGGAACGAGAAGAGTCTGGTTCAGCATCATTACGCCGGTTGACCGGGGTCTCGAAATTCAACATCGCGCGATAAGCTATGACCATGCCGCGGCCGCTGCCAAAATGCGGACTGCCGGATTGCCGAACGAATATGCAATCGCGCTTGAGACTGGGCTTTGGCCAAGCTGCGATATGTTGCCTGCGACCGAGGTCAGAGAGCGGGGGGTCCCGTTCGGCGAAAGCTCGATCTTCTGGTCCTGTCCGTCGGCGTCAAAATCAAGATTACCTGCTGTCGCAGTCGCGCTATGGCCGCAGGACGAACGTGATGGTTTGCCGCGCCTCTCAAAGCAAAAGTTCAAGGATCCCCGAGTAACCGCAGATGGTCAGCCGAGAGCGACCGTCGAACTGCAACAATTGGAAACACTGTGGCTAAACACCGGCACGCTCTGCAATATTGAGTGCAGAAACTGTTACATCGAATCCGGGCCGAAGAACGATCGTCTTGTTTATCTCAGTCGCGGTGAAGCGCTCAGCTACCTTGAGGAAATTGCGCGGGACGGCCATCCGACCCGCGAGATCGGTTTCACCGGCGGTGAGCCGTTCATGAATCCTGAGATACTAGGAATGATCGGGGATTGTCTCGAACGCGGCTTCGAGGTGCTGGTGCTTACCAACGCCATGTTGCCGATGCAGCGCTTTAAGCGGGCGCTCCTGGACCTGAAATCAAGTGGTGGAAGCCGTTTAAAGGTCCGCGTATCGCTGGATCACTACTCGTCTGACCGCCATGAGGACGAACGAGGTCCCGATACCTTCGATAAGACGCTTAGTGGACTGATTTGGCTTGCCCGCAACGGATTCAATGTGAGCGTCGCCGGCCGCACAATGTGGGGAGAGGACATGACAGCGGTACGGTCAGGCTATGCCTCGTTGTTCAAGCGTCATTCTATCGCTATCGACGCGAACGATCCCATGCAGCTCATTCTTTTTCCGGAAATGGATGCGCGAGTTGATATTCCGGAGATTACCAGTCGTTGTTGGGATATCCTCGGAAAATCACCATCCGATGTCATGTGTTCGCGATCACGAATGGTGGTGAAACGGAAGGGGAGTGACCGTGCTGCGGTCGTCGCCTGCACGCTCCTGCCCTATGAAAAGGACTTCGAACTCGGATCGACGTTGAAAGATGCCAGCAGACGAGTAGCCCTAAATCATCCGCACTGCGCGCGCTTCTGTGTTCTTGGCGGCGCGAGCTGCTCGGTAGCCGCGCAACCGCCTGGTCGCTTAATAAATTCAGAGGCGGCGGAATAGTTCCTAACCAATGCGCTGCATGGCGCTGTGTGTATCGAGAACTTCGTCTGCGTTGACCGATGCGTTGCGTGCAGCTATTTCCATTTTTATTGGCAATTTAGTCGCTGTTTTTTTGGGAGTAAATTACGAACGTCTGCGCCCCTACATTGTTTTTTCAGCATTTTGCCCGGCCCACGATCTGGCTACTTATTAAGTACAAATCATTGTGTGTTGTATTTTGTGTGGCACGATGCAATTTGATAATCAGATGAGAAATGAATGATTAATCCTGTTCATTCGTCCCCTTTATTGCCATGTCCGACATGCGGGAAGCTAATGACGCTTGCCCATATCGCGCCTAAGGTCGCATCCTTCCCTGAACTCCACACCTTTCGGTGTCATGCCTGCGGTGACGTGCGAGCCGTTGAACAGATAAGAGATAAACTTCGCGGAGCTTAATTCGATCGCCACTGTCGAAACTTAACACAAAGGACTTCGAGCTCAGATCGAGGTCGCAAGATGCCAGTAGGCGGGCAGCCCTAAATCGTCCGCAATTCTCGCGCTTCTATATTCACTCCGATAATCCATTTCGCCCTCATCGGACTTGCAGCGCTTGCAATTGCGGCGATCCCGATTCGCAAAAGGCACAGAGGGCTGAGTATTACAGAGGTTACGTCGCGTGGCTTGTAGTCTCCGGAATGGGCACCTGTGTAACGTTCTCTAATTTTCGCGATGATTTAGTTCGATCGGATTGGATCAATCATGTCCACCATTGCTGCCAAGCCTCCCTCTCAATACCCTTGGTTCATAAGGCTCTTTTTCTGGAAGCAGAAACGCACCTATGGCCACATCCTTAATCCTGGATTGCTTTGGGGCCGATCGCCATGGGTGTTCGCAGCCTTGGCGCTGCTTTATGGCGCTTTAGATCGAAAGTCCTCACCTATTGCGCCAGCGTTGCGGTCTCTTGTCACTGTACGTGTCTCACAAATCAATCACTGCGCCTTTTGCGTTGACATCAACTCAGCAACGCTAGCCAAACGTGGGGTTTCGATGGAGAAGGTAGTCGCCATTAGTAACTGGCGCGATAACGCACTTTTCGAACCTGAGGAATGCTTAGCTCTGGAATTTTCTGAGGCAATGACTATCGACAGTCGCGGAGTCGATGAAAACTTGCGCGCCCGACTCAAGCAGCAATGGGATGACGAAACGATCGTTGAACTGACGGCTTTGATCGCCTTCCAGAATTTGTCATCGAAATTTAATGCTGCGCTTGATGTGCCTCCTCAAGGATTCTGTCCACTGCCGACATAGCTATTTCGAGCGAGTTAATACGATGATCGATCAGTCCTGGATTGTGTGCCCACATTGCGGCAGGGCGAAGCTGGAACTCACTTTGCCAATTGCGGCAGCTATTGCTGCTATGGCATTCTGGCTGCTGCGCATCGTCGGATAATGGCTGTTATATTGGGGACTCGAGCATGACCATATTGGCATCGCTACCACTGCAGAAAATGGATTCAACGCCAACCAACTGTCGCGTTGGCCCGTCCTGCGATTGTTCGAGCAAACCAAAGACGGTCCGCCACTTTTCGTGGCCAGCAACACTCGCTTTGATGGCTGCCGGCACAGTGCCGTGCCTGCTCATCGTCAAACTGTTCGGGGTTTGAAACCGTGAATATCCAAGTCGTGAAAGATTACTACGGCAAGACGTTGCAGACCTCTGCCGATCTCAAGACACAAGCCTGCTGCACGCCCGATGATGTGCCGGGCTACGTCAAGCAACTTATTGCCAACGTTCACGACGAGGTACAAGCCAAGTATTATGGCTGCGGTCTGGTCACGCCGCTGGCGCTCGGAGGCAGTCAAGTGCTTGATTTGGGTAGCGGGTCAGGCCGGGATGCCTATGCGCTTGCCCAACTCGTCGGCTCAAAGGGCGAGATAATTGGCGTCGATATGACTGCAGAGCAGCTTGCCGTCGCCCGCGCACATATCGACTGGCACCGCGAACGGTTCGGATTTCAGAAGTCCAATGTGAGGTTTCTGGAGGGCTATATCGAGAAGCTCGGCGAGCTGGATCTCAAGCCGAACAGCTTTGATGTCATCGTATCGAACTGCGTCATAAACCTCTCGACGGAAAAACTCGCAGTGCTCAAAGGGGCTTATGACCTTCTCAAGCCGGGCGGAGAAATGTTCTTCGCGGACGTGTATGCAGACCGCCGCCTGCCGGATGCCGTCAGGGCAGACCCGGAACTTTACGGTGAGTGCCTTGGCGGCGCGCTCTATTGGAGCGATTTCCTTTCGCTGGCGAAGCAGGCTGGCTTCCGGGATCCTCGCCTCGTATCGGATCGCCAGATCGGCGTGAATGACGAGAGGTTCATTGCGAAACTGGGGACGGCAAAGTTTTTCTCTGCCACGTACCGCCTGTTCAAGCTCGATGATCTCGAATCCCTGTGTGAGGACTATGGGCAGGCGGTCATTTACAAGGGCGGCATCGAGCACGCTGGGGATGTCTTTGTTCTCGATAAGCATCACGTGATCGAGCGCGGTAAAGTGTTTCCAGTCTGTGGCAACACGTGGAAGATGCTGAAAGAGACGCGGTTTGCTCCTTACTTTGAGTTCATCGGCGATTTTTCACGTCACTACGGCATTTTCTCCGGCTGCGGCACGACAATGCCATTCGATACTGGCGTGAACTCCGCTGCGGCGTTCGGAAGCTGCTGCTGACGGCTCCCACAGTGACCAGACTAATATTCGTACCGTGCAATTCTCTTGATGGCCAGATCGACCGTGCCCCAGCACTTCTTCATGCACCATGAGTGCGGAAGCGGAGACCACTGCTTCTACGGCCGGCGCGCGGATTTCATCAGCAGCGCCCCAATCGGCTTGAAGACGCTGCGCCGTCGTGAGGTCGGCGCTTCTGGAATCCGAACACCGCGCGTCGCGTCGGGACAGAACGGCTTATGGGAACACTATGGGGACGCGCCGACGGAATGAGCGCTCAGTTATTGAATGCATATACAAGGCTCTGACGGATATTTTGGACCAGCGGAATAGAGCCTTAAATAAAGCGCTCGCCGGCGAGGGAGGGACTCCCCGCCGCCTTGAGCGTCTTGCTCGAAAACCTCTTTAAACTCGGGCTTCCGGCACGGTTGCGATACTTGTTGATCTACTTTGACGGATACTTCCGGTCAACGCCGCTCCGCCATCGCGGTTAAGAGGCGCGCAACCCCTTCGCGGGCGCGCCGCGGACGCGCGGTCCTCCTGCTTTTGCTCCGCCCCCCGTGGCCGCTCCTCCTAGCGCGCCACGACGGCCTCGTAGATATCCTCTTCCTGCGCCGTATGGATGCGCACAAGGGTCTCTACCGCCTCGATCACCCGCTGGGCGTCGCGAACGAGAAAACGGTCGATCTTTTCCGCCGGCAGGTCTTCGACCACGCGGGCGAGCAGGCGCGCGAGATGGAGGATCTCGCGGTGCGCCCGGCTCATGGCCGAGAGGCCGTGGCCATCCATTAGAACATTCGCCAGCCGGGGATAGACGCTGCCCTCGTCGTCGCGCTCGTGTTCGACCACCTGCTCCTGGACAACGGCGTTTGCTTCCACAATCAGCGGCCTCGGGGATCACGTCGTCCAGCGCGTCGGCGATAGAGCGCAGCCGGTCGAGGCTGCGGATGAGTGCGACGTGGTCGTGACGCATTTCGCGTCCGAGGGCGGCCGGGATCGTGCGCCGGGCGCCGACATGGGCCGGATTCAGGGCGCGCAGGGCATTGAGGATCACTACCACGTCGATCACTTCCTGGACGATCGCCGCCGGCACCGGCGCCAGCCATCCGACCGTCGCCGCCAGCATAGCGAGCGCCGACAGGCTCATGCCAACGACGATGCTTTCGGTAGCTATGCGGCGGGCACGCTGCGCGATGGTGATGGCATCTCCGACGCGGTCGAGACGATCGGCGAGTATCACCACATCCGCCGCCTCGGACGAGGCGCTGGCGCCGCGCGCGCCAAGCGCGATGCCAACGTCGGCCGAGGCCAGTGCTGGGGCGTCGTTGATGCCGTCGCCGACCATGATAGTCGGATGGAGCCGCTGCTCGGAGCGCACGGCGTCGACCTTGTCTGAGGGAACGCGGTCAGCCAGCACGGCGTCGAGATCGAGCGCGGCGCCGATCGCCTGCGCCGCCGCTGCGCGGTCGCCGGTGACCATCACGATGCGCGCAACGCCGGCTTCGCGCAGCATGCGGATAGCTCGCGGCGTATCGGAACGAAGTTCGTCAGCGAGCAGCAGCGCGCCGATCGGCTTTTCCTCAACGGCGACGAAGACGATGAGCGCCGATCGCCACGAGGCGCGGCGGACCGCCCTCAAAGCCCATTCGGGAGCGTTTCGCCCCGCAAGGATCATGTCGCGTGAACCGGCACTGACGCGTCGTCCGTCGACCACGCCGTGCAGGCCGGAGCCCATGGATTCGCGCACTTGCCCGGGCAGCTTCAGGGAAAGACCGCGTTCGGCCGCGGCCTGCACGATGGCACTGGCAAGAACGTGGTGCGACGCCTGCTCCAGCGAGGCGCCGAGCATCAGCACCTCGTCGGGCGTCTCACCCGGCGCAACCTCGACGGAGAGAAGCCGCGCACCGCCGACCGTCAGCGTGCCGGTTTTGTCGAACATTACGGTATGCGCCCTCGCCAGCGCTTCGAGCGGACCACCGCCCTTGACCAGGATGCCGCGCCGGGCCGACTGGGCAACTCCGGCGATAAAGGCGACCGGCGCCGCCAAAATGAGCGGACACGGCGTCGCTGCGACAAGCACGGCGAGACTGCGAATGAGATCGCCCGAGATTAGCCAGGCGACGAAAGCAAGCGCGAGCGTAACCGGCAGGAACACCAGCGCATAGCGGTCGGCAAGCCGTACAAATGGCGCCTTGGCGGTCTGCGCCGCGGTCACCAGGCGAACAATGCCCGCATAGGTGCTTTCGCCGGCCACGGACGAGGCGTTCATTTCGAAGGTCTCGCCTGAGTTCAAAGAGCCGCTGAAGGTGGCGCCGCCGCGCGCTTTGACGACCGGGATCGGTTCGCCGGTCAATGCCGATTCGTCTATCGTTGCCGCGCCCGATGTGACGATGCCGTCGACCGGAACGACTTCACCCGCCCGTACCAAGAGCCGGTCGTCGACCGCAACGGCGCCGATCGGCACATCCTCGATGCGGTCGCCCACGCGGCGATGTGCCTCACGCGGCGCGCGATCGAGCAGCGACCGCAGATCATGCTCGGCACGAGCAATAGCTAAATCCTCGAGCACGTTACCGCCGGAATACATCAGGGCCACGACGGCACCGGCCAAGGGCTGGCCGAGCGCGATTGCGGCGCTCATCGACACGAGTGCGACCGCATCGACTCCGAACCGCCCGGCCAGGAAGTCCCGCACGATCGAAACCGCAAGACCCGCCACTACCGGAGCGGTCGCTAACGTCCAACACAGATCGGCAAGACGAATTTGGCCAGCAACGTAGGCGATAATTCCCGCGGCCAATCCAGCAACGGCGATCGAGACAAGAGACCACCGCAGTAAGCGCTCAAATGACATTGATCTGTTCCGTATTCAGGGTGCTTTTGGAGCTTCTCACCGAAAAGGTGTCCGCCGCTGTTGAGGGAAATCAAATGCCCGCCTGAATTCGACCGATGTCAGAAACAGGCACATTCGTATATTTCCGAGTAACTCAAATGCTGATTGGGCGCGCAGAATGGAATTCCAAACTAATACTGAGCCGACCGTCAGCTCGTCGTCGTCGTCGCAACCCGGGCACTAGTGCCCCGAGTCATTCAAACCGAGGGTACAACCTTTTCAGCTTAACGCGGGCGTCCGCTGTTGTGAATTGCCAGTCTGCCTTGGCGTGATGCTTGTTGCGATTGTCCTGCCAAGCGGAGACTTCTCTGGCGAGAGTCTGTTTGTTTGGAATGCGGCGATCCAGACATTGGGTCGCGAGAACGCCCAGTTCGGACTCCGCCATGTCGAGCCAACTGCCGTGCTTAGGCGTGTAATGCCATTCGAAGCGTTCGACGAGGCGGCGCGCCTCGTCGGGCGGAAAGGCTTCATAAAGCGAGGCGGTCTTGTGGGTGCTGAGATTATCCTGCACCAGCACGATCCTCGACGCGCCGGGAAAATGCAAATCGGACAAGTCCTTTAGAACATGGGCGTAGTCAACCGCGGCGTGGCGGTCGGTGACTTTCACGCGCCGCCAGCCTTCGAGCGGCGCGAACAGCATGAACAGATTCGCGACTCCATTACGCTCGTACTCGTAGTCGTGGCGCGCCTTGCGCCCAGGCTTAGCGGGAACAGCCGCGCGCGTCTCAAGGATCAATTGTTTCGAGGTTTCGTCGAGACACACGACGGGGCGCTCAGGATCACGCGGCCTTTGGTAGACTTCCAGCACGTCTTCCATGTTGGCAACGAAGGCCGAGTTGGCCTCAGGCGCGATCACCCATTGCTGCTTGAGATGCGGCTTGAGAATGTTTTTTTGAGAGTCCGCCCAATCGTATTGTCGCTGGCGCACCGGACGATGTTGAGTTCGACGACTTTCTGCTCAAGGAGGCGCAGGCTCCATTTGGCGTGCCCAGCCGGGGCTGGCCCGCATGTCAGCGCAATCAGTTTTGCCTCTGCCGCGCCGTCGAATATCCGCGGTCGGGCGGAGTTTGGGTTGTATTTGCGGGTCAGCACCGACTCAAACCCCTCCTCGACCAATTGGTGTCTTGTCCGCTCGATATTGGCGATGCTGGTATCCAGAGCCTCGGCGATCCGGCTGTCACTCCAGCCATCGCCAGCTGCTGATATGTCGGCCTTCAGCAGAATACGCGCCTTCGTCAACAACTGCGCGGGACGCTTGCCCGCGTGGATCAAGTCGTCGAGTTGCGCTCGCTCTTCCGCGCTCAACCGGACAACATATTTTTTGACGGCAACTTCTTTCGTGGCCACGAATCACCTCCGTCGCTGGATTGCGACGACAGTGATTCAGAACACCCCGTCAAACGCAATGACGCGAGCCACTAGGTCGTCTGCTTGCAGTCGATCGTCTGATCGATATCGTCTCCGACGCAGCCGGCCCAGATATTCTGAGTCGAACTGCGGTGGCGGCGCTCAAGAGGAATGCCCTCCTTCGAATTTTGGATGTAGAGGAACCGCATCTGCCAACGTGCAAGAAGATGATTGCGGAGCTTCGCGCCGCACTCAAAGCCAATTAGCGGCCTGAAATCCTGCAAGCCCGAGCATGTTGCCCTGTGGCGGAGGGAGTAAACTGCAAACCAACTTTTTCCGAAAGGGCCTCTCAAGTGCTCGGCATTTCGACCAGCCAGCTTGGTGCGGACATAGGAGAAGACGTTTAAAGCGCTAGTTGTTCGAGCGCAGGCATCTTGTTACTGGGGTAAAATCACGCGAAGCAATCAAGGAACTCACAATGAAGGACGTTCTCGATCTTATGCAAGAACGGCACTCTGCACGAGTGCCCTACGACCCCAACCGGCCGGTGACCAAACAGCAGCTTGAGCAAATTGTCGAGGCCGCCTCTTGGGCGCCGACGGCTCACAACATGCAGAATTTTGAGATCGTGATAGTTGATGATCCGGCTATTCTGCAGGCCATCGGCGCCGTCAAAACCAAAATCTCCGCAGTCTTCCTCCGCGAAAACTTCCAACAATTATCCTTCTCGAAAGAGGAATTACGCCGCAAAAAGACGGGCGTGATCGCCAGCATGTTTCCCCCATCGTGGCGAACGCCAAACATTGATTTTGACACGGTCGCGGCTGCGGCGGAACCGGTGCCGCTCAGCGTTTCGCTGCAAGGCTCTCCTTGCCTTCTCCTCGTCCTTTACGACACCCGCAAGCGGGCGCCCGCTTCCGAGGGCGATGTGCTCGGATTTATCAGTCTTGGCTGCGTCATGGAGAATATTTGGCTCATGGCACAATCCCTCGGGATCGGCCTGCAGATTTTGAGCGTTTTCAGCAGTGAGCCGGTCGAACGCGAGGTGCGGCGGATCCTCGACTTCCCGTCGTATCTCAAGGTCGCCTATGGCTGCCGCCTTGGCTACCCCGCCGCGACGCACGACTACGTCCGCGTGCGACGCAGGTCTGATGAGTTCGTGCATTGGAACGGACATGGCAACAAGGGCCTGGGCTAAAAT
>Ga0097691_1001088_pt1 | contig 21003 bp, 18 predicted proteins | sample NGESurdeep072012_8_FD_72858 | JGI IMG/M metagenome (GOLD analysis project Ga0097691, IMG submission 72858) | Arctic peat soil microbial communities from Barrow, Alaska - NGEE Surface sample 210-1 deep-072012 | ecosystem: Environmental > Terrestrial > Soil > Wetlands > Peat ... | reverse complement strand
CCGGGTCGAGCAGGCCCGGGTCCAGGTACGTGACGGTGTGGTCGCCCCAGCCGGTCGAGTGGCCCAGCGCGCGTCGTACAGCCATGGCGACGGCACGTGCGTCGAAGCCCGCCATCGTGACGGGCCTTGTCAGGATCGCTTCCGTACGCGCCAGCGCGAGAGCGGCGTCGATCCGGGTCGCGAGCTCTCCGACGGCCATGCCCGCGCTCACGCCCTCGAGCGCGCCATCGATGACCTCCAGCGCCTCGTCGGGGTCGAGGAAGAAGTCGCCGCTCACCCGTACGTCGTGCAGGTGCTGGTCGCGTACCGCCAGATCGACGGCGACCAGCTTGCCGCTGGGAACCTTGTACTCACCGTGCAGGGATTCAGCCACGGGGCAAGGGTAGAGGCCCGCGGCGACCTCAGAGTTCCTGAGTGAAGTCGATGAGCCGTTCGACCTCGGTGACGAGGCGCCTGTCGAGGTCCTTCCACGACGTCACCTTTTTGAGAATGGCGCGCCAGACGGCGGCGATGTCGGCCTGGTCGGCGTGGGGCCAGCCGAGCCGCGCGCACGTGCCCTTCTTCCAGTCCTCGCCCTTGGGCACGTCCGGCCACGCCGCGATGCCGAGCGTGGCGGGCTTCACCGCTTGCCAGATGTCGATGTACGAGTGGCCGGTGACGAGCACGTACGCGCCGAAGCCCCCGGCACGTACCTGGTCGACCAGGCGCGTCTCCTTGCTGCCCGGTACGAGGTGGTCGACGAGCACGCCCAGTCGCCGCTCCGCATTCGGTCGGAACTGCTCCACGATGGCGGGCAGGTCGTCGACACCGCCGAGGTACTCGACCGCGACCCCCACGTGGCGCAGGTCGTCACCCCACACCTTCTCGACGAGCTCGGCGTCGTGGCGGCCCTCGACGTAGATGCGGGACGGGACGGCGACCCGGGCTGTCGCGGCCTGGGCGATCCGCGACCCCGAGGCCGTGTGGGTCTGGCGGACTGGTGCCTGACGCGCCGGGGAGACGAGCTCGACCGGTCGGCCCTCGAGGAGAAAGCCCTTCCCCATCGGGAACGAGCGCCGCTTCAGCTTGCGGTCCTCGAGCACGACGATGCCGTTCTCCCAGGCGACCACGGCGCCGCAGAAGCCGGTGAGGCCCTCCTCGACGACCATGTCCCGCTCGACGGTCACCTTCGGCGGCGGCACATTGCGCGGCTGGTTCTCCGGCGCGAGGACATCGCGGTAGCGGTCGATAGGCACCTTGCGAGGCTAGGCCAGAGGGTGCGGCTGCGGCTGACAGGACGCGCCGGGATGCATCACCCGGCCAGTACGTCAGTCGAGCAGGTCCCGGACGACGGCATCGGCGAGCAGGCGGCCCTCCAGCGTCAGCCGGAGGCGACCGTCGATGCCGGTCAGCAGCCCTCGAGAGATGGGATCCGCGGCGCGATCGCGCTCGGCCGGCGTCAGCAACGTCACCGGCACCCCCTCAGCGAGCCGGATCTCGAGCAGCACCTGCTCGACGCGGCGCTGGTCGGCCGTGAGCACCTCGCGGGCCTGGCCCGGGCTGCGGCCCGTACCCAGCCGTTCGGCGTACGCGGCCGGGTGCTTCACGTTCCACCAGCGCACTCCGCCCACATGGGAATGCGCGCCGGCGCCGATCCCCCACCAGTCCGCGGACAGCCAGTACGCGACGTTGTGGCGGCACGGATGACCGGGGCGCGCCCAGTTGCTGAGCTCGTACCACCCGTACCCGGCGCCCTCCAGCAGCTCGTCAGCCAGCAGGTACTTGTCGGCGAGGTCGTCGTCGTCGGGTGCCGGCAGCTCGCCGCGCCTGATCCTGCGAGCCAGTGGGGTGCCGTCCTCGACGATGAGTGCGTACGCGCTGACGTGGTCGGGCCCGGCGGCGAGCGCTGCGTCCAACGACGTACGCCAGTCCGCGATCGACTCACCCGGCGTGCCGTAGATGAGGTCGAGCGAGACGTCGTCGAAGCCGGCCGCTCTCGCCTCAGCGACCGCCTGTGCCGCACGTCCCGGGGTGTGGACGCGGTCGAGGGTCCGCAAGACGTGCGGCACCGCGGACTGCATGCCGAACGACATTCGGGTGAAGCCACCCTCACGCAGCGCCGCGAGCGACTCGGGGGTCACTGACTCGGGGTTGGCCTCGGTGGTCACCTCCGCGTCGTCGGCGAGGCCGAACGTGTCCCGAATCGCGCTCAGTACCGTCACCAGCGTGTCGCTCGCCAGCAGCGTGGGCGTGCCGCCGCCGACGAACACGCTGGAGACCGTCCGCGGCCCGAGCACGCGGCGTGCGAGCGCTACCTCGTCGAGCGCCGCAGCGATGTACGAGGTCTGGGATGCGCCGGGAGCGGCTCCCAGCTCGGCGGCCGTGTACGTGTTGAAGTCGCAGTATCCACACCGGCTGGCGCAGAAGGGGATGTGCACGTAGAGGGCCAGCGACCCATCCGTACCGGTCAGCGCAGACGCCGGCAGCGACCCGTCATCGGGTACGGGATCACCATCGGGAAGCGGACCTGCCACCGCACGAGGCTATCCGGTTGGCGGAAGTGCCATCCTTGAGACATGCAGAGCGCCGCGTTCGACTGGTCCAGGCTTCGCAAGGGAGCCATCGTCATGGCGATCGTGCTCGCGGGCCTGTGGCTCATCGAGGGCATCGACACGATCAGCAACCACGCGCTCGATGCGTTCGGCATCCGGCCGTGGAACCTCGTCGGGCTCGACGGCATCGTCTTCGCTCCCCTGCTCCACGTGAGCTTCGCCCACCTGGCCGCGAACTCCGTACCGCTGTTCGTGCTCGGCACCGCGCTGTGGGCCAGTGGACTGCGGCAGTGGATCTGGGCAACCGTGACCGGCTGGATCACGTCCGGCATCTTCGCCTGGCTGCTCACACCGATCCACTACGTCGTCATCGGCGCCTCGGGAGTGATCTTCGGCTGGATCACGTACCTCATCGTCCGCGGCTTCCTGAGCAGGCGCTGGTCGCACATCATCCTCGGGCTGATCATCGCCCTTGCGTACGGCTCCGTACTGCTGGGCGTCTTCCCGATGAGCACGGGCGTCTCGTGGCAGGGCCACCTCGGCGGCGCGGTCGGCGGCATCCTTGCCGCGTGGCTGCTCTTCCGCCGCGAGCGCAAGCGCCAGCGCACGGTCATCTGACGGTCGGAGTGGTGTGGGCGTCTGCATGAGCAACTCAGGACGTGTTCGTTCGACTGCCGACCAGACTCCCCGGCGAAACCGCCTTCAGCCTCTCGGCCGTCGCGCTCCCCGGGCAGAGGTCGGCATGCGGCCTAGCAGAGCCACCTGGTCGGCCAGTGCTCGCACCTGCCGGCGTGTCCGGACGCGGACGACCGGGCAGCTCGCGGCAGCAAGAGCCGCCAGCACACGGGGCCGCATCTCGCGTCGGTAGCTGACGACGTATCGGACGAACCCGGGGTCAAACCGGTCCGTGTGGGCGGCGTCCTCGACCCGTCGACCCCGATGCCGTACGCGCCGTGGTAGGACGCCAACTAGGCAGACCAGGTCCGGCAGGTCGAGGAAGACCACGACGTCCGCCAGCGCGAGTCGCTCCTCCAGCGTGCCGAGGTAGTTCCCGTCCGCCACCCAGTCGGGGGTCTCGGTGATCCGCTCGCGCACCTCGCGACGGAACACCTCGTCGGATCGGTTGGTGCCGGACGAGTCGTAGCGGTGCAGGTCGAGATGGATGACGGGCAGGTGCAGAGCGTCAACCAGGCGGAGGGCCAGCCACGTCTTGCCCGACCCGCCGTTCCCGACGACCGCTACCCGGGTCACCGCTTGTCGGAGGCTTCCCCGCCGGTGCTCAGCGCAGCGACGAAGGCCTCTTGGGGCACCTCGACGCGGCCGACCATCTTCATGCGCTTCTTGCCCTCTTTCTGCTTCTCGAGGAGCTTGCGCTTGCGAGTGATGTCGCCGCCGTAGCACTTGGCGAGCACGTCCTTGCGTACAGCCCGTACGGTCTCCCGCGCGATCACGCGCGCCCCGATCGCAGCCTGGATCGGCACCTCGAACTGCTGGCGCGGGATGAGGGCCTTGAGCTTCTCGGCCATCATCACGCCGTAGCTGTACGCCTTGTCCTTGTGCACGATCGCGCTGAACGCGTCGACCGGGTCGCCGTGCAGCAGGATGTCGACCTTGACGAGGTCCGACTCCAGGTCGCCCATCGGCTCGTAGTCGAGCGAGGCGTACCCCTTGGTACGGGACTTGAGCGCGTCGAAGAAGTCGTACACGATCTCCGCGAGCGGCAACGTGTAGTGGAGCTCGACCCTGTCCGCGGACAGGTAGTCCATGCCGGTCTGAACCCCGCGGCGGGCCTGACACAGCTCGATCAGCGTGCCGATGTACTCGGTGGGGCTGAGGATCGAGGCCTTGACCACCGGCTCGAACACGCTTCCCACCTTGCCGGTCGGGAACTCCGACGGGTTGGTCACGAGGTGCTCGGTGCCGTCCTCCATGACCACCCGGTAGACGACGTTGGGCGCAGTGGAGATGAGGTCGAGGTCGAACTCGCGTTCGAGCCGCTCGCGGACGATCTCCATGTGCAGCAGGCCGAGGAAGCCGATGCGGAAGCCGAAGCCGAGCGCGGCGCTGGACTCAGGCTCGAAGACGAGGGACGCGTCGTTGAGCTGCAGCTTCTCGAGCGCCTCACGGAGCACGGTGAAGTCGTCGCCGTCGATCGGGTACAGCCCGGCGTAGACCATCGGGTTGGGGTGCCGGTAGCCGCCGAGCTCGGTCGTCGCGGAACGGGTCACGCCGGTCACGGTGTCGCCGACGCGAGAGTGCCGCACGTCCTTCACCCCGGTGATGAGGTAGCCCACCTCGCCGACGCCAATGCCTGCCGACTTCACGGGATCGGGCGAGATGACGCCGATCTCGAGCACCTCGTGCGTCGCCTTGGTGCTCATCATGAGGATGCGGTCGCGGTGGTTGAGATGTCCGTCGACGACACGGATGTACGTCACGACGCCGCGGTACGTGTCGTACACGCTGTCGAAGATCAGCGCCCGCAGAGGAGCCTTGGCATCACCCACAGGGGCGGGAACGGTGTCAACGATCTGGTTGAGCAGCTCCAGCACGCCCTCGCCGGTCTTAGCCGACACGCGCAGGATGTCCTCGGCCTTGCCGCCCAGGATGTTGCTGATCTCTTCGGCGTACTTGTCCGGCTGCGCGCCAGGCAGGTCGATCTTGTTGAGCACCGGGATGATGTGGAGGTCCGCCTCGAGGGCGAGGTAGAGGTTCGCCAGCGTCTGCGCCTCGATGCCCTGCGCGGCGTCGACGAGCAGGACGGCGCCTTCGCAAGCCTCCAGCGAGCGGGACACCTCGTACGTGAAGTCGACGTGACCAGGGGTGTCGATCATGTTCAGCACGTACTCCGTGCCGTCTTTGGTCCACGGGAGCCGTACGGCCTGGGACTTGATCGTGATGCCGCGCTCGCGCTCGATGTCCATGCGGTCCAGATACTGGGCGCGCATCGATCGGCCGTCCACCACGCCGGTGAGCTGCAGCATCCGATCGGCCAGCGTCGACTTGCCGTGATCGATGTGGGCGATGATGGAGAAGTTGCGGATCAGCGTCGGATCGGTGCTACCGGGCAGGGTCGTCATGCAGCTTCCAGGTCTCCTCTTTGGGTCGACACATCCTCCCACACCCTGGCAAAGTGGAGCCGTCGCGCCGATGGGCGTCCCCCGCGCTGCCGCAGGGGCTGCCTGATTTGGGCCGTACGTCGGCCCGCTGATACATTGACTCGTCGCACCAGCGTGGTGCACACGCGCGCCCCACGGGGTGCAACCCGAAGAACAATCGACCAAAAGAGGCTTGCCCCGTGGCGAACATCAAGTCCCAGATCAAGCGGATCAAGACGAACGAGAAGTCGCGTCAGCGCAACAAGGCAGTCAAGTCAGCGCTCCGCACCTCGGTGCGTCGCTTCAACGAGGCCGTTACAGCCGGTGACGCCGAGAAGGCGAACGAGCTGGCGAAGTCCGCGACGCGGGCATTCGACAAGGCCGTCTCCAAGGGCGTCCTGCACTCCAACAACGCGGCCAACCACAAGTCGGCCATCGCATCCAAGGCCGCCGCTCTCTGACGTAGAGCCGGCCCCGCGCAGGCGCTTCGACCAATGGGTCGGGGCGCCTTTCGCATGCCCCGGATACCACCGACTGACGTTCCGCACATCTCGCACGGGTTATCTCGTTGATTGCGCCGGCTGCGTGTAGGCGCTGTGCGGGAGGCCGAGTAGGTCGAGGACCTGCTGTTGCTGGGCGGTGAGCTCGGGCTCGAAGGTCTGGATGAGGGTGCCGTCGCGGTGGAGTTGGTGGCGGGCGACGGTGCTGAAGATCTCCAGGATCCGTTCGGTGGAGGGGGCCTTGCAGTCGCGGAACTCGGGGTAGAGCGCGATGTTGTCCAGGGCGGCGCGGCGCATACCGGTGCGGACCTCGCGTTCGATGAGGGCGCAGATGAGTAGGGCCAGGAACTGGCAGCAGAACAGCGCTTCGATCCGGGCCGGGTTGTGGAGCAGCACGGGTGCGGCGTCTTGGACGCTCTTGAGCAGGTGATGGCGGCGTTCCAGGTTCGGCTGGTAGCGGTAGGCGCCGAGGACTTGGGCGTCGGACAGGTCGCGGTCGTTGCTGATCAGCGGGAAGCAGCCGTCGCTGGCGGCGTCGTAGGCGACACGGTCCAGTGCGATGTCGGCGTGGACGCTGAAGTGGCTGGTGAGGATCTCGCGGTAGCGCGTGGCAGCTCCGGGCCGGCCGGCTCGTTCCTGCTTGTACTCCTTGCTGATGGTCTCGGTGACGGTGAACGTGACCCACTTCTGGGCGTGGGTGTCTGCGAGTGCGGCGGTGGCGGCTTGTTCGACCGCGACGCGGGTCTTGAACCTGCTCCGGGGGCCAGCGAGTTTGACGTCGAGGGCTTCGAGGGCGGCGACACCGGACTCGAGGCGGGCCTGTCGGGTGGCGGCGTCCCGGCTGGCTTTGGCGGTGGAGTGCACCCACACGATCCGGTAGCCCTCGGCTGAGGGCAGCGGCGCTGGGGTTGTGGAGTAGACCTCGTCGGGATCACCGTGCCGCCCTCCTGCGCGGCGGGCCGCTTCGGTCCAGATCGGGGTGTGGGTCTGCAGGTGCTCACGGAACGCGTCGTCCTCGGCGCGGGACCGGGGCAGCACTGTCACGAACCGGCCGCCCTTGCCCGTGATGTGGCCCATCGCGGCGCGGGAACACAGCTTGGAGTCCGCGACGTAGAGGAAGTCGGTGCGCCCCAGCAGCCCAACCAGGCCGTCCCAGGTCGGGACGTGCGTGGGGTCATCGCTGGTGTTGCCGTCGGCGAGCCGGTAGGCGATCGGGACCGCACCGTCGGCTGAGACTGTGAGGATCCAGACCAGTTGCTTGAGGTCGGGGCGGTGGTCCTTGGAGTGCCCGAACGTGATCACCGGGGTGGGCTTGCCGCCGCGCTCGGTGCCTGCCGCGCCGGAGTAGGCGCCGTGCACCGAGATGGACGTGGAGTCGTTGTGCAGCTGGTCAGTCTCGACGCTGAACTCGCTGATCGCCCGCAGCACGACGGTGGTCAGCAGGCTGGCCCGGTCGGCGTCGAACAGCGCCTCCAGGGCCCGGCCGACCCGGTCGTCGTTGAGCACCGCGAGGTCGTCGGGGCTGAGCCCGAGCAGCGCCGGGTCGTGACGGCCGGCCCACTCACCTAGGCCGTACAGCGGTTCGCGTCCCAGCACCAGGTTCGTGATCACCAGCCGGATCGCGACCGCCGGCGCCAGCTTCAAGCGGGCGTCGTCGCCGGGCAGCGCGCCCGCGAGCAGCGCTGGTAGCCCGAGCCGGTCCAGCATCAGGTTGACGATCGGCAGCCCACCCAGGGTGCGCGAGACCAGCCCGAACTCGCTGCTGTCATCGTGCGGATCGCTCATCACGACACCCTTTCGGTCGGGCTTGCGTTCAGCACAACATACGCTATCCTTCGGTTGTCCACCGAAGGGCGCGACACGCGGGAGAAGGTCCTCCAGATGCCGAAGAAACCAGCAGTCTCAGCGGTGACGCGCGTCGCCGCCGACCTGATCGGATCCGGCTACGCGCTGCCCGGCACCCTGGCCAGCCGCTACATGCGCTGCGGCAAGACGAACTGCCGCTGCAAAGCCGAATCACCCGTCCTGCACGGGCCCTACCTGCACTGGACCCGGACCGTCGCCGGAAAGACCGTGACCCGCACCCTCACCCCCGAGCAGGCCGAGCGCTACCAGCCCTGGTTCGACAACGCCCGCCGGCTCCGCGAGGCCCTCACCGAACTCGAAGCCCGGTCCCTGAAGCTCTTCCTCGACACCGAGGGCTGATCGGTAATGGCCGAGATATCACCCGGCAGATGTGCGGAACGTCAGTCCCTGAGTCGCGCGCTGTTAGCATTTGTCACCGTGCTGCACTGGTTGAGCTTCCTCGGCACGTGGACTTTCGATCCAGCCCTCGCTGCCCCGTTGGGCATGGCGGCGGTGCTCTACGCCTGGGGTGCGCGGACCGTGAGCGCCCGCCACCCTGATTCACCATGGTCCGGTCGCAAAAGTGCCTATTTTCAGTCGGGAATAGCCCTGCTCTGGGTGAGCCTCCAAGGCCCGATCGGCGCCTTCGATGACACCTTCTTCTGGGCGCACATGGTTCAGCACATCGTTCTGGTCATGGTCTGCGCGCCCCTGCTGGTGCTCGGAGCCCCCGTGCTGCTGATCCTGCGGGTGAGCTCGCCACGGCTTCGCCGGCGCTGGGTGGTTCCCGTGTTGAGAAGCCGGCTGGCGTATGCCCTCGCCAATCCGGTGACAACCTGGCTGCTGCTTGCACTGGTCATCGTCGGGACGCATTTCACCCCGTTCTACGAACTCACGCTCGAGCACGAGAACATGCACCGGTTCGTGGAGCACCCGCTGTACCTCGGTGCCGCCCTGCTCTACTTCTATCCGCTGCTGCCAGGGAACCTCGCACCCCGCAGACTGTCACCGGCCCTTCGGATGGTGTCGCTGTCCTTGATGATGGTGCCCGAGACCATGACCGGTTTCTTCATCTACGCCTCCCCCTTCGTGATGTACCCCTTCTACGCCCAGGTACATCGACCCTTCGGCCCCGGACCCCTCGCCGACCAACAGCTGGGTGGTGCCCTCATGTGGGCGGGCAGCATGGCAATCGATGCCGGATGGATAGCACTGGCCGCTCACGAGTGGTTGCTCAGTGAGGCACGCAAGGGGCGACGCCTCGACGCCGTCAACGCAACGGAGCTACTAGGACGGTCCCGTGCCTGATCCTGACCCCTGCCCGGGTGGGCGAGAGCCCCCGGCCGCAGGATCTTCGACCACAGGCCACGAACCAGGGCGATGGTCCTCCCTGGCCCGGCTGCACCTCCCCTTTGTCGTCGGGGTGCCTTCATGCTTGTTTGCTGGATGGTTCGAGCTCACCCGTGCCTTGGCCGGCCGGCAGGTTGCCTGGGTCTATGCCTTCGAATGGCCGCTGTTCGCCATCTTGGGCACCTACGTATGGTGGCGCCTGCTGCACGACAGCCCACCCCGCCGCGTCGTACCGCACGACCCACCAGCTGCCACGCAACCCGACCCCGGTCTGGTTGCGTGGCAGGAATACCTCGCCAAGCTCCAGGCCGCGGACCCACCCGGCGGCCCGCCCAACAGTGCCGTCAACGCCAGCCTGCGGGCACCATATTCTCGACGGCGACCGCCAGAAAGAGAAGGCTCAGATAAGTGATCGACCAGTGGAAGAGCCTGCCGGAATGAGCCGACAACCCTTCTCGAACCCGGCGCCGCAGTGCGTACGCCTCTCGCAGGAACACCGCGCCCAACACAGCTGCGGCGAGCGCGTACAACGGACCGGTCCGAGCTACTGGCCATAGCAACAGCGAGGTGGCGACCATCGCCCAGGAGTACATGACGATCCTGGATGTGACTACCTCTTCGGTCGCCACGACGGGGAGCATCGGGACGCGCGCCGCCGCATAATCCTGTTTGAACTGCATCGCCAGGGCCCAAAAATGCGGTGGCGTCCACAAGAACACGATCAAGAACAGCACCACTGGCGCCCAGGCCAGCCGGCCGGTCACCGCCGTCCAACCGATCAGCACCGGCATGCAGCCCGCGGCGCCCCCCCAAACGATGTTCTGGGATGTGCGGCGCTTGAGCAGCCTCGTGTAGACAACCACATAGAAGGCGATCGCCGCTGCCGCGAGCCCGGCACTGAGGGCGTTGGTCGTCAACCACAGCAACACCAAGGACAACCCACCGAGGGCAAAGCCGAAGACGAGGGCGCTACGAGGACCGACCAAGGAATGGTTGAGCGGGCGATTCTTCGTGCGCACCATGATGGCATCGATGTCACGGTCGTAGTAGCAGTTCAGCGCGTTCGCGCTTCCTGCGGCCAACGTGCCCCCCACCAAGGTGGCGACCAACAGACCCATTGAGGGCAGCCCCCGCGCCGCCAGCATCATGGCCGGCACAGTCGTGACCAAGAGAAGCTCGATGATCCGAGGCTTGGTCAAAGCCACGTAAGCCCTCACCGTTGCCGCGAAATGTGAGGAATTGCGCCCAATCTCAACACGGTGGTTCGCGATATCAACCATTTCACTCCGATCCCTGCGAAGATTGTGGCAGAGCGAGCGGTCTTTGCACAGCGATCGGTCCGTTTGTCAGTGAATCTGAACCGACGACCGGGATTATCTGCTGACGAAGGCGCAGACCGCATCTTGTCATGCAGCACCCAGGATCAGAAAGGCCCTGATGTGTCGTGCCACTCCCATCAGGCTCTCGCGTCCGCATGGCCGCGCTCATGGTCGCAGCTCTCCTGCCAGCAGCCTGTGCCGGCGCCGCTACGTCGTCGACCGGTGACGTCACTCCAACGGCCGAGTCCCCCGGTGTCAGCCGCATCGCGATCAGTGATCGACGCATGGCCCCCAACCTGAGCGGTACGACGCTCAAGGGCGGGCAGTTCGCGCTGGACGACCTCGCGGGCAACGTCGTCGTCCTCAACATCTGGGCATCGTGGTGCGCACCATGCCGGGATGAGTCCCCAGTGCTTGCTCGCCTGGATCGCCAGCTGGCGACACAGAAGGTCCGCTTCATCGGTATCGACGAGACGGACACCACCACCGCGGCCACACAGTTCGTCGCAACGGCAGGAGTGACGTACCCGCAGCTGGTCGATTCCGACGGAGCCCTCCTCCGGCAGCTCCCCCTGTTGCCCCAGAAGGGGATCCCCAGCACGCTGATCCTGGATCGGCACAGCCGGATGGCGGCGCGGGTGATCGGACCTGTGACAGGTGGGGAGATCGAAACCCTGGTCAGCGAGCTGCTTCAGGAGGACTGACCGCCGGATGGGACGAGCCTCGAGCGTCGACGCGGTGATTGTGCGTCGTGGCCAGCAGCGGCAGCTCGTTGAGCTGGTTCAGGCTCTCGGGCGACAGTTCACCGGCCGGATGGCGGAGCAGACCCATGGCAGACCCGAACGTGAGACCAAGTGCCATTGCAGAGGATCGATCCAGTGACCCGTCTGGATGAGATCCCTGGAGTCGGTGTCACCGCGCCCACGGTGATCATCGTCGAGGTCGACAATTCCTTGGTGAACGCTACCGGCGCAGCCTGACCCACTCAGGCACTCGACCTCACCAGTAGGACAGAGCAACTGGCCCACATGGCACGGGCGTTAGCCGATCTGCTGTCCCGTTACATAGGTGAGGGCGGCTGTCACGTCGCGAGAAGTCCAGGATTGGGCCCCGGGTGAGGCCAGGTTGGCTTGACCGTTCGCGTTAAGGGAGTGCACCAAGGATGCAGGAACGGACCCCCCTTGCAGGTTCGGGTTGCCCTGGATCAGCCACTTTTCGTGCCCATCCGCTCCAATCACAAACACCACATCCTGGTGGTCCACGTCGTAGGTAAGCCCCTTCCCGGTCCACCAGTCGATGGGATGGATACCCGGATCCTCGCCAACCTTCTCGTAGAACACCCCCATCTCCTTCCATAGTGCAGCAATATTCGCCGGAGAGCCGGTCCAGAACTGCCAGTTCACGGGAGCGCCAAGGTTTCTGCTGTAGGCCTTCAACCGGGCCGTGGTATCCCTGGCCGGATCAACGGTGACTTCAAGCAGGGTGATCTTGCTGGAGGCCCCCGCCATCTTCACCTTCTCGGCGATCTGCCCAAAGTTCCCGGCAGTTAGCGGACAGACCTCCTGGCACAAGGACAAGAAGTCGGTCAAGACAACGGTCTGCCCCTTGAACGAGTCCAACGTAACCGTCTGGCCGTCCTGATTCACGAACGGCAACGCTGCGACCGTTGGGCTAGGCGCCTTATCAAATGCCGTGCCAGACGTCGGAGTTGCCAACGCCGAAGCGGACGGCGACGAACCCGTTGACGGGCTAAGAGAAGTGCTCGACGAGCATGCGCTCAGCACAGCGACCAGCCCCGCGCCTACGGCCAGCCCGACACTCCCAAATCTCTGCACAGTTCCCTCAACAAGGACGCTGGACCGCTCAAGTCAGCCATCGTAGGTCAAGCCAGTGCTCATGACCGTTCGGGAACGAATGAAGCGCACCTAGCTCCCTCTCTGTGGCAGTTGCCAGGGGCAGGCGGCAACCCTTCGATGGTGCGGCAGCGTGAGTCGATGTCAGCATCGTTCGTCCGGTAGTGCGCACCATGTTGGCACCCCAAAAGCATCAAGATCACCGACCGCGGACAAGGGGTGAAGCCCATTGAACTGAGCACTGGGTCGTGATGGCCAGCACTGGGCAGACGGCCACTCGCTTCATTCGGCGTCAACGTCGGTCGAAACCTCCGCATCCCGCTGACCGGGCTGGCGACCTGACCCGGGACGGGACCGTGGAACCGGCCGGTGCAAGCGCGCTACCGCTGCGCCTCGGTGGATGCCGCCGGCTGCGCCGGCATCGACCGGTCGACCCCTGGCCCCTCGCCTGAGTTGTCCGCACTTGTCAGCCAGCCCAGAGCCGCCAGCGCCACAGAGACCGCGAGCACGGCGGCTGCACCGGCCAGGTGCAGGTCCTGCCAGCCCGGCGGCGCCTTCAGTAGGGCGCTCACGATGCCAAGGGCAGCGGTGGCTACGACGAGGGCGACCAGCGTTGCGGCCAGCGCACGGGCTCCGCGCAGGCAAGACCAGCGCCGCCAGGTGTGCATCGCGAAGGTGAGCAGTGCGATCCCCGCCAGCACGGCGATGCTGCGGTGGAGCAGGTGCAGCGCGACCAACGCGCCGGGCTGGTCGGGCGGACAGAGCGGGAAGCTCGCGCACGCCTTCTCGGCCTCAGCGTTGACCACCAGCGAACCGGAGACGAACAGCACGCCTGCTGCGTTGATGGCCGTCCAGCCGACCCGTCCCAACCGGCGGCCGGTGGTGGCGCGTACGGGAACCAGGGTGCAGACCGCAGTGACCGTGGCACCACCGAGCAGCGCTAGTCCAGCGAGCAGATGCGCAGCCACCGTCGGCGCGCCGTTGCCCGCGATCACCGTCAGTGCGCCAAGCGCGATCTGCACCACGATGACCCCGACAGTGAAGAGCGCTGGGCGGATCGCCGCGGGCCGGGTCCGGGCCCGCAGGGCGAGCAGGGCGGTGGCGAGCACCAGGACCGTAACCACGGCGGCCAAGTAGCGGTGCGTCTGCTCCATGAGGGCGTGAAACTCCTGGAGCGGTCCGACGTTGCCGTCGCACAGGGGCCAGTCCGGGCACCCCATGCCCGAGTCGCTCACCCGGACGTGACTGCCGAAGATGATCAGGCCGTAGGCCGCAACGGCACTGCTGATCGCGATACCAGACAACCACCTGCTCACGGGGTGCAGCCGGGTGTTGGGTCGTCCTGCCACGGAGGTGTCCACAGTTTGTGAACGATACCCCGGCATTCAGGTTCGGCTTCAGAGCAGGAGCTGAAACCCGCTGATCAGGCCCTGCATGCGGGCGATCATGGCGCCCCAGGCACCCGAAACCTGCAGCACCCCGACGAGCACGAGCATCAGCCCGCCCAGTCGCATCAGTGCTGCTGCGTGTCGGCGCGGCCAGTCGAAGGCTGCCATTGCCCGGTCCGCCGATGCGGCGGCCACCAGGAACGGGATGCCGAGGCCCAGGCTGTACACGAATGCCAGCGCGGCGCCGCGCCACGCGCCTCCGGTCGTCGTGGCCAAGGTCAGAACCGCCGCCAGGGTCGGACCGAGGCAGGGGGTCCATCCCAGTCCGAACAGGATGCCCAACAGCGGCGCGCCTGCCACACCAGTCGGCGGGCGCCAGGGCAACTTCAGGCTGCGGTTGGCCCACGAAAACCTCGCCAGCGCCCCGGCGAACAACAGACCCAGCACGATCGTGAAGCCCCCCAAGACCCGTGTCAGCGTCTGCTGGTGCGACTGCAGCAAAGCGCCCAACCCACCGAATGCAGCTCCGTAGCTGGTGAACACCGCGGCGAATCCGAGCACGAACAGAGCGGCACCGACCAAGGTGCTGCGGCTCCGCCCGAGCGGTCCCGAACGCACGACGCCCGCCCCGAGGCTGCCGGTCACGAACGACAGGTATCCCGGCAAGAGCGGTAGACAACATGGGGAGAAGAACGAGAGAGCGCCAGCAGCTACGGCTACGGGCGCCGCCAGCACCAGCGGACCGGACATCACAAGGTCCCAAGCGGAGTTGGAGACGGACACCCAGCCTCCTTCGATCAGTCAGATCAATGAACCACGATGTGAGAGACAGTAGGAGAAACAAGCTCCCCGGTCACGCGTGCCGCGTTAGCATTGCGCACCATCGCCGGCGCGACCTGGCGAATGTGGCGCCCGACGGGCGAAGTGGCCGGCTGATACGGAGGCGACCGTGCACGATGCAGTCGTCACCGTGACGAACGGCAGACGCAACGGCCAGCGCCACGGCCGACGCCGCGAGGGGCGCTGATGTCGGGCGACGTACTCACGGACATGTTCCCTCAGCTGGCCACGTTGCTCCTGCACATCTTGCTGTGGTTGGTCGGCGCTGGGCTGCTGACCGGCGGCGCCGTGTGGTGGTGGCAAAGGCGTCGCGCATTGCGGGGGCTGCCGCCGCTGGCTCGTTCACGGACGGATAAGGAGGTCGAGCCGCCAGCCCGGCGGTTCCTACGCATCGGGCTCGGACTGCTGTGGCTGGTGGACGGCCTGCTGCAGGCACAACCAGCCATGCCAGCTGGCTTCGTCGCCCACACTCTGACACCGGGGATCATCACCAGCCCGGGCTGGTTGGTCGATCTCGTCCAACCGTTCGCCCTGGCCTGGACGCACCACCCGGTGGCAGCCGACGCGGTCACAGTGAGCATCGAACTGGGCCTCGGGCTGCTCGTGCTGCTCGGGGGTCGGGGTCTGCTCGCACGATCAGCACTGTGGGCCAGCATGTTCTGGAGCGCTGTCGTGTGGGTCGGCGGTGAGTTCTTCGGTGGCCTGTTTGCCACGGGGGCATCTTGGCTCAGCGGTGCGCCCGGCGCCATCTTGGTCTACGTCATGGCGGCCGCGCTGCTGCTGGTCCGGTGGGATCGATGGAGCAGTGGCAACGCCGAGAGGCTGGCCCGACGAGCGGCGGGGGTGTGGATGCTCGCCGCGGCTGCGGTGCAGGCCCTTCCGTGGGAGGGCAACTGGTCGGGGCGAGGGCTGTCCGTACCGTTCGAGATGGGCGCGCACGTCAGCCAGCCGACCGTCTTCCTGGCGCCGATCACCGTCGCGTCGCATCTGGCGCAGAGCCAGCCTGTCGCGATCAATGCCGCGATCGTGATCATTCTGGTCACGGTCGGCATCGGCTTGCTCGTTTCGTCAGCGTCCACCTTCGTCGTTGCTGGGATCACCATGTGCCTCGCCACCTGGTGGCTGGCCCAGGACTTTGGGGTCTTTGGTGGGCTCGCAACCGACCCCAACACGGCTCTGCCGCTGGCTGTCGTGCTCGCGTCGGGCTGGGCGAGGTGGCCGTCTCGCGCCGCGCCAAGCGGACGGGGCCTCGAGCACCCGGTCCCCGTCGAGCGCCTCGTCCCCCTCGAACGCCGCCCGCCCCTGCGAGCCGGCCTCACCACGGTGGGGGTTGGCGCGGGGCTGGTGGTGCCGCTGTTCCTGCTGGGCACGCTGCTCGGGCCCCCCGACGCATCAGCGGTCGTGGCCGACAGCAGTGGCGGCGTCATCGCCCTGCCCCACCGGCCGGCCCCGGAGTTCACGCTGACGGACCAGACGGGCACCACGGTGTCGATGTCACGGCTGCGCGGCACCCTCACGCTGGTCACATTCCTCGACCCGGTCTGCAGCGATGACTGCCCGATCATCGCCAACCAGATCGCGGCTGCAGAACGCGCACTGGGTCCGCTGGCTGAGAAGGTGCAGATCGTGGCGATCGACACCAACCCGGTCTTCCACCGCGTCGAGGATGTCCAGGCCTTCACCAGATCCCATGGCCTTCTTGACCTGCCCAACTGGCACTTCCTGGTCGGACCGGCCGCGCAGCTGGGGGACGTGCTCGCGGCATACGGCATCGTCGTTCAGGTCCCAACGGTCGGCATGATCGCCCATGGCGAGGGCATCTACTTCATCTCACCCGACGGGACGATGGTGGCGTACCTCGGCGACGGAGCGAACCCGGAGCTGTCCCAGGGCTACTCAACTCTGATCGAGCAAGAGATCCGGAGGCTGCTGGCATGACCCCGGCCTGGGCGACCTGCCCTCACCGTCCCCGAGGTCACCGCGGACAGTATCGGGCACGCACACTCGCGCTCGCCAGCGTGCTTCTGTTGTTGTCGGCCTGTACGCCGTCCCCGTCCGCACCGGTGTCGCCCTTGTCCGCCACTGACAGGGCGCAGCAGCTTGCCACGGCCACGGGGGCGCCGCTGCCCGCTGCGTCACCCTGGCTGCTGATGCGTGACGGCCGCTCCGGCGATGCCGTGTGGCCCAGCGGGGGTGCGTTCCTGGTGCTGCGCACGGTGGATGGTTGGCGGCACGTCATCAACATCACCCCAATCGCCGTGCCCACCGGCGGCGGGCTGACCATGGCAGCCAGCTCCGATGCGCTGGTAGTGGCAGCACTGTCGTTCGACCAGATGGTGGTCTCCCCGCTCCTGCGCAGTACCAGCTCCGGCAAGAGCTGGAGTCCTGGACAGCTGCCGGGTGGTCTCACGCTCGCTCGAGAGTCCGTCAGTTTCGGTCCTCGCGGTGTCACCGCCGTCTTGAGCGAGGGCGGCGGCACTGTTGTCGCAGAGGGTCAGACCGGCTGGGGGGTGCTGACCAGCGCCTCACGGCTGGTGCCCGGCGGGCAGCTTCGCCTCGATGCGCTCAGCTGGAGCGTGGGCGGTCGGGGCTGGCTGACCGGCCACGGACCTGCTGGTACGCCGGTGGCATTCACCACCACCGACTCCGGCTTGACCTGGGACGCCGTGGTCGGTCTCGGCTCGGACGCGGTCGCGGCGTTGGCTCCGTGCGGGGCCGGCCAGACGTGGACGCTGCCGGTCGTGCACGCGGGCGGGACCATGTCCATCGCCGCCAGCGTGGACGCAGGCGCCACCTGGGCGACCGGTGCTCCCCTGACAGTTCCGCTGGGACCACCCGCGTGGGGTTGTCACGGCCAGGAGGTGTGGATGCTCGGCGGGGCAGCTGGCGGCGACAACATGTACTCCTCCGCGGACGCCGGGGTGACATGGACCGACAACGGCGTCGCTCCTGCCGGTGTCACTGACCTTGCGCCCACAGGAAGTCACGTAGGTTTCGCCACCACGGCCACGGCGAAGGGGGCCGCCCTGTGGGTCGTGCGCGGTGACGGCGCCGCGTTCTCCCCGGTGGCGCTACCTGGCTGGGTCGCAACTATCGGTAATCCGACGGTGCCCCAGAACTGATCACGCAGGGCTAATGCGTACGACGTCGCCCGGGCGGGTCAGCCACCGACCGTGGGACTGGTGATGAAGGATGTGGTGACGGCGCTGAGCACCGCTGCGAGGGCGACCCAGGCCCACCACAGCGAAACGATCCCGACCTGCCAGTTCTCGGTGGCCGAGTACTTGCCCACACGGGCGCGGTTCCACATGGCCAGACCCAGGAACAGCGTCAGAACCAGGTGGAAGAGATTGGCCCCCGCCAGGAGATACATCGACGACGCGTACGCGCTTGCAGCCATTGCGAAGGGGAAGCCGGCGATCTGGACGACCTGCCCGACAGCGACCAGAACCAGAAGGACCACGCCGACACCGCTGGCCAGGACGAGCCGGGCTCTGTCGCCGCCGCGAATGCCTTTCTCGCCCCAGCGGAACACCACGGCACTGAGGATCAGTCCAGCTGCGAGCAGCCAGGCGCCCCAGATGGGCGCGGTTGCCGACCCGTGCGCCAGCCAGCGGCCCTCGGTGTTGAGACCCCGAAGGTACCGGTAGCTGAACAGCATGGCGGCGACGAACGACGCGTCCGCCACGATGATGAACCCGACCCCCATCCGCCAGCGCCGTCCGACGACGTCGACGTCCTCGCGATGAATCGGCGTCCCTGGAGCTGTCGTGGTGCTCATGGCTGCGCTCCTTCAGTGCTGTCCACATCGGCGGTAGCGCCGACGCTCACCGGTTCGAGCTCAGGCTGCGGTTGTGGCTCCTCGACGGGCGCGTACGGTTCCTCGCCATAGCCGTAGGCATCGGAGGTCACGACCGGAAGCACCTCGAAGTTCTCCAACGGAATGGGGTTGGGCACCGTCCACTCCAACGTCTTGCTGCCCCACGGGTTGGACGGAGCGAGCACACCGTGCCGCCAGGAGCTGATCACCGCGTACAGCAGGAAGAGCATTCCGATCCCGATGGCATAGGCGCCCATGGTCGAGACGAAGTTCCCCGTCGCCAGCAAGTTGTCGTAGGTGAAGACCCGGCGCGGTTGGCCCGCAAGTCCCACCGCAAACATCCCCATGAAGGTGACGTTGAAGCCAATCTGCACCAGCCAGAAGGAGATGAAACCGAATCGTTCGTTGAGCATCCGGCCGGTCATCTTCGGGAACCAGTACGCCAGGGCGCCAATCGCACCGGTCAACCCCGCACCCATGAGCGTGTAGTGGAAGTGGGCCGTGACGAACATGGACCCGTGAAGGGCATAGTCCAGCGGGACATCGGACAGGTAGAGGCCGGTGATCCCGCCGATGATGAAGTTCCACAGCATCGCGTATGTCGACATCATCGGCAGCCGGGTCCAGATCCGTCCACGCCAGATCGTGCCCAGGATGACAAGGAAGAGCATGCCGGTGGGTATGGAGATCATCTCCGTGGTCAGCATGAAGGCCCCGTTGAGGTTGGGTGCCCAACCGGAGGCGTACATGTGATGCGCCCACACCATGACGCTGAGGACGGAGATGCCGACGATGCCCAGCACCGCGGTGTTGAAGCTGAACAACGGCTTGCGGGAGAACACCGCGGTCAGCTCCATCAGGGCCGCTATGGCCGGGATCAAGATCACGTAGACCTCGGGGTGTCCCATCAGCCAGAACAGGTTCGCGTACAGCCAGGGGCTGCCGCCGCCGGAAGCGATGTAGAACTGAGCCCCCATGGTCCGGTCGAGACCGAGCAGGACTTGTGACGCCATGAACATAGGGAACGCCGGGATGGCCAGGCCGACGCTGGCGACGACCCCGTAGACGAAGATCGGCGTCCGGTTCCACGTCATGCCACGAGCCCGCATGGTCAGCACGGTGGTAGTGATGTTCGCACCGGCGATGGCACTGGAGATCGCGAAGATGATGATCGTCATCATGTACGCGTCCATGCCAGGTGGCGCCTGATCAGCCAGTGGGGCATAGCCGACCCAGCCGGTCGGGATACCACCCAGGAAGGCACCCGACAGGAAGATCGGGACGACGGCGACGATCAGCCAGAGACTCAGGGCGTTCAAGCGCGGGAACGCCATGTCCCGGGCGCCGATCATCAAGGGCATGATGAAGTTGCCGAAGGGGCCAGTCACCATGATGATCGTCGCGATGATCATGATCAGGCCGTGCAGGCCGACGATCGCGTTGTACTGCTGCGGGCTCAGGAAGTTCGAGTTCGGGCTGATCAGGTTGGTGCGGATGAGCATGGCCATGGTGCCGCCTACGCCAAACAGGACCATGGTCAGCACGAGGTACTGGATGCCGACGACCTTGTGGTCGGTGGTGAACCTGAAGTAACGACGTATCCCCTGGTCCTTTCCCGCGAGGAAGAGCTCATCCTCAGGGGTCAGGTCGTGGCCTCGCAGCCAGCCGATCGGCCCGTTGAACGCGCCGATACCAGCCATGAAACCGATCGCCCAGCAGGCCATGGTGATGACGGTGACCTGGTCGGGGCCGAAGTCTTTCTCCACCATGAAGTGGCGCGCGATGGCCCACCCGACCACGCCGAGGACCAGGCCGCCCCCGGCGGCCGTGACGATGTTCAGCCGGCGCATCAGGCCGCCGCCGGTGGCCGGAAGCCCCAGCAGTCGCTCCGCGTGCAGGGTGCTCACGATGATTCCTTTCGTCGCCCGGTCGTCCTCACGACGCCGGACTTTGCTGGGTAGTGATCCAGGCAGCAAAAGCGGTGTTGCTCACGACGTGGGCCTGAGTCTCCATGTGTGCATGCAGCAACCCACAGAGCTCGGCGCAGCGCACGGTAAAGGTGCCGAGCTTGTCCGGGGTGACGCCGGTCTTGGTTATCTGACCCGGGTTGGCGTCAACCTTGATCCCCATCTCAACGACCCAGAAGGAGTGGATCACGTCGGTGCTCGTGACGTGGAAGACCACCGGCCGGTTCACCGGCAGATACAGCTGGTCGGACTCGACATTGCCGTTCTGCGGGTAGGAGAAGGTCCACACCCACTGCTGGCCGGTGACGTTCACGACCATCGCGTTGGGCGTCGAAGCCTCGGCCGCGAGGCTCTGCATCTCACCCAGCCCCCAGATCAGCGCAAACATGGTCAGGATGGAGGAGACCACCAGCCAGGTCGCGGTGGCCCGACCGTTGCCCCGGATCGGCGGGCCGTCGCCGATCGGCGGCTCCAAGCCCCGTGAGCGCCATG
>Ga0097691_1001086_pt1 | contig 21007 bp, 32 predicted proteins | sample NGESurdeep072012_8_FD_72858 | JGI IMG/M metagenome (GOLD analysis project Ga0097691, IMG submission 72858) | Arctic peat soil microbial communities from Barrow, Alaska - NGEE Surface sample 210-1 deep-072012 | ecosystem: Environmental > Terrestrial > Soil > Wetlands > Peat ... | reverse complement strand
TGTGGGTGAGCGCGGCGGTGCTCGACGCGCTCGAACGGCTGGTGCCGCTCGCGCCGCTGCACCAGCCGCACAATCTCGCCGCCATCCGGGCGGTCGCGGCGCGCGCGCCCGAACTCGCCCAAGTGGCCTGCTTCGACACCGCATTCCACACGGCGCAGCCGCCACTGGCTCAAGCGTTTGCGCTGCCCAGGCGCCTGACCGAGGCCGGCATACGGCGCTACGGGTTCCACGGGCTGTCCTATGAATACATCGCGCACATGCTGCCCTCGGTCGATATGCGCGCGGCCTCGGGCCGCACCGTCGTGGCGCATCTGGGCAACGGCGCGAGCATGTGCGCTCTCCTGGCCGGCAAGAGCGCGGCCAGCACCATGGGATTCACGGCCCTCGACGGCCTGCCGATGGGAACACGCTGCGGCGCGATCGACCCGGGCGTGCTGCTCTACCTGCTCGACCGCTATGGCATGGACGCGCGCGGCCTGGAGAAGCTGCTCTACCATGAGTCCGGACTGCTGGGCGTCTCCGGCATCTCCAGCGACATGCGCGCGCTGCTCGCCAGCGGCGATGCGCACGCTGCCGAGGCCGTCGATCTGTTCGTGTACCGCATCGTGCGCGAGATCGGCTCCCTCGCCGCCGCGCTTGGCGGGCTGGACGCGCTGGTGTTCACCGCGGGCATCGGTGAGAACACGCCGTCGATCCGGGCGCGCGTGTGCAGCGCGGTCGCGTGGCTCGGTATCGAGCTCGACGAGAGCGCCAACACAGACGGCGGGCCGCGCATCAGCCGCGCGGGCAGCCGCACCTCCGCCTGGGTGTTGCCGACCAACGAGGAGTTGATGATCGCTTTGCACACGCGCGCGGCGTTGGCAGTCACGGCCTAGCTCCTGCAGGGCATCTGCGGAATCCAAAGGCTGGCCTTCCCCATTGTCGCAACCATTTCCAGCGGCCGATTGCGGTGACCACGCTCAAGCGCTCGCCCGCCGCGCCCGAGATTCCCACGGTCGCCGAGTCAGCCGGCATCCCCGACTACGAGGTCGATTCCTGGTACGCCATGTTTGCGCCGGCGAAGACGCCGCCGGCCATCGTTGCGCGGTTGCAGCAGGAAATCGCGCGCGTCGTGCAGTTGCCCGAGATCAAGGAAAAGCTGCTGCAGCAGGGCGCCGATGCAGTGGGCGGCAGTGCGGCCGAGCTCGAGCGCGTGGTGAAAAGCGAGCTGCGCAAGTGGGAAGCGGTGATCCGCCAAGCTGGAATCAAGGTCGACTAGAATACAGACTCGATAGCGAAGAAAAATGGGAGCCCTATGTCTGCCCGGCTGAACACTCCGTCCGTGCGTGAAATCGTCCAGGCATTAATCGCGCGCGCGCGCGCCGCCCAAGGGCTGTACCAGCGCTACACTCAGCAGCAGGTGGACGAAGTGGTGACCGCGGCCGGCTGGGCGATCATCAAGCCGGAGAACAACCGCGTACTTGCCGATCTGGCCGTGGCCGACAGCGGCCTGGGCAACGCGCAGGACAAGTTCGACAAGAATTACCGCAAGACCCTGGGGCTGCTGCGCGACCTGAAGGGGGCGAAATCGGTGGGTGTGATCGCCGAATATCCGCAGCTCGGCCTGGTCGAGATCGCCCGTCCGGTCGGCGTGGTGGCGGCGATCACCCCCTCGACCAACCCCGGCGCCACGCCGGCGAACAAGATCATCAATGCGCTCAAGGGCCGCAACGCCGTCATCATCGCGCCTTCGCCCAAGGGCCTTTCCACCTGCGTCAAGCTGCTCGAGTTCGTGCACGCCGAGTTTGCCAAGATCGGCGCGCCGGCAGATCTGGTGCAACACCTGCCGTCTCCGGTGACCAAGGATCTGACCCACGAACTGATGCGCCAGGCGGACCTGGTTGCCGCCACCGGCTCGCAGGCGAATATACGCGCGGCCTATGCGAGCGGTACCCCGGCGGTGGGCGTGGGCGCGGGCAATGTGGTGGTAATCGTCGATTCCAGCGCCGATCTGGCAGACGCCGCGGCCAAGATCGTGCGCTCGAAAACTTTCGACAACGCCACCAGTTGTTCCTCCGAGAACAGCGCCGTGATTCTCGCCGATGTCTACGATGCGATGCTGGTGGAACTGGCGAAGCAGGGCGGAGTGCTGCTGGACGCAAGGGAAAAACTGCAGCTCGAGGGTGTCATGTTCCCGGGCGGGAAGCTCGCCTCGGCCACGACGGCGCAGTCTGCGCCACGCATTGCCCAGCTCGCCGGACTCGAACGCAATGCTTTGAGGAACTGCCGCTTCATCATGGTGGAGGAGTCCGGGACCGGCCCGTCCTGCCCGTTCTCAGGCGAGAAGCTCGCGCCGGTGATGGCGATCTATAAGGCGCGCGATTTCGATGAGGCCTTCCAAATCACGCGCAACATCTACGACTACCAGGGCAAGGGCCATTCGGTCGGAATCCATACGCGGGACGATGGACACATCATGCGTCTGGGGCTGGAGCTGGAAGTGTGCCGGGTGATCGTCAACCAGGCGCATGCAATCGCCACCGGCGGTTCCTTCGACAACGGGCTGCCGTTCTCGCTTTCGATGGGTTGCGGCACCTGGGGCCGCAACAGTTTCTCCGAGAACATGAACTACCGGCATTTCCTCAACACCACGCGCATCGCGCGCGTCATCCCCGAGACGATCCCTGCCGAAGAGGATATCTTCGGCTCCTATTGGCGTAAACACGGCACGTGAAAGCCGGAACGCCGCGCACCGTTCAATCTGCCCGCGCAGTGCTCGCAGCTGGAGTATGTGATCGCACAGCAACTGTAAAGTTCTGTTCACCACGCGCGAGCACGAGGCGACGCCTCGAGCTGGTGAGCGCGGCCGGCGGTTCCGTCTGACAACCCACCGCGGGCGGCGGCTATCCCGTAGACTGAGGGCTAATTAAGGATTCAGGGCATGGCAGCACACGCGACACACAAGGACACATTGCGCTACGACGTTGCCGCCTGGCTGATGGCGGCGCTGGCGCTGTGGTTGGTGCTCGAATTGCACCTGCTGGCCGGACTGCTGTCCGGGCTGCTGGTCTACGAGCTGGTGCATTTTCTCGCGCCGCGGCTTTATCTCGGCGCGCGCCGGGACGATAAGCGCAAGCTCGCTGCGGTGGCCCTGGTCACCGCCATCGTCGTCGTGTCGTTCACGGCTCTGATCTTCGGGGCGGTCGCCTTCTTTCGCAGCGATGCGGGCAGTCTGCCGGTGCTGCTGCAGAAAATGGCCGAGATCATCGAGAGCTCGCGCACCATGCTCCCAGATTGGGCGCGCGAGCGCATGCCCGGCGACACCGAAGGCCTGAAGCTGGCGGCGGTGGTTTGGCTGCGCGAGCATGCGGGCGAAATGCAGCTCGCCGGCAAGGAAGCCGGTTTGGCGTTGGTGCACATCCTGATCGGCATGGTGATCGGTGCCTTGGTGTCCCTGAGGGAAACCGGCGCCGCCCACAGCTACCGCCCGCTGGCACGCGCGCTGGCCGAACGCGCTGCGCGCTTGGGCCAGGCGTTCCGCCGCATGGTCTTCGCCCAGGTGCGCATCTCCGCGCTCAACACGCTGTTCACCTGCATTTATCTCGCTCTGGTATTGCCTCTATTCGGCGTGCATCTGCCGCTGATAAAGACCATGATCGCCATCACCTTCGTCGCCGGCTTGCTGCCGGTGGTGGGCAACCTGATCTCGAACACCGTGATCGTCGTGGTCAGCTTGAGCCACTCGCTCGATGCGGTCGCGGGCTCGCTCGCTTTCCTGATCGCGGTGCACAAATTCGAGTACTTCCTCAACGCGCGCATCGTCGGTGCACAGATCCGCGCCAGTGCCTGGGAACTGCTGCTCGCCATGCTGGTGATGGAAGCGGCGTTCGGCATCGCCGGCGTGGTGGCGGCGCCGATCTATTACGCCTATCTCAAGGGCGAACTGGCCGATGGCGGGCTGATCTGAGCGCCCGACCCGCGCCCGGCGGCGCAAAACCTGCTCCCAGGGGCCTTCTCCTGTTGACTCGCCCTTGATTTTGTTTGTATAATCCTGCCTCTTTGCAATATCCGGGGCGACCAAGCGTGGATCGGTCGTCCCGATTTTATTTCGGAACATCAAATAATGCCAACAATCAATCAGTTAGTTCGCAAGCCGCGGGAGCGCGTCACGGCCAAGAGCAAGGTGCCCGCGCTCGGCAATTCGCCGCAAAAGCGCGGCGTGTGCACGCGTGTCTACACCACCACCCCGAAAAAGCCGAACTCGGCGCTGCGCAAGGTCGCGAAGGTGCGTCTCACCAACGGTTTCGAGGTCATCAGCTACATCGGCGGCGAGGGCCACAACCTGCAGGAGCACTCGGTGGTGCTGATCCGCGGCGGCCGGGTGAAAGACCTGCCGGGCGTGCGCTACCACATGGTGCGCGGCAGTCTGGACACGCAAGGGGTGAAGGACCGCAAGCAGAGCCGTTCCAAATACGGCGCGAAGAAGCCCAAGGCGGCGTAAGGGCTGTTTTTTGATTGTGAATGCTTAGTGTTGAATCGGGCAGCAGACGCGCGAAAATCGATAGCCAGATTCAATATTAACAATTGAACATTCGACATTGAGGTCATAAAGTGCCACGACGCAGAGAAGTTCCCAAGCGCGACATTCTTCCGGATCCGAAATTCGGCAATCAGGACGTCGCCAAATTCATCAATGTGCTGATGACGCGCGGCAAGAAGTCGGTTGCCGAGAGCATCATCTACCGCGCGTTCACCGCCATCAAGACCAAGTCCGGCAAGGATCCGATCGAGGTGTTCGGCCAGGCCGTATCCAACGTCAAGCCCATGGTCGAGGTGAAGAGCCGCCGCGTCGGCGGCGCCAACTACCAGGTGCCGGTGGAAGTGCGCCCGGTGCGGCGCGTGGCCCTGGCGATGCGCTGGCTGCGCGAGGCGGCGCAAAAGCGCAGCGAGAAATCGATGGACCTGCGCCTGGCGAACGAACTGATGGAGGCGGCCGAGGGCCGCGGTAGCGCGATGAAAAAGCGCGATGAAGTGCACCGCATGGCGGAAGCGAACAAGGCGTTCGCGCACTACCGCTTCTAAGCGCACGGCGCCAACAACTTCAACGCATACAAACGGAATTTTCGACTTAACTCACTGCCGGATCTGAGCGGACCAGCCAGATAAATTCCTGGTGTCCCCCGCGTCTTGGCAGTCAAAGGCTTTTAAGGTTCTTACCGTGGCACGCAAAACCCCAATCGAGCGGTACCGCAACATCGGCATCAGTGCCCACATTGACGCCGGCAAGACCACGACCACAGAACGCATCCTGTTCTACACCGGCGTGAACCACAAGATCGGCGAGGTGCACGACGGCGCCGCGACCATGGACTGGATGGAGCAGGAACAGGAACGCGGCATCACCATCACCTCGGCGGCCACCACCTGTTTCTGGAAGGGCATGGACCTGTCCTATCCGGAGCACCGCATCAACATCATCGACACTCCGGGCCACGTCGACTTCACCATCGAAGTGGAACGTTCCTTGCGCGTGCTCGACGGCGCGTGCATGGTGTACTGCGCCGTTGGCGGGGTGCAGCCGCAATCGGAAACCGTGTGGCGCCAGGCCAACAAGTACAAGGTGCCGCGGCTCGCGTTCGTCAACAAGATGGACCGCCAGGGCGCCGACTTCTTCAAGGTCTACAGCCAGATGAAGAGCCGGCTCAAGGCCAATCCGGTGCCGTTGCAGCTGCCGATCGGCGCCGAGGAGAAATTCGAGGGCGTGATCGACCTGGTCCGGATGAAGGCGATCTACTGGGATGATTCGACGCAGGGAATGAAGTTCGACATACGCGACATCCCGGCGAATCTGCTCGCCGAGGCCAAGGAATGGCGCGAGAAAATGATCGAGGCCGCGGCCGAAGGCGACGACGAGCTGACGCACAAGTATCTTGAAGGCCACGATCTGTCGGTCGAGGACATCAAGAAAGGCCTGCGCCTGCGCACCATCAAGAGCGAGATCACGCCGATGCTGTGCGGCTCGGCGTTCAAGAACAAGGGCGTGCAGGCGATGCTGGACGCCGTGATCGATTACATGCCGGCGCCGGGCGACGTCCCGCCGGTCAAGGGCGAGGACGACGGCGGCAAGCCCCAGGCGCGCAAGCCCGACGACACGGAGCCGTTTTCCGCGCTCGCGTTCAAGATCATGACCGATCCCTTTGTCGGGCAGCTCACGTTCTTCCGCGTCTATTCCGGCGTGCTCAACTCCGGCGACACGGTCTACACCTCGGTGCGCGGACGCAAGGAGCGCATCGGCCGCCTGCTGCAGATGCACGCCAACCAGCGCGCCGAGATCAAGGAAGTGCGTGCCGGCGACATCGCCGCCGCCGTGGGGCTGAAGGATGTCACCACCGGCGAAACCCTGTGCGATCCGAAGCGGATCATTATCCTCGAGCGCATGGTGTTCCCGGACCCGGTGATCCACGTTGCGGTGGAGCCCAAGACCAAGAGCGACCAGGAGAAAATGGGCGTTGCCCTCAACCGTCTGGCGCAGGAGGACCCGTCGTTTCGCATGCGCACCGACGAGGAAACCGGCCAGACCATCATCTCCGGCATGGGCGAGCTGCACCTGGAGATCATCGTCGACCGCATGAAGCGCGAGTTCGGCGTGGAAGCCAACGTCGGCGCGCCCCAGGTGGCTTATCGCGAGACCATCCGGCGCGTGTGCGAGGAAATCGAAGGCAAGTTCATCAAGCAGTCCGGCGGCCGCGGCCAGTACGGCCACGTCTGGCTCAAGGTCGAACCGCAGCCGGCGGGCAAGGGCTTCGAGTTCGTCGACGCGATCAAGGGCGGCTCGGTGCCGCGCGAGTATATTCCGGCGGTTCAGCGCGGCCTGGTGGAAACGCTGCCGAACGGCGTGCTCGCCGGCTACCCCGTGGTGGATGTGAAGGTGACGCTGTTCGACGGCTCGTATCACGAGGTGGACTCGAACGAAAATGCCTTCCGCATGGCCGCCTCGATGGCGTTCAAGGACGGCATGCGCAAGGCCTCCCCGGTGCTGCTCGAACCGATTATGGCGGTCGAGGTGGAAACGGCGGAAGAGAAAATGGGCGACGTCATGGGCGACCTGTCGTCGCGCCGCGGCGTCATCCAGGGTATGGAAGATCTGCCCGGAGGCAAGGCCATCCGCGCCGAAGTGCCCCTGGCCGAGATGTTCGGCTACTCGACGACGCTGCGCTCGCTCACGCAAGGGCGCGCCACCTACACCATGGAATTCAAGCATTACGCCGAAGCGCCGAAGACCGTGGCCGAAGCAATCATCAACAAAAAGTAACTGGGATCGATCATGTCAAAAGCTAAATTTGAGCGTACGAAGCCGCACGTGAACGTAGGGACGATAGGTCACGTGGACCATGGGAAGACGACGCTGACGGCGGCGATCACGCTGGTGCTGTCGAAGAAGTTTGGAGGCGAGGCGAAGGCGTACGACCAGATTGACTCGGCGCCGGAGGAGAAGGCGCGGGGGATCACGATCAACACGGCGCACGTGGAATACGAGACGGCGAACCGGCACTATGCGCACGTGGACTGTCCGGGGCATGCGGATTACATCAAGAACATGATCACGGGTGCGGCGCAGATGGACGGGGCGATTCTGGTGGTGTCTGCGGCCGACGGCCCGATGCCGCAGACGCGCGAGCACATTCTGCTGGCGCGGCAGGTGGGTGTGCCCTACATCATTGTTTATATGAATAAAGCTGACCTGGTGGACGATGCGGAGCTGCTCGAGTTGGTGGAGATGGAGGTGCGCGAACTGCTCTCCAAGTACGAGTTTCCGGGCGACAAGACCCCGATCATCATCGGCTCGGCGCTGAAGGCGCTCGAAGGCGACAAGAGCGACATGGGCGAGGGCTCGATCTACAAGCTGGCCGAGGCGCTGGACACCTACATTCCGCTCCCGAAGCGCGCCATTGACGGGCCGTTTCTGATGCCGGTGGAGGACGTGTTCTCGATCTCCGGGCGTGGCACGGTGGTCACTGGGCGGGTGGAGCGCGGGGTGGTGAAGGTGGGTGAAGAGATTGAGATCGTGGGTCTGAAGCCGACGCTGAAGACGGTGTGCACGGGCGTGGAGATGTTCAGGAAGCTGTTGGACCAGGGGCAGGCGGGGGACAACATTGGGGTGCTGCTGCGCGGCACCAAGCGCGAGGAGGTGGAGCGCGGGCAGGTGCTGGCGAAGCCTGGGAGCATCAACCCGCACACCAAGTTCGAGTGCGAGGTGTACGTCCTGTCCAAGGACGAGGGCGGGCGGCATACGCCGTTTTTCCCGGGCTACCGGCCGCAGTTTTACTTCCGCACGACGGACGTGACTGGGAGCTGCGAGCTGCCGGCGGGCACGGAGATGGTGATGCCTGGGGACAACGTGAAGATGGTGGTGACGCTGATTGCGCCGATTGCGATGGAGCAGGGGCTGCGCTTTGCCATCCGCGAGGGCGGACGCACCGTCGGCGCAGGCGTCGTGGCGAAGATATTCGAATAAGGCGTGAAGCGCGGGGAGGTGGGGCTTAACACACTCACTCCACCGTGATTCACGCATAACCAGGAACTAACATGCAAAGCACGAAAATCAGGATTCGCCTCAAGGCGTTCGACTACCGTCTGATCGATCAGTCGGCGCTGGAGATCGTCGAGACCGCGAAACGCACCGGCGCCGTGGTCAAGGGACCAGTGCCCCTGCCCACCCGCATCGAGCGCTTCGACGTGCTGCGCTCCCCGCACGTGAACAAGACCGCGCGCGACCAGTTCGAGATCCGCACCCACCTGCGGCTGATGGACATTATCGACCCCACGGACAAGACCGTGGATGCGCTGATGAAATTGGATCTTCCGGCCGGGGTGGATGTGGAGATCAAGCTGTAATTGCAGTACCACGCGCACCGAGAGCAAAACCTCGGGCGCGAATTGATGATTGCCGGCCAATTGTAGTCGGCGCCTTTTAACGAAGGGAAAGAAGATGAGCTTAGGATTAGTCGGCCGCAAGGTTGGCATGACCCGCGTATTCACTGACGACGGCGACTCCGTCCCGGTGACCGTGGTGGACGTGTCCGACAACCGCGTGACCCAGATCAAGACTGCCCAGACCGACGGCTATGTTGCCGTGCAGGTCGCTTTCGGCAAGCGCCGCGCCTCGCGTGTCAACAAGTCCGCTGCCGGCCATTTCGCCAAAGCCGCGGTCGAGGCCGGTCACACGCTGAAGGAATTCCGCGTTACCGCCGAGCAACTCGCCAACCTGAAGCTCGGCGGCAAGGTGGGCGTGGACCTGTTCCAGGTCGGTCAGATGGTGGATGTGACCGGAACCTCGCACGGCAAGGGTTTTTCCGGCGCGATCAAGCGCCACCATTTTTCCTCCCAACGCGCGAGCCATGGCAATTCCAGGTCGCATAACGCCCCGGGTTCGACCGGGATGGCGCAGGATCCCGGCCGCGTGTTTCCGGGCAAACGCATGGCGGGCCAACTCGGCAACGTCACCCGCACCACCCAGAGCCTGGAGATCGTGCGCATCGATGCGGAGCGCCAGCTGCTGCTGATCAAGGGCTCGGTCCCCGGCAGCAAGGGCGGCGATTTGCTGGTGCATCCGGCGACCAAGGCCCGCGCCAAGAAAGTCGTTGCCGCGCCGGCCAAGGGGGGTAAGAAATAATGGAACTGAAACTGATCGACGCCAAAGGCCAGGCAGCCTCGACCATGGCCGCATCGGACGCGCTGTTCGGGCGCGACTACAACGAACCGCTGATCCATCAGGTGGTGACGGCCTATCAGGCCAACGCACGCCAGGGCACGCGCGCGCAGAAGGGGCGCAGCGAGATCGCCAAGTCCACGCGCAAGCCGTGGCGCCAGAAGGGCACCGGCCGCGCCCGCGCGGGCATGGCCTCCAGCCCTCTGTGGCGCGGCGGCGGCAGGATTTTCCCGTCGAGCCCGGATGAGAATTTCACGCAGAAGCTGAATCGCAAGATGTACCGCGCCGGCGTCGCGTCGATTCTGTCGCAGCTCGCGCGCGAAGACCGCTTGAAGGTGGTCGAGACCTTCGTCCTGGAAGCACCCAAGACCAAGCTGTTCCTGCAGAAAGTGAAGGACATGGGTGTCTCCGATTCGCTCCTGCTCATCACCGACGAGCTCGACGACAACCTGGTCCTGTCCTCGAGGAACCTGCCCAATGTGCTGGTGCTCGAAGTGACGGAAGCCGACCCGGTGTCGCTCATCCGCTACAAGAACGTGATCCTGACCCGCAAGGCGGTCAGCAAATTCGAGGAGATGCTGGGATGAACGCGCCGCAAGTAAAGAATCAGGAACGCCTGATGCAGGTGCTGCTCGCCCCGCAAGTATCGGAGAAGAGCACCTACGTGGCCGAGAAAAACGAGCAGGTGGTGTTCCGCGTTGTCGGCAACGCGACCAAGCCCGAGATCAAAGCCGCGGTCGAACTGCTGTTCAAGGTCGAGGTCGAGAGCGTGCAGGTCGCCAACGTCAAGGGCAAGCAAAAGCGTTTCGGCAAACTGACCGGCCGGCGCAAGAACTGGAAAAAGGCGTATGTCTGCCTGAAGCCCGGCCAGGAAATCAACTTTCACGCGGCGGAGTAGACCATGGCACTCGTCAAAGTAAAACCCACTTCACCGGGCCGCCGCGCCTTGGTCAAGGTCGTCAACCCCGACCTGTACAAGGGCAAGCCCCACGCCCCCCTGCTCGAACCGCAGTCCAAGCGCGCCGGACGCAACAACAACGGCCATATCACCATGCGCCATCAGGGCGGTGGCCACAAGCAGCAATACCGCATCGTCGATTTCAAGCGCGCCAAGGACGGAATCTCGGCCAAGGTCGAGCGCCTGGAATACGATCCGAATCGCAGCGCCAATCTGGCCCTGCTGTGCTATACGGACGGCGAGCGCCGCTACATCATCGCGCCCAAGGGCGTCGCGGTGGGCATGCAGCTCATGTCGGGTTCGGAAGCGCCAATCAAGCCGGGCAATACCCTGCCGCTGCGCAATATTCCGGTCGGCACCACCGTGCATTGCGTCGAGATGCTGCCCGGCAAAGGCGCGCAGATTGCGCGCGCGGCCGGCACCTCGGTGCAACTCCTCGCGCGCGAGGGCAGTTACGCCCAGCTTCGCCTGCGCTCCGGCGAAGTGCGCAAGGTGCACATCGAGTGCCGCGCCACCATCGGCGAAGTCGGCAATGAAGAGCATTCGCTGGAATCGGTGGGCAAGGCCGGCCGCATGCGCTGGCGCGGCGTGCGCCCGACCGTGCGCGGCGTGGCCATGAACCCGGTCGACCACCCCCACGGCGGCGGCGAAGGCAAGACCGCCGCGGGCCGGGATCCGGTCAGCCCCTGGGGCACGCTCACCAAGGGCTATCGCACACGCAAGAACAAACGCACCAGCGGCATGATCGTCAATCGCCGCTACCAGAAATAGAGGATAGGACATGGGACGTTCAATCAAGAAGGGCCCGTTCGTTGACCACCATCTGTTGGGCAAGGTCGAGAAAGTGCGCGGCAGCGGCGACAAGCGCCCGATCAAGACCTGGTCGCGCCGCTCCACCATCCTGCCGGATTTCGTCGGCTTGACCATCGCGGTGCATAACGGCAAACAGCATATTCCGGTCTACATTTCCGAGAACATGGTGGGCCACAAGCTGGGTGAGTTTGCTCTCACCCGCACCTTCAAGAGCCACTCGGCCGATAGAAAAGTCGCAGCGCCCGGCGGCGGGACTCCCGCCCCCGCCCCGGCCCCGGCGGCGAAGAAATAGGAGTGATAGCGATGCAAACCAGAGCCAGCTTGCGCGGTGTCCGCCTGTCGGCGCAGAAAGGGCGGCTCGTTGCCGACCTGATCCGCGGCCTAGCGGTGGACAAGGCGCTCAACGTACTTGCATTCAGCCCGAAGAAGGGCGCCAAGATCATCAAGAAAGTGCTGGAGTCGGCAATCGCCAACGCCGAGCACAACGACGGCGCCGATATCGACGAGCTGAAGGTGCAGACCATCTTTGTCGAGCAGGGCTCGATGCTCAAGCGCTTTCACGCGCGCGCCAAGGGCCGCGGCAACCGCATCAACAAGCACTCCTGCCACATTTTCATCACGGTGGGTGACGAGGTCAAAGCAAAACGCACCGCGGCCAAGGCCGCAGTCAAAGCACGCGCGGCGGATGCCGCGGCCAAAAAATAAAGGACAGTCATGGGACAGAAAATCCACCCGATCGGGTTCCGCCTCGCAGTCAACAAGAACTGGGGCTCGCGCTGGTACGCCAACAGCAAGAACTTCGGCGCCATGCTCAACGAAGACCTGAAGGTACGCGACTACCTGAAGAAAAAGCTTGCGCATGCCTCGGTCGGCCGCGTGGTGATCGAGCGTCCGGCCAAGGACGCGCGCATCACCATCTACAGCGCCCGGCCCGGCGTGGTCATCGGCAAGAAGGGCGAGGACATCGAGGTGCTGAAGGCCGAGCTGCGCAAGATACTGGGCGTGCAGATGGTGCACGTCAACATCGAGGAGATCCGGAAGCCCGAAATCGATGCCCAGCTCATTGCCGATTCCATCGCGCAGCAGCTGGAGAAGCGCATCATGTTCCGCCGCGCGATGAAACGCGCCATGCAGAACGCCATGCGCCTGGGCGCGCAGGGCATCAAGATCGCAAGTTCGGGCAGACTGAACGGGATCGAGATCGCGCGCAACGAGTGGTACCGCGAGGGTCGTGTGCCGCTGCACACGCTGCGCGCCGACATCGATTACGGTTTTGGCGAGGCCAAGACCACCTACGGCGTGATCGGCATCAAGGTGTGGGTATACAAGGGTGAGACCGTAGGGAAGAGCGAGCAGCCCGCGACGGTGCCCGGCTCTGCGCCGGAAGAAGCGCCGCAGCCGAAGAAAGTGAGAAAGGCCCCGGCCCCGGTGGCCAAGGCCGGGGCTCCGGCAGCCAAGACCGAAGCCAGTGCAGACGCCAAGCCCAAGAAGGCGGCACCGCGCGCGCGCAAGAAGGCCTCGTCGGAGGGCGCTGCCAAAGCCGGTGACGTAACCAAGACCGAAGCCAAGGTCGAGGGATCGACTAACGAAACCGCCAAACCCGCGGCCAAGGCCAAGACCACGGTCAGGCGCGTGACAAAGAAGACAGGAGCCTAAGATGCTTCAACCAGCCAGGACAAAATACCGCAAGCAGCAAAAGGGCCGCAACAAGGGCATTGCTACGCGCGGCAACAAGGTCGCTTTCGGCGAGTATGGGCTCAAAGCCATCGGCCGCGGTCGCCTGACCGCGCGCCAGATCGAAGCCGCGCGCCGCGCCATGACCCGCCACATCAAGCGCGGCGGGCGCATCTGGATCCGGATTTTTCCGGACAAGCCGATTTCGCAGAAGCCGGCCGAGGTGCGCATGGGCAACGGCAAGGGCAACCCGGAGTATTTCGTCGCCGAAATCGTTCCCGGCAAGGTGCTGTATGAAATGGACGGCGTAGATGAGGTGCTGGCACGGCAGGCGTTCCGGCTGGCCGCGGCCAAGCTGCCGATCGCCACCGCCTTTGTCCACCGTTTAGTGGGGTAAAGAGATGAAACCGAGTGAACTGCGCGCCAAGGACATGGCGCAGCTGAACCAGGAACTGAACGACCTGCTGAAGGCGCAATTCAGCCTTCGCATGCAGGTTGCGACGCAGCAGCTGAGCAACAACAGCCAGCTGAAGAAGACCCGCCGCGACATCGCGCGGGTGCGCACCATCATTGCACAGAAGGCGGCAAGCAAATGAGCGATACCCAGACAACCAAGGCAATCAAGGTTATTCGCGCCCTCACCGGCCGCGTGGTCAGCGACAAGATGAACAAGACCGTGACGGTGCTGATCGAACGCCGTGTGCGTCACCCCATGCTGGGAAAGATCGTGACCCTGTCAAAGAAATACCACGCCCACTCCGAGAACAATGAGTACAAGCTCGGCGATCTGGTGATGATCGAGGAAACGCGTCCGATCTCGAAGACCAAGGCGTGGAAGGTCACGAAGTTGGTCGAAAGAGCCAAGAACATTTAAGGCGCACAAAAACCTTGCCCTGGTGGGCGAGGTGGGATACAATCTACCGTTTTTCGTTTTTCGCGTTACCGCCCCGCCTCAGGCTGGGCGTTCACCCCCACGGGTTCCAAGACTGGCCGCAACGCGTTAGGCACACCGAAAGGTGGGGCGCAAGCGGTTCAAGTTGGAGAGGAAACAAATCATGATTCAGATGCAAAGTGTATTGGATGTGGCCGACAACACCGGTGCGCGCGCCGTCATGTGCATCAAGGTATTGGGCGGCTCGAAGCGGCGTTATGCCGGCATCGGCGATGTGATCAAGGTCAGCGTCAAGGACTGCGCTCCGCGCGGCCGCGTGAAAAAGGGCGAGATCTACAGTGCTGTGGTCGTGCGCACCGCCAAAGGCGTGCGCCGTGCCGACGGCTCGTTGATCAAGTTCGATACCAATGCTGCGGTGCTGCTCAACGCCAAGCTGGAGCCGATCGGCACGCGCATATTCGGGCCGGTGACGCGCGAGTTGCGCAACGAGCGCTTCATGAAGATCGTGTCGCTCGCGCCCGAAGTTTTGTAAGAGACGGGTTGATGGAACAAGGGGGCAAGCCCCCCTCGTAACTCCCCAAGTCAGGAATATAGGAATCGAAGGCCATGCAAAAGATTCGCAAAGGCGACGACGTGATCGTCACCACCGGCAAGGACAAGGGCAAGCGCGGTACGGTGCTGCGCCGCGTGGATGACAAGCATCTGCTGGTCGAGGGCGTTAATCGCGCGAAAAAACACCAGAAGCCCAATCCGATGAAGGGCCAGACCGGCGGCATCGTCGACATGGACATGCCGATCGACATTTCCAACGTTGCGCTGTTCAACCCGCAAACGCAGAAAGCCGACCGCGTCGGTTTCAAGACGCTGGAGGACGGCCGCAAGGTGCGTATTTTCAAGTCCAACGGCGAAGTCGTGGACGCCTGAGAGAGATAACGCTATGGCACGCTTATACAGCTATTACAAAGAGACGGTGGTGCCCGATCTGGTCAAGAAGTTCGGGTACAAGACGGCGATGCAGGTTCCGCGCATCGAGAAGATCACGCTCAACATGGGCGTGGGCGAGGCCGTCAACGACAAGAAAATCATGGACAACGCCGTCGGCGACATGACCAAGATCGCCGGCCAAAAACCGGTGGTAACGTTGTCGAAGAAACCTATCGCCGGTTTCAAGATCCGCAAGGGTCTGGCGATCGGCTGCATGGTGACCCTGCGCGGCGTGCGCATGTACGAGTTTCTCGACCGTCTGGTCAGTATCGCGATACCGCGGATCCGCGACTTTCGCGGCCTGTCACAGCGCGCTTTTGACGGCCGCGGCAACTACAACCTCGGCGTCAAAGAGCAGATCATTTTCCCCGAGGTCGAGTACGACAAGATCGATGCCCTGCGTGGCATGAACATCAGCATCACCACCACTGCGAAGACCGACGAGGAAGCCAAGGCGCTGCTCGCGGCCTTCAAATTCCCGTTCAAGACCTGAAGGATTGCGCCATGGCAAAAACCGCAGTCATCAACCGTAACGAAAAGCGTCGCAAGACCGTGAAGAAATTCGAGGTCAAACGCGCAGCGCTGCTCGCCATCATCAACGACTTCAAGCAACCCGAAGACGAGCGGATGGCGGCGCGCATGCAGTTGCAGCAGCTACCGCGGAACGCGTCCCCGACACGTGTCCGGAATCGCTGCAAGCTGACGGGCCGCCCGCGCGGCGTGTACCGCAAGTTCGGCTTGGGGCGCAACAAGCTGCGCGAAATCGCCATGCGTGGCGAGATTCCCGGCATGACCAAAGCCAGCTGGTGAGAGGAGACAAAGCATGAGCATGAGTGACCCGATCGCCGATATGCTGACCCGCATTCGCAATGCGCAACTTGCGGAAAAGCTGTCGGTGGCGATGCCTTCGTCGCGCGTGAAAGCGTCCATAGCCCAAGTGCTGAAGGACGAGGGCTACGTTGATGATTTCAAGGTGCGCGACGAGGACGGAAAACCCACCCTCGAGATCGCGCTCAAGTACTACGCCGGCGCGCCGGTGATCGAGAAGATCGAGCGCGTCAGCCGCCCCGGACTGCGTATTTACAAGGGCCGCGATGATATTCCCAAGATCATGAACGGACTGGGAATCGCCATCGTCTCCACCTCCAAGGGCGTGATGACCGACAGAAAAGCGCGCGCCACCGGGATTGGCGGCGAAGTGCTGTGCATCGTGGCTTAAGGGAACGAAATCATGTCGCGAATCGGAAAAAATCCCATCGTGGTGCCCAAGGGCGTCGAAGTGACGCTGTCGGCCGAGCAGGTCGCGGTCAAAGGGCCGCTGGGCACGCTGACGCAGCGCTTGAGCAGTGATATCCGGCTCGAGCGCGACGGCGACAAGCTGCTGTGCCAGGTAAACAACGACTCGACGCAGGCCAATGCCATGTCCGGCACCATCCGCGCCCTGGTGGCCAATATGGTGGAGGGTGTGACCAAGGGCTTCGAAAGGAAGCTGACGCTGGTCGGCGTCGGCTACCGCGCACAGGCGCAGGGCGACAAGCTCAACCTGGCGCTCGGTTTCTCCCATCCGGTGGTGCACCAGATGCCCAAGGGCGTCAAGGTCGAGACCCCGAGCCAGACCGAGATCATCCTTCGCGGCACCGACAAACAGCAGGTCGGCCAGGTGGCCGCCGAGGTGCGCGCCTACCGCAGTCCCGAGCCGTACAAGGGCAAGGGCGTGCGCTATACGGGCGAGAAGGTGGTCTTGAAAGAGACCAAGAAGAAGTAAGCGGAGCTAAAGCCATGATAGATAAAAAGCAGGCGCGACTGCGCCGAGCACGTAGATCCCGTGCCAAGATCGCTGAACTCAAGGCGGTGCGCCTCGCGGTGCATCGCACCAACAGCCACATCTACGCTCAGGTGATTTCCGCCTGTGGCACCAAGATTTTGACTGCGGCCTCCACGCTGGAGAAGGAAGTGCGCGCGACGGTGGCGAACGGCGGCAACGTAAAGGCGGCCGAGGCCGTAGGCAAGCGCATCGCCGCCAAAGCCAAACAACTCGGTATCGAGCAAGTCGCGTTCGACCGCGGCGGTTTGCAGTATCACGGCCGTGTCAAGGCGCTGGCAGAAGCCGCGCGTGAAGCCGGGCTCAAGTTTTAATCGGGGACGAATATGGCGAAGATGCAGGGCAGGATGCAGGGCAAGATGCAGGGCCAGGACGACCGCGGTGACGGCCTGCGCGAGAAAATGGTTGCGATCAACCGCGTCACCAAAGTGGTGAAGGGCGGCCGCATCCTCAGCTTCGCTGCGCTCACGGTGGTCGGCGACGGCGACGGCGGGGTCGGGATGGGCAAGGGCAAGTCGCGCGAAGTTCCGGTGGCGGTGCAAAAAGCCATGGAAGAAGCGCGGCGCAAAATGTTTCGTGTCAGCCTCAAGAACGGCACGCTGCACCATGCGGTGATGGGGCGCCACGGCGCGGCCAAGGTCTACATGCAGCCGGCGTCCGAAGGCACGGGCATCATCGCCGGCGGCGCGATGCGCGCGGTATTCGAGGTCATGGGCGTCACCAACGTGCTCGCGAAGTGTATCGGCTCGGGCAGTCCCTACAACGTGGTGCGCGCCACCCTGCAGGGATTGAAATCCATGAACACGCCGTCCGAGATCGCCGCCAAGCGCGGCAAGTCGGTCGAAGAAATCACCGGTTGAGGGTAATCATGGCGGACAAGAAAATCAAAGTTACCCTGGTTAAAAGCGCGATCGGCTGCAAGGCTACCCACCGCGCGACGGTGCGCGGGCTGGGCTTGAAGCGCGTCAACCACACCGTGGAGTTGCAGGACACCCCTGCGATCCGCGGCATGATCAACAAGGTGTACTACCTGGTGAAGTGCGAGGCATAAATGCAGCTCAATACGATCAAGCCTGCAGCAGGCGCGAAGCGCGCCCGGCGTCGCGTCGGCCGCGGCATCGGCTCGGGCCTGGGCAAGACTGCGGGACGGGGCCATAAAGGGCAGAAGTCGCGCTCCGGCGGCTTTCACAAAGTCGGTTTCGAGGGCGGCCAGATGCCGCTGCAGCGGCGCTTGCCCAAGCGCGGTTTCAATTCGCTCGCGCGCGGGCTCACCGCCGAGGTGCGCCTGTCCGACCTGCAAAAATTGGCAATTGCAGACATCGATCTGAAGGCGCTGAAAGAGGCGGGGGTGGTGCCCGAGGCAACTGAAGCCGTCAAGGTCATCCTATCGGGCAAGCTCGAGCGCAAGGTCAGCCTGAGCGGCCTGCGCGTCACCAAGGGTGCCAGGGCAGCAATTGAAGCGGCCGGCGGCAGTATCGCAGCGCTGGAAGTGAAAGCGCCCGTAGGCAAGGGTAAGAAAGCCAAAGCCAGGGCGGAAGCCATCGCCAAGGCCAAAGCCAGGGCCGAGGCGCCCAAGGGGGTCAAGGCCGAACCCGCGGATAAGGCGAAGGCGAAACCCAAGGCGCCCAAGGCGTCGAAGGCGTCAAAGGCAGCCGCGGCCGAACCGGCTGCCAAAGGCAAGTCCAAACCCAAGGCGAAGGGCGAGAAGGCTTAATTGCCGCTCAGCGAGATGGCTACCCCGACCAAAAACATCGGCAAGACCGGCAAGTTCGGCGACCTGAAAAAGCGTCTGCTGTTCCTGCTCGGCGCGCTGGTCGTGTTCCGCATCGGTGCGCATATTCCGGTGCCCGGTATCGATCCGAACGTGCTGGCCGAGCTGTTCCAGTCGCAGCAGGGCGGGATCCTGGGCATGTTCAACATGTTCTCCGGCGGCGCCTTGTCGCGCTTCACCATTTTCGCGTTGGGCATCATGCCCTACATCTCGTCCTCGATCATCATGCAGCTGATGACGACGGTGTCGCCGCAGCTGGAGCAGTTGAAGAAGGAAGGCCAGGCGGGACAGCGCAAGATCACTCAGTACACGCGCTATGGCACCGTGTTCCTGTGCCTGTTTCAGGCGGCGGGCATTTCGATTGCGCTGGAATCGCAGCCGGGGCTGGTGCTCGAACCGGGGCTCATGTTTCGCTTCGTCACCGTGAGCACGCTGGTAACCGGCACCATGTTCCTGATGTGGCTGGGCGAGCAGATCACCGAGCGCGGCCTGGGCAATGGCATTTCCATCATCATTTTCGCCGGCATTGCCGCGGGCCTGCCCAACGCCGTCGGCGGCACGCTGGAGCTGGTGCGCACCGGCGCCATGCATCCGCTCACGGCGCTCCTGATCGCGGCGGCAGTGGTGCTGGTGACCTGGGCCGTGTGTTTCGTCGAACGCGGCCAGCGCAAGATTCTGGTGAACTACGCCAAGCGCCAGGTCGGCAACAAGATTTACGGCGGCCAGGCCTCGCACCTGCCGTTCAAGCTCAACATGGCCGGCGTGATCCCGCCGATTTTCGCATCAAGCATCATCCTGTTCCCGGCGACCCTGGCCGGCTGGTTCGGCCAGAGCGAAAGCATGAGCTGGCTGCGCGACATCTCCGGCACGCTCTCGCCCGGCCAGCCGATCTACGTCATGCTGTATTCGGGGGCGATCATCTTCTTCTGTTTTTTCTACACCGCGCTGCAATACAACCCCAAAGACACCGCGGATAACCTGAAAAAAAGCGGCGCCTTCGTCCCCGGCATCCGCCCGGGCGATCAGACCGCGCGCTACTTGGAGAAGATCCTGACGCGGCTCACCTTGGCCGGCGCGGTGTACGTGACCCTGGTCTGCCTGTTGCCCGAATTCATGATCCTGAAATGGAACGTGCCGTTCTACTTCGGCGGAACCTCGCTGCTGATCATCGTGGTCGTAACCATGGATTTCATGTCCCAGGTGCAGGCGTACATCATGTCGCACCAGTATGAAAGCCTGTTGAAAAAGGCCAATTTCAAAGGGGCGGGGTTCCCGACGAGATGAGGGAACGAGGGGTGCGCCCCTTGTTGATCCCCCTCTTCAGAGCGTAGAGCTACACAAAAGGAATATGTCGAAAGAAGACGTTATCGAGATGCAAGGGGAGATAGTCGAGAACCTCCCGAATGCGACCTTCAGGGTGAAGCTGGAAAATGGCCACATCGTGTTGGGACATATCTCCGGCAAGATGCGCATGCATTACATCCGTATTCTGCCCGGCGACAAGGTAACCGTGGAATTGACGCCTTACGATCTGACGCGCGGACGCATCGTGTTTCGCGCGAAGTGACGAGGGCGAATGGGAAATAGCAAATGCTGAATTGGGGAAACACAGAGGCGTCTCCCCATTCCACATTTCCGATTTTCTATTTACCGAATTTTTGAGGAAGCGATCATGAAAGTACGGGCTTCGGTGAAAAAGGTTTGCCGCAACTGTAAGATCGTCCGCCGCAAAGGCGTGGTAAGGGTGATCTGCAAGGACCCACGTCACAAGCAGCGTCAGGGCTGATAGTGCAGTTTTGGCATTTACTGTTTAAAATTAACAGGTTATAATTTAACATTTTTTTCGATTTTTGGCATTAACGAGGGTAGAAAAATATGGCCCGTATCGGTGGGGTAAATATTGCGAACCATCAGCACGCAGAGATTGCGCTGACGGCGGTGTACGGCATTGGCCGCAGCCGCTCACGCTTGATCTGCGTTGCGGCTGGCATCAAAAACACTTCCAAGATCAAGGACTTGTCTGATACGGAAATGGACAGGCTGCGCGAGCAGGTTGCCAAGTTCACGATCGAGGGCGACCTGCGGCGCGAAGTTTCGATGAACATCAAGCGCCTGATGGATCTCGGCACCTGGCGCGGGTTGCGTCACCGCCGCGGTCTGCCGGTGCGCGGTCAGCGCACCCGTACCAACGCGCGCACCCGCAAGGGCCCGCGCAAGGCGGCGGTCAAGATTATCAAGGCAGTAACGGCCGGATAGCAAGCAAGTTAAAAGCGGAAAGCACACACAATGGCAAAGGCAAACACCCGGGTTCGCAAGAAGGTCAAGAAGAATGTCGCGGAAGGCATCGCGCACATTCACGCTTCCTTCAACAACACCATCATAACCATCACCGACCGCCAGGGTAA
>Ga0097691_1001085_pt1 | contig 21009 bp, 17 predicted proteins | sample NGESurdeep072012_8_FD_72858 | JGI IMG/M metagenome (GOLD analysis project Ga0097691, IMG submission 72858) | Arctic peat soil microbial communities from Barrow, Alaska - NGEE Surface sample 210-1 deep-072012 | ecosystem: Environmental > Terrestrial > Soil > Wetlands > Peat ... | reverse complement strand
CCGGGCGGACTCCACCAGGTAGTAGTAGGTCTGGTTCCCGCGCTTCTTCCCAATAATCGATGGCATATGTGGGTAATACACCTTCGGACCGATCATGTCCAGCACCGACACGCGTATTTGCGCAGGTCATCGCCGGTTTTCGGTCCATGTGATGGTCAGTCGACCCTGCTCACGATCCAGCTAGCCAGGAAACTCCCGCTAGGGGAGTGAGTCCCGCGCCCCCCGAGAGATGCGTGGGGAACCGTAACAAAAGACGCGCGTGGCGTTGAGCGAGATGCCGAGCGAGCATGTAGCGTTGCGCCGCCTGCAGCATCAGTCCGACCGTCGAAGGGATCAATGATGTCGCTCTCCACGTACAAGCCGAACAGGCGACTGCGTTTCGCCATCGCGTCCGTTGCAGCCCTGGCCATGCTGGTCGCACTCCCCGGCAGCGCCCAAGCAGCCGCAGTAACGGTGCCACTCGGCACGGCAGACAGCTTCGTGGTTCTAGCCGGCGCCGGCATCACCAACACCGGACCGACCGCGCTCCACGGGGATCTGGGGACATTCCCAACGACGACGATCACCGGAGCAGCCTCGCTGACCGTGACCGGAACCAATCACCACAGCGACGCCGTGACCCAGCGGGCAAAGACCTCCCTGGTCACCGCCTATAACAAGGCGGCCGGTGAAGGCCCCACCTCGCCGATCTCAGCGGACCTGAACGGCCGAAGGCTGACCCGAGGCGTCTACAACTCCGCCTCATCAATTGGGCTTAGGACTGGCGGGACGCTGACCCTGGACGCAGCCAACGACCCGAACGCCGTCTGGGTCTTCCAGGCTGGCTCAACGCTGACCACGGGATCGGGCAGCCACGTTAACCTGATCAACGGCGCCCGCTCCTGCAACGTCTTCTGGCAGGTCGGTAGCTCCGCGACGCTCGGCACCAACTCCAAGCTCGTCGGGACCGTCATGGCGCTGCAAAGCATCACCCTGACCACCGGCGCGACCGTCGTCGGCCGGGCACTGGCCCGCAACGGCGCCGTGACCCTGGACACGAACACCATCATCAGACCGACCGCATGCGCGGCGTCCCCGGCGTCATCCACCGCCACCACGTCAGGCAACCAGGTAAGGCAGGTTCCGACCGGGGCCGTCTCATCCGGTGATGGCAGCACCAGCGGCGGTGGGCACGATGGGCTTGGTCTGCTGGCCGGTGTGCTCATGTTTGCTGGGGTCGGCGGCGCGACGGTTGTTGCCGCACGTCGGCGTCGTCTACACATCTGAGGAAGCGGCCGATTACGACCCCACTCACTGAACCGTGACCCTCGTCTGAACCGCTTGCCGGTGATGGCGGGGGTCGCGGTGCTGCTAGCCACGATCGCCATCTCTGCGGCCGGCTCCAAGTGCCAGGTGCGACGCGCTGATTAGTCGTGCCGTCCGATTGCTGGCATCATCGCTCCCCAACCTTGGACAGGGCTGTCCATGCGCAGCCAAAGGAACCCCAGTTGATCATTCTGCGACTTGTGCTTGTGCTTGTGGTCGTGGGCGTGGTGGCCAGCATCGCCATCCTTAAGACCATCGGCGTTCTGCTCTTGGTGATTGGCGTGAGCCTCTGGGTCCTTGGCGCCATCGGCCGGGCAGTCTGGCAGCGGACGCAAGCACTACTACTGATAGGGATCACCCAGCGGGTGATCATGGGCCTCTCTACCAGCTCAGGCAACACATAGATCGTGATCGGCACCTTCTCTCCTGGCTCCCCTCTGTCTCACGGGCGCTGCATTCCCGCCTGTCGATCCCAACTGAGACGCAGTCTGTACCCCGACCGGTACAGCTACCGGTATGCAACAAGCCTGGGCGAGCACCGGCTTGGCGACAGCGAGATCGTTCTGTCTTGCGCGGTGACCGGACCGGTCCCGCTGCCCGGCCGGCTACCCGCCCCTGCCGCCACCACGACCAGAGACACCCCGCCGGCCTACCTAGCCGCAGTCGACCGCCTCGATGAAATCACCGGCATCGGTCGCCATGGCGCCCAGACGATCATCGCCGAGGTCGGCCTGTCAATGGACGTCTTCCCGACCAGTGCCCACCTGGTGTCCTGGTCCAAAATCTCACCCCGGGAAGACCGGCAAGGGCAACCCCTACCTCAAAAGCGTCCTCGGCGAGGCCGCCGCCTCAGCCGGACGCACCAACACCTTCCTCGGCGCACGCTACCGGCGCCTCGCCCGACGCATCGGCAAGCAGAAAGCCCAGGTCGCAGTCGCTCGGTCCATTCTGGTCATCGTCTGGAACCTGCTCGCCGACCCCACCCGCCGATACGACGACCTCGGCCCGGAGTTCTACGACAACCGAATCGGGCCCGAACGCCGCAAACGCAACCACATCCGCCAACTGGAGTCACTCGGCTACACCGTCACACTCACCGAAGTCGCCTGAACTACCAGCCCTGGCAACAGTCTATTTTCCGGTCAGTCACCAGGGAGGAGGCAAATTTGAAACTCCGGCGTCCCCCTGCGGTCGGCGCACGGCTGGTCCGGACGCCCGACCGCGGATAGGTGAGGAGTCGTTCCCGACCTTGCCGCCGGAGCCGAAAACCCAGGATGCGGATCCATGACGGCGCGGTAGGTCGTCTCTGGGCAGTTGGTCAGAACGATGGCGGAGTCATCGCGCTGATGACGCGGACGGGCTCAACCCCAGTGCTGTACCAGTGGGGCACCGCCGCATCGATGCGGATCGAGTCACCCTCGAGAAGTTGGACGTGGCTGGCGCCGACATAGATATCCACAGTTCCGGTCAAGACCACCACGGCCTCTTCGCCTACATGCTGGAAGGGGGCGTGCTCATTGCTGAAATGGGGCGGCAGCTGGATGGAGAGCATTGAAAGTCGACCTGAAAGGTCGGGGACGAGCATCTCATAGGCCAAGGACCCGTCGCCCAAGAGGAGGCGCTTTCGTTCCCCGCGCCGAACGACGTTGCCTTCGACGGCGGCCCCCGCGAAGAAACTCCCGATTGGAACCTCCAACGCTCGGGCGAGGTTGGCAACGGTTTCAATGGAGGGATTCCCCAGCCCACGCTCGAGCTGGCTCACCAAACCCGTGGAGATTCCCGCCAGTCGGGCGAGCTCCGCGACCGTGAGGCCTTGTTGGGCTCGCCCGGCGGCGATGACGCGTCCCAACCACTGCGTGAGCTTGCCCGTCGGCGCACTGGACCGAGCTTCAGACACGGGCCCTCCTCGAAAGGTTGCCATCATCAAAGCGAAGATCTTCAACATATTGACACTTCCAACCGGCCGTGTCACCCTCGACCTCATCCCGTGGCCCCTTGGCTGAGCAGGCAGCAACACCCTGTCCGTGGCCGATAGCCATGGGACGTTGCCGGCAGTTGGGACAGAGTTGGCAATGATGTCGATCGATGTCGGTCGGATAATGACCAGACTGGGAACGAGGTCCGCGTGAAGCCCGCCAAGTTCGAGTACCACGTGCCAAGCACGCTCGATCAGGCCCTGGAAGTGCTCGGGTCGCTGGCCGAAGACGGCGACGCCAAAATCCTCGCGGGTGGACAGAGCCTGATCCCCTTGATGAACATGCGACTCTCTCGACCCGAGCATCTTATCGATCTGCGCAACATCCTTGAGCTCCAACGACTCTCGGTCGATGAGACGTCGGTCGTCGCCGGCAGCATGGTGACGCAGAGAGAGGTGGAGCAGTCCGCCGCAGTGGCTGCCGGCAACCCTCTTCTGACCTCCGCCATCGGCAACATCGCGCACTTCCAGATCCGGGAACGTGGGACCATCGGCGGCTCGATCGCTCACGCCGACCCGTCCGCGGAGCTGCCTCTTCTCGCCGTGCTGCTCGATGCCACGATCGACATACGGGGCCGTGTCCAGGGGCGGACCGTCCAGGCCGGCGACTTCTTCGTCTCATTCCTGACCACGCTGCTTGAGGAAGACGAGGTGGTTACTCAGGTGCGTTTCAGCACGCTTGCACCTGACGAAGGATGGGGGTTCCGGGAGTTCGCGCGCCGGCGCGGCGACTTTGCACTCGTCGCAGCGGCGGCCACCGTCCGTCTGGCAAGTGGGAACTATGAGTCGGCGAGGCTGGCCTTTTCCGGAGTGGCCGACGTCCCAACGCTTCTGCACGAGGTGAGTCAATTGATGGTCGGCGAGCAGCCGTCCCGCGCACTGTGGGGTGAGGTGGGACGGCGGGCGGCGTTGGCTATCGAACCCACATCAGACGCCCACGCCAGCACTGAGGATCGACGGGACCTGATGCGGTACCTGACCCTTCAGGTTCTAGAGGACTCGACCGCCCGCGCCCTGCACCCGGCACCCCTTTCCGGACGCAGTCGCGTTGGATCCGACCCACTCCAGCTCCCCTGAGATCGGCTTGATGACCATGGAAATTTCGTTCACTCTCAACGGCGAAACGATGACACGGCGTGTTGAGCCTCGACGCTTGCTTTCGGACTTCCTTCGCGAGGACTGCGGACATACTGGCACTCACGTGGGCTGCGAGCACGGCGTTTGTGGTGCGTGCACCGTGCTGATCGACGGAAAGGCGGCAAGGTCGTGTCTGTGTTTCGCTGTTCAGGTTGACAACAGAAGCGTCACGACGGTGGAGGGTCTGCGCACGGAGGACGACACGCTGGACCCACTGCAAACAGAGATGCACCGCCACCACGCCCTCCAGTGTGGCTTCTGCACGCCCGGGTTTCTCATGAGCGCACACGCGCTCCTAGCCGAGAACCCATGCCCGACGCGTGCTCAGATCGTCGAGGCACTGGCAGGGAACCTGTGCCGGTGCACCGGGTACACCTCGATCGTGGACGCGGTCGAAGCTGCGTCCAAGCGCTCGGAGGTGGCCCAATGACCTCGGCCACGCCACAGTCGGTGGCCGCAGCTGCGTTCGACGATGCAATCGGCACGAGCACTCCGCGCAAAGAGGATGCTCGGCTGCTTAGGGGGCAAGGGTGTTTCGTCGACGACATCGAGTTCCGCGGGATGCTTCACGCAGCCTTCGTCCGGAGCCCCGTCGCGCACGCGCGCATCAGCGCCATCGAAACCGCGGAAGCTGAGGCGCTGCCGGGCGTCGTCGCAGTAGTCACAGGGGAGGACCTTGCACGGCTGACGACGCCGGGCACGATCACGCAGGAGAACGCGACGTCGCTGCGGATGGAGACCATCCCAGTGGCGAAGGTCCGCTTCGCCGGCGACCTGGTTGCGTGCGTGATCGCCACTGACCGCTACATCGCTGAGGACGCAGCCGAGCTGGTGGATGTCGAGTTCGAGCCGCTAACACCCCATCTCGACATGTTCTCAGCCCAGGCCGCAACCGAGGACCCGGTGGATCCGGACCTCCCGCACAACCTCCACACGCATGAAACTAAGGTCTACGGGGATGTCGCGGGTGCATTCGCTCAAGCAGACCGGGTCGTTGAGGCGCAGTTTCGCTCGCCTCGTCTGACCCATGTTCCGATCGAGCCACGTGGAGTGGTGGCCCACTGGGACGAGGGGCGACGCGCACTCACCCTTTACGCGGGTCAGCAAACGGCTCATGTCGCCCGAACGCGGCTCGCGGCCCGCTTGGGGCTCAGGGAGAACCAGGTCCGGATTGTCTCGCCTGATGTGGGCGGCGCGTTCGGTCAGAAGATTCCCCTGTACCGGGAGGACATCACGATCGCCGCCATGGCGATGCACCTGAGGCGGCCGATCAAGTGGATCGAGGACCGAATGGAGAACCTCACCGCGAGCAACCATGCGCGCGACGACGCGGTGTACATCCAGGCGGCGGTTCGCGCGGACGGCATCATCCTCGGTATCAAGGCGGCCCTCTGGGCGGATTTCGGCGCGTATGCCTACTTCCCGCCGAGCTACATCATCGATGTCGTGGGCTGGCTCCTGCCGGGTGGCTACCGTGTTGCGAACTACGAGTACACAATCAATGTCGCGCTGACGAACAAGTGCCCCGCCGGCACCATGAGAGCGCCGATGGCCATCGTCACGTGGGCCACCGAGGGACTGGTCGAGAAGATTGCGGCGGAACTCGGCCTCGACCCCGTGGAAGTGCGGCGCTCCAACCTCATCGGGTTGGAGGACCAGCCATATGTTTCGGCACCCGGATACACCTACGAGGCGCTGACGCTTCGGGAAGGGCTCGAGGAGGCGCTGAGCCGGTTCGACGTCAAAGCCTTTCGGGAGACCCAAGCGCAGGCGCGACAGGACGGTCGGCTACTCGGGCTGGGGATCGCCACGGTCTTGGAACCGACGACTTACGGCTCGGAGTGGTACAAGAAGGCACTCGGCGTGGGCAGCGGCCACGAGGCGGCGCGTGTCAGGATTGACCCCAGTGGCAGCGTCAGTGTTTCCGTAGGGATCAACCCCAGCGGACAGGGGTACGAGACGACGCTGTCACAAGTGGTTGCGGCCGGACTAGGCACTGATATTGAGAATGTCGCTGTTCTCCTCGGCGATACGGATGTGGCCCCCTACGGGATGGGCAGCCGCGGGTCCCGAGGCGCCGTGGCCGGCAACGGGGTCGCCTATCTGGCCGCGGTTGACCTTCACGACAAGGTGCTTCGGATCGCCGCACATCTCAGTGGAGAACCGCTGTCCGCCTTGCGACTTGCGGGCGGTCAGGTCACGTCTGCGGTAGATGGGGATCCACTGTTCTCTCTGGCAGAGATCGCGTGGATCGCCCACATGGATCCCTCTAGGCTCCCCGCTGGGGAGCCGCCCGGCCTCGAGGTGCACAAGACCTACGACCCCCCTCCGATGACGTTCTCCAACGGCACCCACATCTGCGTCGTTGAAGTCGTTCCTCAGACCGGTCGCACCACGATCGCCCAGTACATGGTCGTGGAGGACGCAGGCACCCTCATCAACCCGATGATCGTCGACGGCCAGATCCGTGGAGGTATCGCCATGGGAGTTGGTCACGCGTTGTTCGAAGAGGTGCTCTACGACGAGGATGGCAACAACATCACCGCAACCTTCATGGACTACTTGATCCCCACGATGGACGTCGTCCCGGATGCGGAGATCCATCACCTGCACACGCCGAACCCCCACACGCCCCGGGGGATGAAGGGGATGTCCGAGGGCCCGGTCCAAGGAAGCGTGGCCGCGATCGCGCTCGCAGTCCAGGACGCCATCAGACACACCGGCGCCGAGGTGAACGAGCTCCCGCTCAGTCCCCGACGCGTGAGGCATCTGCTACGAAGCACGGAAGGCCAAAATGATGCTGACTGAGCAAGGCAACAACGAGCCCACCCGGACGATCGCGTTCGTGGGGTTGGGCGCCATGGGTCTGCGCATGGCCACGCGGCTGCTCGACTGCGGCCATAAGGTCGTTGTGGTACCCCACAGGTCTCGGGAGGCGGTCGAGAGGCTGGCACAGAGGGGCGCCACGGTGGCGGAGACGCCGGAGGCTGCGGCGGCAGCAGCTGCCATTGTGATCACCATGCTCCCCAATGATGAGATCGTCGAGTCGGTCCTTTTCGGCCCGTCCGGGGTGGTGCGGGGGGCTCGCCCCGGCACGGTCATCGTCGATATGTCGACCATCAGCCCCACTTCCGCCGTGAGGATAGGGGAGCGGCTGGGCGAAAGTGGCCTTGCGTTCCTGGACGCCCCGGTAAGCGGTGGACCGACCCGCGCAGGAACGGGGGAACTGGCCATCATGGTCGGCGGCCCCGAAGCCACGCTGGCCGCGGCCCGCCCGATCCTCGAGGCGCTGGGTACATCTATCTTCCCCGTCGGGCCAACTGGGTCTGGTCAGATCATCAAGGCCTGCAACAACCTGGTGGGGGCGGCGTGCATGCTGGCTGACGCCGAGGCACTCGCGCTTGCACAAGCTCATGGCATCGAGCCCGCCGTCGCCCGTGAGGTGATCCTCGCGGGGACGGGCGCGAACTGGCAGTTGGACAAGACGATCCCACTAACCGTTCTGGAGAACGACTACTCCCCCCGCTTCGCGCTCTCTCTGCTGAACAAGGACCTGGGCATAGCCGGCACCATGGCGGCGGCCGAGAGCCTCCCCTCCTTCGTGGGGGACCTGGTGCGCTCGGTGTACCAAGACGCGCAGACGAGATACGGGGGCGATCGTGACTTCAGCTCCGTCTATCGTCTCTACGGTTCGGGTTAAGTCTGGAAGGTCAACGTCCGTGCGAGTAATTCGCCCCATCGGTGCGTCGACATCCTCGTCCCGGCCGTCCCGTACGAGCGCCTCTGGAATCTCTTCGAGGCACCCAGGGTGGGACCTGCACTTCTCAACATGTCGACCCTTCAGGATCGATCACGTGGACCCAGGGTCCTTGCAGCCACAGTGATCAGGTCCACGCATGCCGGTGAGCGGAGAGCAGCCGACTTGCCGTGTTGGCAACAACGCCACCTCGAGAAACCCATCGTTAGCAGCGCAGGACGGAGAACTACAGTGATTTCTGCAACAAAACCAAGTGTCGCGCACGGTCCGGCGGCCAACCCTCCAGAGACTGCAGGGGCGTGATTGCAGGTGGATCTTCAGCACTCCTTCACAGTCCCGACCTCCGTCGACGACGCATGGGCCCTGTTCATGGATCTCGAGCGGGTCGGTAACTGTTTCCCCGGCGCCACGGTGACGGAGGCGACAGACTCGGCCTTCTCGGGCACGGTCAAGGTCAAACTCGGTCCCATCACGCTGCTCTACGCCGGGTCGGGGTCCTTCGTCGAGCGTGACGAGGCGGCGTACCGTGCCGTCCTCCAGGCGAAGGGCAAGGACAAGCGGGGCAACGGCACGGCAGGCGCGACGGTGACCATCGAGCTATCCCCGGACGGCGAGGGCACGAGGGCGGACGTCACCACCGACATGGCCATCACCGGCAAACCCGCACAGTTCGGCCGGGGCGTCATGCAGGACGTGTCCGACAAACTGCTCGGCCAGTTCAGCGCGTGCATCGAGCAGCAGCTGACAGCACCGACCCCTGAGGCGGTAGCTGCCGAACTGACGTCGGAGGCAACCGAGGCGTCGCAGGCCCTGGCACCGGCAACCACACTGGCGAGTGCGACCGACACCCCGGTGCACGGAACCCTGCGGCGAGTTGCGGCGCCAGAGGCGGCCACAGATGATGCCCTCGACCTAGGCTCGGCCGTGCTGCCTGTCCTCGCACGTCGCTACGCCGGTTTTGCCCTCGCAGCGATCGGCGGGGTCATCGTCGGGTGGCTGCTGGGTAGTCGTCGGTCCCGCGGCTGACCGACTACGGGGGTCCTCGCGGTTGAAGGGATGCAGGCCGTGGAAACTTCACTTGTGCTGCAGGTGCTCAAGCGGACCAGGTTGCGCCGACAGGGCCCAGTGCTCGATGAAGGTTGGCAGGATGCCGGCCATGAAGCTAAAGGTGGCGCGGCATGAATGATGGTTCGATAACTCACCGTTCGGGGCTCATCCAGGTTGAGGACGATGTCGTGCGGTTAGCGCGTGACCTGATCCGCATCGACACCTCTAACCCCACTGCGGACGAGCGCAAGGCGGCCGAATACGTCGCCGCCGAACTGTCCTCGCTCGGGCTCGAGCCAACCATCGTGGAAGCCGAACCAGGACGTGCCAGTGTGATCGCCCGGTGGGCCGGCACTGATCCTGATGCAGACGCCCTCTTGGTTCATCACCATCTCGATGTCGTTCCGGCAAACCCGGCAGATTGGACGCTGCCGCCGTTCGCCGCTGAGGTGCAGGATGGGTGCATCTGGGGACGCGGCGCGGTTGACATGAAGGGCAATGTTGCGGCCACCTTGGCCGCGGTGCGGTCGATGTACCTAGATGGTCAACGACCCCGTAGAGACGTCGTACTCGCCTTCAGCGCAGACGAGGAAGCCGGTGGACATAAGGGCGTCAAACACCTCGTGCCGGCCGCCCGCGAGATGTTCGACGGGGTCACCGAGGCAATTGGCGAGGTCGGCGGATTCAGCATGGACCTGCCGGACGGCGGCCGCCTCTACCCGGTTCAAGTCGCCGAAAAGGGACAAGCTTGGATGCAACTGACTGCGACGGGGCAAGCAGGACATGGGTCCATGAAGGCGCCCGACAACGCCGTCGTCCTGCTGGCGAGGACTGTTGCGCGGATTGGTGCGCACAACTTCCCGGTCCACCTGGTGCCCTCATGCCGGGGTCTGCTGGAGGCCGTCGCCGCAGCGCACGGCACCGTCCTAGACCCCGCTGACCCCGCACCTGTGCTGGAACTGCTCGGCTCCTTCGCCCGAATGATCGGGCCCACCACACAACACACCGCGAACCCGACCATGCTCGAGGCCGGCTACAAGTTGAACGTGGTGCCCGAGATTGCCGTGGCATACGTCGACGGTCGGTTCTTGCCAGGCTTGGAAGACGACTTCGCAGATCGAATCGACGCGCTCCTTGACGTTGGTGTGCGCCGTGAATGGGTGCACCACGACATCGCTGTGGAGACGGAGTTCGTAGGACCCCTCGCCCACACCATTCACGCTTCACTGACCGCTGAAGACGCAGGCGCCCGACTGGTCCCGTTCTGCATGCCCGGCGGTACTGACGCAAAGACATACTCGCTTCTGGGCATCCGCTGCTTCGGATTCATGCCTTTGCGACTACCTGGAGAACTCGACTTCGCGGCGATGTTCCACGGAGTCGACGAACGAGTGCCGATCGAATCATTGGCATTCTCCGCGCGCGTACTCCGCCGACTGACTTATACAGCCTGACGCCCCGCAACAACACTCCTGAGCCAATGACCACCTTCTTCCTTCCCGCCGCGAACTGGCCTGACGGCGTAGATCCACGGTTGACTAGGCTCCCCAGACCTGGGGGTTTGCCGATAATGCGGCCTCCGGGCTGTTCATGGCGGGTGGCCGTCCGCAGGGTCCGACAGGCATGTGATGGAGCCGCCGCCAGAGCAGAGAGTTCTGCCAGATTGGTGGGTTATCCGCGAGAGCCAGGGCAGGCGCGGCCACAAGACCGACCCGGCCTGGGCCGCCCGCAATACCTTCAACTTAGTGTCATTCTAAGGTGAGGGGTAGCAGGACCAGAGTGAGAGGTCCGCGTGGCGGTGGCCGTAGGGTGCGGTCGGCTCGTTTGCGTGGGTAGGTGTGGCTCCGTTTGGCCTGGCGGGGGTTGGACCGGCCGAGCCGGCGAGGGGTGATGTAGGGCGGCCAGGACGTGAAGCCGTGCGGCGGGGACGTGGCCGGGTGGGTGGTCAGAGGGGGGAAGCGGCCGGGTCGCCGACCGGGCCGCGAACGGCGTCCAGGGCGGCAATGAAGGACAGCCGTAACGGGTCTTGGTCGGTCAGCTCTGCGGCGGCGCAGATCAGCTCGCGGATGGCGTGGTAGGCGCACAACAGCGCCCACAGCTCCTGCTCGGCGCCGTCGGGAGTCTTCGAACGCAGCACGACGCCGTCACCTTTGAGCTGGGACTTCAGCGCGCCGAAGGCGTTCTCGATCTGCCACCGGGCATGGTAGAGCTCGGCCAGCTCGCCGGCGGGAGCAGCCTGGACGTCCAGCAGGGTGCTGATCAGCGCGAAGACCTCGGTCGGGGTCCCGTCGGCGGCCAGCAGGTGGTACTGCACGACCCGGACGACGATCGGCGCGGCGCCGCCCCGGAGCTCCTTCCTGGGCGGGGACAGCCTCGACAGGTAGCTGCCGTCGGCCAGGACCGTGACCACGGGAAGCGGAAAGATGGACCCGACCCGCCACAGCAGGTCCGCTCCGGTCGCCGCGGCCCGGCCCCACAGGTCATAGCCGCCGAAGTTGCGGTCGGCCAGGACCAGCATCCCCTCCCCCAGCAGGGGAAGGAGCTCCACCGTCAGCGCCTTCTGGCAGGTGGCGTAGCTGCCCTGCCGTGCGGCGATCAACGCCCTCGTGCCGCACTCGGCCAAAGCCACCACCCGGACCTTGGGGAACCCGCCTTGCAACCTGGCGCCGGACTCGTCGCGGGTACCCGGCCCACCGAAGCGGGCCCAGTTCGCCGCGGTGTCCTGCACATCCAAGGTGGTGCCATCCACGCTGAGCACCCGCCGGCCCCGCCAGAAACCGCCCGCAGTATCCGGGCACGCCAACGGGCCAGCGACCGACTCGAACAACAACCGCAACGGGACCGGCCCCAACCGGGCCCGGGCCCGGCTCAGTGCCTCCTCCGACGGCAACACCACCGCGGGCCCCCGAGTGGCCCACGACAGCGTCCCCGCGAGCTTGCGCATCACCCGCCCGCCGCCCATGTCCATGAACAACGCCAACGCCAGCACGTAGTAGACGACCAGCCACGACGGGAGCATCCGGGTCCGCTGCTCGCGCGCACCCGCTGCCTCAACGACCGCCTCCACCGTTGCCCGCGGGAACACCCGCGCCAACAGCCCCAACGAGATCCGGTCCGCGAGAGCGTCCTCGTCCCTCAGTACCTTCTGTCCCGGTCGGCCCATAGACTCAAACTACACCCATGGTAACCCTAAGTTGAAGGTATTGGACCCGACCCTCCCCGAGACCACCCAGGTAGGCGCAGACGGGGTCAACAAGGTGAGTGAACGCAATCAGCGGTGCGCCGAGACGCAGAAGCCTGCTGCGCACGAAGGCGGCAAGGCCTCTGTGTGCCGGCGAACGGGCGGAAACCAACCGGCGATCAGCAACGGAGGGCCAGGAATTACACCACTCCAGCTGACGTTCCGCACTTCTCGCAGTCGATATAGCCCCCCACTTGGGGGGTCAGGTGTAGATGCTTGCTGGGATGTTTAGGAGGTCCACGCCGGTGTTGAGGTGGTGGCGTTTGACGTCGTTGAAGATGTCCAGGATGCGGGGAGCACTGGGGGCTGGGCAGTTGCGCAGTTCGGGGTAGAGCGGGATACCGGCGAGGCCTTGGGTTTTCATCGAGGTCCGGATCTCACGTTCGATGAGGGCGCCGGCGAGCATGGCCAGGAAGTGGCACAGCAGCAGTGCTTCGATGCGGTGCGGGGTTTCCAGGTAGACGGGCGCGACGTCCTGGGGTCCTTTGAGCATGTGGTGTCGAGGTTCCAGGTTCGGCTGGTAGTGGTAGGCGGCGAGCACTTGCGCGGGGGTCATCGTGGTGTCGTTGGTGATAGTGGGGAAGCAGCCGCCGGTGGCGGCGTCGTAGGCGACGTTGTCGGCGTGGATGGCTGCGGTGATCGTGAAGACTGGTTTCTCGGCGCGCCGGTAACGGGTCGCGGTGCCGGGGCGGCCGCGTAGTTCTTGGTGGAAGCTCACATCAGTGGTCGCGTTGATGGTGAAGCCGACCCAGCGCGTCGCCCCCGCAGCGGTCAGGGCGGTGGTGGCGGCCTCTTCGGCGGCGACCCTGGTCTTGATGCGTGTCTTGGGGCTGGTCAGGCGGGTGGCGACGGCGTCGATCGCGGCGAGCCCGGCTTCGATGCGGGCGGCCCGGGCGGCGCCGTCACGGGCCGCCTTGGTGCTGGAGTGCACCCAGATCACCCGGTAGCCATCGACCGAGGGCGCGGGTGCTTCGAAGGTGCGCCAGACGCGGTCGGGGTCGCCGAGCCGGGACCCGGGCAGATGTCGGGCTTCCTGCCAGGCGGGTGCGTGGGTTTGTGCCCAGTTCCGGAACCAGGTGTCCTCACGCCTGCCGTGGGGTACGACGGTCACGAAACGCCCACCATGGCAAGCGATGTGGCCCATGGCCTGTTTCGGGCAGAGTTTGCTGTCCGCGACGTAGAGGAACCCCGGGGAGCCTACGAGGGCGTGTAGCTGGTCCCATGTTGGGATGTGGCCGGCGTCATCGGGGGTGTTGCCGTCGGCGACCCGGTAGGCGATCGGCACGGCGCCGTCGGCGGAGATGGTCAGGATGAACAGCAGCTGCTTGAGGTCGGGGCGGAAGTCCTTGTTGTGGCCGTGGCGGATTGCCGGTGTCGGCTTGCCTCCTCGCGCCCTGCCGTCGGCGTCGGGGTAGTTGCCGGTGACGCCCGCCGTCGTTGAGTCGTTATGCAGCTGGGTGGTCGCGACGTCGAAGTGGGCGATCACGCCCAGGACCGTTGCGGTGATCAGGCTTGCCCGGTCGGCGTCGAACAGCTTGTCCAGGGCGGGCCCGACCCTGTCGTCGTTGAGCATCTCGGCGTCGCCGGCCCGCAGTCCGAGCACACCGGGGTCGTAGGCGCCCGCCCACTCACCGAGCGCGTAGAGCGGGCGGTGTCCCACCACGAGGTTGCGCACCACCTGCTCGACCACCGCTGCCGGGGTCAGCCGCAACCGGGCATCCCCTGGGGGCAGGTAGGTCCGTAGGTGGTCAGCGATACCGATGCGGGTCAGGAAGAAGTTGACGATCGGTAGGCATCCCAGGTTCTGGGTCTGCAACGTGAACTGCCCTGGTGTGCTCATCGCGGCCATTGTCGTCCTCCTGCTTGACGTTGAACCCCATATCGGTCAGGATAAGTGCTGACCGATACCGGGTCGTGGGACCTGACGACGACGAATCGAGCGTGTCGTGACCAGCCAGCTCCAGCACTATGAGCACACCTACCGGGCCCTGGCGGCCGAGCTCGCCACCGTCGGGTTCATCAGCCAAGGCAGCATCGTGCACCGCTACACCTCGTGCGGGAACCCGGGCTGCCGCTGCCAGGGCGACCCGCCACAACGCCACGGCCCCTACTACCAGTGGAGCCGAGCGGTTGCGGGCAAGACCGTGAGCCGCCGGCTCAACCAGAGCGAGGCCGAGCTCTACCAGAGCTGGATCACCAACCGGCGGCACCTCGAACACATCGTCGCCCAGATGGAGCAGATCTCAGCCGACGCAGGCGAACTCCTCCTACATCACAACGCCCCGCCCGAACCGCCCCGGTCCGCGAAGCACTAACCCCCACAAGTGGGGGGCCAAATGCTCCCCGAGAAGTGCGGAACGTCAGCTCCAGGGGACGCAATCGTCCCAATAAACGAAACGGTTAACGGAACCCATGACCGCTGCTCCCGGGGCCTTGATCGTCCCGTAGCCCGATCCCGTTGCGAAGATCCGGCTAGTGCCTTCGGCAGCGCAGCTTTGAGGCCGGGCCAGTCCGTAGTTCGTTCCTCTTATGGGTAGCTGCATGCCCAGGATTGTCCAGAGCGTGGGCCCCCGGGGGACGGCCCTGAGCTGTCGTCGGCAAGACTGAGTCGAGGCCCGACAGCGGCCTTCGTCGTTTCATCTGATGCAACACTGGAGACCAGCCATGCCCGCAGAATCTCGTGACCTGAACAACACCGTTGTGGCCATCACCGGCGCCAGCTCCGGCATCGGCGCCGCCAGTGCTCGGCTGCTGCTGGAGGCGGGCGCCAAGGTGGCCGTGCAGGCCCGCCATCGTGAGCGACTCGATGCACTGGCCACCAAGTTCGGTGCCGGGAACGTGCTCGTGGTGACCGGCGACGTTCAGGACCCGGTAAGCGCGACTGACCTGGTGGGCCAGGCCGTCGAGCACTTCGGTGCGCTGGACAGCATCGTTGTCAACGCGGGCATCGGTATGTACGGCGGCATCCTCGACGCCACCGACGAGGACCTGCGTCGGATGATGCGGACAAACTTTGAAGGCACCGTGTGGGCGGTTCGTGCGGCGGTGGCCCAGTTCCGCCGCGTTGCCGAGGCCGGCGGCGACATTGTCATCGTGAGCTCGGTGGCAGGCCTGCGCGGTGGCGAAGACGAAGCCGTGTACGCGGCCACGAAGTTCGCCCAGGTCGGATTGTCCGGGGCGCTCGACCGTGAGGTTCGCGCCGAGGGCATCCGCGTCACCACCATCTGCCCCGCCGGTGTTCATACCGAGTTCGCCATCGGTGCAGGGCGAACCGAAGGTGATCCCGCCCTGGATGAGTACTTGCTGCCCGAGGATGTGGCACACGCCATCGCCATCGTCCTGCAGCAGCCACGGCGCGTTCGCACCACACAATGGCAGCTGTGGAGCATGGGCCAGGGCAGCTGAGCAGCCGGTCCGCTCGCGCCGAAGTCGACTTTCCGTCCGGTTCGTCGAGCAGCCGCGATCTTGCCTGACTCTCGCCCGGCAGCCTCAGTGACCCCCTTTACGTCTGTGTGAATACCTGCTCGTTCTTGAGGCGGATTCACCTGTCAGGCACCGCGGCCGGCCATGACTAGCCAGACGTCCGGCAGCCGTTGGGCAATCGGGACGCTTGGTTACCACGAACATGCTTATCCGCTTAACTCCGCTAGAGTTGAGGCGTGGCTCGACCGGACTTCCCTCGCACGATCATCGAGTTCCAGCACCGCTTTCCCGATGAGGACGCGTGCCGGCAGTACCTGTTTGAGTCGCGGTGGCCGGAGGGATTCCGGTGCCCTCGTTGCGGGAGCGAGGCGGCAACCGGCCTGCCGCGGCGGCTGTTGTGGCAGTGCTCGGCCTGCCGTTATCAGGTCTCGGTGACCGCGGGCACGGTGCTTCACAGAACCCGTACACCGCTGCATCTGTGGTTCTGGGCCGCCTACCTGGTGACCACAGGGACGCCGGGGATCTCGGCCCTGCAGCTGCAACGCCAGCTCGGGCTGAAGCGGTACGAGACGTCGTGGACGATGCTCCACAAATTGCGTCGCGCCATGGTCAATCCCGAGAGGGAGCCGCTCACCGGTGTTGTCGAGGTCGACGAGTGCTTCGTCGGCGGCCACGAGCCGGGGCTCAGGGGTGGCCGCCAGCAAGGCATCAAGGCACTGGTCATCGTGGCCGTTGAGGTCCGCGGCGCCGGCTCCGGGCCAATCCGCATGCAGGTCATCGACGACGCCTCCGCCGGCACGCTCTGCGACTTCGTGGCCGAGAGCATCGCCGCCGGGGCGACCGTGCGCACCGATGGCTCGTCGGGATACAAGCGGCTGGCTCTGCTTGGCTTCGACCACCAGCCCCGCAGCCAACGTGCGCATCATCTGCTCGGCGAGGACCCGGACGAGATCCTTCCCCGCGCCCATCGGGTGATAAGCCACCTCAAAGCCTGGCTGCAGGGCACCCACCGCGGCGTCAGCGAGGAGTACCTGCAGGTCTACCTCGACGAGTTCACCTTCCGCTTCAACCGCCGACGCACGCCCATGGCCGCTTTCCAGAGAGTGCTCGGCCTCGGGAGCCAGCAGGGGCCCACCACCCACGAAGAGATCCTGGCCGAGGGGCCTGGCGCCGCCCGGCGCGCAGCGGAGTTCAACGGATAAGCATGACCACGAAATACGACCGGACATGCTCGAGATCCGGTGACGAAACCACCCCCTCATGGCCGACACCGACGACTTAGGACTCGCGACGGAATAACCTAGGTTTTCACGTCTGAGGGTCATATCGTTGTGCTATGGCCGAGAGCATGCAGGTGGCGGAGTCCGTTGGACGTAGGTACGCGGTACTGCGCCCGCATCTGGATGAGCGGCAGCGTCGTCTCATGTTGGGTTCGGAGGCTGCCGAGCTGGGTCGGGGTGGGATCAAGACTGTCGCGGAGGCAACGGGGGCGCATCCGGACACCGTCGCCCGTGGGGTCCGGGAGCTCGCGGGTGGCACTGAGCCACAGGCGCGGGTGCGGGGCCCTGGCGGTGGACGGAAGAAGCTGTCCGAGTCCGACCCTGGACTGCTCGCACGGTTGAAGGCGTTGGTGGACCCCCAGACGCGTGGGGATCCGATGTCACTGTTGGTGTGGACGACCAAGTCGACGCGGAACCTGGCCGGAGTGTTGACCGCGGCAGGGCATCCGGTCTCGGACCGGACGGTGGCCCGGATGCTGGCGTCGTTGGGGTTCAGCCTGCAGGGCAATGCCAAAGTCACCGAAGGCAACCAACACACCGACCGGGACGCCCAGTTCCGTTACCTGGCGGCCCAGGTCACCGAGCACGCCGAAGCCGGCCAGCCCGTGGTCAGCGTCGACGCCAAGAAAAAGGAGCTCGTCGGGGCGTTCAAGAACGGCGGCCGGGAGTACGCTCCGGCAGGGACACCCGAGCGGGTCAACGTCCACGATTTCCCCGACAAGGAGCTCGGCAAAGCGATTCCCTACGGCATCTATGACGTGTCCGCCAATACCGGCTGGGTCAGCGTCGGGACCGACCACGACACGTCCGCGTTCGCCGTCGGCACCCTACGCACCTGGTGGGAGACCGTCGGCCGCGCCCGCTACCCAGGCGCGCAACGGCTACTGATCTGCGCCGACGGCGGCGGGTCCAATGGATCGCGGGTCCGGGCCTGGAAGATCGAGCTCGCTGCGTTCGCCGCCGACACCGACCTGACGGTGACCGTCGCCCACCTACCACCGGGCACGAGCAAGTGGAACAAGATCGAGCATCGGTTGGGTCATCGCCGGAAAATTGGTCGCACGGAAGAGGCCGCGTCTGCTGCCGGTCTACGACTCGATCGTAAGGGAACAAGTTGGTGCGCCCGAGGACTACTGGCATTCCCTGAATCACGATCTTCGTGAGAGAGACAACGCTCTGCATCGGAGGCTGGTGGACATCCGGGTCCAGTCCGCGATCGGATGCGACATCTCCGCCTTGCGCGTCCTCGACATCGTGACGTGGATGACTGGGCGTGACCACCGCGCCTCCCACAACAGCACGTAACGGCGCGGGTCTGAGTAACTCGATCCCATCGACAGGCGATGGCTCTAAGCGCTTTTCAAGAGCCACACTCACCACGGGCACCTCAGCCGAAGTACCAATCTCATTGCGGGGCCATAGCTTCCACATGCAGACACATGTGACACAGGTCAGCGCTTTCGAATCAGCAGCTTTCGATTTGAGCCCTCTCCTACGGCTGTAGTAGGCCCTGTTTCGTCCGCAGCACGGTCAACGCGGGATGGGTAACCATCGCTTGGGCGCCGTAAATCGAGGCGATAGCAGCGACGGCAAAAACGACAACTCGCGGTCCCGAGAGGTTGACTGGCTGACCGTCGCCGAAGTCGAGAACGATGTGCTCGGCCGCCAGGTCCACGTTCAGGCCGACGATGCCGTTCCACCAAAGTGAGGAAAGGTGCCCATTCGCGAACCTGCAGAGCAGCCGCGCGTCGGTTATGACCGCATCCGCGTGACTCGCTTCGGCCCATCGTCCGTACTCCTGCTCCCGGATCCAGATCGGCAGCTGCCGGTAGACGGTTTCCCCCGGCTGCAGGACGACGCCCGCCGTCATGGGGTCGAATCGAGTAACTGGCACGCCTCGGGCGAGTTCGATCGCCAAGGCGCGGGCGTCGTGGTACGCCTCGGTTCGATCACCCGCGAGGCGCCGCTCGACAAGCATCGCGGCCTTCCGTTTCGTTCTCACATCTCCGCCCCTCCCCTACTCACTTGACTCTCCAAAGCCTGCCCCACCGCACCGACACTGACCCGTTCATCGCGCGTGATCGACAAGGCGCCTTCGACCGCGCCCTGGGCAAGCCGGCGCTGCACCCCTTGCTCCAGCGAGGAAGGCTCGCGAGTCCCCAGGATGGTTCGGTCGGTGATCCCCCACCGTTCCCGATAGGCAGCAACGGTGTCGAGCCGCCGAAGCCACAGCTCCCGCCGAGCCGGATCTGAGGGGGGTGCGCCGAGCTGCGCCGCCCACGGCTGCCGGTGCTCAACAGCCGTAGTCGTCGCCTCTCGTGCCCGCCGCTCGAGCAACGTCTGCCGCTCATCGAGCGCCCGTGCCATGTCCTGATCGGTCACCCCACCAAGCCTCGGAAACAGTCCGACGATTCGATCCGCGGACGCACGCTGCTGCGGACTCGAAGCTTGGATCCACCGTTCAACGCGGCCGTGGAGCACCGCCGCGACGTCGTCGGCGCCGCCAAACGTCCGCCCGCTAACGAGCCGCGGCAGGCCCCGCCCAACGTCCAGGCCAAACGCCTCAGCCTCTCGCAGGGCTGCTAGCAATGGACCGTAGGCCAGCGAATCGCGCAGGCTCTCGACCTGCTCAGACGACACCGCAGCACACGATGTGGTGACCAGCTCGTCATACCGCTCTCGCTGGGCCACCCCTGCGATCGTGTCGTACTCGGCCCACATCCGGACGATTCCGTGCTGCTCGGCCCAGTCCGCGGCGATCGTCTCGGTCGCCGACAGGTCCGCCCCGCGCGCTTCGAGTACCTGCCGCAGGACGTCGCCCGCGTCCCGTTCGACGGGTAGGCCGTGCTGGGTGTCGGCGTCCGGGTCGTACATCGTGTCGACGTACAGCCTGTTCGACTCTCGACCTCGGGTCGCCGCGACGTACAGGACCTCACGCTGGGTGGTCACGGACACGAAGGAGTGCGCGGTGTCGACGGTGCGCCCCTGGGCGCGGTGCGCCGTCGTCGCATACCCCAGCTCGACATGCTGGCGCATGTAGTCGGCCGGCAACACGACCTGGCGACCACCTCGCATGCCGGCACCCCTGGTGCGCGCGACCGTCACTGCGCCATCGGCAGCCACCGTCTCCACAATCCACTGGTCGCCGTTCTTGACCCACCCCCTGCCGCAGGAAAGGAGCCGGTTGTTCTGGCGCGTGACGACCAGGTCACCCACCCCGAGGACCGCACCGCTGAGCGCCTGAATGCCCTGCGCGCGTACCTCGCCGGCCGCGACCCGGTGTGCCCGGGCGCGACCGTTGAGTGCTGCCACGGTGTCGTTGTCAGAGGCGATCATCAGGGATGATCGGCCTGCCGCAACGTCGGCCCGCCACGCGTCATACAGCAGGTCGAGCATGGAATCGCGTTCTCCGCCCACGATCTTGTCGTGCTCCTCGTAGACGTCCACGGCCTCCGGGCGGCCTACCCGAAGGTCGATGGACGCGGCCTTCTCCCACCCGTGGGTGAACCTTCGGACGTCGGCGAGCTCGGGAGCCAGGTCGCGGTCGTGCACCAGCATGTGGAACGCGCCGCCTGCTTCGACCGGACTCAGCTGTGCCCAGTCCCCGACGAGGACGACCTTGGCGCCGGCGTTGCGCGCCTGCTCGGTGAGGGTGTCCAGGGCGAAGGTCCCGGCAAGCGAGGCCTCGTCAACGACGACGAGCTGCCCGGATCGCAGCGACCACTTGTCGACTTCCGCGCCCAGGTTATCGATGCGTTTGCGGAGCATGGAGGCATTCATCGACGGTCCGGCGCGATTGATCCTTGCTCGCAGGCTGTCGATCTCGCGGAGTCGGTCGGGCTGG
>Ga0097691_1001082_pt1 | contig 21030 bp, 21 predicted proteins | sample NGESurdeep072012_8_FD_72858 | JGI IMG/M metagenome (GOLD analysis project Ga0097691, IMG submission 72858) | Arctic peat soil microbial communities from Barrow, Alaska - NGEE Surface sample 210-1 deep-072012 | ecosystem: Environmental > Terrestrial > Soil > Wetlands > Peat ... | reverse complement strand
AAGACCACCAGCCGGCGAGCGAACTCCGACTCCAGTCGGGAGACCGCGACCCGCAGCCCCACCAGGTCGGCGGCCAGGGCGGAGTCCGGTAGGCCGGCCACCTCCACCGCGAGCAGCCGGTCGAGCATCGGGTCCAGGCAGCCGGCGTCGACGGCGCCGCCGCCACCGCCACCGGCACCACCGGCGGCACCGCTCCCTGCACCCGAACACATGTTCGATAGTGTAGTCCACTCATCCGACCAAACGGGGACTTTCCCCGTGGTCCACCTCGATCGACATCCGGTCGCCGACAAGACCCCGGCGTTCCCGAGTTCCCCTTCGTGCTGCGTACCTTGCCGCTCCTAACCGACGTCGCGCGCCGCGTTGTCACGGCCGTGCTGGAGAGCAACTGAGCGGCGGTGGCTCCGCACGCGACGTACTGTGCCGACATGGCTGACAGCCCGGTTCTGAGCCTGCCGCTGTTCCCGCTCGGGACAGTGCTGTTTCCGGGCGCCGTGCTGCCACTGCACGTTTTCGAGGAGCGCTACCGGGTGCTCGTCCGGGACCTGGTCGCGCTGCCGGAGCCGGCGCGCCGGTTCGGGGTCGTGGCCATCCGGGAGGGGCGCGACGTCGGCGCCGACGGCGTCCGGTCCCTGCACGGACACGGGTGCTTCGCCCAGCTGCGCCGCGTCGAGCCGTACGCCGACGGCCGGTACGACATCGTGACGGTCGGAGCTGGCCGGTTTCGGTTGGATGCCGTGGATGGTGACTCCGCGCCGTACCTGCGGGGTGCGGTGACGCCGCTACCCGACTACCTCGGCGACGCCGATGCGGTTGGGCAGCTGGTGATGGAGGTGCGGGCGGCGTTCCTGGGCTACCTGCGCGCCATGGCGTCGGTGCAGGGGTTGTCGGTGCCAATGCCCGAGCTGCCGGACGAGCCGCTACTGCTGTCCTACCTGGTGGCAGCCACCGCCGTCCCGGATCTTACCGAGGCGCAGCATCTGCTCGGGGCCGACGACACCACCAGCCGGTTGCAATCCGAGCTTGCGCTGCTGCGCCGGGAGGCCTCCCTGCTACGGACGCTGACCGCGGCTCCGGCGCCCGACCTTGCCCGGGGTCCGGTCACCCTCAACTAGCGCCCTGCAAGCAACCCTCCGCCCTTGATGGTCTCCGCTCTCGTGCCGACTCGGCGCAGCCGCTGGTCGTGGGCGTGCCGGTTATGCCAGGCGACGTGGCGGCGGATCATGCTGGCCTGCTCGGCGTGGTCGGTGCCGTTCGAACGTTGCCGCCAGTCGGCGAGCACTGGCAGGTCGGTGTCCGCGAAGGCCAGCGCTGCGGTCTCAGCCGCCCGGCGCAGGTCGGAGGTGAAGGCGGCCGCGAGACGGTCGGAACGGCGCCGTTTCCCAAGCTCTCGTGCCAAGCCTCGGCCTCGCTCGGACAGCTGACCCGGCAACCATCCAGTAGCGACGCCGCGGTCGTTAGTCCTGGCTCCAGGCATGGGTCTCGAAGACCAGCTCGACCGACACTCATGGATCATCCCGCACCCGATCGAGCGATCGTCGCTCGGGAATCCGGATGCGGACACCTGGTCCCCGTCAGATTCGTCGGTAAGCCTCGCTGCGATGGGCGATCCGCAACGCGAGCACGATCAGCTCGGTGTCCTTGATCGTGTAGATGACTCGGTAGTCGCCGATGCGGATCCGCCACAGCTCGTCGTGGCCGAGCAGGCGTCGGCACCCCGGTGGCCGCGGATCGGCGCCAAGGGCGGAGATTGCCCGTGCGATCCGTCTGGCCACCTGTCGGTTGAGCTTGCCGAGTTCCTTCCGTGCCGTGGACTCGTAGCCGACGCTGTACTGAACGCCGTCACTCACAGACCGAGGTCATGCGCGACTTCGTCAGCCGGGATGACCTGTCCGCGGCCGGCATCGATGTCGGCAAGCCGCCGGGAGGCGATCGCGCCGTCTTCCTGGTCGATCAGCGACTCGTATGCTTCGACTAAGTCCGCCGGGACGATTGCGGCCGCCCGGGAATGGCCACGGCCACGGGTCACGTAGGTGATCTCCCCGCCGAACGCGGCGCGGTTCACCGCGTCAGAGAATCGATCGCGTGCTTGGCTCACCGACAGCTCAGTGTGTTCGACGGTCATGGAGCCAGTATGCGCCAAGTACGCCAACATCGCCACAGCAGTCTCGATAGCCGATCGGGGTCGTGGCTGGCGGCTTCCTGGCCGCCGAGTGGGGCACTAGACGATCGCTGCGCTGAGGGTCACGGTGCGTCGAGGTGCCGGTCGTCCGCGTCCGGTGCATGCTCGTCGTGCTCGCCGAGCAGGCTCAGCCCCATAAACCCCAGCAGAGCCGCGACCGGCCAGCCGACCAGCACGCCCTTGGCCCGTACGTCGACCGCGGCGGCAAACCGCTCCCCGGGCGCGGCAGTGCGCAACGCGTGCCGATAGCTGTCCAGCTGCAGCTGGTGCCCGGTCCGCCAGGCAATCACCGCGGCCAGCAGGCCACCGACGGCCAGGGCGACGACCACCGCGTCCCGATGCCGGCGACCGAGCAGCCAGGCCACGGTCCCGCACAGCAGACCGACCAGCGCGGTGGCCAGCAGAAACCGGCCGTCCGCGGCGATGAACGCCTTGGTCTCCGGGTCGACCAGCCTGGCTCCGCCGGCCGCCTGCATCGCCAGCGCCCGCGGGCTGGTGGCGGCCCAGAGCAGCCCGACCGGCACCCCGAGCACCGCGAGCCCCAGCACCGTCACCAGCCCAGCTACGAGGTCGCGGCGGCCGGGGCGTCGGGGAGGGAGGGCCGGTGTGGCCGGATACGCGTCGACCGCCGGCCCCGCAGCGTCCATGGGGCCAACCGCGGCGGTGGTCGCGGCGGCGTCGCGGCCCGACCGCGGCGGTAACCACGGCGCCGGCACAGCCGGCCGAACGGGCTGGGTCGTCGGGTGCCCCGGCTCACTCACATCCCCATCGTGCCGATCTGGCGCCGCCGCCGCGCGTTGGCCAGCCGAGCCGCCGGCCCGATCACGGACCAGCAACCCTCAGCCAACGGCCAGGCAGCCGGCCCCGAGCAGCACCTTCACGTCGCCCATGAACGACGGGGAGGGGGAGACCCGCAACCGGTCGTCCAACCGCAGCACGGTGGTCCGGGTCGGACTGACCAGCTGCAGATGCACGTCGGTGGTGCCGGGATGGGTGGCCAGCACCTCCTTGAGCCGCTCGACCACCGGCGGCGTACACCGGGTGGTCGGTAGCGAGATCACAACCGGACCTCGAGGACCGGTCGACAGGTCCGGGACGGTGACCTCCATGGCGATCAGCTTCGGCACCTCCTCGCGCCGGTCGAGGCGGCCGCGGACGAGCACTATCGCGTCCTCGGCCAGGTGCTCGGCGCAGTTCTGGTACGTCGCCGGAAAGAACATCACCTCGATCGCACCTTCGAGGTCCTCGAGGGTGGCCAGCGCCCAGGACGCGCCCTGTCGGGTCACCTTGCGGGCCACGGTGGACAGGATGCCGCCGACCGTGACGACGGCGCCGTCGGGCAGCGACTCCCCGGTCAGCGCCGACACGGCGGTGTCGCAGGACTGGGCGAGCACGTGCTCTACGCCGAACAGCGGGTGGTCGGACACGTAAAGGCCGAGCATCTCCCGCTCGTAGGCCAGCAGCGCGGTCTTGTCCCACTCCCCGAGCGGCACGGTGACAGTGAAGCCGTCCCCCGGCCCGCCGCCGCCCTCATCGTCCGCAGCCGCGTCGAAGCTGCCGAACAGCGAGAACTGCCCGATCGCCTCGGCCCGCTTGGTCTCCAGGCAGGCGTCGATGGCCTCGGCGGCGATCGCCGCCAGGCCTCGGCGGGTGTGGCCGAGCGAGTCGAAGGCGCCCGCTTTGATCAGCGACTCGACCACCTTCTTGTTGCACGCCAGCGCCGGCACCTTGCGCAGGAAGTCGGGGAAGTCGGCGTACCGGCCCTTGGTCCGACGGGTCTCGATGATCGAGCCCACCACGTTGGCTCCGACGTTGCGAATCGCGGTCAGGCCGAAGTGGATGTCGGTACCGCGCGGGGTGAAGTCGGCGTCGGAGTCGTTGACGTCCGGCGGCAGCACCTTGATGCCCATCCGGCGGCACTCGTGCAGGTAGAGCGCGCTCTTGTCCTTGTCGTCCTTGACCGAGGACAGCAGCGCGGCCAGGTACTCCGCCGGGTAGCGGGCCTTGAGGTACGCCGTCCAGTACGACACCAAGCCGTAGCCCGCGGAGTGCGCCTTGTTGAAGGCGTAGTCGGCAAACGGCTCCAGCACGGTGAAAAGCTCGTCGGCGAGCTGCGGAGAGTAGCCACGCTCGACCATCCCGCCGACGAACTTGACCTTCTCCCGGGCCAGGACTTCCCGCTTCTTCTTGCCCATCGCGCGGCGCAGCTCGTCGGCCTGGCCGAGGGTGTAGCCGGCCATCTTCTGAGCGATGGTGATTACCTGCTCCTGGTAGACCACCACCCCGTAGGTCTCGCCGAGGATGCTCTCCAGGTCCGGGTGCAGGTAGCTGACCTGACGGCGACCGTGCTTACGCTCGACGAAGTCGATGTGCGCGCCGACGCCCATCGGCCCTGGCCGGTAGAGCGCGATCAGGGCCGAAATGTCCTCGAAGCAGTCCGGTTGCAGCGAGCGCATCAGCGAGCGCATCGGCCCGCCCTCGAGCTGGAAGACGCCGATGGACTCGCCGCGGCAGAGCAGCGCGTAGGCCTCCGGGTCGTCCAGCGGCAGATCCTCCAGCCGCACCGTCTCCCCGCGGTTGGCCTCGATGTGGGCCAGGCAGTCGTCCAGCACCGTCAGGTTGCGCAGGCCCAAGAAGTCCATCTTGAGCAGGCCGAGCTGCTCGCAGGTGCCCATGTCGAACTGCGTGATCACCGCACCGTCGGCCTCGCGCCGCCACACCGGGATGTGGTCGGTCAGCGGGTCCCGGCAGATGACCACGCCGGCGGCATGCACCCCAGCCTGGCGCTTCAGCCCCTCCAGCCCGCGCGCAGTTTCCAGCACCCGGCGGACGTCCGGGTCGACGTCCAGCGCGGCCCGCAGCTCGCCGGCCTCGCCGTACCGAGGCGCGGTCGGGTCGAAGCAGTCGGCCAGGCAGACGTCGCGGCCCATCACCGGCTGCGGCAGCAGCTTGGTGAGCCGGTCGCCCACGGCGTACGGGAAACCGAGGACCCGGGCCGAGTCCTTGATCGCCTGCTTGGCCTTGATGGTGCCGAAGGTGACGATCTGGGCGACTCGGTCGTCGCCGTACCGCTCGGTGGCGTAGCGGATCATGTCGCCGCGTCGGCGCTCGTCGAAGTCCATGTCGATGTCGGGCATCGACACCCGCTCCGGGTTGAGGAACCGTTCGAAGATCAGCCCGTAGCGCAGCGGGTCCAGCTCGGTGATCCCCAGGCAGTAGGACACCGTGCAGCCGGCGGCCGACCCGCGCCCGGGACCCACTCGGATGCCGTTCTCCTTGGCGTGCCGGACCAGGTCGGCAACGATCAGGAAGTACGACGGGAAGCCCATCTGGTTGATGACGGTCAACTCGTAGTCGACCTGCGCCCGCTGCTCGCGGGTCGGGTCGGCGCCGTAGCGGCGGTGCATCCCGCGCTCGACCTCCCGGCGCAGCCAGGACTGCTCGGTCTCGCCGGGCGGAACCGGGAAGTTCGGCAGTAGTCGCTGGCCGGTCGGCATGGTGAACTCGACCCGCTCGGCGATCGCCAGGGTGTTGTCGCAGGCCTCGGGATGGTCGCGGAAGAGCTCGCGCATCTGCGCCGGGGACTTGAGGTAGAACTCGTCCGCCTCGAACCGAAATCGGGTCGGGTCGGCGATGGTGGCGCCGGTCTGCACGCACAGCAGCACCTCGTGAGCCACCGAGTCAGCCTGGGCGGTGTAGTGCAGGTCGTTGGTGGCGACCAGCGGCAGGTTGAGCTCCTTGGCGATCTTGACCAGGCCGGGGAAGGTCTGCCGCTCGATGTCGATGCCGTGCTGCATCAGCTCGACGTAGTAGTTGCCCCGCCCGAAGATCTCGGAGTACGCACCGGCGGCCCGCTTGGCGCCGGCGTAGTCGCCCCGGACCAGCAGCTGGGACACCTCTCCGCCGGGGCAGCCGGTGGTCCCGATCACCCCGTCGGCGTATCGAGCGAGCAGCTCGCGGTCCATCCGGGGCTTGTAGTAGTAGCCCTCCAGGCTGGCCAGGCTGGACAGCTTGATCAGGTTGGCATAGCCGGCGGCATTGGTGGCCCACAGCGTGAGGTGGGAGTACTTGTCGATCTTGGCGTTGTCACCGACCCGGCGGTCGAAGCGGCTACCGGGGGCCAGGTAAGCCTCGGTGCCGATGATCGGCTTGACCCCGGCGGCGGCGGCCTTGGTGGCGAAGTCATGGGCGCCGAACAGGTTGCCGTGGTCGGTGATCGCTAGCGCCGGCATCCCGAGCGCATTGGTCTCGCGGAACAGGTCGGTCAGCCGGGCGGCGCCGTCGAGCATCGAGTACTCGGTGTGCACGTGCAGGTGCACGAACTTCTCGCCGGACCCCGAGCCGCCGGAACCCATGCTGGACAGCCTCCCTCACCCGCCGATGAACGGGTACGCCGAGTAACGACGCGGCAGCGGCGGCGCGGGGGAAGTCGGCCGGACGTGCACGTGCCTGCCGGCCCGCCGGGGACCGACCCCTCGATATTGGCACGGCGTACCGACAGTCCTGGCGTGTCGGGGTCGGTCCGCAGGTCGCCCGGCGTGTCGGCCGGCGCCGGGCTGACCGCACCGGTCCAGCGAGTGTCAGGCGGACCCGGACAGCGCGCGGCGCATCGCCACGTGCCGGATGCCCGCTTCGGTGAACTCGGCGCCGTACGCCGCGTAGCCCAGCCGTTCGTAGAAGCTGCGGGCCGACAACTGGGCGTGCAGGGTCACGGTCCGCAGTGCGCGCTCGGCGGCGGCGGTCTCCAGCCCGCGCAGCACCGCGGTCCCGACGCCACGGCCGCGGGCGCCCGGTAGGACCGCCATCCGGCCGACCCGGCCGCTGCCGTCGCGGACGTCGACCAGCCGGCCGGCCCCGACCACCTCGCCATCCACGACCGCGATCACGTGCACCGCTTTCGCGTCACCGTCGTCGCGCTCCACCGCCGGCGCGACCCCCTGCTCCTCGACGAAGACCCGGTGCCGGACGGCGTACGCCGCGGAGCGGTCGGCAGCGTTGGCCGCAGACCGGGTGCTGACCGTCACGACTCGGCCCGCACGATCGCCAGCGCGTGCGCCAGGTCCTCGGGATAGGGGCTGGTGAACTCCACCCGCCGGCCGTCCGCGGGATGGTCGAAGGCCAATCCGACGGCGTGCAGCCACTGCCGGGTCAGCCCAAGCCGAGCGGCCAGCGCCGGATCGGCGCCGTAGGAGACGTCGCCGACGCACGGGTGCCGAACCGCGGCCATGTGCACCCGGATCTGGTGGGTCCGGCCGGTCTCCAGCCGGACCTCGAGCAGGCTCGCGGCTCGGACCGCCTCCAGGGTGTCGTAATGCGTCACGCTGTCTCGACCGTCGGCGACGACCGCGAACTTGTACGTGTGCCGGGGATGCCGGTCGATTGGCGCGTCGATGGTGCCGCTGGACGGGTCCGGGTGGCCCTGCACCAGCGCGTGGTAGGTCTTGTCGACGGTGCGCGCCCGAAAGCCGTCCTTGAGCACCCGGTAGGCGCGCTCGCTCTTGGCCACCACCATCAGCCCGCTGGTACCGACGTCGAGCCGGTGCACCACGCCCTGGCGCTCGGGCGCGCCGCTGGTTGAGATCCGGTGACCGGCCCCGGCCACGGCCCCGACGACGGTCGGACCCTCCCAGCCGGGCGACGGGTGGGCGGCCACGCCGACCGGCTTGTCCACGACGACCATGTCGTCGTCGGCGTACACGATGCGCAGCCCCGGCACCGGCGCTGGGTCGGCCGTCGGTGGCGTCGGCGCGGCCGGCAGGGTGACGTCGAGCCAGGCGCCCCCGACCACCCGGTCGGAGCGAGCCCGAACCACCCCGTCCACGCTGGCCTCACCCGCGTCCACCAGGGCGGCGGCGGCGGTGCGGCTCACGCCGAACAGTCGGGCGATCGCCGCGTCCAGCCGCAGCCCGTCGAGCCCCTCGGGGACGGGCAGGGTACGACGGTCAGCCACGCTCGCGAGTATGCCCCGGCGCTGCTCGCGACCCCACGTACTTCCGGTGCCGACCGTCGATCTCGATGCCGCGGAAGCTGAGCCAGACGGCCAGAAGGCCGCCAACCACGATTGCGGAGTCGGCCACGTTGAAGACCGGCCACACCCGGAAGTCGATCCAGTCCACGACCGCCCCCCGCAGCGGCCCGGGCGACCGGAACAGCCGGTCGGCCAGGTTGCCGGCGGCACCGCCTAGCAGCAGACCGAGGACCAGCGCCCACGGCAGCGAGCGCAGCCGCGCGGCGGTGCGCACGATCACCAGAATCACCCCGACCGCAACCACGGTAAAGAACACGGTAGCGCCCTGAGCGAGGCTGAACGCCGCACCGGAGTTGCGCTCCTCCCGCAGCAGCACCACGCCGCCGCCGAGCCGGATCGGGGGCCGGTCAGACAACGTCGCCACCACCAGCACCTTGGTGACAACGTCGGCGATCAGCACCAGGGCGGCGGTCGCTACCAGGACGCCAATCCGACGCCGCGTGCGCCGGTGACCCGGTTCGGTCCCGGGCACAGGTTCGGCGACCGGCCTTAGTCCGGCACCGATTGGGGCGCTCGAAAGGTCACCGGCAGTTTCGCCGCTCGGTTGCTGCTCGGCGGCGGCACCGGTCAGCGCCGCTCCTCGCGCTGCTTGCAGCTGACGCAGAGCGTGGCCCGCGGGAACGCCTGCAGTCGCGCCTTGGCGATCGGTCGGCCGCAGGACTCGCAGGCCCCGTAGGTCCGGTCGTCGATGCGACCGAGCGCCCGCTCCACCTGGGATAGCAGGTCCTTGCTGTTCTGGGCCAGCGACATCTCGTGCTCGCGCTCGAAGGTCTTGGTCCCGGCGTCGACCTGGTCGTCCCCGGCACCCTCGCCGGAGCCGTCGCCCTGAATGGCCACCAGCACCCGCTCGGCGTCGGTGATGGTCTGCCGGAGGGCCTCCCGATCAGCCGCCAGCTCGGCGCGCAGCGCGACCAGCTTGGTGTCGGTCCAGGTGTCGTCGGCATCGACAGCCCGCTCCGGTACGATGGGCAGCGCAACCATGCGCACACCACCCACCACGTCGGCGGTTGGATCTGGAGCCTCCGTGCCCCGCCGCGGAGCTGCCTTGATTCCGACCTGCTTGGTGGTCGGTTCCCGCGCAGCGGGCACCGTCGCCGTGCGGCCGGCCGAAGACTCAGTCGCTGCCGACTCAGTCGCTGCCGACTCAGTCGCTGCCAACTCAGTGGCTGGCGATGTCGTTGCTGGCGATGTCGTTGCTGGCGATGTCGTTGCTGGCGACCTGCGGGCCGTCGACGTCGTGGCCACCGACAAGGGTGCGGCTGCCTCCGTGGCCGTGGGCGTTGTCGCGGACGACTTGTCCCGCGTGCCCCCGCGGACCCGGCCGCTAGTAATGCGTTCCGAGGCCATCACGTTGCTCCCGTGCGCACGTCGTACCGTTCCGGACCGGCCAGCGCCGTCCGGTATGACCGGCAATCTGCCAAGGATACGGCCCAGACCCAGCCGCTTCAACGCGAAGGAACCGGCGGCGCCTATCGGCCGGGCTGACCTACCTCCTCAGCTTCACCCACGCCGTTGTCGCGTTTCGGGCTCCAGCTCGGCCAAAATGGTGCAATGGCGTGGGTGAAGAGGCGGCAGTTCCCCGCTTCACCCTCGAGACTGTCCCGCACTGCACGGCCGGACCCTGTGGACGACGCCCCGGCGCCAGCCGGAATCCCGCACCCTCGCCACATGCCCGAACCCACCCCCGCCGAGGCGGCCGTCGGCGCTGCCCGCCTGCCGGTCGGGCCGGTTACCGCCGACGCCCTGCCGGCAGCGCCTACCGGCCCGGCAGGCACCGCAGTGCAGCCAGTCGCTCGCCCAGGTCCGCCGGTGCCGGGTCGACCTCGACCACCTTGTCTCGGCTGGTCGCACCGGTCACCAGCCGGAGGTGTCGCCGGGGTACGCCGAGCTTTCCAGCCACCGCGCGCAGTGCCGCCTCCGTGGCCTGGCCGTCGACCGCCCGGGCCGTGACCCGTACCAGCAGCGGGCCGGTGACCGGATCACCGTAGCCGCCGCCGACCGTCGTCCGGCTGGCGCCCGGCCGCACCCGGATCGACACCCGCGCCGCGCTCACCCGCCGATCGTGCCACCGCGACGGTCAGCCGTGGTTGTGGTGCAGGCTGGGGCCATGGGACTGCGTACCGGCCTCAAGATCCTGACGATCGCCGCAACCGTGGCCGCCTATGTGCGAGTGGGTCGACCCTGGCAACTGAAGTGGGGGGCGACTCCCGACGAAGTGTCTCGTCCACTCCCCGGAGACGACCTCGTCCCGCGCCCGACGTTCAACGCCACCCGGGCCATTTCCATTGACGCTCCGCCCGAGCGAATCTGGCCCTGGCTGGTCCAGGTGGGCACCACGCGGGCCGGCTGGTACAGCTACGACCTGCTCGACAATCTCGGGCACCCCAGCGCGCGGCGGATCATCCCCGAGCTGCAGCGGCTCGCCCCTGGCGACGTCGTGCCGATGAGCCCCGACGGACGGCAAGGCATCCGAGTCCACTCGCTCGACAAGCCGCACTTGATGATCTGGGGAACGCCCGGTGACACCACCTGGGTCTGGCAGCTCGACGCCCGCTCCGACGGCACAACCCGGGTGGTCACCCGGATCCGGTCGCGGATTCGGTGGACGCCCAGGTCCATCGCCTACTCGGCGCTGGTCGAGGTCGCGGACATCTGGATGATCCGCAAGATGCTGCTAAACCTGCGCGATCGAGCCGAAGGACGCGGGTCGGACTAGCGCCGATCACGGCACCACTCGCACCGTCGTCCACGTGGTGGCTCCGGGCGGCCAATCCTGGCAATGCCGGCCGGGGTAGTCCGTCGGTCCGTCGGATATCCTCGCCCGCAACAGCGACGACGGGGACAGCGACCGCCGGACGCAGCCAGGAGCGAGTCGGGGATGGTGCGAGCCCGGTGGCGAGCGCGGCGCGTAGATCACCCCTGAGCTGCCGGAAGAAGAGCCGCCGGCCGCGCAAGTCCCACGGCGTCCGCGGCTACTAGACCCGGGCGCACAACCAGAGTGGACGCGCCAGCGCGCGTCAATGAGGGTGGTACCGCGGGGTCGCAACGGCCTCGTCCCTCGTCGGTGTGACCGCTGCTCGACCGACGGAGGAGACGTTGTCCGGGTTCCCCCCTCTGCCCGCACAGGTCGACCTGCCTGCCCTGGAGCACGACGTGCTCGCTCGGTGGCAGGCGACCGAGGTGTTCCGGCGCTCGCTGGAGCAGACCGCGGACGGCCCGCTGTGGACCTTCTACGAGGGTCCGCCCACGGCCAACGGCCGCCCCGGCACCCACCACGTCGAGGCGCGGGTGTTCAAGGACCTGTTCCCGCGCTACAAGACGATGAAGGGGTACTCGGTCCCCCGCCGCGCCGGCTGGGACTGTCACGGCCTGCCGGTCGAGCTCGCGGTCGAAAAGGAGCTCGGGTTCGCCGGCAAGGGCGAGATCGAGGACTACGGGATCGCAAAGTTCAACGACCGGTGCCGGGAGTCGGTGCACCGCTACGTGTCCGAGTTCGAGGCGCTCACCCAGCGGATGGGCTACTGGGTAGACCTGTCCCAGGCTTACTGGACCATGGACCCGGCGTACGTCGAGAGCGTCTGGTGGTCGCTGAAGACAATCTTCGACAAGGGGCTGCTGGTCGAGGACCACCGAGTCGCGCCGTACTGCCCCCGCTGCGGCACGGCGCTGTCCGACCATGAGGTCGCCCAGGGCTACCTCACGGTGACCGACCCGTCGGTCTACGTCCGGTTCCCGGTGACCAGTGGCCCGCTGGCCGGGCTCGACGCAGCGCTGCTGGTCTGGACCACGACGCCGTGGACGCTGATCTCCAACACCGCCGTCGCCGTGCATCCGGGCGTGACCTACGTGATCGCCCGGGCCGCGAGCGGGGAGGTCTTGGTCGTCGCCGAGCCGTTGCTGGCCCAGGCCGTAGGCGAGGACGCCGAGGTGCTGCACCGGATCCCCGGCCGCGACCTGGAGCACACGGCGTACCGCCGGCCGTTCGAGCTGGTCGACATCCCGGGGGCGCACTACGTCGGGCTGGCCGACTACGTCACGATCGAGGACGGCACCGGCCTGGTGCACCAGGCGCCGGCGTTCGGCGCCGAGGACCTCGAGGTCGCGCGTCGGTACGGCCTGCCGGTGGTCAACCCGGTCACCGCCGACGGGCACTTCGACCCGGCGCTGCCACTGGTGGGCGGGCAGTTCTTCAAGGCGGCCGACCCCGACATCGTCGCCGACCTGCAGGCCCGCGGGCTGTTGTGGCGGGCCGAGCCCTACGAGCACAGCTATCCGCACTGCTGGCGCTGCGACACTCCGCTGCTCTACTACGCGCTGCCGTCCTGGTACATCCGCACCACGGCGATCAAGGACCGGCTGGTGGCGGAGAACGCCCGCACCGACTGGCACCCACCAACGATCAAGACCGGGCGGTACGGCGACTGGCTGGAAAACAACATCGACTGGGCGCTGTCGCGGAACCGCTACTGGGGTACGCCGCTACCGATCTGGCGCTGCCCCGCCGGGCATCTGACCTGCATCGGGTCGCTGGCCGAGCTCGGCGCGCTGGCCGGGCGCGACCTGGCCGGCCTCGACCCGCACCGGCCCTCCGTCGACGAGGTCACCTTCGACTGCTCGCAGCGTGACTGCGGCCAGACCGCCGCCCGGGTGCCCGAGGTGATCGATGCCTGGTACGACTCCGGGTCGATGCCGTTCGCCCAGTGGGGCGCGCCCTGGCGCAACGCCGAGCAGTTCGAGCGCGCCTACCCGGCCCAGTACATCTGCGAGGCCATCGACCAGACCCGCGGCTGGTTCTACACCCTGATGGCGGTCGGCACGCTGGTCTTCGACCGCTCGTCGTACGAGACGGTGCTCTGCCTGGGCCACATCCTCGACGCCGACGGCCGCAAGATGAGCAAGCACCTGGGCAACGTGCTGGACCCGTTCGCGCTGTTCGAGCGGCACGGCGCGGACGCGCTGCGCTGGCTGATGCTCTGCTCCGGCTCGCCATGGAGCGCCCGGCGGGTTGGCGACGACGCGCTCGAGGAAGTAGTGCGCAAGGTCCTGCTGACCTACTGGAACACCGCGTCGTTCTTCGTCCTCTACGCCAACGCCTCCGGCTGGACGCCGGTCGGCGCGCTGGCACCGGCGGTGGCCAACCGGCCGCTGCTGGACCGATGGGCGCTCTGCGAGCTGCAGGCCACCGTGCGCGAGGTGGACGAGGCGCTGGCCGACTTCGACTCCGCCCGCGCCGGTCGGCGGTTGAGCACGCTGATCGACGACCTGTCCAACTGGTACGTCCGGCGCTCCCGCCGCCGGTTCTGGGCTGGTGAGCCTGCGGCTCTGCACACCCTGCACGAGTGTCTGGACACGCTGACCCGGCTGCTGGCGCCGTTCGTGCCGTTCGTGACCGAGGTGGTATGGGCGACCGTGGTGGCCGGGGTCGGGCCGGATGCGCCGGACTCGGTGCACCTCGCGCCGTTCCCGGCGTACGACGGGGAGCTGGTCGACGCGCGGCTGTCCGAGCAGATGGCGCTGGTCCGACGGCTGGTGGAACTAGGCCGGGCGGCCCGGGCCGACTCCGGTGTGAAGACCCGCCAACCGCTGGGCCGGGCGCTGGTGGCCGCGTCGGGGTGGGACGAGCTGCCGGCCGAGCTGCGAGGGCAGGTCGCCGACGAGCTCAACGTAGTGGCGGTCGCGGCCTTGGCCGAGGAGGGTGAGCTGGTCGACTACACCGCCAAGGCGCAGTTCCGAGCCTTGGGACGGCGGTTCGGTCCGCGGACCAAGGCGGTCGCCGCCGCCATCGCCGCCGCCGACGCCACCCAACTGGCCGCGGCCTTACGGGCAGCTGGCAGCGCTCTGGTCAATGTCGACGGCGATCCGGTGACGCTCAGCCCGGATGAGGTGGTCGTCACCGAGACGCCCCGGTCGGGCTGGGCGGTGGCCAGCGGGCCGGGGGAAACGCTGGCCCTCGACCTGACGTTGACCCCGCAGCTGCGGCGGGCCGGGCTTGCTCGGGATGTCGTCCGGCTGATCCAGGACGCGCGCAAGCGCGCCGGCCTGGATGTCTCCGACCGGATCGAGGCGTGGTGGCAGGCCGATGGCGACGAGCTCACCGCTGCCATCCGGGAAAACACCGACCGGATCACCGCTGAGGTGCTGGCCGTGTCGTTCGAGCCCGGCCGGCCGGCGGCAGACATCCTGCCGCACGCCAACACCGAGCTGGGCTTGACGTTTTGGATCCGGCCCGTGGGCGGCTGAGGCTCGCGCTGGACGCTACTTCGGCGGGTCGTCACGGTGCCGCCGTACGGCGACCGTGACTGCGGCGACCGCGCCCAGGCCGACGGCGATGGCAAGGTAGGTCAGCGCTATGCCTCCGGCCCGCTGACCGGCCACCAACAGGCCCAAAGTGAGCAGGACCAGGACCCCGCTTAGGAGCACCATGGGACGCGCCGAACCGATGGGTTATCCGCCTGCCGGTGGCAGCGTCTCCCGCCCGTCCGGGGATGGCGGGCGAGCCTGCCCGGGCACCTGAGCGGGCAGCGAAGTGGGCGGCGGCGGACCCGCCTGGCGGAGCGGCCCGACAGGCGAGAATGGCACCGCCGGATCCCGGGAAGTGGCCGTGGCTCGCGGTGCGCCGACGCCCGGGTGGGGAGTCGGCTTTCCCGGAGCGCCGTCGGCAGGCACCGCGGGCTGGTTTCCTGGCGCCGCCACCGGCTGCCCGTTGAGCTCCCGCAGCTGGTTCTCCAGGTGTGCCCGCAGCCGGGCGCGGTACTCGCGCTCGTACGCCCGAAGGTCCTCGATGTGCTCCTCCAGCTGACGACGCCGTCCATCGAGTGCGGCCAGCACCTCGCGGTGGCGTGCCTTGGCCTCCTCGTCCAGCCGCTGCGCCTCGTCCCGGGCAGCGGTCAACATGGCTTCGGCCTCAGCTCGGGCCTCCGACACGGCGGTGTCAGCGGTGCGCTGGGCCATCTGCAGGGTGCGGAGTGCGTCCGGCCGGGCGCCGGGGTCCGCCGAGTCGGGAGCCGCGGCCGGGGGCTCGGTGCCGGCCGACTCGTCGCCGGTGGTGGGCACGGGCCGGCCGGAGGCGAGCTCCTCGATCTGGGTGTGCAGCGTGGCGTTCTCGGTCAGCAACCGGACCAACTCGGCCTCGACGGTGTCGAGGAAGCCGTCGACCTCCTGCTCGTTGTAGCCCCGGAAGGAGTTGCGGAACTGCTTATCGGCCACATCGGCGGGTGTCACGACCATGTTGTGCTCCTCGCGGTCAGCTGGTGCTGCGAAAGCGGACCCTGAGCCGTCACAGGCCCTGGACGACGCCGATGAGGATGGAGGTGAGGAAGAACAGCACGATGAAGCCCAGGTCGAGGGCGACCCCGCCGAGCCGCAGCGGCGGGATAAACCGCCGGAGCAGCTTCAACGGCGGATCGGTGGCGGTATAGGCGGCCTCGACCAGCACGAGCATGATCCCGGTTGGCTTGTAGGACCGCGCGAACATGAAGACGTACTCCATGATCAGCCGGAAGATGAGCAGCAGCAGGAAGAAGTACAGCAAGTAGTAGATGATGGCGGCCGGTGTGGACAAGCGCGGTTACTCCTACGACGGGGCGGCAGACCGTCAGCTCTGGTTGAAAAAGCCGCCTTCGGCAATGCGGGCCTTGTCCTCAGCGGTCACGTCAACGTTCGCCGGGGTGAGCAGGAAGACCTTGTTCGTGACCCGTTCAATACTACCGCGCAGACCGAAAATCAGACCGGCGGCGAAGTCGACGAGGCGTTTGGCGTCGTTATCGTCCATCTCCGTTAAGTTCATGATCACTGGCGTGCCGTCCCGAAAGTGCTCGCCGATCGTGCGGGCCTCGTTGTAGGTCCGGGGGTGCAGGGTGGTGATCCGGTACGCCGGCAGCTCGCCGTCGCGCAGGCCAAACCGGGGTGCGGTGTCTAGCGCGACGCCGCCCCGAGCCTGTCCCCGATCGTCATCGCCGCGGCGCATGCCCACCGGCCGAGCGCCCACCGTGTCGGTGGAGTAGCTGCGCAGCGGCCGGACCGAACGATCGTCGTCATACTCGTCGTCGTCGTGGTCGGCCCGTTCGGATGCGGCTGACTCGTCGTCCTCGACCAAGCCGAGATAGAGACCCAACTTGCGCATGGCGCCAGGCATGGACGGGCCTCCAAGAGCGTGGGCGGGCGAACCAGCGGCAAGCGACAACAACGTCTCGCACCTTACCTGTCGAGCGACCTGTCGAGCGGCGTCCGGCCCCCGAACAGGGCCGTGCCGATCCGGACGTGTGTCGCTCCGGCCGCGACCGCCGGCTCCAGGTCGCCGGTCATGCCGGCGGAGATCCAGCCGGCCTGCTGGTGGGTGGCCCGAAGCCGGGACGCGACCGCAGCCAGCCGGTCGAAGGCGGCAGCCGGCTCCACCCCGAGCGGGGCGACCGCCATGACGCCGCGCAGGCGCAGTCCGGGCGCGGTGGCGATGACGTCCCCGAGCGCCGGCACCGACTCCGCGGCGGCCCCGCCTCGGCCGGGGTCGTCGTCAAGGCTGACCTGGATTAGGACATCGAGATTGCGGCCGGCCGCCTGCGCGCCGGTCGACAGCGCGCTGACGAGCTTCGGGCGGTCGAGGGAGTGCACCACCTTGGCGTAGGAGGCGACCGACCGGCACTTGTTCGACTGCAACCGGCCGACGAAGTGCCACGTCAGGTCGAGTGCCGCCAACTCGGCCGCCTTGGCCGCGGCCTCCTGGTCGCGGTTCTCGCCGAAGTCGCGGACGCCGAGCTGGACGAGCAGCGCGATGTCGGCAGCCGGCCAGGTCTTACTGACGGCGATCAAGGTTAGCTCGCTCGGCGCCCGTCCAGCGAGCTGGCAGGCGGCCGCCAGCCGGCGCCGTACGGCCGCGAGCCGGTCGGCCAGGACGTCGAGCCGGGTCGGTTCGGGTGCTGCGCTCACTGGCCGACCAGCCAGGCGTAGCCGGCGAAGCGTCCGGTGGTTGCCTCCCGGCGGACCGAGTAGTAGCGGGCATCCTCGGCGGTGCAGACCGGTGACGTGCCGACGGCATCGACGCCGGCCCCGGCCAGTTGCGCCCGCACGCCGGCGCGGATGTCCAGCGCCGGGGTGCCCTGTCGGGTGCTGGCATGGGCCGCGGGCACGACGGTCGCAACCTGCGCGCGCAGTTCGGGCGGCACCTCGTAGCAGGCCCCGCAGACCGCCGGCCCCAGCCAGGCGCGGATCCCGGGCGCGGAAGCCCCCAACTTCAGCATCCGCTGCACGGTCTGGAGTACGACGCCGGCCCGCAGCCCTTCTCGACCGGCGTGCGCGACGGCGACCACCCGCGCGGCCGGGTCGGCCAGCAGCACTGGGGTGCAGTCGGCGACCAGCACGGCCAGCGCCAGGGCGGGGGTGGCCGTGACCAGGCCATCGACAGCGGCGACCGGCGCAGGCTGTGAGTTGGACACGACGGCGACCTCGCGGCCGTGCGTCTGGTCCATCCACACCACGGCGGCCGGGTCCAGGCCCAGTCGTCGTGCGGCCAGCTCGCGGTTTGCCCGGACGATGGCGGGATCCTCGCCCACGTGGGTGCCCAGGTTCGCCGCGGCGTACGGCGGGCGACTGAGCCCGCCGCGCCGGTCGGTAACGGCGGCGCCGACCCCTGGTCCAAGCTCGACCAGCACGATTGGTTGCCGGACCGGCCGGCTACTTCAGGAAGTCCGGCACGTCGAGGTCGTCGTCGAAGACGAGGGTGCGCCGCGGCGCGGGCGGAACCGGCGTCCCGCCACCAGCGTGGGCCGGATCGGGGGGGTGGCCGCCCCCGGGCGGCTGACCAGGCCCCGACGGGCTGCCATCGCTACCGGTGAGGTCCACGGTGACGGCGGGCTCCGGCGCCGGGAACCGGCTCGGCGGCTGTCGCGGGGGCGCCGTGGGCTGCGGCCGCGGCGACGGGGTGAACGACGGACCCGGCCGGGCGGCGGCCGCGGTCTCGGCCACGCCGGGACTGCCGGCGGCGGGGGCCATCCGTCGGTAGGCATCCGGCCGGCGGGAGGTCTTCGGCGTACCGCCGTCGAAGCCGGCAGCGATCACCGTCACCCGCACCTCGTCCCCGAGGGCGTCGTCGATGACGGCGCCAAAGATGATGTTGGCCTCCTGGTGGGCAGCATCGGCGACCAGCTGGGCGGCCTCGTTGATCTCGAACAGGCCGAGGTCGGATCCGCCAGAAATGCTCAGCAGGACGCCGTGCGCGCCGTCGACGGAGGCTTCCAGCAGTGGGCTCGAGATGGCCATCTCCGCCGCCACGGCGGCCCGGTCCTCCCCTCGGGCCGAGCCGATGCCCATCAGCGCGGATCCGGCGCCGGCCATCACCGACTTGACGTCGGCGAAGTCCAGGTTGATCAGGCCGGGCGTGGTGATCAGGTCGGTGATGCCCTGAACACCGGAGAGCAACACCTGGTCCGCCGAGCGGAACGCGTCCAGGATGCTCACCTTGCGATCCGAGATCGACAACAGCCGGTCGTTCGGGATCACGATCAGCGTGTCGCACTCGTCGCGCAGGCCCTCGATCCCGGTCTCCGCCTGCAGCTGGCGGCGGCGGCCCTCGAACCCGAACGGACGGGTGACCACCCCGATGGTCAACGCGCCGATGGAGCGGGCGACGTTGGCGACCACGGGAGCGCCGCCGGTGCCGGTGCCGCCGCCCTCACCCGCGGTGACGAAGACCATGTCGGCACCCTTGAGGACTTCTTCGATCTCCTCGCGGTGCTGCTCGGCCGCCTGCCGGCCGACCTCGGGGTCGGCGCCGGCGCCCAGTCCTCGGGTCAGCTCACGGCCAACATCGAGCTTGACGTCGGCGTCGCTCATCAGCAGCGCTTGGGCATCGGTGTTGATGGCGATGAACTCGACGCCCTTGAGGCCGACTTCGATCATTCGGTTGACGGCATTAACGCCTCCCCCGCCGATGCCGACCACCTTGATCACAGCCAGGTAGTTCTGCGGAGCTGCCACGACGAAATGCCTCTCGCTAGAAGCGTTGCGGCGCCAGCCTAGGCAGCGGGCAACCGGGCGGACCGGGCGGGGAAGGACACCGGTCTTAGGCGGCGGGGAAGTGCCACCCGAAGCGGGCCGGTGACGGGTGGCGTCCGGTGCTCCGTACGTCTTGCTGGACCCCATCCCTCACCCTCAGGTTGACAGTCATTAGATCTCTACCTGAGGACTAGCATCGGACAGTAGGACCGCTGCTACATCGGGTCAAGGCGACGCGCCGGGCCTGTGCCGCAATAGGATCCCGGACCGGCCGGCCGACTGCGTAGCTCGGACTTGCGGCGCGAGCGATCGGCTGGGCCCTCCGTATCTTCACCCGGCTACGGCATCGCCCTCTCGGCGGGTTGCGGCCCCCCGCCATGCCGTCGGCGAGTGACGCGGGCCGCCGACCCCACTTCACCCGGCTACGCCTCGGCTACACCGATCTCGCACCGCGACCGCCGGAAGCAGCGCCCTGCTGTCGGCTCATATGCGCTGGCCTACCGTCAAGCGGCGAAGAAGTTGGCCAGCACCGGGACGAGCACCCCGGGGGGCACGACGTGCTCCTGACCCGCCAGGACGCCGTGGCGTCCGTTCGGCAGAACCTCCGCGATCTGCTTGCCGACGTCGATCATCCACGCGGGGCTGGCGCCGCAACGGACGAGTGCGGGGGCCGTCACCCTGCCGATCAGGTCGGTCGGGATCGTACGGCAGCTTCCTGGGGTGGGGGTCCGGGAGAACTACCTCTCGCAGGACGTGCTGACGCCGCACGCTCCCTTGACGGCCGCGTAAGGCGGTGGGCGAGGTGAGCACGCCGAGCGGTGGGACATCAGCGAATGAGCGCTTCACCGGCAGTGCTCCTGCCGTGTAGCCGGGCGAGGCCGGCAGCACCATGCCGCGGGCGGTGCCGGTTCAGCGGCACCCGCGCCCGCCCCTGTTTCCCGTGCGCGCGGTCGGCTCGGAGGGCACGGCGGCGCACCGTCCACGCCGACAAGCCCAGCTCACGGTCCTGCAGCCGCACGACGGTTGTGGCCGCGGAGTGGAGCGCGCTGCGGGGCAGTCATTCAGTATGGGAGCGCCTTCCCAGCCGGCGTCCGAAGGTCCAGCCCTTCCTGGCGCTCCTTGCGACGTAGCTTGACGAAGCGGATCTGGCGCATGACGGCCTCCGGCTCTCGGGTGACGACGCCGACTCGTGAGGGATGCGTCGTCCACCTTTCGAGAGCGCTCGGCCGCACAGCTGATACCGCTCGTTGGTCCCCGCCAGAGCAAGGACGCTCCGTATCAACCGGCTCCGTATCAACCGGCTCCGTATCAACCGGCTCCGTATCAACCGGCTCGGCGCCAGTCTGCAAGCGTGGTCGCCACCGTCGCGCGACGGTTCGACATCTCGGAGCCGATCGCCGTTGTGCTCACCGGGGTCGCGCTGTCCGTTGTCTCAGGCTCTCCGCACATAGCGGTCGCAGCCGAAGTTCGTGGGGTGACTGGCTGCCGCCCGGAAGTTCGTCGCGGGCCCTTCGTCGCGGCCCCTTCGTCGCGGGCCTGTTCGTCGCGGGCCTGTTCGTCGCGGGCCTGTTCGTCGCGGGCCCTTCGTCGCGGGCCTGCCGTCGAGGCTGCGCTGCCGCGATCGTGGTGCACTCAGTGCTCCGTCGTACGGCGTGTCGCGGACATATGAAGACCGCTGGAAGCCGCGTGGGTATTGGTTACTGGCCACCACTGCCTGCGTATTGGTCGACGCGGCCGCCGGCTTCGAGAGTTCGCCAGCGACCGAGACCGCCGGCGCGTCAGCACAGATTGCCGGCGTCGCGTCGCTCGACGCCGCCTCAGCGGGTGGGGACCA
>Ga0097691_1001081_pt1 | contig 21045 bp, 18 predicted proteins | sample NGESurdeep072012_8_FD_72858 | JGI IMG/M metagenome (GOLD analysis project Ga0097691, IMG submission 72858) | Arctic peat soil microbial communities from Barrow, Alaska - NGEE Surface sample 210-1 deep-072012 | ecosystem: Environmental > Terrestrial > Soil > Wetlands > Peat ... | reverse complement strand
TCACTCCTCTGGTAAGCGACTACGGCGATCCTACATACTGGTCGCAAGGCGACTACTACGCTGCCCAGTGTGCAGATCTTCACCAGCCGTGGGACTGGTCCGCACCGCTGCCAGAGCGAGAGAAGCAGTTTGATGATGCGGTGTCGAAGCTTCCCTCCGATTACTTCGCGCCCTTTTCCAAGCAGGCAGGCACCAGCTTGGGAGTGAGCCTGGAGAAGCAGTGTTTCTGGTGGGAAAAGCCTACGCCGTCCTTGCCGGTTACGCCGCCACATCCCACATACCCCAACGTGCCCACCTTGGTGCTCGTTGGTGACCTGGATACCCTTGTTCCGATGGAAGAGGTACGCAAGGTGGCACACCTGTTTCCCGGAAGCACGTTCGTCCCGGTGGCGGAAGCCGGTCATGAAACCATCCTTTGGACCGCGTGCTCCGCAATGCTACAGTCGCAGTTCATCGAAACTCTGCAGGTTGGGGACATCAGTTGCACGCAGACACCCGAAACGATCTGGCCTGCTTTGGGGCGCTTCCCACTGCAGGTCGCGGGTGCTCGCCCGGCCGAGATTGATCCCAATGGAACGAATCAGATTGGAAAGGCCGAGCGCAAAGTCGTAACCGTTGCCGTGGCAACAGTCATCGACGCTTTGAAGCGCACCGCGATCGGAAGCGGCAGTGGAATGGGCCTCAGGGCAGGCACGTTCCAAACCAGCTTCGACGACTACGGAAACCAAACCACAACGCTTACCAATTGTGCCTTTGCCAACGATGTGACCGTGAACGGTACGCTCGTATGGGGAGCTGACTTGTCGTTTGTCGCCGACTTGACGGTGAGTGGTTCTGGCACTGGGGGCGGAGCACTGCACGTCGAAGGGACGTGGCAGGGACCGGGTCCAGCCGGCAACTTCAAAGTCAGCGGCACACTCGGTGGTAAGCAGGTTGCGGTGCTTGTGCCGGAGGCCTAAGCAAGGTCGCAAAACTGATAACTTAACTACATGACGAATCGGAACATTCACCTAGCCGCCTGATCTATGGGCGGCTTTTCTTTTTGCATCGCGCGACAGTTGACGCCGACCACCGACGCAAGCAGGCCCTTTGTGCTCACGACCAGGCTGACCAGTCCGAATTCGGGTCGAGTGACGGGCAATCGGGAAGTAATCCGCCGGGAACAAAAGATGGTTTTACAAGCGGCTGCGGAGCATGTCCAGAGCGGCTTGTTCTTGGTTGCGCACGTTAGCAACCAACACAGCCAGCGCCGTAAGAACTTTCTCGATCGTCGTGGCGGACTCGACAAATGCTCTCTTAATTGCGGCCGCGGGCCTCGCTTCGGGGTGGTAAATGCTTACTCGCCGTGGTTCCCATTGTTGCCATGATGGGTCAGCCACCCTTATCATTGGAGAGAAAAGCTCTAGGACGTGCCGGGTCCTATTGGCAGGGCACACGCGTTGCGCTCGGCCGCCGAGTCGCATATGATCCACCCGTAGTCCTTCCTGCCATGGCAGAACTCCTTCGTACTCTTCGTCTCCGCGACCTGGCCCTGCTCATCGTGGGCGCGGTCATTGGCTCGGGTATTTTTCTGGTGCCGGCGCAAGTGCTGCGCCAGGTCCATGGCTCGACCGGGCTCGCCACGTTGGTATGGCTCGGCGGGGGCATCCTGGCCCTACTCGGGGCTCTGACCTATGGCGAATTAGCGACCATGAGGCCCTCCGCCGGCGGCATTTACATCTACGTCCGCGATGCCTTCGGACGCCTGCCCGCCTTTCTTTACGGCTGGAGCATGTTCCTCGCCATCTCGAGTGGTGCCGTCTCCGCGCTCGCTGTCGCCTTCAGCACCTATTTGGGAACGGTGATTCCCCTTGGGCCGGTGGCCTCGAAGCTGGTGGCGCTCGCCTCCATTGCTGCCGTCACGGTCGTCAATGTTCTGGGAACTCGTAAGAGTTCGGACCTGCAGAACTGGACGACCCTGGTCAAAGTCCTGCTGCTGGTGGGAATCACCGCCGTCCTGCTGACCCGCGGCCAGCACGGCGTGGAAACTGCTTCTGCCTTGTGGCCACGCGAGACCGGCGGCGCCCTCTCCGGTTTCGGTCTGGCTATGGTTACGGCGCTGTGGGCCTACGAAGGATGGCAATTCGTCACCTATAGTGCTGGCGAGGCCGTGAATCCGCGCCGCGATTTCCCCCGCGCCCTGTTCTGGGGGGCGCTGTTCCTCACTATCCTCTACGTCGTCGCCGACTTCGGATACCTGGTCGCGCTCGGTCCGCAGGTTGCCGCGAGTTCCGACGTCATCGCATCCGCGTCCCTGAAAGCCACCGTTGGCCCCTGGGCCGCTAAGCTGGTGGCGCTGACTATCCTCATCTCAGTCTTCAGCGGAATGAACAGCGTAGTGCTGACCGCGCCCCGCGTCTTCTATGCGATGGCCCGCGATGGGCTGTTCTTCCACAAACTGGCCGAGGTGCATCCCCGCTTCCGCACGCCTGCCACGGCGATCATTGCCTTGGGGGTGTGGTCTGCAGGGTTGTCGCTGATGGGAAGCTTCCAGAAACTCATTGGCTACGCCATGTTCGTGGCCTGGATCTTCTACGGTCTCGGCGGCGCCAGCGTTTTCCCCTTGCGCCATCGCGAACCCGTCGCCGAGCGCCCCTTCCGCGTGCCCGGATATCCCTGGACTCCGCTGGTGTTTGTGGCGTCTGCATTTGCGCTCGTCGTCAACGTGATTGTCGCAACGCCGTGGGATGCCGCCAAGGGGCTCGTCATCGTCGCGCTGGGTTGTCCGGTGTACTGGCTTCTGTTCCGACGCAAAATGAAAACCGCAGCTCCGGAGTCGGCGCGGTCCGAAGCGAGCTCCTAGAGCCAATCAACGTTCTGGAAGTAACACCACTCGGTGCGAGTTCATTTTCTAACCCACAACCCCCCCGAAACAAAAATCCTGGTCTCGTTCGAGACCAGGATTTTTTCTTGGCGGTGTCGCCTTCTTCACCTTTCGAGCCGTGCGATTTCCACCACAAACCACGTAGGCCCGGACGCCCTCGTCCGGGCGGGCGCGCAATGCGCGCCGGGATCGTTCTACCCCGCCACCCCCACCTGCTCCCGCTTGCGGCTGAGCACCGCCAGGCCCTTCTCCAGGTCCGCAATCAAATCCTCAACATTCTCAATCCCCACTGACAGCCGGACCATCTGCTCGGTCACGCCCATCTTCCTGCGCAATTCCGAATCAATCATGGCATGCGACGTCAGCACCGGGATCGTCACCAGCGAATCCACTCCGCCGAGGCTCGGCGCCAGCGTAAACAGATTGAGCGCTTCGGCCACCCGGCAGGCATCTTCGCCGCTGCCTTCGACTTCGAAGCTCAGCACGCCGCCTGCGCCCGCCAGTTGTTTCTTCGCCAGCGCGTAATCCCGATGCCCCTTCAGCATCGGATAATGCACTCGCGTCACCTTGGGATGCTTGCTCAGGAACTCCGCAATCCGCAGCGCGCTTTCGTTCTGCCGCTGCACCCGCACGGCCAGCGTCTTGATTCCGCGCAGCAGCAGAAACGCCGCGTGCGGATCCATCGAGCAACCAAGTGTCGTACGCACATGATGAATCTGGTCGATCAAATCGCGGCGTCCGGTCGCGATGCCGCAGATCAGGTCGGAATGTCCGCCAAAATATTTGGTCCCCGAGTGCAGAACCAGGTCAATGCCCCACTCCGCCGGGCGGCAATTGATGGGCGTGGCGAACGTTGAATCAATCGTCGAGACCAAGCCGCGCTTCCGCGCCAGCGCCGCAATCTTTTCCAGATCGACGACCCGTACGGCCGGATTGGTCGGCGACTCGACGTGCAGAATCTTCGTATTCGGCCGGATGGCGCGCTCGTGCTGCTCCATGTCGTTCGTATCCACGAACGTGGTGTCGATGCCGAGCTTCGGCAGCCACTGCGAAAGAAATTTCGTAACGCCACCGTAGATATCGCGTTGCGCGACGATGTGATCCCCCGCCTTGACCAGCGCGAGAATCGAAGTCGTGATCGCCGCCATGCCGGACGAAAACAGCAAGGCTGCATCGGTGCCTTCGAGCTCGGATATCGCCTTCTCGGCGACAGTATGGGTCGGATTGCCGTACCGCGTGTAGAAGCGGTCGGTTTCGGTCGCGCGAACCTGCTCCTGCATGTCGGTGACCTCGAACGTCGAGGTCTGGAAAATCGGCGTGGAGAGCGGGCCGTTCTTCTTGCTGAGGTCGGCGCCGCCGTGTACCGCCTCGGTTTCCTGCCGGAAAGAATGCTTCTTCATCGCGAGACTCCTTTCAGCCGCGCACCCCGGCTGCGTCCATTGCCGGCACTGGCGCCAGCCACTGCCCCGAGCGTGCATGCCGCCCGCTGACCAGTTTGTCGAACTCCTGCTGCAACGCGCGCGTTACCGGACCCGCCTTGCCGTCGCCAATCGTGCGGAAATCAATCTCGCGCAGCGCGATGACCTCGGCTGCCGTGCCGCACACGAACACTTCGTCGGAGATGTACAGTTGGTCGCGCGAGATCGGTTCCTCATTCACCGTGTAGCCGAGATCCCGCGCCAGCGTGAGCAGGCTGTCGCGCGTAATCCCTTCCAGGATGCCCGCCCGCGGTGTGGTGTAAATCACGTTGTTGCGCACCACGAACAGATTTTCGCCCGTGCACTCCGCTACGTATCCATCGGGCCCCAGCATGATCGCTTCGTCAAATCCGGCGCGCTGCGACTCCGTCTTCGCCAGGATCGAGCTGACATAATTGCCCGAGACCTTGGCCTTGGTCATCATGATGTTCGGATGCAGCCGCGTGAACGAAGCAACATTGGCGCGGATCCCGCGCTCTTTCGCCTCGGCCCCCAGAAACGCCTTCCACTCCCAGACCGCGACCACGAAGCGGGGCTTTCCGGCTTCGACCGTCATGGTCATGGCGCCATCGAGAAAAATCATCGGGCGGATGTAGCACGCCGCAAATTCGTTGGCCGCAATCGTTTTGTGGATTGCCGTCGCCGCCTGCTCGGCGGTGACCGGCAACTCACGAAAGCCCACGATGTGCGCCGAGTCCATCAATCGCGCCACGTGTTCGTCCAGGCGAAATATGGCCGGGCCCTTGTCGGTCGCGTAGCAGCGGATTCCTTCAAACACGCTGAAGCCGTACTGCATCCCGGCGCTCAGAAACGGCACAACCCCTTCGCTGGCGGGCTTCAGAGCATTGTCCATCCATATATAACGAGCGGCTCCCATGGTCTCCTCAATCAAAGCTGGAATCTCTTAAGAGTACCTGCGCCGCCATGCGGCGGCAAGGCGCAAGATAGCGCAAGACAGCGCGGCACGCAAACTTTATAATCCCCGCTTATGGAAATGGGACTCAAGAACCGCGTCGCCATCGTCGCTGCATCTAGCCAGGGACTTGGTCGAGCCACTGCCGAAGCCTTTGCCGCCGAAGGCTGCCGCCTCGCCATCTGCGCCCGCAACCAGCAAGCGCTCAACGCGGTTGCTGAAAAAATCCGTGGTGAATACAAGGCTGAGGTGCTGGCCGAGCCCTTCGATGTCACCGACGCCGGAGCCGTCCGCGATTTTGTCAATGCGGTTGTCCAGAAATTCGGCGGCATCGATATCTGCGTAACCAACGCCGGAGGCCCGCCCGCCAAGGGTTTTCTCGCCACCACCATCGACGAATGGAAACGCGCCGTGGACCTCAATTTCATGAGCGCGGTCTACTTTACCCACGCCGTGATCCCCCACATGCAGAAGAAAAGGTGGGGACGTATCATCACGATCACCTCCATCACCACCAAGCAGCCCGTCGCCGACCTCGTGTATTCGAACGCGGTGCGCGCCGCCGTCGTCGGACTGGTCAAAAGCCTCGCCAACGAGTTTGGCAAAGACGGCATTCTCGTCAACAACGTTGGCCCGGGCTACACCGCCACCGACCGACTGAAAGAGCTCGCCCACTCGCGCTCGGCCGCCTCGGGCAAGACCGAAAAAGAAATCTTCGAAGGCTGGTCCGCAGATGCACCTCTCAAGCGCCTGGGTGATCCGCGCGAACTGGCGGACGCCATCGTTTGGCTCGCCAGCGAGCGCGCCTCCTACATCACCGGACAGACCATTCTCGTCGATGGCGGTCTGTACAAAGGATTGTAGGATCCATAATTCCATAAGATGACTCCGCGTCAGAGTGGAGGGAGCTGGCAGACCCTAAAGATTGTTGTCTAAATTGTTCTCTAATTCTTGCAGCGTTTGTTGTTTTCCAGTGAAGCGTCAGTCCTGGGCACCAATACAGCCACGTACAATTGCTGAAATCTTCGATTACGAGCTCCTCCCCGGCACCATCCTCGCCACAATCTTCCCGATGACATGTGGCTCGTGCTCGCCCGCCGCGCCCTCCAGCGAATAGGAGCGCTCGAACGCATTCGCTCCCATAATCCTCATCTCCCACTGGTCATTCGCCTGTGACCCGATGATCTAAACCCGCCAATCACCGGGCCGATCCGCAAGCGCATGCTCAATGATGGCTACAATCTCTGCCCGCACCGCCGGCACGCAGCCCGTGTGCTGCATTTCTAACGGTATTGACCCAACCACGATCCGCCGCCGCACGCCCATTGAGGTGGTGTACGACATGATGCTTTATTACGGGGGTAATCAGAAACCCTACTCTATCGACAGACTCTGGAAAAACGATTTTTGTTTTTCTTATAGCTCAAGTTACCATGACCAGATACGTCTACCAACGGCAGGTTCTACGCCCGCCCTGACCTCGATTGAGAAGCATGATTTTGCGTAGATGGGTCACTGGGACCTCCATGCGACGCACAATCTACCTGACGGTAAGGACCACGACTACCGATCTCACCTACGCGCAAGCTGGTCAGCGAGGAAAGTGGTGTTTACTTGTCGCTGCGCAAATATTGGTCTGTTCGATTGAGCCAGTCAGCCCGAGGCGGAGTGAAGACATCGAGATCGACAGTTTCCGCAAGAGCCTCAGCCTTATGCGGCATATGCGGAGGTATGGTAAGCACCTCGCCGGCATTCACAACGATTTCCTTTCCATCGATCCAAAACTTCAGCGCGCCTTCCAGGATGTATGTGACCTGCTCGTTATGATGGCTGTGTTCCGGCACGATGCATCCCTTCTTCATCAGAACGCGCGCCACCATAATTTCTTGGCCGACGATCATTTGCCGCTGCAAGAGCGGGTTCAGGTCTTCGAGTTCCACGCTGTTCCACGGGATGTACTTGAGTTCGCCTTTCACAACCGCTTTCTTGGCGATCGCCTCGTTCTTCGTCGCCGGTATGCGCTTCTTAGCTAGTTTCTTCTTGATCTTAGTTCTTGCCATCTAGTGAACCTTCCCTTGGTAAATTGCCACGGCATTATCGTGCAGATAGCCGTGCGCCAACTGGAGCGCCTGCGACTCACTCACTTCGCCCTCGGAAACCATTTCGGCAAGCGCCGCAGCCAGGGCTGTCCGCGACGATTGCACCCCTAGCCAGTAGCTTTCTTCCGCGCCTAGGATTTCGTTATACGGGAAGCAATCCGTGCCGAAAGTGATTTTATCGGGAAATGTCTCCAGCCATATCTTGAGGGACTTCTTGAATTCCGAAGGGTACATGGCAATTTCCATGAGCGACGAGTCCATGTAGACGTTTCTTACGGCCGCCAGCCAGATGGCCTCCTTTTCATAGGGATATCCGCCATGAATCATCACGAAGGTGGTTGCCGAATAGCGGGGATCGCGAACGATGTTTTCAAGGTTGAAGATGTTGCCCTGGCTCAGGTTGAAGTAGTCGCCGATCCCGACCGCGGTGTGGATATGCACCGGAAGATCAAGACGGCCGCCCTCCCTCACCAGATAACGGAAAATATAATCCTGAAAAGTGCGATATTCGGGCTCGGTTGGCACTCCGCCGTCGGCGTATTTCTTGTAAATCGCCTCAGCTTCTTCGCGAGGGGGATCGCTGAATTTCGCGGGCCGAAAATAGGCTACCTCAAATTTTTCAGCGATCGCACCTTTCTTCTGATTGTCCTCTAACGTACGGGTCACAAAATTCAGGTAATCGGAGAAGCTTGACGGCAGCTTGGCAACTCTCTCTTGCTGCATCCAGCGGTGAAGCATTCTTTCCTGAAGAGGAATGTAGACCTGCTCATCAGGATTGCGCGAGCGCTCGCTTGCGTTGTCAAACGGCCACATAAAGGAATCCGCGAAGAACACCCACACGAAACGCTTGCGATCGAGATAATCGGCCATCATCGCGCGATTGGCAACGCCCTGCTCGATATTTAATTTGTCGAGGATGTCGGAGAAATATGCCATCCCGCGACTCTTTTTCAGTTCGGCCTTTTTCTGGATCAACCACTTCGCGTGCTCGGGCGAGAAATCGTCATAAGGATAGCTAAACAGCGCTTTGGCCGCGGCTACGAGTTCGGGATTGCTGTCACGTTCGCGCAGAGCGGAACTGCCTGGAGGCGCGGCCATCGCGTCAACATCGGGGTCATCGTAAAAGCCGGGGTGCGCGTGGTGATCAAAGATTGGGATCTGCTCGATCTGTGGGAGAAGACGATCGTAAATCTGCTGAACGTCTGGGCCGGGGAATGGACGAGCCTGGCCGATGGCAACTGCACCCAGTAGCAGAAAGCAGCAAACAGGCCGCAACAAAAGCACTCTCATGGATTCTCCTCAAGTTGCATACGCTATCTTGGGACTGCAGTTCGCTCCCATGCGGGGCAGACACGGCGAATCCGCTCCACTGCCTCATGAAGAGTCGCGATGGAAGAAGCAAATGAGAAGCGAACAAAATCCCTGCCGGAATTGCCGAAAGCGGCGCCCGGAATCGCAGCCACTCCAGCTTCTTCGAGCATGATGCGGCAAAGCTCTTCGGCGGCGATCCCGGTATCCGCTATGTTCACCCATGCGTAAAAAGCTCCTTGCGGCGGCGCGCACCGGAATCCAGGAATGCCGTTCAGTTCGCGGACGAATTGTTGTCGGCGCTTTTCGAACTCACCGACCATCCGTGGCGTATTGCCATTGCGATCGCGAAGAGCTTCAACGGCTGCATACTGGATGAATTCGTTCACGCAGGTATAGCTGTTCACCGCGAGCATTTCCAGGGCGGGCACAACGCTCGCCGGCGCAACGTTGTAGCCTAGCCGCCATCCCGTCATGGCAAAGCTTTTCGAGAAGCCATCGATGATGACGGTGCGCTCTTCCAACCCTGGATAATTCATCATCGAAACGTAGTTCTGGCCGTAGATGATGCGGGCATAAATTTCGTCCGACAGCACAAAGAGATCGTGTTTCACCGCGAGTTCAGCAATGCGGCGCTGAACTTCATCCGTGTACACGGTGCCCGTGGGATTGCCAGGCGAGTTGGTGATGATGGCTGTGGTGCGGGAGGTAATTTTCGCGGCGATTTCATCGGGATCGGGCTGCAGTTGATTGCGCTCAGTGAGCGTAAACGGGACGGCAACTCCGCCAAGACCCTGCGTGATAGACCGGTAAGCAGGGAAACCGGGCTCAGGATAAAGAACCTCGTCTCCCGGATTGATCAGCGCCATCATCGCCATGAAAAGGCCGATTTTGCAGCCGGGCGCAATCACAATGTTGCTGGGAGAAACCTTCGCCCCGCGCGTTTCGCGCAAATAGCGGGCAATTTCCTCGCGCAGCGCGGGAACTCCGGCGATGGGGCAATAGCGGTCCTTGCCCTCGTCCAAAGCGCGTTTCGCGGCATCGTTCACCGAAGCAGCAGGATGGAAATCGGGTTCGCCCAGCTCCAGATGGATGATCGAGCGCCCCGCGCGTTCGAGTTCCTTAGCGCGCGCGAAGACTGAGAGCGCACCCTCGCCGCTCATCACGGAAACGCGCGACGCTAGCGGACGCATACGACTCTACCTCGCTGCTGGGACTGGTGTGACAGGGATGCGAAGGCCGTCAACAAACCGGGGAAAGAATTCGAAGACCGCGGCTGTGGCGATAAGTTCGATAATTTGAGCGTCGTTGTAAGCATTGTTCAACTCGTCGAATGAGGCGTCATCCAAATCGCGCCCCGAGCGATGAATCTTTTCAGCACATCGCAACCCTAGCTTCTCCGTCTGAGTGAATGGGCCTTGCTCAAAATCGCTCTGGACGGCTGCGATCTGGTCTTCGCTTGCGCCCTTCTGCCTTGCCGAAAGGGCATGGGCAGAGACGGCGTATTCGGAGCCGTTCAACACAGACATGCGGGTCGCGATCAATTCCTTATACCAGCCGGCAAGAGCGCCGTCACTCAAAAGCGGCTTAAGCAGCGCTGCGATACCCGCAGCCAGGCCGGGAGTGTGAGCAATGGTCTTGAACATGTTGGGGACGACGCCTCGCTGCTGAAGCAAGGCGTCATACAGAACGGCAAGCTCGGGCGGGACCTGGTCCCGCTCGAGCAACGGAATCCGTGTTTTCGGGGCGAGGTCCGTCAATTTAGAACGCCCACCGCAGTGAGAATTGAACCAGGCGCGGATTTCCGACTGCACCCACAATCTTGCCAAACGGGCTGCTGCTGGTCGGGTTCGCAATGTACGTTTCGATATCCGTCACAGCCGGATCGGCAAAGTTTGTATGATTCCATGCGTTGAAGAAGTCAGCCGTAAACCGCAGATCATTGCGCTCGTTGATCTTGAAGTGCTTGAGGAACGAAATGTCCCAGTTCTGCTGGTGAGGACCGCGATAAACGTTCCGGCCAAGATTTCCGAAGCCCGTGGTGCAGAAATTTGGATCCGATTGACACTGAGTCGGATACAACTGGGGCGCGGGAGTAAAGGCCGCCGGGTTCAGATAGCCATTCAAGCGCTGGTGGATATCGCCAGTGGTGTACCCCTGCGGAATCGAGAAGCCCGGAGCCAGGCTGGCGCCGACCAACGGAGCGCTACCCGCGCCCAGGAAAGCTGTGCCCGCGCTCGAATCAATAATTGAGAATGGAATTCCGGATTGAAGTGTGGTCACTCCGCTGACGCTCCATCCTCCAAATGCTGCGCGGCGGAAACCGGAGCTATGAGTGAAGATCGGCAGATCGTAAACATAGGTAGCGGTTAGACGATGCGGCCGGTCGAAATCCGAGAGACCCCGCGATGCAGCGACTGTGGTTTCGCTGTTGTAAGCAGTATTGAAAGCTGTATTACCCGAAGAAGTCGCATCGATGTTCTTGGAGAAAGTGTATGCAACCTGTACGTAATTGCGGCTCCAGCGGCGTGACAAGGTGGTCTGCAAGGAATGGTAGGTCGAGTACGCATCGTTAGCGAATATTTGGTAACCGGAATATCCGTTCAATCCTGGAGTGGGCGTCCTGGCGATCGCATTGGCGAATGTGTTCGTCGTGATGGAATAGTTGTTGCCATTGACGTCTTTAACAACAACCGGATTTGAGGGAGACGCATTCAGCGATTGAATCGCGTCGCGGGTGTTGCGCAAGTGAGTGCCCTTCGTTCCCACGTACCCAATTTCAACGATCCATCGTCCTGGGAGTTCCCGCTGGAGCGTGAAATTCCATTGCTGCGTGCTGGGAACCTGAAAATGGTGAGGGACCTCGAGAACGAACAGATTTTGTGTGGAGTCGGTGCCGGGCCCGGTGCAACCGCCATAGGTGGCCGCGCCATTGGTGTCAGGGAAACTGGTAAGCTGCGCCAGGCATGGCAAGTAGGTCGCCGACAGCACACCAGCCGGGGGCAACGCATTGGGATTGGTTGCAGGGGTGCCGGAGAAGAAGTTGGCGAGACTCCCCGGAGCGCCTCCCGCAAACGCAATCGGAAGGAACGGGGCCTGGAAGCTCAACTGATCCACCGCACCAACATCTTCCCGTACGTAGTAGATTCCATAGCCGGCACGCAGCGTAGTGTTGTGTTTTCCGCCCACGTCCCAGGCGAACCCAATCCGGGGGCCGAGTCCGCTGGCCACACTATTGCCGAAAGTCGAACCGGCAGCGCTTCCTGTGAGACCCGCGACACCCAATTTATTTACGCAGCTCGGGTAAACGAACGGGAAGGCCCCGGACAAGGTCAGGCTTGATTCAATGTTTCCGATATGGCAATCATTATCCTTCCATGCGCCCAGGAATTCCGCGCGCAAGCCAAGATTTACGGTCAAATTCGGGAATAACCTCCAGTCGTCCTGCGCAAAAACGGCGTAGTCCTTCTGCCGGTATTCGTGATTGTAAACCCCGCCTCCGCCAAAGCTAAATTCCGGGGCCCCCTGCAGAAAATTCTGAAAATCGGACAGCGTGGTGGTGGGGGTGGGATTGGTGTTGGTAAAGAAAAGCTGCCCGTTGAACACTTGTGGGAATTTCTTGTTCAGATTGATCGGAGTGAACTCGCCCCCGAAGCGCCAGGTATGGTGGCCGTGAACCCAGCTCAAGGTTTCCACAAAATCGAAGTTGTTCTGTGCCTGGTACTGGTTAGCCGGCGGTGTGGGGCCAAACTGGAACCCGGAAGTCGCGAAAGTGAACTTGTAGATGCTACTGGTCAGATTATTTGTCGGGCGGTTAATGCCGACATCGGTCGCGGTTACCGGGTCCACGTTGATGGCACTGTTGTTGATATGCACATAACCGAAGCGGAAATCGTTCACCAGCGTCGGAGAAAACAAGTGCGTCTCAGAAACGGTGAAGACGCGGTCATGCACGGGAAGTTGGTACGGAAAATTGAGATCCGTGGAACTCGCCGCGGCCCCGAGCGAAGCCTGCAGACCTCCGGCGCCGAACGGCAGGTCCGACTCAAAATTTGTGTAGAAAAAACGCGCTGAAATCTTGTCGTTGGCGTTCCGGAACTCGCGGTCCCAACTCGCGGTGAACTGGTTGTCGGTGAATTTGCCGGGCTCGCTGACGGCGAACGATCCAAAATTGGTCTGTCCATTTGCGGTCAGGGGATTTCCGGACAAAGCCGGATACAGGTATCCATTGGCGGGAGCCCCAAACTGGTTGTTCTTTACTTGGAGCAAAGCATAGGCGACTGGATCGATGCTCGGAACCCCGAGAGCTGTTGCCAGCTGCGTTGCAGACAGACTACGCAGACTGGCTGGAACAATTGGAATCGACGTGCTGATGAAGGTTCCTGGTGAATCGCCGCTACGCTGCCTGGTTCCCTGATAATTCGCAAAGAAGAATCCGAGCTTGGCATCGCGACCGATCGGCCCTCCCAGGCTTCCGCCGAAGATGTTCTGTTGAATGACCGGACGTTGGTTCGCCTGTCCGTTGCTAAGCTGATTCTGTTTCAAGAAGTATTCATTCGCATCCAGAGAGGTGTTGCGGAAAAACTCGTACACATCGCCGTGGAAGGTTTTCGTTCCCGACTTGAGAATGGCGTTGATGTTGCCTCCGCCATTGCGTCCTTGTGTGGCATCGTAAAGAGACGTCTGGACCTTGAACTCCTCGATCACGTCAGGATTGGGAAGCGGTGTGGTGGTCAACTCGGCGACGTTGTAGTCGGTGGCGCTAATGCCTTCAATCAGGTAGTTATTGTTGTCTTCGCGCTGCCCGTTCACAAAGATTCGAACGTTCCCGCGGCCCAACTGCGTAGACGAGTTCAATTCGCCCTGCGCGCCGGTGGAGAGCGTCAACAGTTGCTGGAAGTTTTGCGTTGCCAGGGGAAGGCTGCGAATCGTTTCGGGTTCAATTACCTGACCCGTAGTAGCAGTCGAGGTTTCCACCTGCTGCACTTCCGCCTGGACTTCTATCTTTTGTTGCTGAGTCTGCGGACGCAGTTTCGCTGTGACGCGGGTAGTTTCCGTGATGCGGACATCGACGCCAGAAAAGGTTTCTTCGGCAAACCCGCTGCTTTTCACGCTAATGGTGTAAACGCCCACGGGCAGGAGTTGAGCACTGAAGCCACCGTTCGCATCGGTCTTCACCGTGCGGACAGCGGCACCGCTGCCCTGGTTGATGATCTGGACCTGAGCGCCCGCGACGACGGCGCCTGTGACGTCCTGCACGGTGCCAGAGATGGCGCCCGTTGCGCCGCCTTGGGCAAGAACTTGAATAACCGATACTCCCAGCAGCACACTAACGAAAACCAGACTCGCTACCAATTTCCGCATACACTTCTCCCGTTTGTGAACCTGAATCGCTTCATAACTGCCGACGTGACTTAACCGCGAACTGCGGATGGAAAAAATCGTCCATCATCAGGCTGAGACAGCTCAATGGCCCATTCTTGCATGTGCAGATGTGAGGGCGCCCACTTGCAGCGTCTGGCATTTTAGGTACACCACTCCCGCGTATGAGATTGGGTCGGTTCAGAGTACTAAAGCCAACCCTAGCTTGGCAATGGGGTTTATGGCTTCGCGGGAAACATTTCTTAAAGACCTTTGTACGCGCCGCCGTCAACCAGGATTGTCTGTCCGGTGATGAACGAAGCTCTTTCCGACGCCAGCCAGACGATGGCATCGGCAACTTCCTCGGGCTGGGCGACGCGTCTTAGCACGGAATCCATCGCCCAAGCATTGTAGATATCCTGTTCACTCTGTTGTGTAGCTGCCGATCGGCTCTTCGCCAAGTCCTTCAGACGATCGGTCGCCGTGTAACCGGGGGCCACATTATTGACCAGAATGCCGTCCTTGCCGAACTCGTTCGCAAGACTTTTCACCAGGCCAATCACCGCAGTCCGCACCGCGTTCGACAAGACCAAGTCCGGCACTGGTTGCTTGGTGGTTATGGACGTGATGGTGATGATTCTCCCCCAGCGCTTGGCCTGCATGTGAGGAATTACTTCCTGTGCGAAATACACTGTACTGAGAAAATTCTGGTCTAGCGCTTTGCGCCAATCGTCATGATTCGTCGCAAGAAAACCTTTAGCGGGAGGTCCGCCAGCGTTCGTGACACAAATGTCGGCTGAGCCAAAGCGAGACACGACAGAGTTCACGAAATCGCGCACCGCCCCCGCATCGGTCACGTCGAAAGCTTCCGCCAACACCCGCACGTTGTACTGCTGTTGAATTCTCTCCGCCGCTTGCCGGAGCGCTGGCTGGCTGCGCGCACACATCGCAATGTGGCAGCCCTCGGCGGCAAATCCCTGCACCGCAACCCGACATGCCTGTGACTGTTTGTGGTCAGAAGTTGTGAGACCAGCTTGGCCCGGGGGCCAAGCTACGGTTTGAGTTTCCGAAAACCCGGTGTTTCGGGACAGGGTATCGCTTCAGCGATATGGTAAGTTCTGAGAAATCAGATGCCCCTTTAGGGGCTGGCGATCAGACTCTTTCCCGCGTCCCGCTAACAATTATAGAGCCTCGCGGAAGCACGTTATCAACAGGCGCGGGAGCCCGCTCTGAGCGAAGTCGAAGGGACACCCGTCGCTTGAACGTCATTTGCCGGTTTGCGGCTTGAAGCGGTCGTCGACTTCCACCTGGTATCCCGCTACGAGACGGTTGGTTTCGTTCGCCATTCCGACCACGGACATCAACTCTTTGAATTGGGCGTCGGTCATGCCTTTGCTTTTCGCCGAGGCGGTGTGCGAAGCGATGCAGTATTCGCAATGGCTTGTCACCGAGACGGCGACGTAGATCATTTCCTTGGTGAGCGGGTCGAGCGCTCCGGGAGCCATGATCTGCTTGATGTCTTCCCAAGTGCGCTTGAGCATCACCGGATCGTGCGCGATCGCCTTCCAGAAATTGTTGATCCAGTCGGTTTTGCGCGTTGCCATGATGTCGTCGTAGATGGCGCGGACTTCGGGGCTAGCGTCGGCGTATTCGATAAGACCAAAGATAGACATGTGCTCTCCGGGAGCCGGAATCTCCTTCCTGACTTCAAACACGGCAGGAATTGTATACCCATCTTGCCAGTTCGCAACACTGCGACATAATGTTCATCTGGAGTGCCCCTAATCGGTATGCAATCCGTGCCAGCATTGGCGACCTTACCCCATTTGTGGCCTACTTTTGCAACACCTCATCCTTCCCCCAACCCGCTGCAAACCGATTCCGATGCAGGACCTGATGACCATCTATCTATCCCGTCGGTACCGGCAGTAGCGCGATCCGGCCCCAGCATCGCCCCGAACCGCAGCCGCGTCAGATGTCCTTCCGCCAGCAGCAGCCAGTAATAACGTGCATGCTTCACCAGTCGCCCGCCTGTCTTCACCAGCCGTTGCTGCAAGCTGGTCATGGACCAGTTCTCAATCCCTCTCGGCTAACCCAGACGCCGCCACAAATTCCCCAGGTTGTAGGCCAGCAGGCTCAATGCCAGCCGCACTTGATTTGAGCGGACCCGATGGCAAGAGAGCCGTGTCATCTTCACCGCCTGCTTGCCTTCTTTGATCCATTGCTCGGCTGTTCCCCGCTTGTTGTAGAAGCGCACTACTTCCTGGCTCGGTATCTCCAAGGTTGGTCACGATGAACCCTAACCGCGGGAACAACCCCCGGCATGGAACTCAACCTTCGCCACTACTCGTCGTGCGGTCTTCCAACTGGCGACTTGATAGAGAAAGCCCAAGGACTGGGGAAGGAAGTGGTGTTTCGAGCCGATGCCGCGTTTGCCAAGCCGGAGATCTACGAAGCACTGGAAGAACGGGGAGTGAAATATGCGATTCGGCTTCCGGGGAATGACAGCCTGCTGCGCGACGTTGAAGAGCTGCTGACGCGCCCGGTGGGGCGGCCCAGTCACAAACCCATCGCGTGGTACAAGGGAAACCACTACGGTAGCCGATATCATCGGGGATCAAAATTCCCCCAAGACCAGAACCGCTAGAACGGCGGGGCGAAGATGCGTCAGTCACGGCTGTTTACGAGAAACGGGATTGCGGCGTGGGTTTCTCAAAAAATAACCTTACCCAAACTGAGGCAGAACCGCGGTTGCGGTCTGATGCGATATTGCAAGCGGGCGAACCATTAGGGACTGGATTGAGCGAAGTTTCACCGCAGGTCTAGTGGGATCGCGCTTGGCGAGTCACGTCATTAGCCTAGCGGCGAAGCAGGCAGCGTGAATCATCGATATGCCACTTCCTTCATTACAAGAAATGCAAACGCCGCGGGGCTGTTACAGGGCGTGCCCGGGTTTTCACAAACGTTGCCGGCTTCACGGAGCATCACGTTCGGCATTGCCGACAAGGTCCACAGTGGTGGCGGGGCCAGAGGAAGAGCGCGGCGTGGTCACATTCATCGTGAATTCCCAGCCACAGTATTGAGCATCCGGTGCGTCGGGGGGACAGTGCAGGCATGTGGTGCGAATGCGGGGATCGATGGTTGTGGCGAACGTTTCGAACTCCACGATGCCGACACCCTTACACGGAAAGTCCGGCAGACCTTTGCGTCGCCGAGTCTCTTGCACCCGGCAGACATCCATGAGGAAGCGCAGATGCTGGCGGTCATCGGACCACTCCGTTCGCTGTATGTTGATAACGCTGTAAAGACGTAAACTCAAGGCTTTTTCCAGAGCCGCAAGACCGCCGTCAGGCTCGATGTTGAATGTGGTCATGATGCGCCGTGCTTCCACAGCGGCGAACCTTTCCCACGAACCCACGTCCAGTTTGATAGCAGTCTCCATTCCCAAACGCTCTTCGGCAGCCAGAAACCAGCAACCGTCATGCGCTAGCCAGTTCTTGGCGAACATTTCCAGTGCCCGCAATAAATCTTCGCGGCCCATTGCTTCGAACGCATTTTTTGGTTGAGCTGACATAGATCCTTGCCTCAGTTCATATCCTAAATAACCGCACATCATGGACGGCAAAGTATAGCCTCACGTCTCAATTTTTGTGCAGTAGGATTGTCCCCACACGTCGCACAGCGAGCGGGCTGTCCTGTGGTCGCAGGCGCCGGCCCAAATTCTGACTCTACAGGAAATCCTAGCCGACGCCACGTGTGGAATCCGCCGTGCCGCGGACGAACCTTGGTAATGTCCCAGAATGGTTTTTGTTTATCTCATCTTTTCTCGTCAAAAAGAACAGCTTCCCGACGTCCTATCCCTTAGTCGCATACCCGCCGGGTCGAAAGACACGGGTTAATCATTAATCCCATGGCTTATGGCTTGTCGACCATACGAGAATCTCATTGATGGTGAACTTTCAAACCGTGTACCGGGCAAAGTCACCGGATGGATGCGATTCTTTCGGAGGCGAAAACAGCCCTTACGGGTCGTTTTCGACTTGGCAGGAGATTTCCACGAGGATATCCGCGGATCGGACATCGTGCTCAAAAACGAGAATCCGGCCGATCGGAATATATCGCTCGAGAGGGGTGGCACGTACATGGAAGGGTTTGACCCCGTGCAGCGCGGCACCGTCGGCGACATGACCGCCGGCCTACCGCTCGGGCCCTGGACCGAAGAACTTGCCCAACGTCTCAAGGCGCAACTTGAGATCGTCTGGCAAGAAAACGGTCTGAAGGGTACTGAGCTGGAGGAACGCCGGCGAGAAGTTGCGACGGACTACGCCGCGAAGATCGCGGCGGGCGAACTCTACTATCCGTACGTTGCCTATCCTTACCTTGAGTGGTATTCCGACAACGGTCGGGTCGTGCTCGAGCTCGATCCGTCCCAGATCACGGTTATCCCGCCGGAAACGCCTCCCACCCAGAAGAGCCCGCAAGAGCTCGCCCAAGACCGAAAGAACCGCGCGAAAGCATTCGGCAGCTTCATGACCGGAATGGTGCGAAACCTGTCGGAGGAGAATCGTCAGAAGGGCGGAGACGGCAACGTCACTGGCATCGTCATCAGATGAAGATGACCGGGGTGCTTCGCGCCCCGGCGGGTGTGCGGCACTCGTAGCCGCTAGAGGATGAACTCGAGAGTGTAAGGGAGCCTTTATTAATGCCCTTATGTTTTCGATGACTATGCTCTTCACACCAAGGAACATACATGGTGAACGAATGAAGATGGACGTCGAAGTTGTTTCGGGTGATCCAGCCATGCGTGGACTCGGTTTCCGAGGAATCGTTGAAGACATGAAAACACGTAAACGCTACAAGGTATACGGCGCTTCTTGCGGTCTTCCGCATTGCCAGTGCGATGCGCGGATCAAGGAGATATAAGAAGCGTTAGGCATTTGCGCTTTGGTCGACATTCTCTAGTGGCTGCGGAACGAGCTAGGTGGCATCCTTCGGTGCCGAGATGAGCTTCGGCAGCGCTAGGACCGGCGAAATATGTAGATCTGCGTTGATTCCGACTCCAGGCGCGCTCCTTCCCCGAATATTTTTCCAATCGACAATTTTCCTTTCCCTCCACGTCAGAAGCGGCAGTTCGGCCCCGTTCCTACTCGCAGGAAGAACCGCTTCCCCGCGAGGACACGACACCATGACCGCAGACCATCGATTCAGGACATATACCCAGCTGGAAAAGGCATACCGAAGAATACTTGCCCGGCGCATGCCCGCCCGCCAAAAACGCCGAAAGCTGCAAACCCGGTACCGCCAGATTATCCCGGATGCGGCTGGCGTCAACGCCTGGATAGAAAAAGGACGGTCGGACAGCCTCACACCCCTGCGTCATATGACCGTAGAGGGTCAAGCGCAGGCTCGCCCTTCGAATCATTACTCACCCATACTCGAAAGGATCATCGCATGAACATTTCTGACATGCTGAACGTCGACCGTTGGATCAAGCTGGCATTCCGCAATTTTGTCGTGATCCTCGTCATCCTGCTTTCCGTATCGCTTGCCATCCACACGCCGTTCGGCCCATTCATCGTCCTTGGCGCCTTCTGCTACATCGCATTCCGCATTTGGACAGTGCGCCCCGAACGAACCACCAGGCGTCAGCAACGCAACAGCGCGGGCGCGGAGCGCACCCCGGTACTGCCCGGTGAGGCCCATCAATGAAAAGCTTACAACTCGTACAGCGTCTAAACGCGCGGCGCCTGAAAGCAGCGACGGACACCTATCTTGCGGCGCTGCAGACGGCACCCCTCCAGGCGTCCGAGGCGCAGACGAAGCGGGTCCTGACGGAACTTGCACAGTCCCCCGGTCCCCACGTGTATTTAGGCGAGACCCCCTCCGGCCTGAAAGTCCGGGTGCCGTTGGCATTCCTGATCCGCGCCTGCTGCATTACCACCGGCGGCACGGGTGCCGGCAAGACTATGGCGGCTCTGTTACCGCTCGAGGCGATCGTGCGACGCCTGCCGGGGCTGAAGACCGTCGGCTTCGGGGTACTTGATGCCAAGGGCGAACTGTTCGATCGCGCGGTGTATCTGCTCGCCGCACGCCTCGAGGAGCTTCACGGCAGAGAGCGCCAAGAACTCCTCGAACGCATCGTGATCGTGGACTTCGCCAACCGGGTCTCCCTTTCCCCTTACAACATCCTGGCGCGCTGGAACTACGCAGAACCCGACTTTTTCATCACCAGCCGCCTGGAGACACTGCGGGAACTCCTGCCCTCGGGCGAGAAGCTCTCGCTGCGGGGTGCCAGCGTCTTAATGCACATCCTGACGCTGCTATCCGAGTCGAATCTCCCCCTCACCTACCTCGATCGGGTGCTCGGCGACGAACCATTTCGGCATCGGCTCATTGCATCAAGCCGTAATGAAGAACTGGTGCTGTACTTCCGCACGCACTTCGCAGCGGAAGGCAAGCAGACCATTGCCGCTCTGCGCGCCCGCATGGACTCCTTGTTCGCCTCCGAAGGTGTGCGCCTCGCCCTCTCCGGCTCCTCCGCGCCGGACTTTCTGCGCCTGCAAAACGAAGGCAAGATCGTCCTCGTCAACTGCGCGGGACCCACCATCACCCGGGGCGTGCGTCTCTTGCTGCAGGGTCTCGTCCTCTCGGACATCCGGCAGGCGATCTTTGCTCGTCCCAACAACCCGCCGGTCACCTATTGGTGGTGCGCGGATGAGGCGCAAAACTTTTTCTTGACCCGCCAGATGCAGGAAAACCTGACCGATATCCTAACCATGGCTCGCGCCTTCGGCACCTTCTTCTACTTCCTGTGCCAGAACCTATCCACGGCGGTGCCGGACGCCCGAATGCTGGAGACGCTCTACACCAATATCCGTTGGTCACTCACTTTGAGGTCAACGCAGCATGATGCCGGATTTCTCCGAAGCGCCCTGCCCGTCACCGGGCGTATGCAAAAGCCGGAGCAGAACCCGTTCCGTCCGGCAGGCACCTACACCCCGGAAGAGGAACGCAACATCGCCC
>Ga0097691_1001080_pt1 | contig 21049 bp, 22 predicted proteins | sample NGESurdeep072012_8_FD_72858 | JGI IMG/M metagenome (GOLD analysis project Ga0097691, IMG submission 72858) | Arctic peat soil microbial communities from Barrow, Alaska - NGEE Surface sample 210-1 deep-072012 | ecosystem: Environmental > Terrestrial > Soil > Wetlands > Peat ... | reverse complement strand
CGCCGGTCGGCGAGTTCAGTGTTACTTCGTTGACGGTTTCGGCCATGGTCTGGCGCTGCACCGTGATGTCGCGGCCATTCACGATCAGCCGCAGCGCTTCCTCTTCCAGATCGGGCTGCTTCATCAGCCAATGCGACAGCCGCCGCAGCAAATCGAGATGCGGGCCGCCGCCTTCGTAGCCGCGCGCCCACAGCCAGATGTGGTCGGACAGCAGCAGCGCCACGCGGCCGTCGCCCTCGCGCGCCAGCACAAGCAGTGGCTTGCTGTCGGGGCCCTGCATCACATTGGTGCCGGTGGTGCGCTTGGTGTCGACCAGGCGGAACCAGTGGCTCCAATGCGGCGGATCGGTCTCCGAGCCTTCCAGGCCGCGCGTTACCGGGTGGCGTTTGCCGGCGTCGGTGAGGCGCGCCTGGAAGCTGCGCTCGGTGACCTCGCCGCTCGGCTCCGCCGGCAGGATCACGTCGAGCGGGGTGCGCCAGATGCTGGTGGGGCTGGCGTAATCGGGACCGGCGGCGATCAGCACGGCGCCGCCGTCGCGCACATATTTCGCGATGTTGTCGAAATAGATCATCGGCAGCACGCCTTGGCGCGCGTAACGGTCAAAGATGATGAGCTGGAATTCCGAGATCTTCTGCTGGAACAGCTCGCGGGTCGGAAACGCGATCAGCGACAGTTCGTTGATCGGCGTGCCGTCCTGCTTCTCCGGCGGGCGCAGAATGGTGAAGTGCACCAGATCGACTGAGGCGTCGGACTTGAGCAGGTTGCGCCAGGTGCGCTCGCCGGCATGCGGCTCGCCCGACACCAGCAGCACGCGCAGCTTGTCGCGCACGCCATCGATCGAGATCACCGCGCGATTGTTGACTTGCGTGAGCTCGCCTGCGAGCGGCGAGGCTTCGATCTCGATGATGTTGGGTCCGGCATGCGGGATCGGAACATTGAGCTTGATGTCGGTGTGCACGGTGACGACGCGCTTTTCCAGCACCTCGCCGTCGCGCCGCACGGTGACTTCGGCGGCGCCGACATTGGCGCCCTGATCGTCGATCCGGAAGCCGATGGTCTGCGATTGCCCGACGATGCCGAAGCGCGGCGTCTGCGTGAGAACGACGCGGCGATCGATCTCGTCGCGATGGCCGGTGATCAGCGCATGCACCGGCGCGGCAAAGCCTAAGGCAGCGGCGTTGGCCGGTACGTCGTGCACGCGGCCGTCGGTGATCATAATGGCGCCGGCGACGCGATCGGGCGGCACGTCGGCCAGCGTCGAGGACAGCGCCGCGAACAGCCGGGTGCCGTCATGCTCGCCATCGGCCTCGCCCGCCTCGGCGACGCGCACTTCGAGGCCGGGAATGCGCTTGAGCCGCTCAAGCAGCGTGGCACGCGCGGCTTCGGTCTGCTGCTTGCGGTCGCCGAAATCCTGGCTCGGACTTTTGTCGACGATGACGGCGGCGACCGACGGGATCGGGTCGCGGTCTTCTCGTGTGAGCGATGGATTGGCGAGCGCCAGCACCATCAGCACCAGCGCGATTGCCCGCAATGCCGCGCCGCGGCTGCGCGCGAGCAGCAGCAGGCCTGCGATTAGCACAGCAACGCCGAGCGCCGCCCACACCACGTAGTCGGGCACCAGCGGAGCGAATGAGACGCCGAGGTTCATGCTCAACACACTAACGTACGGACGTGCCCGGCGCGCGAATATTCAAGGATTTTTCTGTCCCGTGTCACGACCGTCATGTCGGACTCGCGCGCCGTAGCGATGATAATGCGATCGGCCGGATCATCTGGCGGCGAGCCGGGCAAACCGCACGCGTCCGCCAGAATTTCGACAGTCAGTTGCGGCATCCCCGCTGCCATCTTGCCGACCGTTTGCCGGAACCAGCTTTTTACCGGCAAGGTGAAGGCTATCCGGCTTTTGCGCACAAGATTGGCAATCTCCCATGCGCTGATTGGGGAAACTTGTAAGTTTCGATTGGCGATCGCGTTGCGGGCTTCCGGCGTTATTTCGGCACCGTTCGCGAGCCATAAGACGGCGCAAGTATCGAGAAGAAGATCAGTCATTGAGTAGCCGGCCTTCCTCCGCGTTCCAGGTGTCGCCGGTTGGCGCGGTCAGGTCGACGCCGGGCATGATCGTGACGGTGCCGGCCATGTAGCCCCAAGGGTCGCGCTTGGGTGACGCGGTCGTCGGAGCTGAACGCTGGAACGTGACTTTCCGCCCGGCAAGATCAACGCCCTCCGTGCGCCAGCCGGCTTCCAGCCAGGCGCGCGCGTGCGAGTGGCCGGTCGCGTTATTGCTCCACCACGCTTCATGTTTGTATGCGCTCTTTGGCAACTTGAAGCCAAGAATTCGTTCGATCTCGGCAAAGCTCAACCGCTTCGTCGCACCCTGGGCCGACGCCAGGAATTGGGACAGAGACTCGTACTTGCTCATAACAGGCTCGTATCGATTGCACGATAGTGTCCTTCATATGAAAGTACTATTGTCAAATAGTAACTCATTACTGTCCCAGCCGTTCGAGCAGCGCGGGAATATGCACCTGGTCGGCCTTGTAGTTGCCGGTGAGCGCGTACATCACGATATTGACGCCGGCGCGGAAGGCGAATTCGCGCTGGCGCGGCTCGCCCGGCACCAGCGGCAGCATCGGCTGGCCGTCCGGGCGCATCGCCCAGGCGCCGGCGAGATCGTTCGATGTGATCAGGATCGAGGACACGCCGTCGCCGGCCCGCGCCGGGCGGTTGGTCTCTTCCTCGGTTTCCGCCGGCAGCGCCTCGACCCAAAGCTGGCCGGTGGTGAAGCGGCCGGGGAAGTCGCGCAGCAGGAAGAAGGTCTTGGTCAGCACGTGATCGCGCGGCACCGGCTCGAGTTCGGGAATGTCGAGCGAGGACAGGATCGTGCGCAGCGCCACCATTCCGGGCGCGCGCATATCGCCGCCGGCGCCGGGCGGCGCATCGACCGCGTCGCGGGTATCGAACAGCACGGTGCCGCCGCGCTTCATGTAGCTGTCGATGCGTTCGAGCGCGGTCTGCGACGGCTTTGGCGCGCCCGGCGATATCGGCCAATAAATGACCGGGAAGAAGGCGAGCTCGTCGCGCGCCAGATCGAGGCCGATCGGCTCGCCGGCTTCCAGCGCGGTGCGTTGCGCCAGGAATAGCGTGAGGCCTTGCAGGCCCGCCTTGCTCACGGCGTCGACCTCCGCATTGCCGGTGACGATGTAGGCGAGATGGGTTTGCTGCGTTGCCTGCATGGCGAAGTCATCTTGTTGCGCGGAAAGCTTCGGCACTTGCTGCGGCGGTGGCGCGGTCTGTGCCTGCGCCGGGGTGTGCAGCGTCAACGCGGTCAGCAGGCCCGCGACCAGCAGCGTCGCCGCCACGCGCCGGCGCGGCCGTAAGGCACCGATGCCGCCGGAGAGCCAGAACACCACCAGCGCGTCGAGCAGCAGCAGCGCCAGCGCGGCGAGGAAAATCGATCCGCGCAGATCGAGCGGCTCGCCGTGCCGGTACACGTCGAAGCGGGCATTGAGCGCTGAGACATCGAGCGGCAGCGGCCGATCGGCGGGCGCCAGCGTATTGACCGCGACCAGGCCCTCGGGCGGGCCGTAGAAGCCGGGCGGATGATCGGCACTGGCGCGGCCGGTGAATCCGGTCGGCACCGGGCGGGCTGTTGGCGGTGGCGGTGAGAACGCGCCGAAGCCGTCAAGGATGCGGGTCGGCGGCACGACCTGGATAGCGCGGCTGCCGGCGCCGCTCGCGCTGCCGGCAGTGTCGCCATCGGTGGCCGCGGGGGCGCCGGCGAGCGACACGATGCGCCGGAGCATATCGACGAAGGCGCCCGACAGCGGCAGGTCGGACCAGCGGGTGTCGGCGGTGACGTGGAACAGCACGACCAGGCCCTTGCCGCGGCGCTGGGCGGTGACCAGCGGGGTGCCGTCGGCGAGCGTCGCCCAGGTGCGGTCGGTGAGCTGCGAATCCGGCTCCGCCAGCACCTGGCGGTTGACGGTCACGTCGGTCGGCACCGGCATGCCGTTGAACGGGCCTTCGCGCGCGAAGCCGGCGAGGTGCTGCGGCTTGTCCCAGCTCAGACTGCCGCCGAGGATGCGGCCGCCACGGCGCAGCTTCACCGGCACCAGGTCGTCTTCGGTGGCGGCGAGATGCGGGCCGGCAAAGCGCACCAGCACGCCGCCATTGTCGATCCACTCGTTCAGGCGGTCGAGCGCCTCGGCCACATTGCCGACATCGGCGAGGATCAGCATCGGCAGACGCTGATCGAGGAAGCGCGTCACCGCTTCGGCCGGCCCCACGCCTTCGGCGAGGCGGACATCGGCGAACGGATTGAGCGCGCGCGAAAGGTAATAGGTGGCCCCGATCAGCGGCTGCGAGCGGTCGGCGGCCGAGCCGGACACCACGCCGACGGTGCGCCGGCGCCAGCGTTTGTCGAGCAGCTGCACGCTACCTGCCGAGCGCTCGCCGACGATCTCCAGCCGCGCCACGTCGTTGCGGATCTCGACCGGCAGGTCGATCACCGCGTCGGCTTCGGGGTCGGCGGATTTGAACGCGAACGGCGCCTCGCCGAGCGGCAATCCCTTGAGGTCGATGGCATTCACCGTGCCATTGTCGGCGCTGCCGGTCTGTGCGCGCAGCACTTTCACCGTCAGTGCGCCGGCGGCGTTGTCGGCGGCGGCGAGCGCGTGCGCAATGGCAATGCCGCCCTCGACGATAGTGAGCGGATGGCTGCCGATGATGCGTTTCAAGCCATCGACGAAGGCTGTGCCGTTGCCGAGATCGACGCCGTCGGAGAGCCAGACGATTTCGACATCCGGCGCGGAGCTAAGGAAGCGTTCGATCAGCGGCAGCGCCTCGCTGCGGTCGACGCCATGCGGCTTTGGCTTGAGCTGCTTGATCTGCACGCGGGCAGCGCCGGCAACCTGCAATGAAATGTCACGCGCGGTTTCCGACAGCGGCAATATGGCGACGCCGCGGTTGTCGGCTTCCGCCCGCGCGATCAACTCATCCGCCGTGCGCAGGCGGGCGTCCCAGGACGCCGCCGCCGCCCAGCCGTCGTCGAGCATGATCAACAGCGGCGCGGCTCTGCTCGCAGTGGCGAGCGGCGGATTCCACAACGGACCGGCAGCGGCTATGATGACCAGCGCCGCAAGTGTCAGGCGCAGCAGCGTGAGCCACCACGGCGTGCGCGACGGCGTTTCTTCCTTGGGCGCGATCTCGAACAGCAGACGGGTGGGCGGGAAGTTGATGCGGCGCGGACGCGGTGGCACCAGCCGCAGCAACCACCACAACACCGGCAGGCTGAGCAGGCCGAGCAGCACCAGTGGCTGGGCGAAACCGAGCGGCAAAGAACCGAACAAGGAGCCGATCATGCCGCGCTCCCGGGCCGCGCCGGCGTATGCCGGCTGTTGACGGCCGTGGGATGCGCATTGGCGCCCATGCGCGAATGCAGCACCAGCAGCAGTTCGCTCGCCGGCCGGTCGGTGCGGTGGACGGCGAAGCTCCAGCCGCGCCGGTCGGTCTCAGTACGGATGGCGGCGCGATGGCGCGCCACCAGCCCGGTATAGTCGTTGCGCCAGGTCTCGGCGCGGCCAGCGGTGATGCTGCCGGCGCCTTCCGGCTCGATGAATTCGACGCGGCCGGAATAGGGGAAGCTTTCCTCGGCCGGATCGACGATCTGCACCACATGGCCGTGCGCGCCGGTGGCGGACAATTGGGCGATGGTTTGCTGCACCTCGCCGATCGGGCTCCACAGGTCGGACAGCACCACGATTTCGGCGAGGGCTGAGGGCGCGAACGACGGCGGCAGGCTGGCGCGTTCGGCCGCATCGTGCAGCATGGCCTCCGCCATCTTTTCGATCACGTTGCGGCTCGCGGTCGGCCGCATCAGGCCGGGAACGCCGACGCGCTCGCCGCCCTGCACCAGCACTTCAGCCAACGCGAAGGCGACCACCAGCGCGCGTTCGAGCTTGCTGCCGGTGACCAGCGCGGAGGCGAACACCATCGACGGCGACCGGTCGGGCCAGATCCATACCGTGTGCGAGGCTTCCCATTCGCGCTCGCGCACATAGAGATGATCGTCGCGCGCCGATCGTCGCCAATCGACATTCTGCGCCGGCTCGCCCGACATGAAGCGGCGGTATTGCCAGAAATTCTCGCCGGGACCGGCGCGTCGTCGTCCATGCAGCCCGTGGATGACGGTCGCGGCGACGCGGCGCGCTTCGAGAATGAGCCGCGGCATGGCATCGGCGAGCGTGCGGGCGCCGCCGGTCGCCTGGCGAACCGCGCTGGTCTCGGTATCGCTGAGCCTCGGCTCCGCCATTATCCGATGCGCGCCTTCAGCCGCTTGATCACGTTGGGAATGGTTTCGCCTTCGGCGCGCGCGGCGAAGGTCAGCGCCATGCGGTGCTTGAGCACGGGCTCGGCCAGTTCGAGCACGTCGTCCACCGATGGCGCGAAGCGGCCATCGAGCAGCGCGCGGGCGCGCGCCGCCAGCATCAAGGCCTGGCTCGCGCGCGGGCCCGGGCCCCAGGAGATCAGCTTGCCGAGATCGCCGGCTTCCGGACCGGGGCGCGCCGAGCGCACCAGCGCCAGAATTGCTTCCACGACCGACTCGCCGACCGGCAGGCGGCGCACCAGCCGTTGCGCGGCGATCAAGTCGTCCGACGTCATCGCCACCTTGGCGCGGGTTTCCTCCGCGCCGGTGGTGTCGAACAGGATTTTGCGCTCGGATGCCTCGTCGGGATAATCGACGTCGACTTCCATCAGGAAGCGATCGAGCTGCGCTTCCGGCAGCGGATAGGTGCCTTCCTGCTCCAGCGGGTTCTGCGTCGCCAGCACGTGGAACGGTTTCGGCAGATCGTGGCGCGCGCCGGCAACCGTCACATGCTGCTCCTGCATCGCCTGCAACAGTGCGGATTGCGTGCGCGGCGAGGCGCGGTTGATCTCGTCGGCCATCAGCAATTGCGCGAACACCGGCCCGGCGATGAAGCGGAAGCTGCGCTTGCCGCCGGGGCTTTCCTCCAGCACCTCGGTGCCGAGAATATCGGAAGGCATCAGGTCGGGGGTGAACTGGACGCGGCGGGCGTCAAGGCCGAGCGCGATGCCCATGGTCTCCACCAGCTTGGTCTTGGCGAGGCCGGGCACGCCGACCAGCAGCGCATGGCCGCCGGAGAGCACGGTGACCAGCGCGCGCTCGACCACGATGTCCTGGCCGAAGATCACCGCGCCAATGGCGGCTTTCGCGGCGCGCACGTGGACGGCCGTGGATTCCGCCGCGCGCACGATCATATCTTCCAGCTTTTCGATGCTTTCGCCGCCTGTCGCCGCCATGATGTCGGTTCCTTGTCAATCGCGCGCCGCTGGCGCACCAGCCGGCCGCGCGGGCCTCATTGGGTCTATGCAACAAACACACCAGAGGCGATTTTGATGCGTTATTTCAGTCGAATCTGCCTCATTCTATGGCCAAGCTTACGCTATCTTCCGCCGCCAGGTTCGGTGAGTCACAAAGTTGCGAACAGGCGCGAGGCGCGCCTGTAAACGTAAGGAAAACAATGGCGAAGGCAGGGCAAGGCGCGGGGATTGGCGCGGGGATTGGCGGACTGGAAGGGATCGCGGCGGCGCTGCCGCGCGACGGCGGCCGGGCATTGCCGCCGGTGGAGCAGTGGAATCCGCCGTTTTGCGGCGATATCGACATGCGGATCGCGGCCGATGGTACCTGGTTCTACCAGAAGACCCCGATCGGACGCCCCGGCATGGTCAAGCTGTTCGCCTCGGTGCTCAAGCGCGAGGGCGACAAATACTTCCTGGTCACCCCGGTGGAGAAGGTCGGGTTAATCGTCGAAGAAGTCCCATTCCTCGCCGTCGAGCTTAAGGTCGAGCATGATGCGCGCGGCCAGCTTCTCCGCTTCCGCACCAATGTCGACGACTGGGTCGATGCCGGCCCAGGTCACGCCCTGCGGTTCACGCTCGAGCCGACCGGGGGGCTCAAACCCTACTTGCATGTCCGCCGCGAGCTGTGGGCCAAGGTGACGCGCGCGCTGTTCTACGACCTGGTCGAGCTCGGCGAGGAGCGTGCCGTCGACGGCAAGCCGATGTTCGGCGTCGCCTCCGGCGGCGAATTTTTCGCGATGGCGGAGGCCAGCGCGGTGCGGGAGTTCGCCTAGCGCATGATCCCGAAAAGTGGGAACCGGTTTTCGGATAAGATCATGCGCAAGGAAAAAATGTTAGGAGCGCACATTGATTCACCCTGACCGGCTCACGCTCTAATGCAGCAGCGCGCGGAGACAATGGCGACGCTCACGGCCACCGAATTCTTCGCGCGCGCCCGCGCGCGGCTTAACCTCGAGGTGCCGGCGGGCTTGAGCGATCCGACCATCACGCCGGCGCGCGGCGATCACGACGCCGATCCGGTGATGCAGAAAGTTGCCGAGGTGCGGCCGATCCGCCCGGCGGCGGTGCTGGTGGCTGTGGTGGATCATCCCGAGCCGACGGTGCTGCTGACGCAACGCGCGCAGCATCTGCCCGATCATCCCGGGCAGGTGTCGTTTCCCGGCGGCAAGATCGACAAGGGCGACGTCAGTCCGCTTGCTTCCGCATTGCGAGAGGCGGACGAGGAAATCGGCCTCGACCGCACTCACGTCGAGCCGATCGGCTATCTTGATCTCTACATGACCACGCTCGGCTATCGCATCGTGCCGCTGATCGCGCGCGTGACGCCCGGCTTCACGCTCACGCTCAACACCGGCGAGGTCGACAACGCTTTCGAGGTGCCGCTCGCCTTCGTCATGGATATCGCCAATCACCAGCGCCATTCGCGCGACTGGCAGGGCATGACGCGGCATTACTATGCAATCACCTTCGGCGAGCGCTACATTTGGGGCGTGACCGCTGGTATCCTGCGCAATCTTTATGATCGGATTTACAAATGATCCGCCCGGTCGCCACTGAGGTCCTGCTGTTCGTCGCGCCGTTCGTGCTTTACGCGGTGTTCCTGTGGGCGACCAAAGCCGGCGTCATGCACCCGGACTCCTGGCCGTTGTCGCGCATCGCCTGGCTCGTCATCGCCGCGCTCGTGCTGATGGTCGGCAGCTTCATCTATTTCGCGCATTTCACCGGCTCGCCGCCGGGCTCGACCTACGTGCCGGCGCATATCGAGGACGGCAAATTCGTGCCGGGGCAGACCAGGTGATGCCGCCGCCGGCCGGCCGCACCGATCGACGTCTTGGCGGCGCGGCCTGGCTGAGCGCGGGCGCGCTGCCGCGCCTGCTCACTGTGCTCGACCGCGACGGCGAAGAGGCGCGCGTGGTCGGCGGCGCGGTGCGCAATGCGCTCATCGCCATGCCGATCCACGAGATCGATGTTGCCACCACCGCGGTGCCTGAAGAGGTGGTTCGCCGCGTCCAGGCCGCCGGCTTCAAGGCGGTGCCGACCGGCATCGCGCACGGCACCGTGACCGTGGTGATCGACAAGCATCCGTTCGAGGTGACCACGCTGCGCCAGGACGTGGAGACCTATGGCCGTCACGCCAAGGTCGCCTTCGGCCGCGACTGGAAGGCGGATGCCGAGCGGCGCGATTTCACCATCAATGCGCTGTCGGCGGCACGCGACGGCACGGTCTACGATTATGTCGGTGGGCTCGATGATCTCGCCGAGCGGCGCGTGCGTTTTATCGGCGAAGCCAGACAGCGCATCGAGGAAGACTACCTGCGCATTTTGCGCTTTTTCCGTTTCCATGCCGCCTATGGCACCAGCGATCATCCCGATGCCGAAGGCATCGCCGCATGCATTGCCGGTCGCGCGGGGCTCGATCAATTGTCGCGCGAACGTGTGCGCATGGAGGTTATGAAGCTGGTGGTCGCGCCGCATGCGGTTCCCACCCTCATCTCCATGACCGATGCCGGGCTGCTGCTGCGCGTGCTCGGCGGAGTCAGCCATCTCGCCTCGTTCGAGAACATGGCGAAGGTCGAGGCGGCGATCGGCTTGGCGGCCGATCCGGTGCGCCGGCTCGGCGCGCTCGGCGTGCTGGTCGCCGAGGATGCCGAGCACCTGTGGCAGAAATTGCGGCTGGCCAACAGCGAGCACGAGCGGCTCGCCTCGATGGCGGAGGGCTGGCGGCGGATGTCGCCAAGCTTCGGCGAGCCGGCCGCGCGCGCGCTGCTCTATCGCCTTGGGCCGCAGCATTTCACCGATCACGCGCTGCTCGGCTGGGCGCGCTCGGCCAAAGCCTCGAACGATGCCGAATGGCGGGCGCTGGCGACCTTGCCGGCGCGCTGGACCGCGCCGGTATTTCCATTGAAAGCGGCGGACTTCATCAAGCGCGGCGTCGAGAAGGGCCCCGCGCTCGGCGCGGCCATTGCCGCCGCGGAGCGGGCCTGGATCGCGGCGGGATTCCCGACGGAGGCGGGTGCGCTTGACGGTATCGCGGACAGCGCGGCGAAGTCTTCGCCCGCGTAAGAAAGTCCGCATGAACATCCTCTCCGGCTTTGCCGACGTGTCGATTTTCCAGCTTATGTTGGTCGCGGCCGTGGCGTTGTTTGCCTCGCTGGTCGGCGGCGTGTCGGGCTACGGCACCGGCGCGTTGATGCCGCTGGTGCTGGTGCCGCTGGTCGGGCCTGAGCCGGTGGTGCCGATCATCGCGATCTCGGCGTTGTTCAGCAATTCGAGCCGCATGACGGCGTTCCTGAAATATGTCGACTGGCGGCGGGTGGCGATCGTGCTCGCTGCCGCGGTGCCGACCTGCGTGCTCGGCGCCTGGGGCTATACCAAGCTCACCAGCGCCGGCGCCGCGCTGGTGATCGGCGGCATGCTGATCCTGAGCGTGCCGCTGCGGCGGCTTTTGAAATATCACGGCGTACAGGTCGGCGACCGCGGATTGATACTGGGCTCGATCAGCTATGGCGTGGTGGTCGGCGGCACGGCGGGCTCGGGCGTGATCCTGCTGTCGCTGTTGATGGCGGCGGGCGTCGAAGGCGCCGGCGTCATCGCCACCGACGCGGCGATCTCGATCGTGATCAGTATCGTGAAGATTTCCGTGTTCGGGCTGGCCGGCGTGCTCACGGCGCAGGTAGTCGCCTTCGCGCTGCTGATCGGCATCGTCGCGCTGCCGGGCGCGTTTTTGGCGCGCGCCTTCGTCGAGCGCATGCCGTTGCACGTGCACACCGCGATCCTCGACGCGGTGGTGCTGCTCGGTGGGGTGTTTCTGGTGGCGGGGGCGCTGCGCTAAAGGGTTACGGCCACTTCACCACCGGCGGCATCGACGACAAAATCGACTCCACATTGCCGCCGGTGCGCAGGCCGAAGATTGTGCCGCGGTCGTAGAGCAGGTTGAACTCGACGTAGCGGCCGCGGCGGACCAACTGCTCGTCGCGTTCGGCCTCGCTCCACGGCGTCGTGAAGTTTTTCGCCACCAGTTCGGGATAGCTGCGCAAGAATGCGCGACCGACATCTTGCGTGAAGGCAAAGGTCTCATCCCAATCCGTTTCCAGATAGTCGTAGAAAATTCCGCCGATGCCGCGCATTTCGTTGCGGTGCTTGAGAAAGAAATAGTCGTCGCACCATTTTTTGTACTTCGCGTAAGGCGCGACGCGGGCATGCCCATCGCAGGCCGCGCGCATCGCGGCGTGGAACGCGATCGTGTCGGGATCGCTTTGCGTGCGCCGGCGATCGAGCACCGGGGTCAAATCGGCGCCGCCGCCGAACCAAGATTTTGATGTTACGACGAACCTTGTGTTCATGTGCACCGCCGGCACGTGCGGATTGTGCGGATGCGCGATCAGCGAAATGCCGGAGGCCCAGAAGCGCGGATCGTCGGCGGCGCTGGGGATCTCCTTACGGAATTCCGGCGCGAACTCGCCATGCACGGTTGAGCAATGCACGCCGACCTTCTCGAACACGCGGCCGCGCATCAGCGACATCACGCCGCCGCCGCCCGGGTTGGCTTTAGCCGACCCGGAACTTGAATTGCCGATCTCGGGTAAACCCGAGATCGGTTGCGTAGCCGTATGGTCGGTACGGCTCCAGGGCGTGCGCACGAAGCGGCCGGCGGCGCGCTCGCAGAGCGGCGCGCCGGCGGGCAGCGCATCCTCGAGCGCCTCGAGGCCTGCGCAGATGTCGTCACGCAGCGCCTCGAACCAAATGCGGGCGCGGGTCTTGCGGGCTTCGATTGCTGCGGAATCCATCGTGCTCACTTCTTATTCCATTGGCGCCGATATTATCATCGCGCCAAGCCACCCGTCTGCCGCAGCGCCTCGCCGGCCACCATCGCGACCGCCATGGCAATATTGAGCGAGCGCAGCCCCTCGCGCATGGGGATGCAGAGGCGGGCGTCAGCCGCCTTATGCACGGCCTCCGGCACCCCGGCGCTCTCGCGGCCGAACAGCAGCACCTGGTCGTCCCGGAAAGTGTGGTCGAGGTAGCAGCGCTCGACCGCGGTGGTCAGCAGCACCAGGGAGATCCGCTCGCGCGCCCGCCAGTCCTCGAAGGCCTGGAACGAGCCGTGGCGGGTGATGGCAACCTGGTCGAGATAGTCCATGCCGGCCCGGCGGAAGGCGCGGTCGGTGACCGGGAAGCCGGCCGGCTCGATGATATGCGCCTGCGCGCCCAAGCATGCGCAAAGCCGCAGAATCGTGCCGGTATTCTGCGGAATGTCCGGCTCGTAAAGGGCGATCCGCATCGGCCTGTTTCCGCTTTTGTTGACCGCGCTTTAGTCGGGCTTGCGCTCTTACCACAAGGATGCCAATAAAACGGCGCCGAAGCGCTGTCCTGCCTTTCCCAGGACTGCCGTAACCGGTCCGCCCCGCCGCTGCGGGACTTGTCCTGCCGGTTCCGGCCGCGGGCGGTTGATCAGCCAGCCGGGGGAGAGGGTTTAGAAGTGACGACCGTGTCTTCGGCGGAGCACACGCGCCGCGACTTTCTCTATATCGCCACCGGCGCCGTCGGCGCGGTGGGTGCAGCGGCGGCCTTGCTGCCGCTGGTCGCGCAGATGAATCCGGACGCCTCGACCATCGCGGCGGGCGCGCCGGTCGAGATCGACCTCGCCCCCGTCGCCGACGGACAGATCATCAAGGTGTTCTGGCGCTCGAAGCCGATCTTCATCTTCCATCGCAGCGCCAAGGAGATCGAGGAGGCCCGCAAGGTTGACGTCGCCAGCCTGCCCGACCCCGAGCCCGACAGTGCCCGCGTCCAGCCGGGCCACGACCAGTGGCTGGTCGTCATCGGCATCTGCACGCATCTCGGCTGCATCCCGATCGCCCACCAGGGCGAATACGATGGCTGGTTCTGCCCGTGCCACGGCTCGCAATACGATACCGCCGGCCGCATCCGGAAAGGTCCGGCGCCGAAGAATCTGCCCCTGCCGCCGTACCAATTCGTCTCCGACACCAAGATCCGGATCGGCTGATCCGCGACAGATGGTTCTGAAGGTTCGATCATGAGCGGACACTCGTCCTACCAGCCGCAGAGCAAAGTTCTGCAATGGTTAGAGAAGCGGTTGCCGATCGGCGGCCTGATTCATTCCTCGTTCGTGGCCTATCCGACGCCGCGCAACCTGAACTACTGGTGGACCTTCGGCGGCATCCTGTCGTTCATGCTGGGCGTGCAGATCATCACCGGCATCGTGCTGTCGATGCACTACACCCCGCATGTCGATTTCGCCTTCAAGTCGGTCGAGACCATCATGCGCGACGTCAACTTCGGTTGGCTGCTGCGCTACCTGCACGCCAACGGCGCCGCGATGTTCTTCCTCGCGGTCTACATCCACATGTTCCGCGGCATGTATTACGGCTCGTACAAGGAGCCGCGCGAGGTGCTGTGGATCCTCGGCGTCATCATCTACCTGCTGATGATGGCGACCGGCTTCATGGGCTACGTGCTGGTCTGGGGCCAGATGAGCTTCTGGGCGGCGACCGTGATCACCAATTTGTTCTCGGCCATCCCCGGCGTCGGCGAACCCATCGTCAGCTGGCTGTGGGGCGGCTACGCGGTCGGCAATCCGACGCTCAACCGCTTCTACTCGCTGCACTACCTGCTGCCGTTCGTGATCGCCGGCGTGGTGATCCTGCATGTCTGGGCGCTGCACGTGTCGGGCCAGAACAATCCGGCCGGCATCGAGCCGAAGTCGGACCAGGACACGGTCCCGTTCACGCCCTACGCCACCGTCAAGGACGGCTTCTTCATGGCGTGCTTCTGCATCCTGTTTGCGTGGTTCGTGTTCTACATTCCGAACTTTCTCGGCCACGCCGACAACTACATCCCGGCCAATCCGGCGGTGACGCCGACGCACATCGTGCCGGAGTGGTACTACCTGCCGTTCTACGCGATCCTGCGCGCGATCCCCGACAAGCTGATCGGCGTGCTCGCGCTCGGCGGCTCGATCGTGATCCTGGCCTTCCTGCCCTGGCTCGATACCTCGCCGGTCAAGTCGGCGCGCTATCGGCCGATTTACCGGCAATTCTTCTGGCTGTTCGTGATCGTGTGCGTGGCGCTCGGCTGGCTCGGCACCAAGCCGCCGGAGGGCATTTATGTCATCCTCTCGCGCATCTTCACCATATACTACTTCGCCTTTTTCCTGATCATCCTGCCGCTGCTCGGGATTTTCGAGAAGACCAAGCCGTTGCCGAATTCGATTTCGGAATCGGTTTTGGGCGCGAAAGCGTGAGCGGGAGAATTGGCATGACGATGCAGCGGATCATCATCGCTCTCACGCTCGCCGGTGCGCTAGCTGCGGTCGCTAGCCCGGCGAGCACGCAGGAGCACGACGCGCCGCAGCCGCCGCGGCTGAAGTGGTCGTTCTCAGGGCCGTTCGGCAAATTCGACGAGGCGCAGCTCCAGCGCGGCTTCAAGATCTACCGCGAGGTCTGCGCGAACTGCCATTCGATGGACATGCTGGCGTTCCGCAATCTGGGCGATGCGGGCGGGCTCGGTTATTCCGCGGAGCAGGTGGCGGCGGTCGCGGGCGAATACAAGGTCAAGAATATCGACGACCTCGGCAATGCGGTCGAGCGGGCCGGCCGGCCGGCGGATTATTTCCCGTCGCCGTTCGCGAACGAGCTCGCCGCCAAGGCGGCGAATGGCGGCACCGCGCCGCCCGACATGTCGACGCTGGCCAAGGCGCGCACCTACGAGCGCGGCTTCCCCTGGTTCGTGGTTGACATGGTCACCCAGTACCAGGAGCAGGGGCCGGACTACATCGCCGCGCTGCTCAATGGCTATTTGGATCCGCCGAAGGACTTCCAGGTCCCGCCGGGCGGTCAATACAACAAGTATTTCCCGGGCCATGCCATCGCCATGCCGCCGCCGCTGCAAAGCGGCCAGGTGACCTTCGACGACGGCTCGCCGCAGACGCTCGAGCAATATTCCAAGGACGTCTCCGCCTTCCTGGTGTGGGCGGCCGAGCCGCACATGGTCGCGCGCAAGCGCATCGGCTTCCAGGTGATGATCTTCCTGATCGTGCTGGCGGGGCTCATGTACTTCACCAAGAAGAAGGTATGGTCGGCCGTGCACTAAGGCGCACAAAATTTCTTGACGCCGGGGCCCCGTTTGGGGCCCCTTCGTTTTTCTGAGTGCACGAACTGAGGCGGGCGATGACCAAAGCAGTGCTCGGCATCATCGGCGGGTCCGGCATCTACGATCTGCCGGGCCTCGAGAACGTGCGCGAGCAGCGCATCAAGAGCCCGTGGGGCGAGCCGTCCGGGCTCTTGCGCATCGGCGAGATCGCAGGCTTGCCCGTCGTGTTCCTGCCGCGCCACGACAAGGGCCACCGGCTGTCGCCGTCCGACATCAACTACCGGGCCAATATCGACGTGCTCAAGCGCGCCGGCGTCACCGACCTGGTGTCGCTGTCGGCCTGCGGCTCGTTCAAGGAGGACATGCCGCCCGGCACCTTCGTGCTGGTCGATCAGTTCGTCGACCGCACCTACAAGCGCGAGAGCTCGTTCTTCGGCAAGGGGCTGGTGGCGCATGTCTCGATGGCGCACCCGGTGTCGCCGCTCTTGCGCGCGCATCTGCGCATTGCCGCGCTAGCCGAAGGCATCGACCCGAACTGGGGCGGCACCTACGTGTGCATGGAAGGGCCGCAGTTCTCCACTTTCGCGGAGAGCATCACCTACAAGACGCTCGGCTATTCGGTGATCGGCATGACCAACATGCCGGAGGCCAAGCTCGCGCGCGAAGCGGAGATTTGTTACGCCACGGTCGCCATGGTGACGGATTTCGATTGCTGGCATCCCGACCACGACGCCGTCACCATGCCGGACATCATCAAGGTGCTGATGGACAATGCGACGCGCGCGCAGCGCCTGGTGGCGCGGCTGGCGCAGGTTTTTCCGCGCGAGCACGAGCCGTGCCCGATCGGCTCCGACCGCGCGCTCGACAGCGCGCTGGTCACCGCGCACGACGCGCGCGATCCCGCGCTGATCAGGAAGCTCGATGCGGTGGCGGGCAGGGTGCTGAAAGGAAAGACGCCATGACCTCTCCCGCGCTGGAAAACGATCTCAAAGCCGCGATCCGCAGCATCCCCGACTATCCCAAGCCGGGCATCATGTTCCGCGACATCACCACGCTGCTCGGCGATGCGCGCGCGTTCCGCCGCGCGGTGGACGAGATGGTGCAGCCCTGGGCCGGCATGAAGATCGACAAGGTCGCCGGCATCGAGGCGCGCGGCTTCATCTTAGGCGGCGCGGTGGCGCATCAGGTGTCGGCCGGCTTCATCCCGATCCGCAAGAAGGGCAAGCTGCCCCATAAGAGAGTGAGCATCGCCTATTCGCTCGAATACGGCCTCGACGAGATGGAAATGCACGAGGATGCCGTTTCGAAAGGCGAACGCGTGATCCTGGTGGACGACCTGATCGCCACCGGCGGCACCGCGGAAGGCGCGGTCAAGCTGTTGCGGCAGATGGGCGCCAACGTGCTCGCCGCCTGCTTCGTCATCGACCTGCCCGAGCTCGGCGGCGCCGCCAAATTACGCAAGATGGACGTGCCGGTGCGCACGCTGGTTTCATTCGAGGGGCATTAGCTTTTTCCCTCTACCCGCGTGCGGGGAGAGGTGAACTAGCGCGTCGGCCCCCACGGGCCGCCGTCGCCGCCGCCCAGGTTGACCGGCGGCTGGCCGGGCAGGAACGGCTTGCCGCCTTCTTGGCCCGCGGCTGGGCCGCCCCAAGGACCGCCGGCTGGCGGCTCGCTCGCGATCTGACCGCCTTCACCCGGCCCCGCCAGCGCCAGCGGTCCCGGATCGTGGCCGCCGGCGAATTGCACCAGCGCCGCGACGCGCTTGTCGACCGCCGGATGGGTGTCGAAAACGTTGGAAAATCCCTCGCGCGGATTGTCGATGCACATTTCCATCACCGCCGAATTGGCGGCGTGCAATTCGCCGCGGCCTTCGATCTTGCGCAGTGCCGAGATCATGGCGTCGGGATTTTTTGTCAGCTCGACCGATCCGCTATCGGCGAGGTATTCGCGTTGCCGCGACAGCGCGAAGCGGATCACGACCGACAGCACCCAGGCGACGGCGATCAGCGCCAGCGCGATGATGATGGCGAGGCCGGCGCCGCCCTTTTTGTCGTTACTGCCGCCGCGCGAACTCCTTCCGCCGTAGAACGCGTTCTGGAAGAACAGGCGGAAGATCATCTCGCCGAAGAACGAGATCACGCCGGCAATGACGACGGCGATCACCAGCATGCGCACGTCGCCGTTGCGAATGTGGGTGAGCTCGTGCCCGAGCACGGATTCCATTTCGGCGTCGTTGAGCGCGTTGATCAGGCCGCGAGTCACCGTGATCGAATATTGCTTGTCGTTGAGGCCGGTGGCGAAGGCGTTGAGCGCGTCGTCGTCGGCGATCCGCAGTTTCGGCATGGTGATGCCGCGCGAGATGCAGAGATTCTCGAGCAGATTGTAGAGCTGCGGTTCTTCCGTCCGGGTGACTTCGTGGGCGCCGGTCATCGCGTCGATCATCGACTGGTGGAATTTGTAGGCGATCAGGATCCAGATGAGGGTGCCGAGGGTCGCCCATGGCAGCGCCTTGACGAAATCGAACTCCGCCGCGCGGATGAGAACATCGAGCGGTGCATTATCGACGCTGAGCGATTCGGCCAGCAGCGCGCCGGCGAATACCAGCACATAGACCAGGAAGAACAGGCCGATCAGCAGCGCGATCGAGCGCCGCTTGTTGGACTGGATGTGCGTGTAGAGACCGTAGGCGGCCATTTCGCTTCCTTATACCTCCCCCTTGCAGGGGGAGGTCGGCGTGCAAAGCACGCCGGGTGGGGGGTCGACGCGGCGGGTGCAACAATAATGCGACCCCACCCCGGACCGCCTTGCGGCGGTCCGACCCTCCCCTTTCAGGGGAGGGAAAAGAGTTTTTCTAGAACTTCACACTCGGCGCTTGTTCGAGCTGGGCGCGGTCTCCGCCCAGGTCGAAGAACGGGCGTTGGCTGAAGCCGAAGATGCCGGCGAACAGCGCCGCCGGAAACTGCTGGATGCCGGTATTGTATTCCTGCACCGCGCTGTTGAAGAAGCGGCGCGAGGCGGCGAGCTTGTTCTCGATGTCCGACAGCTCGGCCTGCAATTGCTGGAAGTTCTGGTTGGCTTTGAGGTCCGGATAGGATTCGGCGAGTGCGAACATTTGCCGCAGCGCGCCGGTGAGCATGTTTTCCGCCGCTACCTTCTGCTCGACGCCGGGCGCCGCCATGGCCGCGTTGCGCGCCTGGATGACCGCCTCCAGAGTTCCCCGCTCGTGAGCGGCATAGCCCTTCACCGTCTCCACCAGATTGGGGATCAGGTCGTGGCGCTGCTTGAGTTGCACGTCGACGTCGGCAAAGGCCTGGTTGGTCCTCTGCCGCATGGCGACAAGGCTGTTGTAGATGCTGATCGCCCAGATCACGATGACGACAACGACGCCGAGAACGACCCAGCCGGTGGTGGACATGGTGGGGCTCCTGAAAAAAGTTGGAACTGAACAAGCCTATCCTACAAGCCTATCCTAGATCGGTGCGGCGCGGCCAACGGGAAACCGGTCCGCTGCCGGCTGGATTTGCGGCCCGGGCGCCGTATTTAGCCTAACCGTTTGACGTAAAAGAAAAAAAGGCCTCGAGCCGAAGCTCGAGGCCTTATCGCCAGACGGCTATTCGGGGGGTATGGGGGGAGCCGCCCGACTGCAACTTACGGGTCATTAACGTCGACCTCGGGCTTTGGTTCCCGGGATCGTTCCGATCGCCTAAACTTTTTCACAGGGGGGGTCGGCCGCCTCAGGACGGTCACGATCCATGATTTCCATGAGAGGCGCGGGGACGAAACCCGAGGCTCTGCCCATGAGCTCGGTCATGATCAAGTGTCCCAATACCGGCCGTTCGGTCTCGACCGCGATCGAGACCGAGCCCAGCATGTTCCACCGCTTGCCGAAGATCGCCGCACGCATGAGATCGGCGAAGCCGCTACCGCGTACATGAAACTGGACGAGGATGAGCCGCTATGAAATTCAGGAAGAAGCCCATTATTGTCGAGGCCGTACAGATTACGGCCGAGTGGTTCGACGGTGACCATCCGAACGACCTTCACCCGATTGGCCTCGTGATCGACCCCGTGCGCCGCGTCGTGGAGATCCCGACGCTAGAAGGCACGATGACCGGCGCCGAGGGCGACTGGATCATCACGGGCGTCAAGGGCGAACGCTACCCGTGCAAGCCCGACATCTTCGCCGCGACATACGAGCCGGTTCCTTAAAGTTGAATCTCGCGGATAACTTTCTCTTGACTTTCCAGCGTTTCGGCCTTACGGATAGAAACGTGGAAACAGGCGAGCGCCCTAAGTCTGGCATGGTTTCGCTCTCGGAAGCCGGGGTCCAGAAGCTGAAGTGGGCGCCGGTACTGATCCCGCCCGGCGTCGTCGGCCATCCCACGGCGCTCTCCAGCGTGCCGCGCGTCCGCTCGTTCGTGACTCAAGCGCTAGCGCGAAAAGCATGGGATACGGTCGAGCAGCTTCTCGGCGACTTCCGGATGACGATTGACGCTGAGGGGAACGAGAAGAAGGTGCCGAACCCCCCGAAGGTCATGCTCGAAGCCTCGCGGCTCGTCATCGAGTACCACCTCGGGAAGCCCGTCCAGAGCGTCGAGGTAAACTTGAGGGACAAGGCTCAGCGCGTAGCCGAGCGCTACGGCTGTTCGGCCGATGACCTGGTGGCCGAGGCCCTACGTCTCGCGGCAGAGGACGAGCTGAACTGATGTCGGCCGCTCGATCTGCGGTCGCTCTCGGATACCTGGATCTCGCTGCCACTCACGTCATCGGCCGAAAGTCTCGCCCCGTCGCCGTCCCGACGTTCCGTGGCGCGGCGCTTGAGGCTCAGAGGATCACGTCGCACGAGTTCCTGACTGAGGGGCCGGCCGAGACTGGGAAAACGTTCGCCGACCTCTACCGGCTCGACTCACTCGCGCGGCAGACGCCGAGAGGGACGGGCGTCATCATCCGGAAGGTTCATGCCGACCTAAACTCCTCGGTCCTTCAGACGTGGCGCCGGATCATCAGGATTCACGGCGGCGTCAACGTGTACGGCGGCGAAGAGGCGAAGTTCTACACCTACCCGAACGGCTTCCGCATGTACGTCGCCGGCATGGATCGCCCCGGCGCCGCGCTCTCGTCCGAGCGCGACTTCATCTTCATCAATCAGCTTGAGGAACTACACGTCCAGGACTACGAGTACCTGACGACGCGATGCACTGGGCGCGGCGCTGTGACTCAGACTCCGATGATCTTCGCGGACTGCAACCCCGGCCCGCCGACGCATTGGATTCTCTCGCGGCCGTCGCTCGTCAAGCTGAAGTCGCGCCACGAAGACAACCCCACGCTCTTCGACGCAACCGGACAGATCACGGCGCAGGGTAAGCGCACGATGGAGATTCTCAACGCGCTGACCGGCGTTCGGAAAGAGCGACTCCGCTTCGGGCGCTGGGTTGCGGCCGAGGGCGCCGTCTATAACTTCGACCGCACGCTCCACGTCATCACACGCGAGCAGTTCAAGAAGATCCAGATGCGCCGCTGGGTCTGCTCGGTGGACTTCGGCTACACGAACCCGTTC
>Ga0097691_1001079_pt1 | contig 21063 bp, 19 predicted proteins | sample NGESurdeep072012_8_FD_72858 | JGI IMG/M metagenome (GOLD analysis project Ga0097691, IMG submission 72858) | Arctic peat soil microbial communities from Barrow, Alaska - NGEE Surface sample 210-1 deep-072012 | ecosystem: Environmental > Terrestrial > Soil > Wetlands > Peat ... | reverse complement strand
CGCCCTGCGTGAGGTCGAGAGCGCCCTCCTGCTGCACGCGGCGCGAGAAGGCGCGCACCAGCGGCTCGGGGGTCGAGAGCGCACGGGTGGAGAGGCTCCGGGGCGCGGCAGAGGGATCGGGTTTTCCAGCCGCGTTCGTCGAGCTCGAGGCAGTGACCCGTGTGGAGCTCATGGGCCGCGTTCCGGGGTCAGGTGCGGCCGAACGGGAACGGAATGACGTCGCCGTCGCCGGGCGCCTGGGGTTGCTCCACGGCGACGGGACGGTCGGCGCGCGCGCCACGCCGCACCTCGAGGATGAGGTCGCACAGCTCGCGCACGGCGCCGGCGCCGCCCGGTTTCGTGAGCTGGAGGGCGGCCGCTTCGCGCACGATCCCGATCGCGTCGGCGGGCGCGGCCCCGACCCCGGCGCGCCGCAGCATGCCAAGGTCAGGGAGGTCGTCCCCGACGGCCACGATCTCGATCGCGTCGAGCCCCCAGCGCCTCGTAAGAAGGTCGAACGCGGCCACCTTGTCGCGCTCGCCCTGCAGAAGGTGCTCGTCGGGGATCTTCAGCTCGGCGCAGCGGTGCGCCACGACTTTCGACGTGCGGCTCGAGACGATGCCGATCCGGTAGCCGAGATCGCGCAGGAGGACGAGACCGAGGCCGTCCTTCACGTCGAACGTCTTCGTCTCGTGTCCGCTCTCGTCGAACGTCATCGAGCCGTCCGTCAGGACGCCGTCCACGTCGAGGACGATCCCGCGGACGCGGGCGAGACGACTCCTCAGATCCTCGGGGACGAGCGGGGCGGCCGGCATGTCTGCCGGAGATTATGCCCGCGCGCAGCGGCTAAATCGATTCGACTCCCCAGAGGTCGTGAAGGTGGAGGATACCCGTGGGAGCCCCCGCCCCGTCGAGAACGAAAAGCGACGTGATTTTCCGCTCCTCCATGAGGCGCAGCGCCTCGGCGGCGAACGCGCTCCCGACAATCGTCTTCGGGCTTCGGCTCATGGCGTCCGCGGCCGTGTCTCCCATGATCTTCGGCCCGTCGCGCTCGAGCAGGCGGCGCAGGTCGCCATCCGAGACGACGCCCACGAGCTTCCCGGCCGGGTCCGTGACGCCCGTGATGCCGAGGCGCTTGTGCGACATCTCGTAGATGACGTCCTTCATCGCCGCTCCCTCGGGGACGAGCGGAATCGCATCGCCCGTGTGCATGAGGTCCGCGACCTTGAGGAAGCGCTTGCCCAGCTTGCCCCCGGGGTGGAGCGCGGCGAAGTCCTCCGGCTGAAACCCCTTCTCGACGGACAGCGCCATCGCGAGCGCGTCGCCGAGGACGAGCTGGGCCGTCGTGGAGGCCGTGGGCGCGAGGTTGAGCGGGCATGCCTCCTCGCGGATGACGACGCAGACGACGATGTTCGCGGCCTTGCCGAGAGTCGAGTCGCGCCGGCCCGTCATCGCGATGAGCGTCGCCCCCCGGCGCTTGACGTGCGGGATGAGCGCGACGACCTCTTCCGTTTCGCCCGAGTGCGACAGCGCGAGGACGACGTCGCCTTCGAGAATCATCCCGAGATCGCCGTGGATCGCCTCGGACGGGTGCAGGAAGAACGAGGCCGTGCCGGTCGAGGCGAGCGTTGCGGCGATCTTCTGGCCCACGATCCCGCTCTTGCCGATGCCCGTCACGACGACGCGACAGGAGGTTGCGGCCGTGGCCTTCATCGCCTCCACGGCCCGGTCGAAGCCCTCGTCGAGGCCGGCGGAGAGGCCGCGCACGGCCTCCGCCTCGGTTTCGATCACGCGGCGGGCTTCCCGCCGGGCGGACGTGGTCATCTGACGGATCTTAGCGTCTGCCGCCGAGGAGGAAGTCAACCTCGGCCTTCCCGCGCGCGCGGACGCGGCGGACGTTGCGTTCATTCCGTATCCACAGGAGGATTTTACGGAACTCGCGCGGCGCCCGTCTCGTCAGGAGCCGGTCTTCCGCCTCAGCGCGTCGAAGGCGAGGAGGTCCGACAGGAACTTCGGCAGGCTCGCGAGCGGGAGCTGTGTCGCCCTGTCGGACTTCGCGTGCGCGGGATTGTCGTGGACCTCGAAGAAGTAACCATCGACGCCCACGGACGCCGCGGCCCGCGCGAGCGCAGGCGCGTACTCGCGGGAGCCGCCCGTCTCGGCCCCGAGGCCGCCGGGAAGCTGCAGAGAGTGCGTCGCGTCGTAGATCACGGGCACGCCGAGGGCGCGCATCATGGGCAGGCCGCGGAAATCCACGACGAGGTTGTGGTACCCGAAGCTCGTCCCGCGCTCGCAGAGCATGACGTTCGTGTTCCCGGCCGCGTGGCACTTGTCGACGATCTGCTTGCAGTCGTCGGGGGCGAGGAACTGGCCTTTCTTCACGTTGACGGCCTTCTTCGTCGCCGCGGCCGCGAGAACGAGATCGGTCTGGCGGCAGAGGAATGCGGGGATCTGGAGGACGTCCGCGACCTCCGCCACGATCGCGCACTGCTCGGGCTCGTGGACGTCGGTCAAAATCGGGAGGTCGGTCTTCTCTTTGACTTCCGAGAGGATCGCCAATCCTCTCTCGATGCCAGGTCCCCTGAAGCTCGCTCCCGCGCTGCGGTTCGCCTTGTCGAACGAGGACTTGTAGACGAGCCGGTCGGCGACGCCGGCATCTTCGAAGACCTTTTTCAGCTCTTTCGCCATTTTCAGGGCATGCGCGCGCGACTCGATGACGCACGGGCCCGCAAAAAAGACAGGACGGCAGCGGTCCCCGAGGGAGAGGTGCGGGGTGATCGACGCGAAGACCTTCACCTTGCCGATGTTACAGAATGAGGGGAGTGGGAGGTCTGACCCGATGGCGATCCGCATTCTCGTGACGGGCGGGACGTTCGACAAGGAGTACGACGAGCTCACGGGCCGGCTCTTCTTCAAGAACACGCACATCCAGGAAATGCTTCGACTCGGCCGTTGCCGGGTGCCGGTCACCGTCGAGACGCTGATGATGATCGACAGTCTCGAGATGACGTCCGCCGACCGCGAGACGATCGTGAGGCGCTGCCGCGAGGCCCCCGAGAAGTGGATCGTGATCACACACGGGACCGACACGATGGTCGAGACCGCCGCGGCTCTCGCCGCCGCCGCGACGGGGAGGACGATCGTCCTGACCGGCGCGATGGTGCCGTGGGCGTTCGGCAGCTCCGACGGGCTCTTCAACCTCGGGAGTGCGCTTTCCTTCGTCCAGTCGCTTCCGGCCGGCGTCTACGTCGCGATGAACGGCCGCTGGTTCGCCTGGGACAACGTCCGCAAGGACCGAGCCTCGGGGGTTTTCGAGGCCGTTCGCTGAGCGGGCCTCAGAATGGGCCCATGCACAAGACCCCGACGTCTCCCTTCGCGACCCTCGGCCTCGACGGGCGCCTCGTGCGCGCGCTCGTCGCCCTGGGCTACGAGGAGCCCACGCCCATCCAGAGTGCGGCGATCCCGCCGCTCCTCGAGGGGCACGACGTTTTCGCGCAGGCGGCGACGGGCACCGGGAAGACCGCCGCGTTCGCGCTCCCGATCCTCCACCGCATCGGGGCGGAGGCCGAAAGGGGAGTCGCGCCCACGGTCCTCATCCTCGTGCCGACCCGCGAGCTCGCGATGCAGCTCGCCGAGGCCGTTCACCGGTACGGCCGGGAGATCGGCATCCGCGTCCTCCCCGTTTACGGGGGCGCGTCGATGGAGACGCAGCTCAGGGCCCTGAAGCGCGGCGTGGACGTCGTCGTCGCGACGCCCGGGCGCGCGCTCGACCACGTGAACCGCCGCTCGCTCGCCCTCGGCAGCCTCCGCACGCTCGTCCTCGACGAAGCCGACGAGATGCTCGACATGGGCTTCGCCGAGGACCTCGACGCGATCCTCGCGGCGACTCCGAAGACGCGCCAGACGGCGCTGTTTTCCGCCACGCTTCCGCCGCGCATCGCGACCCTCGCGGCGCGCCACTTGCGCGAGCCGGTCCGGATCGAGATCGAGAAGGAGAAGACCGCGCCTGGGAAGGTGCCCAAGGTCCGGCAGACGGCGTACGTCGTCGCCCGCGGCCACAAGCGCGCGGCGCTCGGCCGCATCCTCGACCTCGAGAGCCCGGCCGGGGCCCTCGTGTTCTGCCGCACGCGCATCGAGGTCGACGACCTGGCCGAGAGCCTCAAGGGGCGCGGGATGCGGGTCGAGGCGATGCACGGGGGGATGTCGCAGGAGCAACGCGACCGCGTCATGAAGAAGTTTCGCGCCGGGACGCTCGAGCTGCTCATCGCGACGGACGTGGCCGCGCGGGGTCTCGACATCGGGCATCTCTCGCACGTCGTGAACTACGACGTGCCCTCCTCGCCGGAGCTCTACGTCCACCGCATCGGCCGAACCGGGCGCGCCGGGCGCGAGGGCGTCGCCATCACGCTCTCCGAGCCCCGCGAGCACTGGCAGCTCCGAAACATCGAGCGCCTGACGAAGCAGAAGATCGAGATCGCGAGCGTCCCGACCGTGGCCGACCTGCGCGCGAAGCGCCTGGAGCTGACGCGGGCGTCGCTCCGCGAGTCGATTCTCGCGGGCGGTCTCGACGACTATCGTGTCGTCGTCGAGTCGCTCGCGGAAGAGTTCGATCCGATGGACGTGGCCGCGGCGGCCGTGAAACTGGCCGATCCGTCGGCAGAGGGCTCGGGTTCGGTCGGGGAGGAGCATGAGATTCCGGCGATCGCCGCGGCCCCGCCGCCCCGCGCGAAATCCGGTCCGAAGTACCAGTCGGGCGGGCGCGAGGCCGGCAGCTCCGCGCGGATCTTCATCGGCGCCGGGCGCGCGGCGGGCGTCCGCCCGGGAGACCTCGTGGGCGCCATCTGCAACGAGGCCAAGGTCAGCCCGAAGGACGTCGGCTCGATCCAGATCGCCGAGCGCTTTTCGCTCGTGGAGATCTCCGAGGCCCTCGCCGAGCCGGTCATGAAGGCGCTGCGGGGCACGATGATCCGCGGGCAGAAGGTGGTCGTGAAGCGCGACCGCGTCGGCGGGAGCTGAGCCCATGGCCGCACCATGTCTTTCCAAAGGGTGCAGTTAGCCGGATCTTTGACGAGTCTGATTCATTTGCGGTATACCGCCGGACCTTCCGTGCGGGTACCTTGACTGTGGAGGTTTCCCGGCATGCCAACCCCTCTCAGGGAACGCCCCAAACCCGTCCTCCTGCCCGAATACTGCAAGGGCTGTGGACGCTGCATCGACTCGTGCGCGAAGCACTGCATCGAGCCCGGCTCCGAGATCGACCCCCTGACGGGCCTCGTGCCGGTGACCCTCAACCTCGACGCGTGTAACGGGTGCGGGCTCTGCATGGAGGCCTGCCCCGAGCCATACGGGCTCCGGCCGCAGGTGGAGGGCGCCGGCTTCGAGCTCCAGGACCCGGAGAAACTCTTCGGCGGCCGGCCAGCGATCCGTCCCCGGCCCGCGGCGATTCCGCCGGAAGAGATCCCGCTCCCGCCCGTCTCGCCGCTCGTGCTGAAGGGAAACTATGCGTCGGCGATCGGGGCCCTTCTCGCCGGATGCCGGCACGTGTTCGGTTATCCGATCACGCCCTCCACCGAGGGCGCCGAGCTGATGGCGAAGCTCCAGCCGAAGCTCGACGGCATCTTCTTTCAGGCGGTGAGCGAGGTCGCGACCGTGAACATGATGTACGGCTGCGGGGGCGCGGGCCTGCCGTGCATGACGTTCACGTCGTCGCCCGGCTTCAGTCTCATGCTCGAGGGGATCTCCTACATGATCGGCGCCGAGGTGCCCGGCGTCTTCGTGAACGTGATGCGCGGCGGCCCCGGCCTCGGCAACATCGCGCCCGAGCAGGCCGACGTGAAGCTCGTGTGCCGCGGCCTCGGCCACGGCAACACGCACGCGATCGTGCTCGCTCCTTCGACCCCGCAGGAGATGCTCGACCTGACGCGGCTCGCCTTCGAGCTGGCGTTTCGCTACCGGAATCCGGTCGTCGTCGTCGCGGACGGTTACCTCGGGCAGATGACCGGCAAGGTCGTCCTTCCGTCCACGATGGTCCGGCCCGGCCTCCCCGACTGGGCGGTCTTCGGCGACGGCGCCCACCGCGGCAACCTCATGTCCTCGATCTTTCTCGACGAAAAGGATCTCGAGGCCCACAACGTGCGCCTGAACGAGAAGTACCTAGCGATGGAGTCAGAGCAGAGGGCCGATCTCTTCGCCTGCGGCGACGCGTCCACGCTCGTCATTGCGTTCGGCACGCCCGCGCGGATGGCGAAGGGGGCGGTGGAGGTGCTGCGCGGCGAGGGCCTTCCTGTCGGGCTCTTCCGTCCGCTCACGCTCTGGCCGTTCCCGATCGCCGCGCTCAAGGCGTTCCTGCCGAACGTGAAGAAGATCCTCGTCGTCGAGGCCAGCAACGGGCAGCTCGAGGATGAGCTTCGCCTCGCCCTCTCGAAGGCCGGGTTGGCGGCGCCGCCGATCGAATCCGTGCGTCACTTCGGAGGCGTCCTTCCCCAGTCGAGAGAGATCGCCGCGGCGGTCCGGAACCATGCGGAGGTGGCGGCATGAGCGTCTTCTACGAAAAGTTCGAGCGCCACGCGGGCGGCGCCGGGTTGAAGGGCCATGCCACGCATTACTGCCCCGGCTGCGGCCACGGGCTCGTGCACAAGTACCTCGCCGAGGCCATCGAGGAGCTCGGGATCCAGGACCGCACGGTCGCGATCTCGCCGGTGGGCTGCTCGGTTTTCCTCTATTACTACTTCGACGTCGGCAATTCGCAGGCGGCACATGGACGCGCGCCCGCGGTGGCGCTCGGCCACAAGTACGCGAACCCGGATTCGGTCGTCGTCAGCTATCAGGGCGACGGCGACCTGGCCTCCATCGGGCTCGCAGAAATCGTCTCGGCCGCGCAGCTCGGCACGCCGATCACCGTGATCTTCGTGAACAACGCGATCTACGGCATGACGGGCGGCCAGATGGCTCCCACGACGCTCATCGGCCAGAAGAGCGCCACGAGCCCGGAGGGCCGCACCGCGATGATGGGGCAGCCGATCAAGATGGCCGAGCTCATCGCGGGCCTCGACGGGCCGGTGTATGTCGAGCGCGTCGCGCTCTTCGACGCGAAGCAGCGCATGAGGGCGAAGAAGGCCATTCTCAAGGCCGTCAGGATCCAGGCGGAGAACCGCGGCCTCGCGTTCGTCGAGGTGCTCGCCGAGTGCCCCACGCATCTCGGCATGACTCCCGAGGAGACCGAGGCCTGGGTGAAGGAGAAGATGGTTCCGGTCTTCCCGCTCGGCGTGAAGAAGGACGCCGTTCCGGAACCGTGGTTCCACCTCGAGAAGCCCCGCTTCGACGCCGACAGCCTCCTCGCGGCCGTGGGGGCCTCCGCCGAGCGCCCGCCCCGGTTCGCGACGGGATTCCCGACGCACCTCGGCGGCACCGACATCGCGCTGAAGCTCGCGGGCGCGGGGGGCGACGGCGCGCAGACGGCGGCCATGCTCCTGACGCGCGCCGCCATCCAAGAAGGCTATGACGCGACGCACATCCCCAGCTACGGGCCCGAGTCGCGCGGCGGCACGTCCTACGCCGACGTGCACGTGAGCGCGGACGAGGTGCTCTCGCCGGCCTCGCCGCATCCGCGGATCCTCGTGGCATTCAATGCCCCGAGCCTCGCGAAGTTCGCGCCGGACGTGCCGCCCGGCGGCACGATTCTCTACGACAGCTCCGTGGTGAAGGACCCTCCGGCTTTTCCGGACGGCGTCCACGCCTTCGGTGTGCCGTTCACGGAGATCGCCGTCGACCTCGGCAAAGTAATGGTGAAGAACATCGTTGCGCTCGGCGCGCTGCAGGCCGCGACGAAGCTCTTCCCCGAGGAGACGTTTCGCACGGCGATCCGCCTCGCCCTGAAGGACAAGTGCGCGCTGGTCCCTCTGAACGAAGAGGCCTTTTCGTGGGGCATGCGCGCCGTCCAGCCGCCTGCGAACTGAACCAAGGAGACGCACCATGAATCAGGACCTGATCCCCGTTTCGCTGACTCCCGCCGAGTACCGCCTGCTCATGGGCCTGCGCGATGTGCCGGAATCCTCGCTGAAGACGCGCGTGAAGGCGCTCATCGAAGCACTTTTCCTCATGGCCAAGGAGCCGCGCTGCCCCGAGCACCAGCCGGACGGCGTTCCGTGCGCGAGCGTGCACGCGAACTGCGACCAGTGCGTCGAGGTCACGCGCATGCTCGACGGCCTCGAGGCGATGGAACTGCAGATCCGCGGCTTCCCGGGATGAGCGGAACCGGCCCGGCTGCGCTCGGGGCCGCCGGGCCGGCGCCGATCTTCGAGGCAGCGCGCGCCGGCGGCCGGACGTCCCTTCTCGAGCACGAGGTGTACGCGCTACTCGCATGCGCGGGGTTCGACGTGCCCCGGCACGTGCTTTGGCCCGGCGCGCCGGGCGACCGCGTGCCCGCCGACGTCCGGAGCTTCCTGGAGGCCGCCACGGGCGACGATGTCGTCCTCAAGATCGTCGCGCCCGGCCTCCTCCACAAGTCGGACGTGGGCGGCGTGGCCTTCGCGCGCCGCGAGCCGTCCGCTGTTCTGGACGGGGCGCAACGCATGTTCGCGGAAACGGGCCGGAAGGCACCCGGCGCCTCGCGCCTCGGCCTCCTCCTGCTCGAACGCCTCAAGGCGGTGAGCTCTCCTGCGGCGGAGGTGCTCGTTTCGTTCAAGCAGGACGTCGCCTTCGGGCCCGTGCTCCTCCTCGGGCTCGGCGGAGTCCTGACCGAGTGGTACGGCCGTCTCTCGGGAGGCTCTTCGACCATCATCCTTCAGCCCGGGCGCGTCGCCGAGGATCTTTCGAAGGCGCTCGGAACGAGTCCCGCGCTCCGGCTTCTCTTCGAAGGGGGACGGCTCCACGCCACGGCTCCGCTCTCTCTGTTCGCAGTCGCGGAGCGGCTCGAAGAGCTCGCGCGCGTCCTCGCCCCCTTCTCCCCCGAAAACGGAGAGGGTCTTCCGACGGTCGAGGAGGTCGAGATCAATCCCGTCGTCCTGACCGGCGACGGGCGCTGGGTGGCGGCGGACGGGAAGGCGAGCCTCTCGGAGCGCCGCGTCGTTCGGACGCGCCGCCCTCTCGAGAAGATCGAGAAGCTCCTCGCCCCCAAAAGCGCCGTCGTCTTCGGGGCCTCCGCCCACGACACGAACCCGGGGCGCATCATCCTGCGCAACCTGAGGGCGTCCGAAACGATCGCTTACGGCCGCCTGCGCGCCGTGCATCCGCGCGCCCTGACGATCGACGGCGTGCCGTGCCTCCGGAAGGCATCGGAGCTCGAGGCCCCCGTGGACCTCGCGGTCGTCGCGATTCCGGCCGCCGGCGCGCGCGACGCCATCCGGGACCTCTGTGCGGGGGACCTCGCACGCGCGATCATCCTGATCCCGGGCGGCTTCTCGGAGACGGGGAACCGCGTCCTCGAGGACGAGATCAAAGCGGCCCTCGCGGAATCGCGGAAGCTGCCTTCGGGAGGCCCGGTCCTCGTAGGCGGAAACTGCCTCGGCGTCGTCTCGAAGCACGCCTACAACACGTTCTTTCTCCCGCAATACAAACTCCCGTTCCACGATGCGCCGGGGGACCGTCTCGTCGCGGTGAGCCAGAGCGGCGCGTACCTCGTGTCTCTCACGAGCAATCTCGACGGGATCGTGTTCCCGCGCGCGTCGATTTCCTACGGCAACCAGATCGACCTCACCGCGGCGGACTTTCTCGAGTACTTCGAGATGGACCCGTCCGTCCGGGTCCTCGCGTTCTACGTCGAAGGCTTCCTCCCGCTCGACGGCGCGCGCTTCGCGGCGATCGCGCGGCGGCTCACGGCCGCGGGCCGGCGCGTGCTCGTTTACAAGGCTGGCCGCACGCCTCTCGGCGCGCGGGCGGCCGAGAGCCACACGGCGTCCCTCGCCGGCGACTGGGAGGTCTCTCGCGCTCTCCTCGAAGGCGCGGGCGCCGTCGTGGCGGTCACGCTCGACATGTTCGAGGACCACACGAAGATCTTCACGATGCTCGCGGACCGTCTGCCGTCGGGACGGCGGCTCGCGGTCCTCTCGAACGCCGGCTTCGAGTGCGGGGCCGTGCTCGACCGCCTGTACGAGCTGACGCTTGCGGCGCTCTCTCCCGAGACGAAAGCGCGCCTCGCGGCCTGCCTCCCCGCGATCGCGCACGCGGACAACCCCGTCGACGCGACGCCGATGGCCGACACCGCCACGTTCGTCTCCGCGGCCGAGGCCCTGCTGCGCGACTCCGGAGTGGACGCACTGATCGTCTCGCCGATTCCGGTCACTCCGGCGCTCGACGACCTCGCGCCCGATCTCTCGGGCTCCCACACCGAGAACATCTACTCCCCGGGCTCGCTCGCGCAGGAGCTCCTGCGCGTCTTCCGTGAGACCGCCAAGCCGCTCGTCGTGAACGTCGATTCCGGGCGCCTCTACGACGACTTCGTCGGTGTCCTGCAACGCGGCGGGATCCCCGTCTACCGGAAGATCGACCGTGCCTCGCGCGCTCTCTCGGCGCTCTGTTCGTGACGGGGGCCCGCAAGCGGTCCGCTCCGCATCGTCGGAGCGCGCCGCGTATCATCGGTTGGTGATCGAAGGTCTGCCCGGGGCCGAGTTCGTCGCGCGAGGGATCGAAGACCTCTCCCGCGCGGTCGCTTCGCAGGAAGCGCTTCTCGTTTCGATCGGCGCCGCTCGCCTTCGGCGCATCGGTCTCCAGATCCCCGAGCCCCTCTCGTCGGCCGAGGACCGGCTTTACGCGCTCCTCGCGCTCTCCGATCCCGACTCGGCCCATTCGCGCTACAACGCCCTGATCCGGCGACTCGTTTCATTCGAACGCTCTGCGGAATGCGCCGCCCCGTAGACGCGGATCGCGTCCGGAAATTCATGAAAGCCCTCGGAGCGGAGGCCCGGACAGAGGCGCGTGTCTATCTCGTCGGAGGTGCCACCGCGGTTCTCGTCGGTTGGCGCGGGAGCACCATCGACATCGATATGAAGCTGGTTCCCGAAGACGACCGGATCCTTCGGGCGATCCCGCGGCTGAAGGAAGAGCTCGAGGTGAACGTCGAGCTGGCCTCGCCCGATGCCTTCATCCCGGAAGTCCCGGGGTGGGAAGCCAGGAGCCCGTTCGTGACCCGCGAAGGCCGCATCTCGTTTCATCATTACGACCTCTACTCGCAGGCATTGGCGAAGCTGGAGCGCAGCCACCAAAAGGACATCGAGGACGTACGCGCGATGAGGGACGCGGGGCTGATCGAAGCGAAGCGCCTTTTGCAATATTTCGCCGAGATCGAACCGAGTCTCTACCGGTTCCCGGCGATCGATCCTAAGGCTTTTCGCCGATCGGTCGAGGCGTTCTCCGAATCGAAAACCTGACCCAAACGGAGTTTCGCGTCTCAGGAATTGTTCGGGTTGTCGCGGGTTCTCAGGTAGTAGTACAGGCGCTTCCCAGGATCCTGCGGGAAGGCGTTCACGCGCGACACCCGGTACGTGGTCTCCCCTTCGCCTTCGAAGACGAAGCGCGTGTCCACCTCGGCCGCCCCTTTCGGTAGGAGAAGGTTGCCCCAGCGCTCCGCCGTCTTCCCGCAGCGGCTCTTCGGGTCGAACGAGACGACGTCCGTCATGCCGACTGGCCGTTGGGCGTCGGGAGATTCGCGGGCACGACGACGGCCGGCGCGAGCTCGGCGCTCTTCTTGTCGAGGCCGTCCTGTCGCGCGTGCTTGTGCGCGCGGGCGGCGCGGATGAAGTCCTTGAAGAGCGGGTGCGGCGTCATGGGCTTGCTCTTGAACTCGGGGTGGAACTGGCAGCCGAGAAACCACGGGTGGTCGGAGAGCTCGACCATCTCCACGAACTTGCGGTCGGGCGACATGCCGCAGAACGTCATCCCGGCGTCGCGAAGGGCGGGCAGGTATTCCTGGTTGACCTCGTAGCGGTGGCGATGGCGTTCCCAGACCGTGGCCTCGCCATAGGCGCGCCGCGCGAGCGTGCCCTCGCCCAGGTCGCACGGGTACTTGCCGAGCCGCATCGTGCCGCCGAGCGCCTCGACCCCGATGAGATCGCGCAGCATGTAGATGACTTTGTTCGGGGAGTTCGGCTCGAACTCGGTCGAATTCGCGTCTTTGATGCCGCACACATTTCGCGCGTACTCGATGACCGCGCACTGCAGGCCGAGACAGATCCCGAAGAACGGGACCTTCGTCTCGCGCGCGAGGCGGATCGCCTTCAGCTTTCCTTCGATGCCGCGCCGGCCGAAGCCGGGGCCGACGAGGATCGCGTCCGCGCGGGCGAGCGTCTCGGGGAAGCCGACCGTTTCCAGCTCCTCGGAGTCCACGAACGTGATCTTCACCTTCACGTTGTTCGCGATGCCGCCGTGGTGGAGCGCCTCGTTCAGGGATTTGTAGCTGTCGCCGAGCTGCACGTACTTGCCCACGAACGCGATCGTGACCTCTTCCTGGGGGTTCTTGACGCGGTTCACGATCGAGTCCCACTTCGCGAGGTCGCGGTCGTAGTGGGGGAGAGAGAGGTAGTCGAGGACGATCTCGTCGAGGCCCTCACGCGCGAATGCGAGCGGCACCTCGTAGATCGTCGAAACGTCGCGCGCCGTGATGACGGCTCGTTCGTCCACGTTGCAGAAGAGCGCGATCTTCTTCTTCATCTCCTCGGGAATCGAGCGGTCGGCCCGGCAGAGGAGAATGTCGGGCTGGATTCCGATCGAGAGGAGCTCCTTGACGGAGTGCTGCGTGGGCTTCGTCTTCAGCTCGTTGGAGGCCGCGATGTGCGGCACGAGCGTCAGGTGCACGTTGATCGCGTTGCCGCGGCCCACGTCCTGGCGGAACTGGCGGATCGCCTCGAGGAAGGGCAGCGACTCGATGTCGCCGACGGTGCCGCCGATCTCCACGAGGACGACGTCGTTGTCGTCCTCGACGCGGCGGATGCAATCCTTGATCTCGTCCGTGATGTGCGGAATGACCTGGACGGTTTTCCCGAGAAAGTCGCCGCGGCGCTCCTTTTCGATGACCGAGAGATAGATCTTTCCGGTCGTCACGCTGTTCGCTTTGCCCGTGATGGTGGAGGTGAAGCGCTCGTAGTGCCCGAGGTCGAGATCGGTCTCGGCGCCGTCGTCGGTGACGTAGACCTCGCCGTGCTGGAACGGCGACATCGTGCCGGGGTCCACGTTCAGGTAGGGGTCGAACTTCTGGAGGGTGACCCGGAATCCGCGCGCCTCGAGGAGCGCGCCCATCGAGGCCGCGGCGATTCCCTTGCCGAGGCCCGAAACCACGCCGCCGGTGATGAAAATGTACTTCGTTCCCACGTTACACCTCCGCTGTGGTCGGCGAATTGAGGATGAGGGCTTCGACTCTTCGGGCGTCTTCGATCGTGTCCACTCCAATGGAGTCGCTCGTTGCGTCCAGCACCGCCATCGCCATCCCCGCCGCGAGGGCGCGCAGCTGCTCGAGGTTCTCGGCGCGCTCGAGCGGATGCGGAGGGAGCGACGTCCACCGAAGGAGCGCTTCCTTGCGGTAGCCATAGAGGCCGAGGTGCTTGAGCGTCAGGAGGCCCGGCTCGGCCCGCCGGCGGTAGGGGAGAGGCGACCGGGAGAAGTACAGGGCGCGCCCGTCGTCTCCGCGCACGACCTTCACGTTGTTGGGGTTCGCGATCTCGTTCGGGTCCCGGACGGGCAGCGCGACCGTGGCGAGCGGAAACTCAGGATGGTCGAGGAGGAATCCCGCCACCCGGTCGATGTTCTCGGGATCCATCATCGGCTCGTCGCCCTGCACGTTCAGGACGATGCTCACGTCGAGGTCCTTCACGGCGGCGAAGACCCGGTCGGTTCCCGACGGCAGGGCGGGGTCCGTCATCACGGCCTTTCCGCCCGCGGACTCGACGACCCGGGCGATCCGTTCGTCGTCCGTCGCGACGAGGACGAGCGAGACGCGCCTGGCCTTCTGCGCCCTTTCGAGGACCCTCACGACCATCGGAATTCCGGCGATCGGATGGAGGGGTTTCCCCGGAAAGCGCTCCGACCCGTAGCGGGAGGGGATGACGGCGACCGAGGAAAGGGGGGAGTTGGTCGCCAACTGGTGCACGTTCGATACTAACATCCGCGCCCGTGGGCGCGTCAACGACCGCCGGGCTGCGCCTCGAGACCCCCGAAAAAGGTCGTCGTCACCGGCCCCCTCTGGCGGGTCGATGACGACTTGAAGAGGATGGAGAAGGAGGGATTCGGGGGAGCCCGTTATCCGGCCACGATGTGGGCGCGGCCTTTCGTGTCTTCGCTGGATTCTTCTTCGTCCACGAGGTCGTGGAGGGAAGGCGCGGCCGTTTCGAGCGCGCCCTCCAGCTCGCGAATGCCCTCGCGGGCCGCGACGGAGTAGGAGTTCGACTCGTCGTACCCGGATGCGGCGACGACCTTCTCGTATGTGAGGAGGGCCTTCGTGGGTTCCTGGAGCGCGTAGTGATAGGTGTGAGCCACCGTCATGCGCGCCTGCAGGTCGTAGGGGTTGAGGCGCAGGATCTTCGCCAGGAACACGAGCGCGTCGTTGTAGCGCTCCTCTTCGAGCGCGACTTCGGCGCGGTGGCGATAGAGCGCGACCTCTTCCTCGAGAGTGAAGTCCTCGCGCGACGTGGCGCTGAAGGGCGACCGGAAGGACCGGAACAGCTTTTCGATCATTCGCTCTCCTGACCGTTCCCGGAAGTTGTGGGGGCCGATTCGTGACCCACGATATGTTGGGGAGAGCTTAGAACCGCCAGGTGCTGAAATCAAGAGAGATTCCAGAAAAAAGAAGGCGAGAAGGCATATTTGCCTTACGTCCTTCGGTCAGCGGCCGCTCAATTCTGGCTGACACTAGAAAGATTAGGCACAGACCTTCCCATACCTTATTTCATTCTAAGACATATATATTATTGATTTTAAATTACTTACGCCGATTAGCAGCGTATTCCGCAGCCAGGAGGAACCCGTCGCGGGACGCGGTATCCGGGAAGCGCGAGGCGATTTCGCGCGCCCGCTCGGCATGGATCTCGACCATTTCGTGGGCGCGCTCGAGGGCGGAGAGGCGGTGGACGATCTCGAGGATCTGCTCGGGCCTCACCGAGTCGAATCCCTGCTCGGCGACGACCGTCTCCACGAGCCTGCGCTCGGCGCGCGTGGCGTGAGGCAGGCAGAGGATGAGAGGCAGTGTGAGCTTGCCCTCCTTGAGGTCGGAGAGGACCGGCTTGCCGAGGTCGACTTCCTTCGCCGTATAGTCGAGGAGGTCGTCCTGGAGCTGGAAGGCGATCCCGAGCGACATTCCATACTCCCAGAGCCTTTCGCCCCAGGCCTCGCGCGTGTCGCCGAACGCCTCCGTCACGAGGAACGACGGGATCTTGCACGCGCCCGCGAACAGCAGGGCCGTCTTGCGGCGCACGATGTCGAGATAACCATCGAGCGTGAGGTCGAGCAGTCCGCGCCGCTCGGCGCCGATGATCTCGCCTTCGGTCATGCGCAGTGTCACGTCCGACAGGAGGCGCAGGACGCGCAGATCGCCCTCTTCCAGGGCGATCTCCATGGATTTCATGTAGAGGAAATCGCCAAAGAGGACGGTCAGCTCGTTGCCCCAGCGGTGATTCACGCTTGGCCGGCCGCGGCGCAGCTCGGCGTCGTCGATGATGTCGTCGTGGACGAGCGTCGCCGTGTGGATGAACTCGATCATCGCTGCGTAGCTCACGTCGCGCTCGCCCTCGTAGCCGAGGAGATGCGACCCGAGGAGGAGGAGCGCGGGCCGGATTCTCTTGCCGCCGCCCTCGACGAGATAGTCGCCGATGAGCGAGATGGTCGGAATTCCCGAACGCGTGCGCTCCTGGAGGCGCGTCTCGACGAGCTTCAGCTTGCCTTCGATCGGCGCGAGGGCCGAAAGAAGGCGCCGCCCGTTTTCCCGCTCTTCGGCGGGAAGGGTGGCGACGAGCAAGCGGTCTTTCAGTGAGGTCTGGCTCATCGGCGTGGGGCGCATCTTACCGCCCCTCTGCCCCTGTTTTCGCCCGGCCGCGTAGGCAGGATGCTCTAGCCCCGGAAGTTCGTGAACTGGAGAGGGATGCCGAAGTCGGCGCCGCGCAGGAGCGCGATGGCGGCCTGCAGATCGTCTTTCTTCTTGCCCGAGACGCGCAGCTGCTCGCCCTGGATCGCGACCTGCACTTTCAGCTTGCTGTCCTTGATCGCCTTGACGATCTCCTTCGCCTTCTCGGACGCGATGCCCTGGCGGATCGTGACGACCTGACGCACTGTGCCCTTCGTCGCGGGCTCGATCGTGCCGTAGTCGAGGGACTTCAGTGACACGCCGCGCTTCACGAGCTTGGTCTGGAGGATGTCCGTCACGGCCTTCAGGCCGAACTCGTCGTTGGCCGTGAGCGTGAGCTCCTTGTCTTGCTGCACGATTCCGGCGGCGCTGCCCTTCAGGTCGTAGCGCTGCGCGGTTTCCTTCTGGGCCTGCGCGACCGCGTTCGCGACCTCGGGGAGGTTGACTTCGGAGACGACGTCGAATGTGGAGTCGGCCATGGCTTCACTCCGAAAGAATCTTCGTGCCCGCGGGGGGCGCGAGGGCAAAGTCCGAGTCCGGACGCTTCGGCCCGGACATCTTCTGCGTGAACGTGAACGCCGTGCGGTTGCCCGCGGCGTCCACGAGGATGAGCCTCTTCACGTCGCCCGTCGCGGCCGCGAGGATCGTGAGCGACTTCGGGTCGGCGCCGGCGCGCGGTGTGAGCGTGAGCTCGACGAGACCGGTGTCCGTCGGGGCGGCGCGCGCGGCGTAGCGTGCAAGGAGCGCCTCGGGCGACTCGAGGAAAACGAGAGGCAGGCGCGCGCGCTCCTCCGGCCTCAGGGTCCTCACGACGAGCTGCCGGTCGGCCGCCACGTACTGGCGGCCGGCCTTCCCGTCGAACGTGAAGACCTTCCCTTCCGGCCCGTCGTAGTCGAACCGCACGCGGTCGGGCGCCTGCAGGATGAGCCGCCCGGTCTCCGGCGCGGTCTCGGCGAACCCCGCGGGCGCATACGTCTGGACGAACGTGCAGGAGACCGAGCCCGGCGTCGCGTACGCCGCGCGGATCTTCGAGAGGATCTCGACCGGCTGCGCCGGCCGTGCTTCGAAGGCGAAGAAAAAGGAGAGGGAGGAGACGAAGGCTGCGGCGCGTTTCAATGTCTGAAGTGCCTTTTCCCCGTGAACATCATGGCGATTCCGGCGGCGTCCGCCGCGGCGACGACGACACTGTCCTTCACGGAGCCTCCGGGCTGGACGACCGCCATGACACCCGCCCTTGCGAGCACCTCGAGGCCGTCCGGGAACGGGAAGAACGCGTCCGATGCGGCGACGGCCCCCTTCGCGCGCTCGCCGGCCTTGCCGACCGCGTCGCGGCAGGCATCCACGCGGCTCGTGCGCCCGCCGCCGATGCCGTACGTGGCGTTCTCGCCGGCCACCACGATGCCGTTCGAGACGACCCCCCTGAGGACGCGGTTCGCGAAGCGCATCGCGCGCGTCTCGGCGTCGCTCGGGGCGCGCTTCGTCACGACTTTCCACGCCGTCGCGTCGTCCGGAACGAGGTCGCCCTCCTGCACGAGGAGGCCCCCGTCGATGCCGCGCGCCTCGAGGCGCGGGCGCGGCGCGGTCTCCTTCTCGACCGTCAGGACGCGGAGGTTCGGCTTCTTCGCGAGAACCGTCTTCGCGTCGTCCGTGACGTCGTGGACGACGATCACCTCGAGGAAGCGCGACGTGAGAGCGCCGGCGGCCGCGGCGTCGAGCGTTCCGGTGTAGGCGACGACGCCTCCGAATCCCGCGACGGGGTCGGAGGCCCACGCGGCCTCGAAGGCGTCCGCCATCGCGGGCGCCGTCGCGGCTCCCGCGGGGATGCGGTGCTTCACGATCGTGAGGGCGTTCGCCCCCACGACGCGCGACGTGTAGAGGGCGGCGTCGGCGTCGAGGAAGTTGTTGTACGAGAGCTCCTTCCCCTGCACGAACCGGTAGCGCGAGAGGGCGGGCGCTGCCGCGGCCGCATCGACGTAAAGGGCTGCCTTCTGGTGCGGGTTCTCTCCGTAACGGAGACCAGTCCCGAGCGAGAAGGTGAGCGACAGCCGTTCGGGAAACGTCTCGCCCGTCTTGGCCGAAAACCAGCGGGCGATCGCGGCGTCGTACGCCGCCGTGCGCCGGAACACCTTCGCGGCGAGGCGTCGCCTGGTCCCGTCGCCCAGAATGCCTTCGTTCGCCTTCAGCTCGGCCGCCACGGCCGCGTAGTCGGCGGGGTCGCAGAGGACGCCGACGTGTGCGTGGTTTTTCGCCGCCGCGCGCAGCAAGGCCGGACCGCCGACGTCGATCTTCTCGAGGGCCTCGTGAAACGGAACGTCCGGCTTCGCGACCGTGTCCTCGAAGGGATAGAGATTCACGACGACGAGGTCGATGGGTGAGACCCCGTTCGCGGCGGCTTCGCTGAGGTCGCGGTCCACGGAGCGGTCGAACAGGATGCCGCCGAAGAGCTTCGGATGCAGCGTCTTCACGCGGCCGCCGAAGACCTCCGGGAAACCCGTGACGTCTGCGACGCTCGTGACCGGGAGACCGGCCGCCGCGAGATGCGCGGCCGTCCCGCCCGTCGAGAGGAGGCCGAAGCCGAGCCCGGTGAGGGCGCGGGCGAAATCGACGAGGCCGGTGCGATCGGAGACGGAGAGAAGCGCGAGACGGGTGTTACTCACGGACGGCGTACGGTCCTTTCGAGGCGGGGTATTGCGTGACGGACGAGGCGTCGCCTCCGGCAGCCTTCCAGATCCAGGCGAGGAGGCGGGTCGAGAGGGTGACGGCCGCGTCGTAGCGCTCGCGCGCGGTGGTCGCGGGAAGCGGCGCCGCGGCCAGTATTTCGGGCGCCGCGAAGGGCTCCGCCGGATAGCCGAGAAAGCGGGCGGTCTTCGAGACGTCCGGGGCCGTGCCGCCTTGCGGCGGCAGGGCGAGGGCGAACTCGTGGACGATCCCGCCCGCCTGATAGACGACGTCGTCGAAGGCGGTGTGCCGATGGATGGCCTCGGCGAGAGAGCGCGCGCCGCGGGCCGCGGCTGCGCGATGGGCGGCCGCGTCGCGCGTGCCGGTTTCGGCGGCCGCGGCGTCGCTCACGCCCTGCATGAGCCGCCGGCTGTGCTGTGCGAGCTGACGCTTGAAGTCCGGCGGTGCCCAGGAGGCCGCCTCGGCCGCCATCCGGGCCTCGTCGGGGACGCTCCAGCGCACGGGCCCCGCTCCCCATGCGGTCGGCGCGATGAGAGCAAGTACGAGGACGGTGGGGAGGCGTCTCATGGCGGGCGGATTGTACGGGCGGCAGGCGCGGCCGGCGGCTCAGAAGATCTTCAGGATGGTCAGGCCCAGAACGAAGCCCTTCATCCCGCGATTGCGCCCGGAGACGGGCGTCCCGGCGTCGAGGCGCACGAGCGTCGCCCACGGCCCCGCGAACTCGCCCGAGATTCCCGCGCCGCTGAAGTAGGCCCAGTCGAGCCCCGCGGCCCGGTCCTTGACGCGCGCGTCGTCGTAGATCGCCTCGAGGCGGAATGCGCTCCCGATGACGTAGCCGTACGCGAACTTCGACGTGACCGCTTCCTCGGCTCGCAGGGCACCGGAGCGGTATCCAATGAGCGACGTACCGCCGAAGAAGCCGAACGTGTAGTTCGAGAAGCGGTCCGTGTTGTGAGAGCCGAGGTACCCGACCGACGCGCGCACGCGCTGGAAGCGCGGCAGGTGAAAGTCTTTCTGCAGCTCGACGCCCCAGGTCGTATACGCGTCCTTGCCCGGGTCGTAGTCGGGGTTCCCCGCGAAGCCCCACGGGTCCCACTGCGACCTCTTGTTCCACGCCCAGCGGCCCGTGAGCGCCCACCCGCGCCAGTCCCACGCGAGCTGGCCCTCGAGCCGCGTGAGCCAGTGATTCGACGGGATCACGAACGCCGGCGAAGTCTCGGCGTCGTCGGCCGCGAAATCCCGGTGCGACTCGCTGACCGTGCCCGTCAGCTTCAGGTGCCGCGCGATCGGGACGCCGGCCTTGAACGCGGCCGCGAAGGACCGGCTTTTCACGCGCTGTGTCTTGTCCTCCTCGCCCCCGGCGTAGAGCGCGTCCGTGCCCTGGATTGCGATGCCGAAGACGTCGACGCCGACGTCGACCGGCGAGCCCCCGAGCCGGGGCTGACCCCACGACGCCGCGAGGAGGACGCCGCCGAAGAGGATCTGAAACTGGTCGTGCCGCTTGCTCGCGTCGAGGTCGATCCAGTAGACGCCGAGGAGAGGGAGCGGGTAGTCGTAGGACCCGTCATAGAAGAGGCCGCCGAGGCCGAAGAGCCGGCCGTGTTTCGCGTCCTCCGTGACGCGACGCCCCCCGTCCTTCGTCTTCTCGAGGTAGCGCACCCCCTTCTCGGTGTCACGCACCATCGTGTCCCTCGAGGCGAACGTCTCCTCGCGGTCCGCGCGGAAGGAGGGAGCGTCGAGCCGGATGTCCGTGAGCACGCTCTCGCGCTCGATAACGGTCGTGCGCGAGAAGGTCTTGAGGATCCACTGGCCGGTCGTGCGCGTCGGGAGGCGCAGCGGCGGCCCGCCGTCGGGAGCGGGAACGTCCGTGAAGTCGGCCGTCTCGTCCACGGCCTGGATCTCGGCCGTGAGGTTCAGCTGCCGCGTGCGCACGCGGACGGCCGCGAACCCGTCGCGCGCGATCCACACGCGTCCGGCGTAAACGGGCTTGTCCGTCACGGCGACGCGCGGCTCGAAGTCGAGCGCCCAGCATGGGACCCCGTTCACGGTGTCCTCGCCGGCGAGAGCGTAGCGGTACGTGTCGTCGAGCGTGAGGGCGAGCGGCATGTCCGAAACCTTCTCGGGCTGCAGGAGCGGGAGCTCGGGCAGCTTCTTCGCCTTCCAGCGCACGCCGTTGAAGTAGGCGTCGCGCCACGCCCAGTCGAACCCGGCGCCCTTCTCGTAGAAGAACGGGCCGGCGAGCGTGAGGTCGAGCGTGTTGCCGAGGTTCGCGAAGCGAAAGCGCATCGAGAGCGAGTTCGTCGCCGAGAGCGTCTTCCAGCGCGCGTCGCGGGCCGCCCGCCAAGCCTGGTGCTGCGCGAGGATCT
>Ga0097691_1001076_pt1 | contig 21110 bp, 18 predicted proteins | sample NGESurdeep072012_8_FD_72858 | JGI IMG/M metagenome (GOLD analysis project Ga0097691, IMG submission 72858) | Arctic peat soil microbial communities from Barrow, Alaska - NGEE Surface sample 210-1 deep-072012 | ecosystem: Environmental > Terrestrial > Soil > Wetlands > Peat ... | reverse complement strand
CGGAACGATCTTGCGTGGCGCCGCGGTCGAGCTGGCGCTTCCGCTCGCGCTCCTTGTGTTGCTGTTCGTGGTCAGTTCCAACTCGTCGAATTTCTACTTTCCGCCGCTTGCAAAAGTATTGGACCGGTTCGATACGCTGTGGCTCGGCCAAAGGTTCTTAGGCGACGTGCTGCCGAGCCTCGGGCGTCTGATCGGCGGTTACGTGATCGCCTGCCTCGTAGGCATCGTCATCGGTGTGCCGATCGGAATGTTTCGCCCGCTTCGTCGTGCGGCGGAGCCGGTGCTCGAGTTCTTTCGCGCAATTCCTCCGCCGGCGCTAATTCCGGTGCTGGTCATGCTCGCGGGCTTCGGCGACACGATGAAGGTTGCGGTTATCGTTACCGGTGCGATCTGGCCGATCTTGTTGAACACCGTGGAGGGCGTCAAGAGCGTCGACCTGGTGCTCGACGAAACCTGTCGCATTTACCAGATCAGGGGAGCGAGCCGCTTGTGGAACTTCGTGCTCCCGAGCGCGAGCCCCCAGATCGTTGTCGGTATGCGCATCGGCCTGTCGATCGGCATCATCCTGATGGTGATCAGCGAAATGTTCGCCGCCACCAACGGACTCGGCGCCGCCATCATTGTTTTTCAGCGCAGCTTCGAAATTCCCGAGATGTGGAGCGGCGTGATGATGCTCGGTCTGTTCGGATTCTCACTCTCGATCGCGTTCGGCTTGTTCGATCGGCGAACGCTGAGGTGGTACTACGGCATGCGGGATCTGGAAAGGCGAAGCTGAATGGCAGCGAACGCGGTGGTGTCGGTCAAACACCTCAACAAGGTCTACCAATCAAGGGATCGCCGGGTCGAAGCGATCGGAGACCTGACGTTCGACGTCGATCCCGGCGACTTCACCTGCATCGTTGGCCCATCGGGCGCGGGCAAGACGACCTTGCTCAAGTGCCTCGCGGGGCTCTTAGCTCCGACCAGTGGCGCGATCTTGGTCAATGGGCATGCAGTGGCCGGACCGCCGGCAGAGATGGCGGTGGTATTCCAGGAATACGGCCGCAGCCTTTTCCCGTGGAAGACCGTGCGGGAGAACATCGAACTGCCTCTGCGCGAGAAAAAGATAGCGAAGGCGGAGCGGACGCGGCTGGTCGACGAAGCGCTGGCGGCGGTCGCTCTCGCGGGTGCGGGTGACTCCTACCCGTGGCAGTTGTCGGGCGGCATGCAACAGCGCGTGGCGATCGCACGCGCAGTGGCATACCAGCCTAAGGTGATGGTGCTCGACGAGCCCTTCGCCGCGGTCGATGCGCAGACGCGTGCCGATCTTGAAGACTTGATGCTCCGGCTCTGGACCGAGCTTGATCTCACGGTGATTTTCGTGACCCATGATATCGACGAGGCGGTTTACCTCGGTCAGCGCGTGCTGGTGCTCTCATCGTCTCCAACACGTATTCTTGACGACGTCTTCATCGACATTCCGGGGACGCGCAGCCAGGCCGCGACGCGGATCGAACCCGGATTCGCCGAACTGCGGACTCGGATCTACCGGGGAATCCAGGAAGCCAAGTCGGCGGCCCGCGCCGCCAGCGAGCCGATCAAAAGTTAGTACGACCCGCCAATCTCATAATCTCATGCCCCCGGCCCGATTGAAGCGTCGGAGAAGCCCTGCTTCAGCACGCTCAGCAAATGGCGCACGGCCGGTCTTTCAATCCGGTTTTTTGGGATCAGCGCCTTCACCCAAAATTCCGGCACGGGAAATTCGTGCAGCAAAGTCACGAGGTCGCCGCGCTCGAGGCTAGGCTTGACGACATGACGTGCGATCCGGGCAATGCCCATGCCCGCCACGGCGGCGCGGAGCAAGAGCTGGCTGTCGTTGGCGCTCAATTTTGCCTTCACGTCGACATTGATCAAGCCCCGACGACTTTCGAAAGCCCAGCTCTGTCCGGTGGTCGCGAAGGTGAGGCAGTCGTGTTGCACAAGATCGCGCGGATGATTCGGGACGCCGCAGCGTTCCAGATAAGCGGGCGACGCACAGATGACGCGAGGGTAGGGGCAGAGGGGTTCGTCGATGACCCCGGGATATGAGGTAGGCAGCGCGCCGATTGCGAGATCGAAGCCCTCTTCGGTTGGATTGACCGAACGATCAAGCATTACGAGCTCGATGCTGATTTTGGGGTGAGCGACCTGGAAGCGGGTCAACATCTCGCCGAGGCTCAGAATGGCGATCGTTGTCGGCGACTTGATCCGCAAGTGTCCTTCCATTTCGGACGTCGAGACCTGGGATTCCTGAAAGATTGTCTCAAGCTCCGTGACCGCGGCCTGCAAGCGCGGCAGCCGAGCCTTGCCTGCCTCCGTGAGAGCGATCCGACGGGTCGAGCGCTGCAGCAACTTCACACGCATCTGATCTTCCAGCCGGTCGATCCGCTTGGTGACCACCGACGGCACCACGCCAATTTGCCGTGCCGCAATCGAAATGCTGCCGGTCCGGGCGACCAGCAGGAACGCTTTGATATTTCGAATGGTGTCCATGGCTCGCCTCTGTTTCGCAGTGCCGCGCTTCGCTGACATCGGCCGCATCGCGGTTGGAGCTCGCACGCGCTCAAACCGCCCGGTGACGGCGCAAGCTACCTCTTTTTCCTAAATGAGAAAACTGATCGGCTAAAACTAGGGGTTCATTTCCGTGTCGCAAAAGAGCAAACTACGACAAAAGCAGCCCGTGCACCCGTCTTGCAGGGCTAAGATCAGGGAACGCGCGGAGCCGTTATGAGCAGCAGTCCTTTCTCTTTTCGCACCAAGGCGTCGACCGCAACCCGCACGGTCGTTCGCACCCGGAACGAGCCGCTGGTCCGGGATGCCGATGTTTGTGTCGTCGGCTCCGGCATTTCCGGCGTATCGGCTGCCATCGAGTCCGCGCGACTCGGCAAGAATGTCCTTCTGATCGACGGCCTGCCTGTGCTGGGCGGACAGGCGGTCAATTCGATCGTCGGCACGATCTGCGGCATGTTTTCCAATGGCAAGGATGGATACCAGGTGACCTATGGCATCGCGGAGGACATCATCCGCGATCTGTCCAAGACCGGGTCGATCCACTACCGGCAGGGCGTCAACAACATCATCATCTATGACGAGGTTGCGCTCGGCAGATGGATCGAGAACGCCGTTCGCGAGGCGGGCGTCAAGGTACTGCTCGGCGCCATCGTCCGCGAGGTCGAGGTGAAGGAGCGCCGGATCCGATCGCTCGGACTGTCGACGCGCTACGGCGATGTCCGTGTCAGTGCGACCGGCTTCGTCGATGCGAGCGGCGACGCCTCGCTGGTCTGGCAGGCCGGATTTCCCTGCCAGGAGGCGGCGGACGGCCCGGTGTTCGGCACCCAAATGGTGGTGCTTGAAGGCATCGACGAGGCCCATGTGCCGAGCCGCGAAGAGTTGCCGGTGCGGATGCGTGAAAAGGGCGAATCATATGGCCTCGTTAGGCGCGAAGGGTTGAGCTTCATCATTCCCGGACGCGGCATTGCCGCCATGAACATGACCCATATGGAGACGCCGCTCGATCCGTTCGAAATGTCCAACAAGACCCTCGAAGGGCGGGAGCAGGCGGATCGCGCCGTAAAATTCCTGAAGAGCGAGTTTCCCAAGGCGTTCGGCAAGGCGCGTGTTCGGGCCTACGGCTTTCCTGGCATCCGGCAGACCCGCTGGATCCGCGGCCGCCAGCAGCTCACGGTCGACGATGTCGTCTCCGGGCGCAAGTTCGACGATGCCATCGCGCGCACGGCCTGGCCGATCGAACTGCACGACTCCGGCAACGACCATGTCTGGCGCCCGTTCGGCGACGACCACATGCATTATGTGCCGTTCGGCTGCCTCACTCCTGCGGATGCCGACAACATCGTGGTCGCGGGCCGCTGCGTCGATGCGGACAATGCAGCCCTCTCCAGTATTCGTGTGATGGGGCCCTGCATCGCGATGGGCGCCGCGGCGGCGCATGCCCTCGATCTTGCGGGAACCGGCAGCGTGCACCAGATCGACATGGCCGCATTGAAGGTCCGTCTCCGCGACAATCTTGAGCGCAATGTCAGCGGTCACGAGATCGCCCGCACTATCCGCCCCTTCGCAGAAGCGAACGCCTGATCATGAAACTCACCGACGACGAACAGAATATGCTGGACGGCTGCGACGGTCCTGCCGTGCAAAAGGCGATGGACCTGCTGGTGCGCTACGGCGAAGCGCTGGGTGCGGAGCGCCTAGTGCAGACCAACAACGTCTGCGGCACGTTTGTTGCCGCCGGCCCGATGATTCGCGAGTTTGCCAGCAAAGGCAACGACGCGATCTTTTCCGAATTCAATCTCGACAGTTCCGAGCGCGTCGAGATGCCGCCGGTGAAGGCTTATACCTGTCATCTGGTGATGGGCATCGACAGCAAGCACCCGGAGATGAATGCGGGCTTGGAAGACACGGTGCGGATTCAGAAGGAAGGCGAGAAGTTCTTCGGGGCCAAGGGCGTCAACATGCTTGCGACCTGCACGCCCTACCAGGTCGGCAATGTGCCTGTCATGGGCGAGCACTGCGCATGGATGGAATCCTCCGCGGTCATCTACTGCAACGCCGTACTCGGCGCGCGCACAAACACCGAGGGGCGCGAGAGTACCGGCGCCGCCAGCATCACCGGCCGTATTCCCTATTTCGGCCTGCATATTCCGGAGAACCGAATCGCAACCCATCTCATCGACGTGCAGGTGCCGGTCGACGACATGATGGATTGGGGTCTGCTGGGCTATGCGATCGGCGAAATGGTTGAGGAGGACATTCCTGCGTTCCGCGGCCTGTCGGCGCAGCCCAACATGATCAAGCTGAAGCACTTCGGCGCGGCGGCAGCATCCTCCGGCGGCGTGGAAATGTACCATATCCCTGGCGTGACGCCGGAGACCCGCTCGGAGGAGTACGCTTTCGGCGGCCGAACGCCGCGGGCGACGCGGGTCTATGGCCAGGCTGAGCGGCGGATCGCGTACGAGAAGCTGAATTCAACGGCGCGCTCGAACGACGTCGATTTCATCATGCTCGGATGCCCGCACAATTCCATCGAGCAGGTCGGGCTCGCCGCCCGCCTGCTGGAAGGCAAGCGCCTCAGCCCCAATACGTCGCTGTGGGTGTTCACGCCGCGCGCGCTGAAGGAAGTCGCCGATCGCAGCGGCTACACCGATATCATCCGTGCGGCGGGCGGCCACGTCCTCACCGACACCTGTCCGGCGATCTCGCGCATTATGCCCAAGGACACCAAGGTCGTCGCCACGGATTCCGCGAAGCAGGCGCATTACCTTCCCGCGATCACTGGTGTGCAGGCATGGTTCGGCTCGGTTGCCGACTGCGTCGAGGCAGCGGTCAGCGGGCGCTGGAACGGGAGGCTCGCGTGACGACGATCGTTCTGCACGGGCGCAAGGTGGTCGGCGGCACCTCGGAAGGCGAGGCGCTGGTGACCCGCGAGACCGTCTCGGGTTGGGGCGGCTTCGATCCGAGGACAGGCAAGGTGGTGGAGACGCGGCACGAATTGTGCGGCATCTCCTTGAAAGACAAGATTTTGGTTTTCCCGGGCGCAAAAGGTTCGTCAGGCTGGTCGCAATACTTCCATCTGGCGCGGCTCGCCGGCACCGCGCCGAAGGCCATTCTGTACAACCGGACCACGACCAAGGTTGCGCTCGGCGCTGTGGTGATGCGGGTACCCGCCATCACCGACTTCGACCGCGACCCGCTGGAGATCATCGAAACTGGAGACTGGGTCAAGGTCGACGGCGACCGCGGCGTCGTCGAGATCACGAAGCGAAATGCCTGACGCGATTGCGCGTCTGCGCATTCAAGTCGTGAACTGTCCTCGGCAAGAAGGACGGAAATACTGGGGAAGAGGGAGCGAGATGATCCGAATCGGTTTGCGCCTCATCGCGGCGATCATTGTGCTTAGTGCGATGTCGCTCGGTGCGACGGCACAAGAGGTTGATGATCCCGAGCAGGTCGCGGCGGCTAAGAAAGAAGGCAAGGTTACGTTCTATACGTCGTTTCTCGGCGCGCCGTTCCATATTGCTGCGATCAAGAGCTTCGAGAAGAAATACGGCATCTCCGTTGAACTGCTCGACGTAAGAGCCAGCGAGTTGCGTGAGCGCCTGCGGACGGAGCAGGCCGCCGGACGTTTCATCGGCGACGTCATCCAGAATGGCGCGGCGACAATGATTCGCTCGCAGCGCGACGGGGAGCTGCAGCCGCACGGCGGCATCCCCAATGCAAAGCGCCTCTCTAAGGAGCAATCGGCAACCGACGTGCTCGTGCCGAGCTACATCCTCGCCTACGGAATTCTGGTGAACACCGCCAAGGTTAAAAGCGAGGATGAGCCCAAAAGCTGGAAGGATCTGCTCAATCCCGTATGGAAAGACAAGATTCTATCGGACGACATGCGCGCCCTTGGTGGCGGGCAGGTGATGTTCTCGGTCTTGCAGGATGCGTTCGGGCGGGAGTTCCATGAAAAGCTCGCCGCGCTACAGCCGGTTTTCAGCCGGGATGTCGGCAATGACGAGCGCCGCGTCGCGCGCGGCGAGTATCCGATGCGTATTCCGCAGCTGTTCTCGAACACGACCATCCTCAAGGGCCTGCCGGTGAAGCTCGTGATCCCGGTGGAAGGGGTGCCGTATATCCGCTTCGATATGGCGCTGCTCAGGAACGCGCCGCATCCGAACGCCGCGCGGCTGTTCATCAACCACTATCTCAGCGACGAAGTGCAGCTGATCTATGCCAAGGCCGGACTCATTCCGGTGGTCCCCAATATCAACGGCACGGTCAAGGAGGAGATGAGGGTCCTGACCAACGCGAAGCTGCTCGGCACCACGAATGTCGACACGCAGGACGCCATGCTGGCGCTTGCCAAGGAGATCTACAAATAGGCCGGGCCTTCGCATCGAAAGTCCGGCAGTTTCGCGGTCCGCACGTAGTTTGCTCAGAGAAGAGCTGTCGGACACGGCCTAGGGGGAGGAAGCCATGCTTGATCGACGGAGCTTTTTGGTCACCGGCACTGCGGTAGCGGCGCTGCCGCGGTTTGCGCGGGCGGAAGCAGTGAAGCCGCTAAAGATCGGCGTCATGAACGACATGTCCGGTCCGTATGCCGATCACCAGGGTGTTGGCTCGGTTTTATGCGCCCAGATGGCTGCCGACGATTTTGCCGCGAAAGCCGGTGTGCCGGTGGATATCGTGTTCGCGGACCATCAGAATAGGTCCGACATCGGCCTTAACATCGCGCGCCGCTGGTACGACAACGAGGGCGTCGATGTCATCATTGACGTGCCGAATTCCGCCGTGGCGCTTGCCGTCTCGGGGTTAACCCGTGAGAAGAACAAGGTCCTGATTGGATCGGGCGCCGGGTCGTCGGTGCTGACCGGCGAACAATGCTCGCCGAACTTCATTCACTGGACCTACGATACCTGGTCGCTCGGCCATAGCCTCGGCCGCGCGCTGACGCTGGAAGGCGGCAAGACTTGGTTCTTCATCACGGCGGATTATGCCTTCGGAAAGGATCTCGAGAAGAATACCGCAGAAGCCGTCGAAGCCGCCGGGGGCAAGGTGCTCGGCGCCGTGCGTCATCCGATCAACACGTCGGATTTTTCGTCTTACCTGCTTCAGGCGCAGGCTTCCGGCGCCGATGTCGTCGGTCTCGCAAATGCCGGGGACGACACCAGCAATTGCCTGAAGCAGGCGACCGAGTTCGGCCTCGGTAACAAGCAGCGGCTTGCGGGCTTGATCCTCAACGTCACCAATATTCCGGCGATCGGCATTAAGGCGATCAAGAACGTGAAGATCGTGGTTTCATTTTATTGGGACATGAACGACGGAACGCGCGCGTTCGCCAGGCGCTACCAGGCCGCACATCCGCGCAAGCTGATGCCGAACGATCAGCAGGCCGGCAATTATTCGGCGGTTCAGCATCTCATCAAGGCTATGGCGCAGATCAAAAGTGCAGCCGACGGCAAGCTGCTCGTCGATACGATGAAGGCGCTTCCGACCTACGATGTGATCTTTGGCAAGGGCTCAATTCGTGAAGACGGGCGAAAATTGCACCCGACATACCTACTCTCGGCCAAGACACCCGAGGAATCGACCGGCGAGTGGGACTGCTTCAAGCCGGTCAAGACAATTCCGATTGAGGAAGCCTGGCGGCCGTTGTCCGAAGGTCACTGCCCATTCGTGAAGGGCTGACGGCGGCAGCTTCTTGCCATGCAGGAGAGTACCGGGTTTAGCGATGCGGGAGCGGGTGTCTGCTTTCCGTGTTAGTCGGCCTCTCCCAGCGTGACGCCGCCATCCACTACGATCTGCGCACCTGTGACGAAGCGCGAGGCCGGCGAGGCGAGGTAGATTGCTGCGCCTTTCAGATCGTCGGGACAGGCGACTTCATGCATGGGACAGGCCGCCTCGAACGGCTTGCGCGCTTCGCTCTCCTTCAACCGCCCGCCGCCAATATTCGTGATGACCGGTCCCGGTGCGATGGCGTTGACGAGAATGTTGAATTTAGCCAGTTCGATCGCGGCCTGCCTGACAAATTGCGCGACGCCGGCCTTGGATGACACATAGGCCGTGCCGACATAAATTTCGGTCTTGGTCGCAGAAATCGAGCTTGTCACTATGATGCGCCCACCACCCTGCTGCTTCATTTGCGGCACGACCGCCTGGACGGTGCGGAAGACCGAGGTAAGGTTGGTCTCCAGGACCCGAGTCCATAGCTCGTCGGATATGAACTCCAGCGCACGTTCCGGATTGCGTGTTTTATCGGCGCTGAGAAAACCTGGTCCGCCGCTGATTCCGGCGTTCACAAACACGACGTCGATCCGACCGTACCGCGCAACGGTATTGGCGACGACACGATCCAGATCGGCCCGCTTTGTGACGTCGACCGCCTCACCAGCGACCTCCGCGCCAAGCTCGGTCAATGCGGTCACTGTTCTGGCCAGCGCCTCAGGATCGATGTCGGCCACCATGATGCGGGCGCCGTTCTCCGCCATTGCTTGCGCATAGGCCAGCCCAATGCCGCTGGCCCCGCCGGTGATCAGGACGGATAGCCCATGCACTTTAAACAGGTCGTTGATTTTCATGAATGAACCCGGTGAGAAGGTGGAGGCGACCGGTGAATGATAGGCTCAAGGCAGCGTCGACGATGTGCGGCTATTTGCAGCGCCGCTGTTGGCGTTAACTAGTGTTCCCAGTCGGCGTCGGCCAAGGCCTGCGAGAGTTGATGAAGAAGAGCGTTCAAGCGTTCCTTGTCGGCCCGGGAAAAGTTCTTGAACAGCCGCGCCTGCCGTTGCAGCGAAACCTGCATCAACTGGGTGGATAGCTTCCTTCCCTCGACCGTCAATTTGGCAATGGCGGCACGACCGCGTGTCCGCGTCTGCTCAACCGAGACCAGTTTGCGTTCCTTGAGAAGAGTGAGGCTGCGGCTGACGGCGGCCTTGTCCAGATCGGCAACCTCGGACAATTCGCCGACATTGAGAGATTTGGTGTTGCTGAGCACGAGCAAGAGGCGCCATTCCGCCATGCCCAGGTCCCAGGCAGCACGGTAATAGGCCGTGGCGCCCCGATTGAGGCGCATGCCCATGCTGACCAAAAGAACCGTGATGTGGTGCTGCGCGAGCAATCCCCCGATGGGCGGTTGGCCGGGCGATCCATCATTGATCGCCAACGTTTTGGGCGTGCGCATTTGGCAGTGTCCCTAACAGGGTTGGAACTGTTCCAGCGGGGTCGATTTTCACCGCATTGATCTGGATCAAATTAATTGACACATCATTTATTGATGCGTCAATATAAGGCGACCACCCCACAGGCCCCAAACCGGCCACACAGACAAGAGTTTATGGTGGCAGATCGCCAATCAGCCGATGTCGAGCGTCCGGGAAGATATGCCGGCGCGATCGACTGTGATCTTCACTCCGCATTGCCCGGGATGAGCGCGCTTTTCCCCTATCTCGATGATTATTGGCGCGAAATGGTCACGGTTCGCGCGCTTGATCGTCTGAACCTCAGTCTCACCAGCTATCCGCAGAATGCACCGCTGTCGTGTCGCCCCGATTGGAAACTCGATAATGGCCGCAAGCCGGGGTCGTCGCTGGAAGCGATGCAAACCCATGTGCTCGATCGCTATCAGCCGCGGTTTGGCATTCTTAACTGCCTGTATGGCGCTCAGGTCATGCACAGCGAAGACATGGCGGCCGCGTTTTGCCGAGCGACCAACGATTGGATCCGCGACGAGTGGCTCAGCCGTGATCCGCGGCTGCGCGCGTCCATCTTGATTGCCGCGCATAATACCGAGCTGGCGGTTGCAGAAATCGAACGCCGAGCCGACGATCTGCGGTTCGTGCAAGTGCTGATGCTGGTATCGGGCGAGGTCACGCTTGGCCGGCGGCAGCTCTGGCCGATCTACAAGATCGCAGAACGATTGGGGTTGCCGATCGGAGTTCATGCCGGCAACGCGTATCGTTATGCGCCCACGGCGGTAGGATGGCCATCGTACTATGTCGAGGACTACGTGTCCCAGTCAGCCGCCTTCGAAAATCAATTACAAAGCATGATTTCCGAAGGTGTGTTCGCCAAGTTTCCGGAGCTCAAGGTCGTTGCGATCGAGTCGGGGTTGACCTGGTTGAGCGGATTTATCTGGCGCGCGGACAAGACATGGAAAGGTGTTCGTGCCGAGGTCCCTTGGGTGACGCGTGCGCCCTCAGAGATCATTCGCGACCACGTCCGCTTTACGGTACAGCCGGTCGATGCGCCGGATGAGATGGAAGCAATCCTTCGGCTGATCGAGCATCTTGAGTCGGACGAGTTGTTCCTTTTCTCGACGGACTATCCGCACTGGCAGTTCGACGGCGATAGCGTGCTGCCGAATAACCTTTCCGGCGCGCTGTTCCGCAAGATCATCAGCGAAAATGCGCTCGCAACTTACCCGCGACTGGCGAAGGCCGACCGGGCCATGGAGATCGCAGTATGAGCATTGTCGAGCTCGATCGAAATAGCCCCGCCGAAGCAAAGCTGCGGGTGATCGATTGCGATATTCATCCTTCAATGACGGCGTGGACCGAGGTTCATCCCTATCTGGCCAAGCAATGGATCGAACATCTCTCGGTTTATGGCAGCCACCTGCGCCACGCGTTTTCGGAAGCCTTGACCCATCCACGGATGTCGCCGGACGCGGCGCGGGTCGATGCCTACCCCGACGAAGGCGGTCCGCCGGGCTCGAGTCTTGCGCTAATGCGGACGCAGCATCTCGATCCCAACGGCGTCGAATATGGCATGCTTATTCCGCTACGGTGGAATCCCGGCAGTCAGAGAAATCTCGATTTCGGCGTGGCGCTGACGCAAGCCATGAACACGTGGCAAATCGAGCGGTGGGTGAAAAGCGAACCGCGGTTGAGGGCGTCAGTTCTCATCGCCCAGGAAGACACGGCCGGTTCGGTCGCGGAAATCGATGCGCGCGGGGCCGATCCGAATTTCACGCAGATACTGGTTCTGCCGCGGACCGATGAGCCTTTCGGCCGCCGCCGCTACTGGCCGATCTTCGAGGCCGCAGTACGTAACAATTTGCCGATCGCCATCCATGTCGGCGGCACCAACGGTCATCCCTCCACCGGAGGAGGTTGGCCGTCCTATTATATGGAAGAGCACCACGCGGTGGCGGAGACCATGCAGGCGGTCTTGACTAGCCTGGTTTTTGAAGGGGTGTTCGAGCGATTTCCGAAACTCCGGGTCGTGATCATGGAAGGCGGGCTTGGCTGGATCCCGTCGCTAAGCGCGCGAATGGACAAGCACTGGTCGCGTCTGCGCAGCGAAGTGCCTCATTTGAAGCGCCGGCCATCGGAATACATTCGCGAGCAGGTCTGGTTCACCACCCAGCCGATGGAAGAACCGGGCCGAGCCTCCCAGTTAATCGACCTGTTCGAGCGGATCGGCTGGGACCGCCTGCTGTTCTCGACCGACTATCCTCATTGGGATTTCGATGACCCGCGCTACGCGTTCAAGGCGCCGCTCAGCGAAGCGCAGCGCGAGCAGCTTCTCTATAAAAACGCGCAGGCGTTCTACGGGATCCGCTGATGGCGCGGCATATCGTTGCAACCGTCGATGACATCCCACCCGGCAAGCGAATGCTGGTGAACGTGAAAGGCCGGGAAATCGGAATTTTCAACGTCGACGGCGAATATCTCGCCATCAGCAACCGGTGCCCTCATGAAGGGGCTTCCTTGTGCAAGGGCCGCATCGTCGGTCTCGTCGAATCCAGCGAACCCGGATCCTATCACGTCAGCCGGAAGGGTGAACTGCTCCGCTGCCCCTGGCATGGCTGGGAGTTCGATCTGAGGACCGGAAAATCGTGGTGCGAACCCGACCGCACCAAGGTCCGCAGCTTCGAGCTGAAAGTGGAAGCGGGCGGGGCGCTGGTCGAAGGGGCGCTTCAGGCCGAAACGTTCCCGGTTTCGACCGAAAAGCAGTATGTCGTGATCGAAGTCTGACACCTGATCGAAGCGGTCGATCGGCAAAGCAGTAAACCGCGCGGAGGACGAACGTGTTTGTGAAACTGAAGAGAGCTGCCCTGATCGCCTTGTTTGCCGGTTTCGCCGTCCCGGCGTCGGCTCAAGATGCGTCCTGGGATTCCGTCGTCACCGCCGCAAAAAAGGAAGGCAAGGTCGTCGTCTACAGCATGGCTTTGGGCGCCCCCTACTATCTGGCCGTTCTGAAGGCCTTCGAAGAGAAGTACGGGATCAAGGTGGAAAGCCTCGATCTGCGGGCCAGCGAACTCGCCGAGCGGGTGAGAACGGAGCAGGCCGCGGGGCGGTTTCTCGGTGATGTCGAGATCATCACGACGACGATGATCGAGGAGCAGCGCAAGACCGGCGACTATATTCAGAACATGGGCGCCATTCCCAATGCCGAAAATCTGCGGCCGCCCTTCAAAGCCACCGATATCAGCGTTCCAGCCTACGTGCAGCCGATGGGAATCCTGATCAACACCCGGCTCGTCAAGCCCGAAGATGAACCGAGAAGCTGGAACGATCTCAACGATCCAAAATGGAAGGGCAAGATCCTCTCCGACGACATGCGCCCGCTCGGCAGCGGCAATACCATGTTCGCCATCCTGCAGAAGAAGATGGGCGCCGCTTTTAATGAACAACTGGCGCAGCAGAAGCCGGTATTCAGTCGCGATATGCGCAATGACGCGCGACGCGTCGCGCGCGGCGAGTATCCGATCTATGTGCCGCAGGTCTTCGCGTTTGCTTCCGACCTCAAGGGCCTCCCGGTCAAGGTGATCATTCCAAAAGAGGGCGCGCCTTACGCCCAGATGGAACTCGCACTGTTGAAGAACGCGTCACATCCAAACGCCGCACGACTCCTGGTCAATCACTTCATCGACCAGGATTCGCAATTGCTCTACGCCAACGGCTGGATGCTGCCGGTCGTCAAGGGCGTGGCCGAAAGGGCGAATGAAGACGCAAAGCCGTTCGCCGACGCAAAACTGATGGGGCCGGCATTATTAGAGGAGCGTCCGGCGATGATGGAGCTTGCGAAAAAGCTCTATCAGTAGCGTCCGTCCAGTGACATCGCTCTCGACAAATCAGATCGAACGCCCGGCACTCTCGCCGAGTGCCCGGCTTCCAGGCGTGCTCGACGGCAAACTGCCTCGGCGATTGGCTGTCGCCGCCCTTATTTTGCTTCTCGCCTTCCTGTCGCTATATCCACTTTCGATGCTGCTCTACGGCAGCCTGCATACAACTCCACCCGGTATCGCCGGGACGTTCGACCTAGCCGGATACCGGCAAGTGTTCACCTGGCAAACAGCTATGCTGTTTGCCAATACGGTCGGCATTTCCCTGATCAAGACGATTATTGCGCTTGCGCTCGCTGTCCTCTTTGGATGGATCATCGCGCGGACAAATACGCCGGCGCGTGGCGCGCTGGAAGTGCTGATCACCCTGCCTTTCTTTGTCCCGCCGATCCTCACTGCCATGGCGTGGGGCATGCTCGGCAACCCGCAGGTTGGCGTTGTCAATCTGGTCTGGCGCTGGATCAGCGGCTCTGCCGATCCGCTGGTGAATATCTATTCCTATGGCGGCGTCATCTGGCACATGCTGCAATATTCGACGCCATTTCTGTTCCTGTTCATCGTCGAGGCGTTCCGTTCGATGGATCCGGCGCTGGAAGAGGCCAGCCGGATGTGCGGTGCGTCGCAGTGGCGGACCTTTCTACGCGTGACGTTCGCATTGATGATGCCGGCGGTGGTAACGGCCTTTCTGCTGAGCTTCATCCGCGGCCTTGAGAATTTCGAATCACCGCTGTTCTTTGGAACCCCCGCCAAGATCGAGGTGATTACCACGGCGATTTACAACTCCATCAATCATCAATCGATTGCCAATTATCAGTTTGCCAGCGCCTTGAGCTTCGCCATCATGGCGATGATGTTCCTGCTGGTGCTATGGCAGTGGCGGTTGTTGCGCGGCAAAAGCTTTCAGACCGTGACCGGCAAGGGTTACGCCCCGCGCCTGATCAATCTCGGCCCATGGCGATGGCTGACGTTTGCACTGTGTGTGGCGTTTTTCGTGATCAGCGTCGTGCTGCCGATCGGTCAGCTGCTGTTAGGATCGTTCTTCCAGTTCTTCGGTTTCTACCAATGGGATATGCTGACGTTGGAGCATTATCGTTCGGTGCTGTCGAACAGCGAGGTATGGCGGGCGTTCCGCAATACATTCCTGCTTGGCCTTTTCGGCGCCTCGGCGACAATGGTTCTCGGCAGTATCGTCGCTTACATCTCGACGCGTACCCGATGGGGCGGCAGGCAGGTGATCGATGTGCTGGCGTGGCTGCCGTGGATGATGCCCGGGATGGTCCTCGCCGTCGGGTTTCTCTGGGGGTTTGCCTTTCTGCCTTCGGCCTTCCCGATTTACGGAACGATTTGGGCCCTGCTGATAGCCTACGTTGCGCTCGGAACGCCGATTGCGGTACGGGTGATGTCGGCAGCCTATCGGCAGTTATCCTTCGATCTCGAAGAGTGCTCCCGGGTTCACGGCGCGACGTTGTGGCAAACGCTTTGGCGGATCCTGATCGCGCTCGCGTGGCCGTCCTTCGCCGTCGGATGGGTGCTGACGTTCTTCGGCATCATGCGTGAGCTGAGCGCCTCCGTATTGCTCTATTCGGTCGGCTCCGAAGTGCTTTCCATTGTCCTGCTGCGGATGTGGGAGAACGGACAGGCCGAGACGGTCAGCGTCATCGGCTTGATGATGATGTTGCTGGTGTTCCTGTTCCGGTGGGTTCAGCTTCGGTTGATCAAGCGTTACATCAGCAACCTTTAGAAGCGGTATCGTTGTCGTGTCAGATCTTGTTCTCGAAAATGTCTCTCGTGCGTTCGGTGGCTTTGTCGCGGTCGACGGCATCGACCTGCGGGTCGAAGCGGGCGAGTTTGTTACCCTGCTTGGACCGTCCGGATGCGGAAAGACGACGACGCTGCGCATGGTCGCCGGGCTCGAAGAATCCACGGCGGGGCGGATCTCGATCGGATCGCGGGTGGTCGACGACCCGGCCCTGAAGATTCATATCTCCCCCGATCGCCGGCGGCTGGGAATGGTGTTCCAGTCCTATGCGATCTGGCCGCATATGAGCGTATTCGATAACGTGGCCTATCCATTGCGGGTGCGCCGAAGACCCGAGGATGAAATCCGGCAGCGGGTTGTGAAGGCGCTCGAGCTTGTGGAAATGGACCGCTATGCAGAGCGCCCTGCGCCGGCGTTGTCAGGCGGTCAACAACAGCGTGTGGCCATCGCGCGCGCGCTGGTGTTCGAACCGGAGGTGCTGTTGCTCGATGAACCCCTCAGCAATCTCGACGCACGGTTGCGCACGCAAATGGGCGATGAATTCAGGTCGCTTCAGAAGCGTCTTGGCATCACCACCCTTTATGTGACGCACGATCAGGATGAAGCGATGGCCTTGTCTGATCGTGTGGTGGTGATGCGGGCCGGCAAGATTCTTCAGGTCGGTCCACCGCAGGATATTTATCAGCGTCCGAACTCTGAGGCCATCGCGTGCTTCTTTGGCGCTCCGAACCTTCTGGACGCGACAGTGACGACGGTGGAGACGGCGGCAGGTCTCTCCAAGCTTGGAGTGCAAGGTGAGAGCTGGCAGGGCGTTGCTTATGGCAATCAGAGATTTTCTCCCGGCGACAAAGTCCGCATCCTGGTGAGGCCTGAGGATATCTGGCCGGAAGTGATGCAGAATGAGGTCGATGCTGCGTGGCGGGGAGAGGTTCTGGAATCGGTGTTTCGCGGTGCGCGGCGTACCCTTCGGGTTCGGACAGGGGCCGGGGAGCTGAGGATCGAGGTTCCGGCACTTGCTCATCCCGAGGTCGGAGAAATCATCGAAATCGGCGCCGCCAAGTTTGCGCTTTGGGCCTTCGCCGGTCCCGAAAGGACGGCGGTCTAGGTTGCCGCTGCAACGAGCGCGCGGCGCGTAAGCGGACACGGGCATGATGCCGGTGGTCGATGATTAGAGCTCTATCTGCTCGGCGATTTTAAGAGCGTCATCCACCTCAATCCCGAGATACCGGACGGTGCTCTCTAGCTTCGTATGGCCGAGGAGGAGCTGCACAGCGCGCAGGTTGCCAGTCTTACGATAGATCTGGGCAGCCTTCGTGCGCCGTATCGAGTGCGTGCCATAAGAAGCTGATTCTAAGCCGATGCTTTCGACCCAGCGATGCACCAGCCGGGCATATTGGCGGGTGGATATGTGGGGCCTTGCATGAAGTCGACTTTGGAAGAGATATCGGGAGCCAGTGGTCCGGAGCATTGGTAACCAGGCTTCAACGGAGTTCCTCGACTGCTCCGTGATCTCGAACTGGACTGGTCGACCAGTCTTCTTTTGAACGATCGTTGCTCTGTGCCGTACCTTTGCTCCTGAGAAAATGTCGTCCAAGCGAAGTGTGACCAAGTCGCAGGCGCGAAGCTTGCTGTCGATCGCCAGGTTAAAGAGGGCAAGGTCGCGCCCCGAACGTGCGATCTCTAGGCGAACGCGAATGGACCAGACGTGCTTTGGTTGGAGAGGCTTTTTCTGGCCGATGAGCAATCCCTTATTCCAAGGTCGTGTATGATCTTTGCCGACAGGACGAGCAAGCATGGCGGTACCTCCACCTTCCCGCCCTCCGCGTCGCTTTATCGCGACCGTGTTATTATAGCGCCGAAGCGATCTGGATCTGACCTAATGGAAATTCGTGATCGACCGCTTTTGCCACAAAGCAGACCTGCCGATGTACTCCGCGCCGCACGATTCTCGTGCGTGCTGAAACTTCACTCGCCGTCATCGATGACTCCGCTTTTTACTTCGAGTTCGTCGGCCGGTCAGGCGCAAAGGATTTGTCCACGATCTTCGTGGCATCGACGTCCGCATCGATCATCTTCTGACGTTTGAACCAGGCCACTTGCCGCGCAATATCGGCCGTATCGAGCGCAGGATCGACCACGGAAAGTCCAATACGCAATTGTTCGGTCTGTTGCCCCGTATATTTGGCGATCACGGCAAGCATGGCGTCGCCTTCCGGACTGCGCGTGAACTCGCCATTGGCGCCGCGCTGCAGAAGCACGCGCGTGTATTCCTCCACACCGCGGCGGTAGGCGGCGAGAACCTTCTCGATCTGACTGCGTTGCTTCTCGATAGCGGCGGTGGAGGCGACGACGCAGCCGAGCATCCATGGCGTCTCGTCGCCGACCCATCCGAGCACGACCGCATCGCCCGAAGCGACAACCGGCGCGATCGTTGTGGCGGCGGTCAGGGCCGCATCGAGCTGGCCGCCCTTTATGGCGGCGGCGACATTGGGGAGCGATTGCAGCGGAACGACCTTCACCGCTGCTATATCGAACTTCAGCTTGTCGGCGATCAGGCCGAGCGAGTAGTGGAAGGTCGAGCCTATCTGCGTGATGCCAACGGAATGGCCGGGTAGATCGGTGAGGGTCCGCAAGCCGGCGTCGTAGGCGCGTTTCGCGACGACGTAAGCTGTATTCTGGAAGCCCGGCGCTTCTCGCGCCGTGCCGGCAATCACCTTAAGGCCTCCCTTGCCTGCAAGATTATAGAATGCCCCCGTGAAGCCGGTGAAACCGACGTCGATGTCGCCGGAGACCGCTGCGACCGCGATCGGCACAGCCGCATCGAAGAATTTCAGATCGGCGTCTATTCCTTCCTGTTCGAAATAGCCGCGGTCCTTGGCAAGAAATAGCGGAGCGGCCGACGACAGTTTCAAAACCCCGATCCGCACGTGCTCGGCCGCTTGCGTTGCGCCGGCAACGAACGAAAATGCCACGATGAGCACAAAGGCAAGCCGGCTTTTTGTAGCGAGCACTTTCAAATGGCGCCCATCCCGTCGTTTCCAGTTTTCCCGGTTCGTTCCAGGTTGTTTCCATTATCTGTTATCTCGACATAGAAAGAAAAGCCAGCAAGAATGGCCTTCGCCTTTCGTGATTTGCGAAAGATGGGATGGACACACGTCCACGAAAAGATTTCCGCGACGACCTATTTTCTTAACGGCAAAACCGATGTGTGGTCATCGTATTATCTGGAAGATCCCGCCACGGAATTCGATATTCAGGGGCTTGAACTCGATTGGGCGGGGATTTGCTGGGATGCGGATTTTCGGGCGCTAGAGGGCAATTGGCATCACCACCAATTTCGTGGCACTGCGTGGCAAAACGCCAATAACTCCTTACAGAAGGTGTTTCTGACAAATGACACTCGAACGTGCCGATGACCGTGCACCCCAAGGGCGCGAACTATCCGGCTAATCGTCAGATCGGGCGTCCGGCTCGCCGCCGGATCTGGCCGGAGCTTATCGGCGCCGATTGCAGGAGCCATGATGCAGATCAACGGTGAGCGACCTTGCTTCCAGGTGATCGCATCGGGCGCACCTGGCGTTCGGGCACGACGTGCGCGGATGAGTTTCGCGGCCGCTTGATGTCGATCAATGTGGGGCCGCCGGCAGCTAGCAGCTTGCTGCGTGCGGGGCGAGTGCCGGCTCATTTGGCACCCGAGCTTCAACCGATGCCCATGGAGACCATGCGATGACCCGCAAGCTGCGCAGCAATCTGGAACCAACCACAGCTCGTTGGGCGACGCGGCGGGCGCTGTGGCGGGCGCTCGGGCTGACCGACGAAGACATGGAGAAGCCGAAGATCGCGGTGGTGAACAGCTCCTCGAACCTGGCGATCTGCTTCAGTCACCTCGACGGCATCGCCGCTCGGGTGAAGCAGGTGATCCGTGATGCCGGGGCGATCCTGTTCGAGATCCGCACCGCGGCGCCGAGCGATTTCGTCACCATCGTCGGCAAGAAGGGCGGCTACATCCTGTCAACGCGCGACCTGATCACCAACGACATCGAGGTGCAGGTGGAAGGCGCGATGCTGGACGGCATGCTGTGCCTGGCGTCATGCGACAAGACGGTGCCTGGGCAATTGATGGCCGCGGGGCGACTGAACATCCCCACTCTGGTGGTGTGCTGCGGTTACCAGCCGAGCGGGCAGTATCGCGGCCAGCATTGCGACATCGAGGATCTGTTCGCGGCCGCGGGCGGACTGCCATTCGGCAAGGTGACCGCGGAGCAGATGCGCGAGATGGGCGATGTGGCGATCCTCGGGCCCGGCGTCTGTTCCGGCATGGGCACGGCGAACACGATGCACGTGGTGTGCGAGGCGCTGGGCATGGCACTGCCCGGTAGCACGCCGGTGCAGGCAAACAGCCCACATATGTGGGAGGTGGTGGAGGCGGCCGGGCGGCGGATCGTTGCCATGGTGGACGAGGAACTGAAGCCGCGCGACATCATGACGAAGGCGGCTTTCGCCAATGCGGCGAAGGTGACGCTCGCAGTCAGCGGCTCGATCAACGCGGTGAAGCACCTTGCGGCGATCGCGCAGGAGAGTGGCCTCGATGTCGACGTGCACGGGTTGTTCGAGCGTTACGCCGATACGGCGCTTCCGCTGATCGGGGTGCGGCCGAACGGCCTGACCAGCACCGAGGCTTTCGAGGCCGCCGGCGGCGCGCGCGGCGTGATGAAGCAGCTCGCCGGGCTGCTCGACACCAATGTGCGGACGGTGACCGGACGGACCTTGGGCGACGAGCTGGCGGACTATGAGGTGCGGGATGCGGAGGTGATCCGCCCAGTGGATCGGCCGATGGCGCGGCATCCGACGCTGGTGCTGTTGCGTGGCTCGCTGGCGCCGGATACCGCGATCGTCAAGCTGTCGGTGACCGAGGAGCGCAATCTGACGCAGCGCGGGCCGGCGGTGGTGTACGAGACGGCGCAGGACGCGATTGATGGCATCGGCGGCGGTGCGGTGCAGCCGGGCGACATCCTGGTGGTGCGCGGGCTGGGGCCGAAGGGAACGCCAGGGATGGGTGTGGCGACGGCCGTGGTGTTCGCGGTGCTGGGCGCTGGGCTGGCGGGGAAGATCGCGCTCGTCACGGACGGGCAGTTGTCCGGCCTGTGCAATGTCGGGATCACGCTGGGCGAAGTGGCGCCGGAGGCCGCCGCCGGTGGGCCGATCGGGCTGGTGGAGAGCGGCGACATCATTTCGATCGACGTGGGGCGGCGGGTGGCCGACCTGGAGGTGCCGGACGCGGTGCTGGCAGAGCGGCGTGCTCGGCTGCGCAACTGGGAGGGCGAGCCGGAACATGGCTGGCTGGGCATCTATCGCCGGCTGGTGTTGCCGATGCGGCAGGGGGCGGTGCTCTTGAAGTGATACCGGAAATGATGACTCTTCCATCATTTCCGGCGGAATTCGCAACGCGACGCGCGGCCCGCCAACGCTAGCGTCCGGCAGACTCAGCTTTTCCGACATGTTTCGCCGCGCTGCGGTTTTCGTGGATAAGATCCTTAAGGGTGCAATACCCGGCAACATCCCAGTCGAACAGGCAGCCAAAATCCAGACGATCGTGAACAGCAGGACCGCCAAGTCGCTTGGCATTGAGGTGCCGACCTCTGCTCCGCGCCGACGAAGTGGTTGAATAGAGATTCTTGTTGCGATGCATGAGTCCGGTTGTGTGAAGGTTTTCGGATGCCGGCCCGTGACGGAGGTGGCGGCGAACTCAGCGGCTTGAGGGCC
>Ga0097691_1001075_pt1 | contig 21119 bp, 17 predicted proteins | sample NGESurdeep072012_8_FD_72858 | JGI IMG/M metagenome (GOLD analysis project Ga0097691, IMG submission 72858) | Arctic peat soil microbial communities from Barrow, Alaska - NGEE Surface sample 210-1 deep-072012 | ecosystem: Environmental > Terrestrial > Soil > Wetlands > Peat ... | reverse complement strand
ACGCCGACCTGCTGAGCGGCCAGTCCGACACAACCAGGCGAAACCAGTTGCGTAGCAAGCAGATCAGCGGCCAGCTCGATCGCCGCCGAACCGGTCGGGTCGACCTCTTCGCCTGGCGTTGACAGCACCGGGTCCGGTGCGCGGACGACAGCGCGGACCGCTCCCCTGGGCAGCTCGGGCATTGCCCAGGTGATGGTTCCGGTGGTCACAAGAGATCGTCGTCGACCGGTGAGAGGTGGACGTCGACGCCCAGCTCTTCAGCGGTTTCCTGGAGCTCGGCAGCAAGTCCAGTGGCAGACTCCTCACTGGGCAGCTGTAGCTCGGCGATCAGGACGTAGAGCCCGTCGCCCAGGCGGGTGCCGAGGTCGACGATGTTGGCGCCGTTTCGCGCTACGACGCCTGTGATCGCGGCCACGATCCCGGGGCGGTCCGCGCCATGAACCCGCAGCGAGTATGACGGGCCGCCCACCTCGCTGAGGGCGGCGTCACCGAGCACCCGGGCGTTGATGACCAGCGAACCGTTCGCACTGAGGGGCAGAAGGGCAGCCTCGACCGATTCCAGGCTGACAGCGGTCCGCACGAGCAGAACCATGGCGAAATGACCTCGCAGCAGCGTCATCGTCGAGTCCTCGAGGTTGCCGTGCAGGCCCACCAGCGCCCCGGTCACGTCCGCCACGATGCCGGGCCGGTCGTCCCCGAGCACGGTCACGGCGATGATCTGGTCTGTCATGGCGTCGACGTTATCGCGGCTCAGAGGCGGGCGAGGACGTCGTCCAGCATTGCCTCCGTGAGCCTGCCGGTGAAGGTGTTCTGCTGGCTCACATGGTAGCTGCCCAAGAGTCGAATCTGTCTGCCGCTGTTGGTGATCAGCAACGCTTCGGCGCCGTGGGTAAAGCGTGCCCTTGGACGTGGGACCGCCCACCCGAGCCGACGGGCGCTGGCAAGGGTTGCGTCCCAGCCGAACGCACCCAGTGCAAGCATGGAACGCAGGCCGGACGCCGTGAGAGCAAGCTCGCGGTCGAGCCAGTGCCCGCAGGTATCGCGTTCGAGCGGCGTCGGCTTGTTCGCCGGCGGTGCGCAGCGCACCGCCGCGACGATGCGCACCCCCGTGAGCGACTGTCCATCACCGCTGTGCGTGCTGGTGGGCTGGCTCGCGTATCCGGCGCGATGAAGTGCTGCATAGATCCAGTCACCACTACGGTCGCCGGTGAACATCCGCCCGGTGCGGTTGGTGCCGTTGGCAGCCGGCGCCAGTCCGACCACGAGGATCGCGGGCTCGTTGTCACCGAAGCCGGGACCCGGGCGACCCCAGTACGGCTGATCGGCGAAAGAGGCCCGCTTGCCTTCAGTGGCAACGGCCTCACGCCACAGAACAAGGCGGGGGCAGGCGCGACAGACGGACACCACGGCGTCCAGCTCGGCAATGGTCCCGGCCCGCGCGGCCAACCGCTCGACCTGACGCGCCGTTCGCGCGACTGTGGTCCGCGCAACCGCCGGGTCTCCCGGCCAACCTGTGCCGGGGGGCACAGGGGACTCGAACAGCTGGCCGGTCACCGGGTGTCGGAGCGCGGTCACGGTCAGCTCAGGCGATCGACAGGGCAATGCCATCGAGGATGTCGTGTTCCGAGGTCACGACCATCGAGATGCCGGCATCACGCTGCAGGCGCTGAACAATCGTGCGCCACACCAGGGCACCTGCACCGATCACGTCGACGCGGCCCTTGTGAAGGAACCCCAGTGAAGCCCGCTCTGCACGGCTCATCACCAGAAGAGACGTGCATGCCTCGATGATCTGGGCCGTGGGCAGCTGGGAGAGGTGGATCTTCGCGGCGTCGTAGGTCGTGAGGTGCAAGGCGTGTGCGGTGATGGTTGTGACGGTTCCGGCCACCCCCACCAGCGTCGAGATGCCTTGGAAGTCAACGACTTCAGCAGCCTGGTCGATGGCCGTCTCGATGTCGGAGGTCGCCGAGGCGATCTGCGAGGACGTCGGCGGATCAGCGCGCAGGTGGCGTTCGGTCATCCGGACGCACCCGACGTCGACAGAGAGCGCGTGCTCCACCACGTCCGTCCCGCGAACGAACTCCGTGGAGCCGCCTCCGAGATCCACCACGAGATAGGGGCCGGGGATGCCGTCGGCCCGCAGGTCGCCAGTGGCACCCCGGAAGGACAGCGAGGCTTCCTCATGCCCGCTGATGACGTCGGGCGCAACCCCGAAGGCCGCAAACGCCTGACGCACCCCGGCCACGAACTCCTGCGCGTTGCTGGCGTCGCGCGACGCGGAGGTCGCAACGAACCTGACCCGCTCGACGCCGAGCTCCACACATTGAGAGGCGTATTCGCGGGCCTGCGCCACGGTGCGGGCCATCGCCTCAGGAGCGATGACGCCGGTTCGGTCGACGCCGTGGCCCAGGCGCACAACCTCCATCCGACGTGCGAGATCGGTCAACGACCCCGATCCCGGGTCAACGTCAGCAATCAGGAGCCGGATCGAGTTCGTGCCGCAGTCGATCGCGCCGACGCGGGTCATGGGTCTCCGCGAGGAACGCAGGGGCCGGCCGCCCACCAGCTGCCAAGGGCTTCGAGCGCCTCATCCCCGAGAGGGTTGACGCCCGGGCCGACGGCCAGGGAGTGGCCGACGAGCACATGCAGACACTTGACCCGGCGCGGCATCCCACCGGCAGAGACGCCCTCGAGCTCGAAGACATCGCCGAGCTCGCCACGACGGCGCACGTAGTCTTCGTGGGCAGCGCCGTAGGCGCGCGCCAGCTCGGGATCGCCCTGGAGACGCTCGGTCATCTCGCGCATCATGCCGCTGGACTCCAGGGTGCTGATGGCCCCGGTCAGGCGCGGGCAGGTCACGTAGTAGGTCGTGGGGAACGGCGTCCCGTCGGGCAGACGGGGCTCGGTACGCAACACGTCGGGGAGCCCGCACGGACATCGATGCGCGACGGCGGCAACCCCCCGGGCGTCCCGGCCGAGCTGGCTCTGCACCGCTGCCAGATCCGCCGGGTCGACCGCCTCGACGCCGCTGGAGCCGATCATCTGGTCCCAGCCGCCAATCCGGCCCGCACGGCTCACTTGGTCGATGAAGGGGTCGGTGAGGCCTGACCCCTTGCCGGCGCCACGGTCACGGGTGCCTTGGCCGATGCGTCGGCGATCACCACCGACTGCCACAGCTCGCCATACCACGGGCTGTTGGAGGCGGTGGCGTGCACGGGGGCGGCGATCTTCGGACCAGAGGCTGCAACGGGTGCAGGCTCGGCATCGATCACGGTGTATGACGTCTCGCCCACCCGGACGAACTTGAGGCGCTCGCGAGCCTGCTGTTCCACGTATGCCGGGTCGCTCCACTGCCGCTGTTCGCGCTGCAGCTCCGCGACCGTCCTGCCCTGTTGTGCGAGCTGGCCGCGCAGAGCGTTGATCTGGCTTCGCTGCTTCAATGTCGAGCGCAACGTCGGAACCAGGGTCACTGCGAGCATCACGAAGATCGCCGCCAGGATGGCCACGCGCGTGAGCGACCGGGGCGTGCGCAGCTCTCGTGAGGGGCCGTGGCCACGCGCCGCTGCCGCGGGACGGGCAGCAGGACGCGAGGCTACTGGTCTTGCGGAGGCGGAGCTGCTTGTGCGCGACGAGGAAGTGCGCCGAGGAGTCCTCTGCGCACTTGCCTTTCGCCCCGTCCTGACCATTGGTGTCGCCCGGCTCAGCCCTCGTCGCCAGCGGCAACCGCACCCTTGAAGCGCGGGAACGCACCCGCCCCGGCATACTGCGCGGCGTCATCGAGCTCTTCTTCGATCCGCATCAGCTGGTTGTACTTGGCCACACGCTCCGAGCGGGCCGGGGCGCCGGTCTTGATCTGGCCACAGTTGGTCGCCACCGCGAGGTCGGCGATCGTCGTGTCCTCGGTCTCACCCGAACGGTGGCTCATCATGCAGCTGAAGCCCGCACGATGCGCCATCTCGACGGCGTCCAGCGTCTCCGTCAGCGAGCCGATCTGGTTGACCTTGACGAGCATCGAGTTCGCAGAGCTCCCGGCGATACCGCGGGCCAGACGCTCCGGGTTCGTGACGAACAGGTCATCGCCCACGATCTGGACCTTGGCACCGAGCTCAGCCGTGAGGGTTGCCCAGCCCTCCCAGTCGTCCTCGTCCAGCGGGTCCTCGATGGACACCAACGGGTATGCCGCGACGAGCTCGCCGTAGTAGGCCGTCATCTCTGCAGCCGTGCGTTGCTGACCCTCGAACGTGTAGACGCCGTCGGTGCAGAACTCGGACGCAGCCACGTCCAGCGCGAGTGCGACGTCGGTGCCGGGTCGGTAGCCGGCCTTGTCGATCGCCACCAGGATCAGGTCCAGGGCAGCCCGGTTGCTCTCGAGGTTGGGCGCAAAGCCACCCTCGTCGCCCAGCCCGGTGGACAGCCCGCGCTCCTTGAGCACCGACTTCAGGGCGTGATAGACCTCGGCGCCCCAGCGCAGCGCCTCCCGAAAGGACGGCGCGCCGATCGGGGCGATCATGAACTCCTGGATGTCCACGTTCGAGTCGGCGTGGGAGCCACCGTTGAGGATGTTGAACATCGGGACGGGAAGAACGTGAGCGTTCGGACCGCCGATGTAGCGGAAGAGCGGCAGGTCCGCCGACTCGGCAGCGGCGCGGGCAACCGCCAGCGAGACCCCCAGGATCGCGTTGGCGCCGAGGGAGCTCTTGTTGGGGGTGCCGTCGATCGCAAGCATCTCGGCGTCGACGAGCCGCTGTTCGCTGGCGTCGAAGCCAATGAGCGCCGGGCCGATCTCGTCAAGGACGGCATCGACGGCCTCCTGAACACCCTTGCCTCCGTAGCGTTTTGAGTCACCGTCGCGGCGTTCAGCCGCCTCGAAGGCGCCCGTCGAGGCGCCCGAAGGGACCGATGCTCGCGCGATGGTGCCGTCGTCGAGGGCGACCTCGACCTCGACGGTAGGGTTGCCGCGCGAATCGAGGATCTCGCGCGCAACTACTGCATCAATGCTGGCCACAAGGCTTCTCCTGCGCTGTGTCGGATGGGGACGTGCTCAGCCTAATGGCACTTGCGTTGCGCGCCGGGGACCGACCCGCGTCCGGCGAGTGCCCTCACGGAGGCTCGAGCGCGACGTCGGTCACCGTGGTCTCCGCATAGGCTCAACCCATGGGTGCGGATGGGAACCACGCGGGCAGGAACCGGGGCGGGGCGGGGCCGGGTCCTCGCGAAGGCACCGGTGTCGCGCCGTGAACCGACGGCTCCGGATCGGGGTGATCGCCTCGATCGCGCATCGCACGCCTCCCCGCGGCTACGGACCCTGGGAGCAGGTGGCTTCCATGTTGACCGAGGGGCTCGTTGCGCTCGGGCACGAGGTCACCCTGTTCGCGACCGCCGACTCGATCACCTCCGCGCACCTGCACGCCGAGGCGCCGCGCGGCTACGAAGAGGATCAGGGTGTCGACGCCAAGGTGTACGAGGGACTGCACAACGCGGCAGCCTTCGAGCGAGCCGGGGACTTCGACGTCATGTCCAACCAGTTCGACTTCCTGCCGCTGACCTACAGCCGCCTGGTCGCGACACCGGTCGTCACGACCATCCACGGCTTCTCGTCCGAGCGCATCCTGCCGGTCTACCGCGCATACGACGACATCGGGCACTACGTGTCGATAAGCGACTCGGACCGCCACCCTGACCTGGGCTACGAGGCGACGATTCACCATGGCATCGAGCTGGCCCAGTTCACCTTCCGCCCGAAACCTGGGAGCTACCTGCTGTTCCTCGGTCGCATCCACCCCGACAAGGGAACGCACCTGGCGATCGAGGCCGCACGCCGGGCGGGCCTGCCACTGGTCATCGCGGGGATCGTCCAGGACCGGGCCTATTTCCGTGACTTCGTGGAGCCCCACCTCGGGACGCCGGGCATCACGTACGCGGGAGCGGTCGGGCCGGTTGAGCGGGACGCCTTGCTGGGGGGTGCCTTTGCGCTCCTGCACCTCATCGACTTCGCCGAGCCTTTCGGGCTCTCCGTCGTCGAGGCCCTGGCGACCGGCACACCGGTGATTGCGTTCCGGCTGGGCTCCATGCCTGAGCTCATCCGTCATGGCCGGACAGGCTTCCTGGTCGACGACGTCTCGCAGGCGGTCGACGCTATCGGCCAGGTCGGCTCCCTGCGCCGAAGGGACTGTCGCGACGACGTCGAGGCACGCTTCACAGCGGAGCGCATGGTCGCGGACTACGCCGAGGTGTTCGCCCGCATCGTCTCTGGTGGTCCATCGGCGATCAGCCGGTCGAGCAGGAGCGGCATATCGACGAGGGCGAACCGCACGGACGAGTCGCTGACCCCGTAGGGAACCAGGAGCTGGTCTTCGTACAGGAGGGCTCCGCAGGAGTACACCACGTTGGGGACGTACCCGTCACGCTCTTCTTCGGCGGGGGTGATGAGCGGTTCGCGCAGCACGCCGGTCACGAGGTGCGGATCGTCCAGATCGAGCAGGAGGGCGCCAATGACGTACTCACGCATGGGACCGACGCCGTGGGTGAGCACGAGCCATCCGGCCTCGGTCTCCACCGGCGAGCCGCAGTTGCCGGTCTTGATGAGCTCCCAGGGCTGGCTGGGGACATGCAGCATGCTCGGATCCTCCCAACGCCGACCGTCGTAGGAGGTGGCGATGGCCAGGTTCTCCCGGTCCCAGCGCGACAGGGCGACATAGCGTCCGCCCACCTTGCGGGGGAACAGGGCCATGCCCTTGTTCTGTGCGGCCGGACCGGCGAGCTGAAGCATGCGAAAGCGGCGGAAGTCAGAGGTCTCGAGCATCTTCGGGGAGACGTGCTCACCGTCGTACGCCGTGTACGTCGCCTGGTAGATCACGCTCCCGTCCTGCTCGACGAAGCGAACGAGGCGAACGTCCTCGATGCCTCGGCTCTCCGACGGCGTGTGTGGCCAGAGCACCCGTTCGGCGATCGAGGACCTGGGCGAGAACTCAACCTCGTAGTTCCTTCTGGCGATGCGCCGGGCCAGCTCATCGGTGTAGGCAGCCCCTTGACGAGTGACCCGCTGGCGGGCCAGGGCGGTCAGGGCTCGCTGCAGCTCCTTCTCGTCGAACCGAGAGGGCAGACCGTCAATGAGGAATGAGGCGCTCTCACCGTCAGCACCCTCCTCGATGAGCTTGGCCGCGAACACCTCGCGGTCGTAGGGCGCTGGTCCGATCCGGCCGGTTTCGATATGTGGGCCCGGGTCCTCGATGCGCAGCTCGTTGCCAGGCCCCAGCACCCCGGTGCGGAACTCGACGCACGACAGGTGACCCTCGCCCACAGCTCGAAGGCTCAGGATGAAGCGGATCTGACCGTCCTGAAGCTTCGACTGGTCCGGATGTGGGACCGCCGAGGGGTTGAACAGGGCGGCTCCCTCGACAGAGAACTCGTTCGTGAACCATGCGCCGAGCAGACTCCGCCGCTCATCGCTCAGGTTGGCGTCCTCGGGTATGCGGTGCGCGATCCGCTCGTAGTTGGCAAGGAGAACGCCGGGCAGGTCCCTGTGCCGGCCGTCGTAGCGGGCGTGCACGTGCCGAAGTGTCGAGCAGACGACGTCCTCGGGCAGGGCCAGGATCCTGGCCAGGACATCAGTCGTGCTGGACACGGCGTCCAGCAGCAGCTCGTGGCCCGGGACGAACAGGCGCGCCAGAACGCGCGAAGGATCCGCGGCCAGTGCCACAGGGGTGCGGGTGACCAGCTCTCTCATCGGGGGCACAGCGACAGCGTCCGACCCTGCTGCATCGTCGACACGAGTGCCAAGGTGGACTCGGCCCCCTGGTTCTCGTTGCGACCGCCTTGCTCCAACCCGTCGCAGCCGCCGCCGCTGTCGGGGTCGTACAAGGGTGTGCCGGCGTCGTTGGTGCCGAGGAACCAGGACACGGCGAGGTCGATCCCGTCGGCCCAGCGCAGATCCCCTGTGAGAGCGAATGCCCGGCCGCACGCGTCGGCGAGGGCGGCGACCTCGATCGGCTGCTGGTCGAAACCGGGGACAGCTCCGGCCGGACCCCGACCCCCGGCCGGGACGACGGACAGGTGACCATCCCGGGTCTGCACCTCGAGCAGCCAACCCAGGAGCCTCAGCCCGTCCGCGACGAGGGAGGGTGCGTCCAGGGCAGCACCCGCCGCGAGCAACACCTCGGGCAGGACTGCGTTGGCGTAGGTCAGGCGCGGTTCGGGCCAGGGCCAGCCGTCCCCGGCCCCGGGCCGGCCGATCATCGTAGCGGCGGCCGCGATCAGCTCTCGCGCACTTCGGTGCTCGGGCATCATGCTCAGGATCTCGGCCGCGCCGAGCGCGGCGAAGGCCATGGCGCGTGAGTGAGGTGACCGCCAACGGGCACCACGCTCGAAGGCCGTGAGCGCTGAGGCGCCCTGGTGAGGCTCGGCGTGGCCCGACACGGCGGCTCCCAGTCCCCAGAGCCCCCTGCCCCAGCAGTCCTCGACGGACGGCTGGTCCTGCCAGCCAAGGTCGACCCCCCGGCGGTTGCGGAACCTGCCATCATCAGCCTGGGCGGCAAGCACGAACGAGAGGTACTGCCGGCGCAGGTCGTCCAGTGTCGCCTCTGGCTCACGGCTGACGACCACCAACGCTCGCGCGACGTCGTCAAGGCAGTACCCATGCTCACGTCGAGGCGTCGTCCCCTTTGCGTGCTCATACAACCCGCCCTCATCGGTGAGGCGGCGCAGATGGGTGAACGGCGGGGGTGGACAGCTCATGGAGAGGCGACCAGGGCTGCGGAGACGAGCGCCTCGGCAAGCTGCCGATACCGTCCCGCGACTGCCCCCCAGAGCAGGTCCGGCGCCTTCTGCACAGCCTGCGCCGACATCGTGTCGGCAAGTCCTGGCTCACTGAGGACCCGGCGCAGGGCAACCTCAAGCGAAGCCGCGTCCCGTTGCGGCACAACGAGGCCCGGCCCGTCCGTCAACAGCTCGATGGCATGAGGAAACGCTGTGGAGACGACCGGACGACCGGCTGCCACGGCCTCGATGAGGACCCCGGAGGTGACCTGTTCGCGCGAGTCGTAGGGAAGCAGCACCACATCAGCGCGTTCCACCAGGTCGGCGAGCTCGGAGACCTCGAGGTAGCTGTCGTCGAACTCGACGATGTCGCTGACACCTCGCAGCTCGGCGCGCCGCACGAGGCCGTTGCGATAGTCCTCGTTGTCGCGCTCGAGGACCTTCGGATGGGTCTTGCCGATGACGAGGTAGCGCGGCCGTAGGTCGCGCAGACCTGGCATGGCATCAATCGCCCACTCGATGCCCTTGCCGGGACCGAGCAGACCCCAGGTGAGGATGAGCGGTCGATCGGTGGAACGACGTTGCACGCGCACAGGACCGTGGTCGACAGCGCCGTGCGGGATCACAGTGACCTTGGCCGGCTCGGCGGCGTAGCTCCCCACGAGCCTTCGCTTGGCCGTCTCGGTCATGGTGACAACGACGTCAGCGCGGTGGAGGAGCCGCTGGAGGATATGGAACTGTCGCGGCGTCGGTTCTTTCAGCACGGTGTGGAAGACGATGATCGTCGGCACCGTCAAGGCATCGACGATGTCAAGGACGTCGACGCCGTCAGGGCCGCCATAGATGCCATACTCGTGCTGGATCAGGACGGCGTCGAAGCTGTTCAGATGTTCCGCCGCCCGGCTGGCGCTGTCCGCAGGTCCGTTGACCAGGTGTGCAACAACTTCCCTGCCCGGGTGGGACTCCGGCTGGTCGACGACGCGGACGACTCCCACCGAACCAGAGGGCCGGTCCAGGTGCTCCCTGAGGGCAGCGCTGAAAGTTGCAAGGCCGCACTGCGTGGGCGGGTAGGTGCTCAGCAGCCCGATGCTCGAAGGTCTGTGCGGGTCCCTGCGCGCCCGAGTCTCGCGAACGGCACTGCGCACGTTGGCGTGCATGGCGGAGACCCCGACAGGATGGCGCACGGTGAGCGGCATGGGGCGGTCGTCCTTTCCAACCTGGGGCGGAAACTGACGAGACACCGGCGTGGTCCCCCGCCTCGCCGACGAACCACGCAACCGCGGAGCTTGTCGTCGGCTCGCGTGCCGAAGCAGCTCACCCCACGAAGACGGCCCGCGGCCGAATACAGCCGGCGCATAAAGAGTTCGCGGATCTCACCCGTCCACGATCGCGGATCTTGCCGCTCAACAGTGCCGACTTTAGCACGCACGATGGTCGCCGAACGGCGGCTCCTACCTGGCCGCGGGCGCCTCCGGCGGCCGTAAAGGCGCCTCGTTGTTGCGGGCAGCGACCTCGAGCCCGCGCACCACAGCGCGCAACGCCGCCTCCGGGTCGACACCTGCAACGCGTGCTTCCAGGACGAGCGCGAGCAGTCGGGGGCCGACGTCATCACCGTGCGCAGCCGCGACGGCGAGGTCCCCGAGGCCGGCTCGATGCAACCGACCGGCCGCCTTGTGCGCCCGGGCAAGGGCGGGAAGACCCTCGGGTATGCCGTCGACGGGTGAGCCCCGGTGTGGCTTCTCGGCCGCCTTGATCTCTTCCCAGCTTGCCGCGAGCTCCTCTGCCGTCGTTGCGTCGCCCTCGGCAAACACGTGCGGGTGACGGCGGACGAGCTTGTCGACGATGCCGCCGGCCACGTCGTCGATCCCGAACGGGGAGTCAGGGTGCTCCTGGGCTATCCGCGCGTGGAAGGCCACCTGCAGCAGGACGTCGCCGAGCTCCTCCGCGATGTGTGTGCGGTCCCCCGACTCGATGGCCTCCACCAGCTCATGAGCCTCTTCGATGAGATGGGGCACAAGGGACTCATGCGTCTGCTCGCCGTCCCAGGGACAACCCCCGGGGGAACGCAGCCGATCCATCACAGCGACCAGGTCGAGCAACCGCGACCCCGGCACGTCGTAGGACCCGAAGAGGAGCTCGATCTCCGGAGGGTCATCCCGGCTGCTGACCTCGGCGGCCAACGCATCGGTGAGGCCGGGATCGCCGTCCGCGGAACCGATCCAGACCACCTCACCGTCGTCGGTCCGGTCGACCAGCAGGCGGGCGAGAGCAGCCGGGAGCTGCTCTCCCAGGTGGGTGGCCGGAATACCCGAGTCCTGTATGGCGATCAGCTGCATCTCGTCCTCATCTCTGGTGAGGACGTGGGCCGCGTTGGTCAAGGAGGTCCACGCATCGCGCGAGAACAGACCCGGGGCGATGCGCGGGGTGGTGAGCAGCAGGGTGAGCCGATGCGCACTCACCGCGTCGGGACTCTCAGGCGCTGTGGCAAGGTCACGTGTGGTCGCGCTCACTTGGCCGGGGAGGCGGTGCTGGCCTTGATCCAGTTCGGCGAGGTCGGGGTCATCGCTATCCGCTTGGCATCCAAGGTGCCGTAGCGCGGGTTGATCGTGATCTTGGCCTTTCCGAGCTCACTGACGATGGCGGTCCTGCTGGCCTGGTCGAGCCCCTGGAGGGCGAGCTGCATCCGGACGAAGGTGATCGTCGCGGGAGAGGGGTCGGAGATCTTGGCGATGACCTGACGCGCCTGTGACTCTGAGACGGTCTTCCCGACACGCTTGGCCTCAGCAAGGACATAGGGCGCAAGGATCAGGCTGAGCAGGGTGTTGCTGGGGCTGAGCTTCTGTCCCCCCTGGCTGAGGATGTTGAGCTGATCGGTGACGCCCTGTACGTCCTTGTCGCCGATGGATGTGCCGTTGATGATCGCAGCTGCGCTGGACTCCTGGACTCCGCAGGCAGACAACGCGAGGGTCGCACCGAGCAGGATCGACAGGAGCACCACGGGGAAAGCCCGACGGGCGGTGCGAGGGTTGCCCCACGTGAGGTGATGGTGTTGCGAAGGCGCCAAGGCCGTTCCTTTCGTCTCGCCGTCTCGTGGAGACTGGTACTGCCGATCCGGCGTCCATGTGCGGTGACTACTCGTCGTTCATGATGTCCTGGTCGTCGCGACCCGAGCTGCGTCGGCCACGTTGTCCAGCAGGACGGCTTGGATCAGGTCGATCGCCCATCGCAGGACTGCCGTGTCCCGAAGCGGCTGACCTGCCACCCGGGCAGTCATCGGCCTGGGCACCAAGATCGTACGGACCGCGTCCTTGACCAGCGTGCCCGGGTACAGCCGTTGGAGCCTGAGCTGCTGGCTCTCAGGCAGCTGGAGGGGTCCAAACCTCACGAACTTCCCTTGAACGCTGATGTTGGACACATCAGCCTGACGGGCCACGGTACGCAGTCGAGCCACCTCGAGCAGGTTGAGCACCGGCTCCGGCGGGGTTCCGTACCGGTCCCTCAGCTCTGCCTCGATCTCGGCCAACCCGGCAGCGTCCTGGACCGTCGCGAGCTTCTTGTAGGCCTCGAGCCGCAGCCGCTCGCCCGGGACGTACTCGTGTGGCAGGTGCGCATCGACCGGCAGCTCGATCTTGATCTCGGCGGGCGGGGCCTCAGCACCTTCACCCCTGAAGTCGGCCACCGCCTCACCGACCAGCCGGATGTAGAGGTCGAACCCCACTCCCTCGATGTGGCCGGACTGCTCGCCGCCGAGCATGTTGCCGGCACCACGGATCTCAAGGTCCTTCATGGCCACAGCCATCCCGGCGCCGAGGTCGGTGTGGCTGGCGATCGTGGTCAGCCGGTCATGCGCCAGCTCGGTGAGCGGCTTCTCAGGGGGATAGAGGAAGTAGGAGTAGGCGCGTTCACGTCCACGACCGACGCGACCGCGCAGCTGATGCAGCTGGCTCAGCCCCAGCACATCGGCGCGCTCCACGATCAGGGTGTTGGCGTTGGAGATGTCCAGGCCGGTCTCGATGATCGTCGTGCAGACCAGGACGTCGAAGCGCTTCTCCCAGAAGTCCACGACGACCTGCTCGAGCCGGTGCTCAGGCATCCGTCCATGGGCTGTGGCGATGCGGGCCTCCGGCACGAGCTCTCGGATCCTGGCGGCGGCCTTCTCGATCGAGGACACCTTGTTGTGGATCAGGAACACCTGACCCTCGCGCAGGAGCTCACGCCGGATCGCTGCGATGATCTGCTTCTCGTCATACGCGCCGACGAAGGTCAGCACGGGGTGACGTTCCTCAGGGGGGGTGGCCAGCGTGGACATCTCTCGGATCCCGGTCACGGCCATCTCGAGGGTGCGCGGGATCGGGGTCGCCGACAGCGCCAGGACGTCAACGGCCGTGCGCAGCCGCTTGAGCTGCTCCTTGTGCTCGACGCCGAAACGCTGCTCCTCGTCAACCACCACGAGCCCGAGGTCCTTGAAGCGAATTCCGTCTGACAGCAACCGATGTGTGCCGATGACGAGGTCGACGGTGCCGTTGGCCAGGCCTTCGATGACCTTCTTGGCCTCGGCGTCGGACTGGAACCGCGACAGCGCCTTGACCACCACGGGGAAGGGCGCATAGCGTTCCGAGAACGTCTGGAAGTGTTGCTGCACAAGCAGGGTCGTCGGCACGAGGATCGCGGCCTGCTTGCCGTCCTGGATGGCCTTGAACGCTGCACGCACCGCGATCTCGGTCTTGCCGTAGCCCACGTCGCCGCAGATGAGCCGGTCCATGGGGACCTCGCGCTCCATGTCGATCTTGACCTCGTCGATGCTGCTCAGCTGGTCGGGGGTCTCGACGTAGACGAAGGCGTCCTCGAGCTCACGCTGCCAGGGCGTGTCCGGCGCGAAGGCGTGACCCTTGGTCGCCATCCTGGCGCTGTAGAGCCGGATCAGCTCGCCTGCGATCTGTCTGACATGCTTCTTCGCCCGGCCCTTGGTCTTGGCCCAGTCCGCGCCACCCAGCTTGTGCAGGGTGGGCGCCTCCCCACCGACGTAACGCGTCACCTGGTCGAGCTGGTCGGTGGGCACGTACAGCCGGTCACCGGGTTGTCCCCTCTTGCTGGCGCCATACTCCAGCAACAGGTAGTCGCGGGTTGCCCCGCCAACCGTGCGCTGCACCATCTCGATGAACTTGCCCACGCCATGCTGCTCGTGGACGACGTGGTCACCAAGGCGCAGCTCCAGCGGATCGACCTGGTTGCGCCGTCGCGACGGCATCTTGCGCATGTCCTTGGTTGAGGTGCCCTGGCTGTTGCCACCGGTCAGGTCCGACTCGGTGACGACGACGAGCTTGGCTCCCGCAGCCACGAATCCGCGACCCAGTGCGCCGGTGGTCACATGCACGAGGCCGGCGGGAAGCCCTGCGAGCGAGCCTGCGTCGGCCTCGATGTGGTTGGGGACATCGTGCTCCGAGAGGACCTCGCTGACCCGTGTGGCCAGACCGCGGCCGTCCGTCACGACCAGGGTGTGCCAACCCTGCTCGGCCCAGCCTCGCAGATCCGCCACCGCACGCTCGGTGTCCCCGCGATAGGCGTCGACGTCGACCGACTCGACGGAAAGTCGTTGACCGCTGTCCGGGTCCAGGTCGTCCGGGGTGAGCGCGGTCAGCTCAGCATCGCTGACGAAGCTGGTCAGCGTCCACCACGGGCGGCCGATCTTCAGCGCATGGGCGCGGACGTCGGCCAGCGACCAGTACGACGCCGTACCGAGAATCCCTTGCAGATCAACAGGAACGGCGTTTCCGGCGGCTGCGTTGGACCAGCTCGCATCAAGGAACTCGGCACTGGTGGCCACGAGGTCGTGCGCCCGCTTGCGTACCCGCTCAGGATCAGTCAGGACGACATGGGTTCCCTCGGGCAGCACATCGAGCAGACTCTCCATGCCGTCGACCAGTGCCGGCGCAAGGGACTCCATGCCTTCGACGGCGATGCCCTCGGCGACCTTGCCCAGCATGTCAGCCACTCCGGGCAGCTGCTCGGCAAGCACCGCTGCCCGTGCGCGCACTGCTTCGGTCAGCAACACCTCGCGACAGGGCGGGGCCCACAGCCCGTGCACGGCGACATCGAGGCTGCGCTGGTCCGCGACCTTGAACCAACGGATCTCCTCGACCGTATCGCCCCAGAACTCGACCCGGACGGGATGCTCCTCGGTGGGCGGGAAGACGTCGAGAATCCCTCCGCGGACGGCGAACTCGCCTCGCCGCTCGACCAGGTCGGTGCGCGCGTAGGCCGCCGCGACCAGTGCCTGGACGACCCTCTCGAGCGGCATCTCATCGCCGGCCCGCAGCGCAACGGGCACCAGGTTGCCCAGACCCTTGACCAGCGGCTGCAGCAGGGCGCGCACGGGTGCAACAACGACATCGACCGGCCCGTATGCCGGGTCCGTCGCGTCGGGATGGGTGAGCCGGCGCAGCACGGCCAGCCTTCGGCCAACCGTGTCGCTGCGCGGGCTCAGACGCTCGTGCGGCAACGTCTCCCAGCTCGGGAAGTCGGCCACGACCTCCGCAGGGAGGAAGCATCGCAGCGCAGCGACCAGGTCCTCGGCTTCGCGCCCGGTGGCCGTGACCGCAAGGACAGGGCGACGAACGCTGCGGTCGTGAGCACCAGCGAGGGCGGCGATGAGGGGTGGGCGAGCACCCGCGGATACGGCTATCTCCAGGACCGCTCGTGAATGATGGTCTAGCCCGGCCGCCGAGGTCAGGATGTCTCGCACGACCGGGTCGGCGACAAGGACGTCGAGCAACGGGGTGAGGCTCATGGTGCGCAATGGCTCCTTATCGCGAGTGCCACTGTTGCTGTGCGGCGGTCAGGCCCTCGACGACCAGGCGCTCCGTGGCGTCAGCGGCGTCGTCGATCAGCAGAGGCACCTCAGCTCGCTCGGAGCCGGAGAAGTCATGCAGCACGTAGTCCGCTGCGTCCATCCGCCCCGGCGGGCGCCCGATACCGACCCGGATGCGCAGATAGTCCTTGGTACCAATGGACTTGGTGACCGAACGCAGGCCGTTATGGCCGCCCTCGCCGCCGCCGAGCTTGAGCCGTACATCGGGGAACGGGATGTCGAGATCGTCGTGGATGACGATGAGATTCTCGACAGATATCTTGTAGAACGACATCAGCGCGGCAACGGGCCCGCCGGACTCGTTCATGTAGGTCAGCGGCGTGGCGATGACCGCCCTGGGTTGTGTTGCCCCGTCGGCTGGTCCGCCGCGTGGGACCCCGATCCGGATCTCGGCGGCAACAGCCCGCGCCTTGTGCGAACGCAGGTTGGCGCCCGCACGGGCAGCCAGCTCCTCGACGACCATGGCCCCAAGGTTGTGCCGGTTGCCCGAGTACGAGGGACCGGGGTTGCCCAGTCCGACGATCAGCCAAGGAGTCATCAGGTCCATTCGTTCTCCAGGAATGATTCGGGCGTCATGAGGCACATGCCCGTCGGCCCGGTCGGGACGAAGTCAGGACCGGGCCGTCAGCGGCGCGCTCAGGCCTTGTCGCCCTCGGCGGCAGGAGCCTGGTCCGCGCCGTCCTCGGCTGCAGGCTCCTCGGCCACCGGAGCCTCGCCACCGACCGGGGCCAGCTCGGCGACCGCTTCGGCGAGCTCGGCCTCGAGCGCCTCCTCGGAGATGGCCTGGGTGATGTTGACGATCAGGATGTCGGCATCGGTGATGAGCTCGGCGCCCTCGGGCAGCACGAGGTCCCTGGCCAGGATCTGGGTGCCGGCTCGCACACCCGCGACCGAGACCTGGACGTTCTCGGGGATCTGGGTGGCCTCGACGGACAGCTCCACGGTGTTGTTCTCGACGCTCACCACGGTCTCCACGGCGGCCTCACCCACGACGTGGATGGGCACGTCAACGGTGACCTTCTCGCCCAGGCGAACGACAACGAGGTCGATGTGGTCGATGAAGTGCGTGAGCACGTCGCGCTGGACATCCTTGGCCAGAGCCAGCTGGTCCTTGCCGTCGATCTCGATGGTGAGCAGGGCGTTGGCGAGCTTGAGGGCCATCATCGTCTGGTGGCCCGGCAGGCTGATATGCACCGGCGTCGTGCCGTGGCCGTACATGACGGCCGGAATGTTGCCCTCGCGGCGCACGCTGCGGGCCGCACCCTTGCCGAAGGATGTGCGCATCGTGGCGACGAGCTTGGTCTGGGTCATGGGGTTCTCCTACGTGCCTTGATGCGGATCCGCGGGGCCGGTGGTGCCGGCATACACGGGTGGTCTGGTGTGTCATCACAGTGGCTGTCATGACGATGCGGTGGGCCTCGACGCGGGACGCGGCACGACGCCGGTGACCGGCGTGGCGTGCGCCGTCCACCCCTGACAATCGGGGCGTCTGGCGCCACCGCGTCGATCACGGACTCCTGCATCAACTGGTTCGAGCCCTTATCGGCTCCAGTCATGCAGCGTCCCTCGCCGAGGCAACCTGCGAAGTCTAGGCGAACCGGCACGGCATACGGAAATCCCGGGCTTTCCTCTCCACATAGCGCACGAACGTCATTGACAGCGCACGAACGCACCTGCTCGATCTGTGACTCTGATGCGCCATGTCGGCGCTGGAAGGTCAGCGGGTCAGTTGGGAGGGTCGAACAGGCTGGCCACGGAACCGTCCTCGAAGACCTCACGAATCGCCTGGCTGAGCAGCGGGGCGATCGAGAGCTCGGTGAGCTTGTCGAAGTGACGCTCGGGCGGAATCGGCAAGGTGTTGGTGACGATGACCTCCCGAGCGTTGCAGTTCTTCAGCCGATCGACGGCGGGGCCGGACAGGATGGCGTGCGTTGCCGCGATGACGACGTCGGCGGCGCCAGCGGCCAGGAGCGCGTCGGCCGCCTTCGTGATCGTTCCGGCGGTGTCGATCATGTCGTCGACAAGGATGCAGCTCCGGCCCCTGACCTCACCGACAACACGGTTGGCCACGACCTCGTTGGGTCGGTTGATATCGCGGGTCTTGTGGATGAACGCCAGCGGCGCACCGCCCAGCCGCTTGGACCACTGCTCGGCCACCTTGATCCGGCCGGCATCCGGAGAGACCACTGCGAGCCGCTCCCTGCCGTACTTCTTCTTCACGTACTTCGAGAGGATCGGCAGGGCTACGAGGTGGTCGACCGGCCCGTCGAAGAACCCCTGTATCTGGTCGGCGTGCAGATCGACCGACATCAGCCGGTCGGCTCCGGCGGTCTTGAACAGGTCCGCGATCAGGCGGCCCGAGATAGGCTCACGGCCACGGTGCTTCTTGTCCTGCCGCCCATAGCCGTAGTAAGGCATGACGACCGTGATCCGCTTGGCCGAGGCACGCTTCAGCGCGTCGACCATGAGCAGGTGCTCCATGATCCACTTGTTGACCGGAGCTGCATGGCTCTGGATGACGAACGCGTCCGAACCGCGTACAGACTCCTCGTAGCGCACGTAGATCTCGCTGTTGGCGAAGTCGTAGGCCGAGGACGGGACCAGATTCGTCCCGAGCTGGTAGGCCACCTCTTCGGCGAGCTGCGGGTTGGCCCGGCCGGAGAAGACCATCAGGGTCTTTTCGGTGGTGCGCTTGAGGCCGGCGCTCATGCGGTGGGTTTCCCTTCGGGGACGTTGATGGAGTCTTCGGGGACGTCGTGTGTGCTGTCGGTGGCGGCCGCCGCCGCTCGAGCGGAGTCGGTGCCCGGGCGCTTCCGGTGCACCCAGCCGAGCAGATTGCGTTGCGGTGCAACGTTGATGGCCAAAGCGCCCGGTGGCACGTCCTGGCGCACGACGGTTCCGGCGCCGGTGTAGGCGCCGTCGCCAACCGTCACCGGCGCGACGAACATGTTGTCCGAGCCGGTGCGGCAGTGGCTGCCGATGGTGGTGTGGGTCTTGTTGACCCCGTCGTAGTTGACGAAGACGCTCGAGGCTCCGATGTTTGAGTAGTCACCGATCGTGGCGTCCCCGACGTAGGTCAGGTGCGGCACTTTGGAACCGGCGCCGATATGGGCGTTCTTGGTCTCCACGAAGGTGCCGATCTTGCCCATGGCGCCGAGCTCGGTGCCGGGACGCAAGTAGGCGAAGGGCCCGACGCTGGCACCCGCGCCGATGACGGCCAGGGACCCATGAGTGCGTATGACGGAGGCCCCGACGCCGATCTCAACGTCCGTGAGCGTGGTGTCGGGTCCGAGGACGACGTCGTCACCGATGGTGCTGGCGCCGTGGATCTGGGTCTGGGGGTGGATGGTGACGTCACGCCCGAACGTGACGTCGGCGTCGATCCAGGTGGTCGCCGGGTCGATGACCGTGACGCCGGCCCGCATCCAGCCCTGCACGACGCGGCGGTTGAGCTCGGCCCCGAGCCGTGACAGCTGGATGCGGTCGTTGACACCCTCGGTCTGCCACAGGTCCTGGACCAGGTGGGCACTCACCCGAAGGCCCTCGCCGCACGCGATGCCCAGGACGTCGGTGAGGTACTTCTCGCCCTGGGCGTTGTCCGTGCCCACCTGGGCCAGCGCCTTGCGCAGGACCGCCACGTCGAAGGCATAGAGACCGGAGTTGACCTCGCGGATCTCCAGCTGCGCGTCGGTCGCGTCCTTCTGCTCGACGATGCCGGCGACCGAGCCGTCGGGTGCGCGCAGGATGCGGCCATAGCCGGATGGATCGGGCAACGCAGCGGTGATCACCGTGACGGCGCTTCCGCTGGAGGCGTGTGCCTCGAGCAGTCCACGCAGGGTCTCAGCCGCGAGCAGGGGCACATCTGCGCAGGTCACCAGCACGGTGCCCTCCATGAGCAGCGGCAGCGCATCGAGGGCACACTCGGTGGCCCTGCCCGTGCCCTTGACCTCGTCCTGGTCCGCGATGACGGCGTCGGGGTCGATCTGCGCGATGTGTGCAGCCACCAGGTCGCGTCCGTGCCTGACCACGATGGCCAGGTGCTGTGGGTCGACGCCTCGCGCAGCGGCGATCGCATGGCCGAGGAGCGTCCGCCCCCCGATCGAGTGAAGGACCTTGGGGATGGCCGACTTCATCCGTATGCCTTCACCTGCGGCGAGGACGATGACGGCTGCCGGGCGGGACGTGGTCACGCGGATGCGCTCCTGGGGGTCGGAGTCGATGGCGGACAGGGACGATCGCAGGCACGTCCGCTCGCGGGGAAGACCGGGCTGCGCTGCCTCGCTCATGCTACCTGCCGCACAGGGGTGGGTCACCGGCCAGCACCCGCCTTGCTCACCTCAGGCCGCTTTGCTCACCTCAGGCCGCATCTTTGCCCCAATTCCCCCTCCGAAACCGGCCTGAAGTGAGCAAGAGGGGTATGCCGAGTGCGCGTGGCTCCCCGGGATGGAATCGAACCATCGTCGCTAATCCTGATTCAAAGTCAGGCGGGCCCTGCCAGCAGACCAACCGGGGAACGCTCTCGCTCGCGCGGGCTCTGGCAAGGGTAGTGGACCCCGACAAGGGGCATGGAGTCGACGCAGAGGTAGCGAACCTACGGTTCCGTAGGTTACGGTTGCGTAAGTTATTTCGTTACGAAGGGCTTCAATCCATGACATATGTGACCCCCGACACCCGGACCCCCGCTCGTGATCTCCACGATGTCGACACCTCGCCCCGGACCGACTCGACGTCGGTCGAGAGCCCCGGGAGACCGCCCCAGGCTGGGCGCAAGGGGACGGTCGAGCAGATCGCCTTGTTCGGCTTCATCGCCATCCCGTTCCTTGCCCTTCTGACAGCCGTTCCATTCGCATGGGGGTGGGGTCTGGGCTGGCACGACGTGGTGATCGCCGTGGTCGCATATGCCGTCGCGGGCCATGGCGTCACCGTAGGCTTCCACCGCTACTTCACACACGGGTCGTTCAAGGCCGGGCGCTGGCTTCGGATCGCATTGGCCGTCAGCGGCTCGCTGGCCATCGAAGGGCCGGTCATCCGCTGGGTCGCCGATCACCGCAGACACCACGCCTTCTCCGACCGCGAGGGCGACCCCCACTCCCCCTGGCGCTACGGCGAGACCGTGCCCGCGCTGATCAAGGGCTTGTGGTGGGCGCATACCGGCTGGCTCTTCGACGTCGAGCTGACCCCGCGAGACAAGTACGCCCCCGACCTGATGGCCGACAAGGACCTTCGAAGGGTCGAGGCCGCGTTCCCTGCGCTCGTCGCCGTGTCGCTCCTGGCCCCCGCCCTCATCGGTGGCCTGTGGTCCATGTCATGGCAGGGCGCGGCAACGGCCTTCTTCTGGGGATCACTCGTCCGCATCGGCCTGCTCCACCACGTCACGTGGTCGATCAACTCGATCTGCCACGCCATCGGCGATCGGCCCTTCACGAGCCACGACAAGTCGGCCAATGTCTGGTGGCTGGCGATCCTGTCGATGGGTGAGTCCTGGCACAACCTGAAC
>Ga0097691_1001074_pt1 | contig 21126 bp, 20 predicted proteins | sample NGESurdeep072012_8_FD_72858 | JGI IMG/M metagenome (GOLD analysis project Ga0097691, IMG submission 72858) | Arctic peat soil microbial communities from Barrow, Alaska - NGEE Surface sample 210-1 deep-072012 | ecosystem: Environmental > Terrestrial > Soil > Wetlands > Peat ... | reverse complement strand
GACCCGCAAGGTCGACAACAAGACCGTCACCCGCACCCTGGACACCACCCAGGCCGACGCCCTGCGCCCGCTGATGGAGAACTCCCGGCGACTACGCGAACTCACCACCGAACTCGCGACCCTTGCGCTCCAGCAGGTCAGAAACGACCCGACCCAGCCCGACCCCTGACCGGCCTATCCGCGCGCGCTCTAAGCGTCTATTGCGACTATGACCATGTGACCGAGCATGTCAGCGTCATTGTCACTGCTGGGATAAGCGTTTGCTGAACGGATAGTTCCTGGCATCGGGCGTGTTGCTGGAATTGCAGGGCGACTCGCAAGACTGCTTGCCGCAGGGACCTCCGCAGGGACCTCCGGGGCAGGGCCCCGGCAAAGTCGTGACTGATGTGACGGATGTGACTTGTGTGGTGGCGGTGTGTCGGGCGGGAGAAGCAACGAGGCCCCGGTAGGACGGGGTGGTCTACCAAGATCACCGTTGCCCTGGGAGCCTCGTTGTCCGCTCAGTCTGTCACGCCCTGCCCGCCATTGACCGAGCGGTCGTGCACGGATCTGCTGGCCCGCTTCGCTGCGGTACCCGATCCGCGGCGCCCCCGCGGGATACGCCACCAGGTACAGACGATCCTGGCGATCGCGGCGGCCGCCGTGGTGGGTGGGGCGCGCTCGTTTGCTGCGATCGGGGAATGGGCCACAGACGCCCCGCAGTGGGTGCTCGCGGTGTTGGGGGCCCGCCAGGACCACATGCACGGCCACCTGGTTGCCCCGCACGAGGCGACACTGCGGCGAACGATCCAGGCGTTCGACGCCGAGCTGCTCGATGCGGTGATCAGCGGGTGGCTGGCTGAGCAGTGCGCCACCGGCAGCCGCGCCACGCTGCCCGCAGTCGCGGCGGACGGCAAGACCGTGCGCGGTGCCTGGCGCCCCGACGGGACGCAGGTCCACCTGCTCTCGGCGATCAGTCACGACGCCGGGGTGGTACTGGCCCAGCGCGAGATCGCTGCCAAGACAAACGAGATCCCCGAGCTCGCACCGCTGCTGGCCGAGCTCGACCTGGCCGGGGTAGTGGTGACCGCCGACGCGCTGCACACCCAACGGGCCACCGCCGAGCACCTGGTCGGCGACCGTGGCGCGCACTATGTGCTGACCGTGAAGGGAAACCAGCCGACGCTGTTCGCGGCCTGCCAACGCGCCTTGTCCGGGCCCGCCAGCGCCTTCGCGCCCGAACACATCGGCACGGACCGCGGACACGGGCGCACCGAGCAGCGCACCACCCGCACCGCGCCGGTCACCGCGAAGTGCGCCATCAGCTTCCCGCATGCTGCACAGGTGTTTCGGGTGCGCCGCGACGTCGGTGGACTGGACGGTCAGCGCACCCGCAAAGAGATCGCCTACTGCATCACCAGCCTGGACCCCGAGCAAGCAGGCGCCGAACAGCTGGCCGGCTACATCCGCGGCCACTGGCAGATCGAGGTGCGACATGAGGTCGCACTGTAGTGAGTGAGATAACCAGAAATGGAGGGTCGAGAATGTTCGACGGTTAGCTCTGAGCGAGTGCTCAACGCTCGTCCCTGCTCCTGGCATGCGTCGCTGGTAACGGCGGGGTGTGAAGCCCGGGAGGAAGCCCAAGGACCGATGCTCCATCCAGAGGTCACAGGCAAGGGGAAGACCGGAAGGGCGAACGACGTGAACCTCCGTAAGCCTCGTTAACCAGAACTCCGGGCGATGGAAGCCCCACCGGAGAACAGGACCCGCCGCTGGGAGGCGGCAGTGGTGGCCGAAGTTTCGATGTCGGCCACGAGAGCACCACGGTCCCGGGGTATAGGAGGCGCCCGACACCGGTCGCATCTCACCAGTGCGGAACATGGAAACCCCGACACGGTCCGGTGGACAAGACCAGCCACCGGTAGGCCGACCGCAAGGAGAGCGTAAATCCGTGCCGGGACAGGACGGCCAAGAAGCGAACGGCGGCAGCCGAAAGGCGACAGGAAAACGAGGACAGGTGACCGGACCCTTCACACACGGTCGTCCTCGCATAACTGGCCGCATACCAGGCCCGGTGCCTGGGCCCGCAAGGGCGCTGACGTGAGCCGGGTGACCCTTTGAGGAACTACAGCCAACGAGACGCTGGAACCATATGGGCAAGTTAGACACCACGGCGCAGAACGCGACGACCATTGTGGTCGACCTCGCGGCGCTCGACACGGGCGGCGCCGTGGTGAACGGACCGGAGGACCTGCTCGACTGGGACGCCATCAGATGGCGCCCCCAGGAGGGGCGGGTACAGCGACTACGGCAACGGATCTTCAAGGCGACGCAGGCCGGGGACCTCAAACAGGTCCGCAATCTGCAGAAACTGATGTTGCGCAGCCGGGCTAACACGCTGGTCAGCGTGCGCCGGGTGACCCAGCGCAACACGGGCCGCCACACCCCAGGCGTGGACGGGCGGGTCGCTCTGAGCGCCCAGGACCGGGCCGCCCTGGCGATGCTGCTGCACCGCCAGGGCGGGCCGGGCCGTGCGCTGCCGGTGCGGCGGGTGTACATCCCCAAGAAGGGCGGCAAACGCCCGCTCGGGATACCGTCCATCGCCGATCGTGCCCAGCAGGAACGGGTGCGCAACGCGTTGGAGCCCGAGTGGGAAGCGCGGCTGGACGCCAAACAGTATGGGTTCCGGCCGGGCCGCGGATGTCACGACGCAATCGAGATGATCCACCTCGCTCTCGCAGGCAAGAAGGCGAAACGAGACTGGGTCCTTGACGCCGACCTGAAATCCGCGTTCGACAAGATCGACCACGCCTTCCTGCTGAAACGGATCGGGACGTTCCCCGCCAGGGAACAGATCCGCGCCTGGCTACAAGCGGGAGTGGTCGATCGGGGCCGGTACTCTCCGACCCTTGAGGGGACCCCTCAAGGCGGAGGGATCTCGCCGCTGCTCCTGAACGTCGCGTTACAGGGAATGGAAGCAGCCGCGGGCGTCGAGTATGACTCCCGCGGCTACGTGAAGGCCGGTTGTCCGACCGTCATCACCTACGCGGATGACTTCGTGGCTCTATGTCACGACCGCGGTCAGGCCGAGACGGTACGGGACCGGTTAAGCGCCTGGTTGAAGGACAGGGGTCTTTCTCTGAACACCGAGAAGACCAGGATCGGGCGTATCGACGCCGGGTTCGACTTCCTGTCCTTCACCATCCGCCGCTACCACGTTCATGGCGGCACGAAGGTGCTCACCAAACCCAGCCGCGAGGCGCTCAAGAAGATCCGGCGACGCAACGCCGAGGAGCTACGCGTCCTGCGCGGCGCGAGCCCAGCCGAGGTGGTCGGGACATTGAACCCGATCATCCGCGGCCAGGCGTTCTACTTCCGGCCCGGGGCGTCCAAGAAGGCCTACCAGGCCTTGGACCACCACCTGTGGCAGCACCTGTACAAGTGGGCCCGCCGCAGGCACCCCAAGAAGAACCGACGATGGGTTACCGCCCGCTACTTCGGTCTCTTCCACCCGACCAGGGGTAACCAGTGGGTCTTCGGCGACCGGGACAGCGGCGCCTACCTGCACTACTACTCCTGGACCAAGATCGTCCGGCACGTCCCGGTCCCCGGCAGGTACTCACCCGACGACCCTGCCCTGGCCCAGTACTGGGCCGACCGGCGACGCAAACACAAACCCCCACAGATTGCGCAGACCTGGCAGCGCGACCTGCGCAACCAGCAAGGACTCTGCCCGCTGTGTGGGGAACCGCTGCTCTACGTGGACCGCCCACCAGACTCCCTCACCCAGTGGGAGACCTGGTACCGGGGCATCCGCAAGGCGCTGGCCCACCGGGCCATCACCGAACGCGGCAGCGGCCGGACGACACGCCGCCTCGTACACGCCCACTGCGCCCGACGTCACCCAGACGGCCAGGCGCAGGATCCCGACCAGTAGACGCACGATGCCTGCCAGCCCACGCGGGTTGCTTGAGCCGTGTGCCGCGATGAGTGGCACGCACGGTTCTGAGGGGGCGCCGGCGCAGCAATGCGCCGGCGCTACCCGACAACCGGTTGCACTGGGTACGCGACGTCACCTACGACGAGGACCGATCCCAGGTCCGCACCGGCTCCGCGCCACGGGTGATGGCCAGCCTGCGCAACCTCGCCATCAGCGCCCTGCGCCTGAACGGTCACACCAACATCGCCTCCGCCACACGCTGGACCGCCCGCGACCCCGCAAGATCACTGCGAATCCTCGGCATCACGTGACTTTGCCGAGGCCCTGCTCCCCTCCCTTGAAATGCGAGGTCCCGTGGTGATTGCCCAGCGGTTGCCTCAGATGTCGGGACATCGACATCTGGGCCATCTCGACCGCGGCGCAGCGGCCGTCGAGATGGCCCTGGTGCTGCCAGTGCTCCTGCTCGTGCTGTTCGGCCTGGTCGACTTCGGTCGGGCTTTCAACACTCAGATGCAGCTGACCCAGGCGGCACGTGAGGCTGTGCGGGTCGTTGCAATGGGACAGCCCGGTGACGCAGGGAGCAGGGCCAGCGCGGGCCTGGTCGGATTGACGCCGTCCCCGACGACGAGCGTCGTCTCATCCTGTCCGGCCGGCAACATCACCGCCAACGCCGAGGTCACTGTGTCGTACACCTTTCATTTCATCACGCCCGTCGGCGCTATCCCCGGCGTCGGCGCCTACAAGACCCTCTCTTCGCACGGAGTCATGCGATGCGCAGGTTGACTGACAGGCGCGGCGGCGAACGCGGCGCGGTCGCGGCGATTGTGGCAATCATCTTCGGCGCGTTCGTCCTTACCGGAGTCGCAGCCCTGACCGTTGACGCCGGGAGCCTCTATGCCGAGCGCCGCGTCGTCCAGAATGGCGCCGACGCCGCGTCGTTGGCACTGGCGCAGGCTTGCGCCCGAGGCGATGTAGCGAAATGTTCTGCCTCATGGAGCGATCTGACAAGCCTGGCCGATCTCAACTCCCCGGACGGTTTCACCGACATTGCCAGTGTCTGTGGGTCGGGCGCACCGTTCGCGTCCTGCGTCTTCCCGGCAAGCCCCGCTTTGAAGGACTGCATCAACTTGCCGGCATCGCTCCCGTCGACCGCTAACTGGGTCGAGGTACGGACCAAGACCCGTTCGACCACAGCTAATCCATCTGTTGTCAGCAGGTTCTTTGCGAATCTATCTGACCCGTCCTACCAGGGGTCTGGTGTGAGGGCGTGCGCCCGTGCGGCCTGGGGGCCTGCCGGTGCGCTGCAAACGGTTGTCCCTCTGACGTTCTCGATCTGTGAGTGGTATGCAGCGACCGCCAATGGCACGATCTACGGCAACAGGCCTCCGTTCACGGCGTCGAACCCGGAGACTCCGGCCCGTGAGATCGCGCTGGCCCTTAACGCCCCCAATGACGCAGCGTGCGCGACGTGGGCAGGTCACGACCTCCCGGGTGGGTTCGGCTGGCTCTGCCACGGCTCTCAGTGCAGCCCACCTTCCTCGACGTCCTGTTCTATTGCCGTCGATGGGAACGGCTGGGTCGACGTGGACACCGGTGTCGGCGCCGGAAACGACTGCAGTGGGCCGATGACAACCATGGTCAGCACCGTGGTATATCTGCCGGTCTTCGATTGCCGGAGCAGTAATCAGACATTCTGCGACAACACAGCCAATGGGACGCATGCGTTCTATCACATCAAGGGATACGCGGCCTTCTTCGTCACGGGGGTCGACATCAACGGCCAGATGAACACGTTCCGCTCGGGATACCCGACGCCGGCTGCGAAGGCAACGTGCACGGCAAAGGGTGGCAAGTGCGTCTACGGGTGGTTCCTTCAGGACCTCCTCCCCGCATCCGCGGTAATAGGAGACGGTTCGTCGAACTTCGGCTTGACGGTCGTTCAAGTGGTGGGATGAAGAGTTTCAGTCAGTGAACCAATGAACATCTACAACAAGGGGATGTCCTGATGGGTCGTCGTGTGATGGCTGTATTGGCCGCCGTGCTGGTTGGGTTGATCGGCGTCGCCGCAGTGCTGCTCTACTCCAGCGGGGCCGACTCCCGCGCGGTTGCAGGTCAGCGGCCTCAGACCGTATTCGTCGCCCAGGAGCGGGTTCCTTCCGGCACCACTGCCGCGGATGCCGTGGCCAAGGGTTTCATGGTACCCACCCAGATCGCGGCGAAGGGGGTTCCGGCCGGCGCCCTGACCAGAGTCGACGCTTCGAACGGCAAGCTCGTGGCTGTCACCGACATTGCGGCAGGTGAGCTCGTGGTTGCCAGTCGCTTCGGCACAACTCCAACGGGACAGAAAGCGATACAGGTGCCGACTGGGCAGGTCGCGATGTCGGTCGCCTTGCCTGACCCAGCCCGGGTGGGCACCTTTCTGACTCCCGGCTCCCGCATCGTCATCTACGACACGTACCCCAAGGACGGGCAAGCCACGGCCAAGACGACCCGTGTGCTCCTTGATGACGTCCTGGTTATCGCAGTGGGGTCGAAGTCTCTGACACCTGCTGCCACACCTACTGCCAACGCCGACGGCCAGACGCAGGCTGCGACGGCCGACGTGCTGGTGACCGTAGCGCTTCCGCCTGACCGAGCGGCCAAGCTCGCCCACGGCAATCAGACGGGGACGTTGTATGCCGGGTTGCGCGGCACCGACAGCAAGGCGAATCTGAGCCAAGTCATCTCGGGCGATCAACAAGTAACCAACAAGTGAGCAGGGGGATTTAACATGACCATTCTCTGGGACGGCGATCCCGCGGCCGCTGAGACGTACCACTTCGCGGTCAGCGATCGTCTGGAGGTCGTCGAGGCCGCGCAGTTGGTGACTCGCGCCTTGACTACCAACCCGTCTGAGATGTTGGTGATTGTTGGGCCGGACATCGATCTGCAGGCCGCCTCGAACCTGGCCGAGGGACTTCGCAGCGAGCGGCCCGAGGTGAGCGTGATCCTGCTCCGTCGGCGGCTCGACGTCACCATCCTGGCTCAGGCAATGCGCGCAGGCTTCCGGGAAGTCGTCGCATCCGACGATCTGACCTCGCTGTCCAGTGCATGCCGGCGAAGTCTTGAGATCTCACGCCAGATGGTTGGCGTCTCTGGCGGCGCGCCGACCGTGGATGGCACGGTCGTGATGGTCTTCAGCGCCAAGGGCGGGTGTGGCAAGACAACGATAGCCACGAACCTGGCTGCCTATGCGGCGTCCACTGGCTCGCACATCCTCTTGGTTGACCTTGACCTGGAGTTCGGTGACGTCGCCGTCACTCTGCAGCTGCGCCCTTCGGCGTCGCTCGGCGATCTTGTGGCGATGTCGGGCCACATCGACTCGCAGGGCCTCGCCTCGGTCGTGACCAAGCACGAGAGCGGGCTTGACGCTGTGTGCGCTCCCAGCCACCCCGGTGAAGCGGACAGGATCCCGGGGACGACAGTGAGTGAGATGTTGCGAGTTGCCCGTCGCTCATACGACTTCGTCATCATCGACACGCCTCCGGCCTTCTCAGAGCATGTGCTTGCCGCGTTGGACATGTGCGACATCCTGATCCTTCTGGCCACGTTGGACATCCCCGCGGTCAAGAACCTCAGGCTCGCCCTGGACACCCTTGATCAGCTGGGACAACCTCGTGATGGGCGGGTGGTGATCCTCAACCGCTCTGACTCCAAGGTCGGGCTGAACACCGAGGACGTCGTGACAGCGATCAAACAACCGATAGCTGCAATGATTCCGAGCAGTGCCCATGTGCCTGCCTCAGTCAACCGCGGTGTGCCCATCGTGTTGGACGCGCCGAAGCACCCCGTCTCGTTGGCTCTGCGCTCCATAGCCGACAAGTACCTCGTCAACCGCTCGGCGCCGAGCATGTCGGCCTTTCTGGATTCCGACGGGAGCCTGACCCGGGCCGGCCGGTCGTCGCAGCAGCCGAACGCCCGCCGTCGCCTGTTCCGCAGGGGCGTGAAGTGATGAGCCTGACCGATCGCCTTGACCAGGCCCGAAGAGCCGCGCCGACCTCATCGAGTCGGCATGAGAGCGCGACGGCGGAAAGCCCCGCAGCTGCCCGCCTTCGCGACCCGTTCGCTCGGGTGAAGGCCAGTGTTCATCAGGCGCTCATGGACTCGCTCGGTCCACAGCTGTACGACCCGCACCTCGAGCAGAGCGAGCTGGAGCTGAGGGTCCGGCAGACTCTGCAATCCGTCATCAACTCGGAGAACACGCCTCTGGCGGCAGCGGACCGCAACCGCATCGCCCAGGAGGTCGCCGATGAGATCTTGGGTCTCGGGCCGTTGGAGCCGTTGCTTCGTGACGGTGAGATCACCGAGATCATGGTGAACGGGCCCAACGACATCTACGTCGAGCGGTCGGGCAAGATCTTCGCCGTCGACGCTCGGTTCACCAGTGACACGCATCTTCGGCGCACCATCGACAAGATCGTCAGCAGGGTCGGCCGACGGGTGGACGAGAGCTCTCCCATGGTGGACGCCCGTCTCGGGGACGGATCCCGTGTCAACGCGGTCATTGCGCCCATTGCCCTGGATGGCAGCCTCCTGACCATCCGGAAGTTCTCCCAGGATCCGTTCACCGACCTGGACCTCATTGCGTTCGGGACTCTGAGCCCGCAGGCGCGCGACTTCCTCCGGGCCTGCATCCTCGGACGCCGCAACGTCGTCATCTCCGGCGGGACCGGCTCGGGCAAGACGACGCTGCTCAACGTGCTCTCCAGCTTCATCCCCGACGACGAGCGCATCATCACTGTTGAGGATGCGGCCGAGCTGCAGCTTCGCCAGCGCCACGTGCTGCGCCTCGAGGCCCGGCCTTCCAACACAGAGGGCAAGGGTGCGGTCTCCATCCGCGACCTGGTAAAAAACTCGCTGCGTATGCGACCCGACCGCATCGTGGTGGGTGAGGTCAGGGACGGGGCAGCGCTGGACATGTTGCAGGCCATGAACACTGGCCACGACGGGTCCTTGACGACGGTTCACGCCAACAGCCCCCGCGACAGCCTCTCCCGGTTGGAGACGATGGTGCTCATGGCTGGCATCGATCTACCCGTTCGTGCCATCCGTGACCAGGTTGCCAGCGCCCTGGACATGGTCGTTCAGATCGCTCGGCTCAAGGATGGTAGTCGCCGGGTCGTGGCCATGACCGAGGTTGAGGGCATGGAAAGCGACGTCATCACCCTCCAGGATCTGTACACCTTCGACTACAGCGCTGGCAGAGATGCGAACGGCCGCTTCCTGGGCCGCCTGCGCAGCACCGGTCTGCGCCCCAAGTTCACCGAGCACCTTCACGATCTGGGGATCGAGCTGCCCTCGAACATGTTCGTCCGTGGATCCGGCTGATCATGGGCGAACACGTGAGGTGTGCTCGTCAGCGGTCAGCGGCCGTTGCGCTGCTGACGGCTCTGTTGCTGACGGCAACTGCGTCTACAACGGTATCTGCGGCGCCGGCTCCGACACCAGGGGCAGTGACCTTGAGCGATGTTCGGGTCACCCAGGCCGGTGTCTCCGCAATTCTGACCGCCCGAGCGATCGGGGGTGCCAAGATCGACCCCGCCTCGGTGACGGCCACCATAGGTGGTGTTCGTGTGCCGGTGTCGGTTCAGCCGATTGCCCAGGAACGTCGCGTCTCCACCTTATTGATCGACACCAGCGGTTCGATGGGGGCTGAAGGCATGCAGACCGTCATGCGTGCCACGGACGCTTTCCTCGCATCGGTACCCACCGATGTGTACGTAGGAGTGGTCGCCTTCTCCACGGGGCCCAAGGTCATCGCGAACCCGACGTTGGACCGTGCAACAGTGCGGACTGCAATCGCCGGGCTCAGGTCACAAGGTGAGACCAGTCTGTATGACGGGTTGGTGGCAACGTTGGCCCAGCTGGGAACCTCCGGCGATCGCAGTTTCACTCTCCTCAGTGACGGCGGTGACACGCGAAGTCAGCGCACGCTGGCCCAGACGCTGACAGCCCTGTCTGCGTCCGGAGTGCGGGCCCAGGTGGTCGGTTTCAAGACCACCGAGACCCAGACTTCAGTGCTGACGAACCTCGCGTCCGCAGGCCACGGCAGCGTCGTGGCGGTGGCGAACAGTGCCGCGGTCTCGGCGGCTTTCAAGCAGGCTGCCCAAGCCCTTGAGTCACAGATCCGGCTCTTCATCACAGTGCGGCGCTCCGCGGGTGGAATCCAGCTCCTGGCGGTGTCGGCCACGGCTGGTGGCACGGTGCTGAAGAGCAGTGAGTCGGTCAATCTCGCGGTACACAGCCCGGCGCCATCAGCCTCGCCGGCCGCGCCACCGGCTCCGGTCGCGGCCGTGCAGCCTCCAGCGAAGACGACGTCGAAGGGCCCGTTGGGCATGGCCTGGATCCTCTGGGCTGCGGTCTTCGCCATCTTCCTCGGACTCGCCGGCGTGGTGGTCGCCATGGCGATGCCCACCTTCGTGTCTCGCCGCCAACGCCGCCTCGAGGCAATCGAGGGTTACGTCACCGGAGCGGGGTCCAGCCCGGCGGACGAGAAGGCTGAGGTGAGCTCGATCAGCGCCAGCCTCATCAGCCTTGGCGACAAGGTGATGGATAGCCGATCGTCATCGCCCAAGACGCAACGGCTCCTCGAGCGCGCGGATCTGCCGCTTCGTCTGGGCGAGTGGGCGGTTCTTCGGGTGGTCGCCATAGTCGTCGGGGTGGCCGGCGTCATGGTCCTGATGCACGGTGGGTCGGTCTCGATGTTCGTCGGCGCCTGCCTTGGGGGCCTGCTGGGAGTCATCGGGCCAACCGTCTACCTGAAGTTCGCCGCCTCGCGTCGAGCCAAGAAGTTCGAGAGACAGCTGCCGGATGTCTTGACCTTGGTCGCCAGCAGTCTCTCGACCGGGTTCTCCCTCCTGCAGGCGCTCGACGCCGTCGCCCGGGACGCTGCCGAGCCGTCCGCCAAGGAGTTCTCCAGGGCCCTCGCCGAAACTCGAATCGGTACGGACCTCAATGAGAGCCTGAATCACCTGGCAGACCGGATGGAGAGCACCAACCTTCGGTGGACCGCCATGGCCATCAACATCCAGCGTCAGGTCGGCGGCAACCTGGCCGAAACCCTGCGCAACACGGCGACTACCCTTCGCGACAGAGAGGCGCTCAAACGTCACGTCAAGGCGCTCTCGGCTGAGGGCAAGCTGTCGGCATACATCCTGATCGCCCTTCCGATCGGCATCTTCCTCTACATGCTCATGGTCAACAGGCCGTATGTCGCACTTCTCTGGACCACCGTGATCGGGATCGGAATGCTCGTCGGCGGTCTGATCTCGCTGGCGATCGGGATCTTCTGGATGCGCAAAGTCGTTATCGTGGAGGTTTAGATGGGACTTCAGCTGCCGCTGCTGTTCGGCGCCACATGTATCGCGGCCGCATGTGTCACGCTGTTTCTTGTCGTGTCTCTGGGTAGTGGCACCGTCACCGGAGTAGCACGCAGTCTCCAGATGATCGAGAACGCCGTGTCAGAGGATGAGGTCGCGCGAAACGAGCTTCCGGTCCTTGACCGCCTCATCGCTCCGTTCTTCTCGAAGATGAAGGGCTTTGCCCTGCGCCTGTCACCTGCCGGGACTGGCGACAGGCTCACTCGGCTGCTGGACCGGGCAGGAAACCCTGCGGGTTTGACGATCGAACGTCTGCTGGGGTTCAAGGGTGCCGGGCTACTAGTGGGTGGTCTCCTCGGTCTCTTCTTCGGGGGGTTGAGCCTCAAGGGCATTCTCTTCGGCGCCCTCGGCGCCACCGCCGGGTTCCTGATGCCGGATCTGTTGGTCTACAACACCGGCGCCAAGAGGCAGGAGGTGCTGCGACGCGGGCTCGCGGATGCGCTCGACATGCTGACCGTCTGCGTGGAAGCCGGCCAGGGATTCGACGGCGCGATCCTGCAGGTCGCGCGATCGGTCGAGGGTCCGGTCGCCGGAGAGTTCGCCCGGGTCCTTGCCGAGATCCAGATCGGGAAGTCTCGCGGCGCAGCCTTCTCGTCGCTGGCGACACGCACGAACGTGCCGGAGATCCGTACGTTCGTCACGGCGCTGGTGCAGGCAGACCGGCTGGGGCTGCCGATCGGCAGTGTGCTTCGCGAACAGTCCGTTCAGATGCGACTGATCCGCCGGCAACGGGCCGAGGAGAAGGCTCAGAAGGTGCCGGTCAAGATCCTGTTCCCGATGTTGCTGTGCATCTTCCCGGCCTTGTTCATCGTGATCATCGGCCCCGGGGCCATTCAGATGATCGCGATGTTCAGCAAGATGTGAGACGCCCGCGTCAGGCGGCTGCGGCTCCGAGCGGTCAACCAGCTGTCGTCGGTTTTGACGAGTCGACGTCCGGTTTGACGAAGCCGAGGCGAACCGCGGCCATGGTCGCGCTGGCCCGGTTGTGCGCGCCGAGCTTCTCATAGACCCTGGCCACATGCCTCTTGACGGTCGACTCGCTCATGTACAGCTCTTTGGCCACCGTGGCGACGGAGTCGCCGTCGACGAGCCGCATCAGCACCTCGGTCTCGCGCGGTGTCAGGATCGGCTTGGTGGCATTCAAGGTGTCGCGACGTCTCAGCGCAGCGCCCAGACCGGTCGCGGTGAACGCGTCTGGAGCGTTCGCGGAGTGGCGGATCGCATCCAGCACGTCGTCGGCCGATGAGCTCTTCAGGACGAGTGCAGAGGCGCCGGCGTCGAGGGCCTCGAGCAGTGTGTCGTCGTCGTTGTGCATCGTCAGTACCACGATGCCCATGTCGGGGTATGACGACCTGGCCGACCTGGCCAGGTCCAGCCCGTTCCCGTCCGGCATCGTCACGTCGACGACCAGCACATCGGCGCCGCCCTCGCTGACGAGGGCCTGCCCCCCCGCCACCGACGAAGCCTGCGCCTTGACGGCAAGATCGGGCTCGGAGTCGATGAGCCGCGCGATACCTTCGCGGACAAGGTTGTGATCATCCACGATGAAGATCTGGATAGTCATTGGATGAGACCCATCCTTTCGGGGACGAGGTATGGCAGGTGTTTGGGCCATGGTTCGTTGAGTGCAAGGCTCACCGTGACTCCGCTGGCGCTGGGCTGAACCTCGATCGTGGCGCCGAGGGCAATGAGTGGGTGATCTCGGAAGGCGTCGGCAGCCAGGTGTGACTCTCCGTCGTGGGTGATGTGCAGCCAGGCTTGTGGTGCGTTGACATCAAGGCGTGCCTCGATCCCACTGACACCGCGGGCATTCCGGGCGTCATTCAGAACGTCCAGGATCAGTCGATAGATCAGGGTCTCCAGGTGTGCCGGTAGCCGGTAGGGCGACTCACTCAACCGCAGCCCCACAGTGAGCCCCGTGGCGGCTCCGAACTGTTGGAGGCGGGCACCCACCACGGCGCCCAGACCTTGGTCGGGACGCACCGCCAGCCGCAGATCGGCGATACGCAGGCGCAGGTCGGTGAGCACCCGGGTGAGGTCCGCGCGCACCTCGGTAAGCACCGGCGCGAACTGCGGAGCCCCGGTTGCGGCCTTGCGGCGGGCAACATCGATGCGATAGCCGAGGGCCACGAGCTCCTGGGCGATGCCATCGTGCATCTCTCGGGCGAGGCGTTCGCGTTCCTCGAAAGCTGCATGTTGCCGCAGCGCGGCGAAGATCAGTGCCACGTCCACGTTGGCGCTGTGGCCTTCGGCGATATCTACCAGAGCCTGAAGATCCTCGGCGGCGAAGGGAGCGAACGCGAATCGATCGACCACGACGATGCCGATCCGGGCCCCTTCCGAGTTGCGCAGCGGGGCGGCGGCGATCGCCCTGTCCTCGTTCACCGAGGTCCAGAATCCCGCCTCGGCCACCCCTGTGCGCCAGACCCGTCCCATCACGGAGTCAGCCGTCGTCGGGCTCGGCCATGGCAGGCGATCGATGCCGTGCAACGCCAGGGGAACTGCGGGCTCGGAACCTTCGCCGATGAGAACGGCCATCCGGCTTCCGGGGATCTTGTTGTTCACCGCTTGCAGCAGCAGCTCTGCAGCGGCTGGCGCGTCGAAGCCGCCTTCGAGCGCCCCGGCGAGGTCGCTCAGGCGTCGCAGCAGGCGCGCTGCCTCGTGGGCGGCCGGCGCCTCCGCTGACCGCGCCTGGGTCCTTCGTTCTTTCAGCTTCGCTGTCCAGGCGCCCAGGAGGCCCAGCGCGAGGGCCAGGATCGCCCACTGCAGGCAACCTCGGACGTAGGGGGCCGTGAGGGTGCCCCGGACCAGGGCGGTGCCGAAGACGATGGCCATCGATATCGCGACGGCGGCGACCGCGGCCAGGCGCCCCCGCCCCTCGCCGGCGCGGAACACGGGAATGAGGAGGAGCAGCACCGCTGGGGACAGGGGAGCGGCCTGGTTGCTGGTTGCCGCGATGGCAGCCCCCGCGACGGCGGCGCCCCCAAGGGTCACGATCAGGGCTTGGCTGAGGCGGGTCGTGGACTGACCCGGGCCGAACCCCAGGAGGTTGCTCGCCACGAGGTCGAGGATCAGAATCATCAGAGCCCAAGGCAGGACCCTGAGCAAGTCATGACCGATCGATCCGACGGCTATGGCCATTGCGACAATGGCCGACCTCAGCAGTGTGGGCATCATCCTGGACCACATTGCATGCACCAGCGGTCCCTTTCTATTTCCCCGGTATGGGATCACCCTCATCATCGCGGTTGGAGGGGCGTTTTGTCCCCTGAACGCCGAATTTCATCTCCGTCATTCTCGGCGCCTCCGTACCCGTTTTCCACAGCCCATTGGCCGTTTGCCCCACCGTTCCCAGACGCTTGGCGCTGATGTGTCCCATAGCCCCTCGCTGACAGTCTGCTGTGCATGACCGTGATCGGTGTCGTCCGTCGCTCACTGCGGGCCACCCTGGAGATGGCGTTGCCGACCACCTGTGGTGGGTGCGGTGCGCCCGGCGCGACCTGGTGCGCGTTGTGCGCGCGAGAAACGATTCTGGCTGCGTATGCAGGGGGTCCCAGGCGGGTCAGTCCGACGCCCTGTCCCGTGGGTTACCCGCCCACCTGGGCTGCTACGCCCTACGATGCCGCCGCGCGTGCCGCACTGGTGGCATTCAAGGACGGCGACCGCCGCGACCTCAAGACGGTTCTGGCGCCGATGCTGTCGGATGCGCTCGCTGCGGCGTTGGCCGCAGATCCCGGCCTTCGGACAGTCCTCACGTCCGGCAACGGGCCGGTATTCGTCGTTCCCGTTCCGTTGTCCCTTTCCGCCGTCCGCCGGCGCGGGGACGCGCCGCTGGAGCTGTTGACCCGTGCTGCCGTGGCGAAGACGGCTCGCTCCGGGGGCGAGTTCATCGTCTCGCCGGCGTTGAGGCTTCGGCGCCGGGTTGCCGATCAGGCGGGGCTCGACCACAGACAACGAGCCACCAACCTTGAGCGTGCGATGGAGGTGCGGCCGAGATGGCGAGCCAGCATCCACGGCGTCACCTGCCTGCTCACCGATGATGTGCTGACCACCGGAGCGACCCTCATGGAGGCAGCCCGAGCCTTGCGTGCGGCTGGTGCGGGGCACGTTGCCGCGGCAGCTGTCGCGGCTACTCAGAGACGCGGCATACCGGCTGCTGGGGGTGCCAAGTATGCAGATCTCCGGTCGCAGTCCGCCGGCCGGGCCTGATCCGACGTGTATTTCGATTCGGTGTATCGCGTCACCCGTTCGTGGTCTACCGTTCAAGTATGAGCCCCAGGGTCGCCGTTTCAACGGCGCAATTGGGCGTCGGCACCGTCGGACGGTGGGCGCCTCGGGGCAGTTTGGGGTGTAGCCCGAGACGGGGGTGGTGCGGCGGCTAGTTGGTCCTGCGCGGGCCACAAAAGAGCTAATCTGACCCTAAGGAGGACTCCCGTGGAGATCGTCGTCACTGGACGGCACGTCCAAGTTTCAGAGCGTTTCCGCCGTCACCTGGACGAGAAGTTGGCCAAGGTTCCGCAACTAGCGCCGCGCGTTCAGCGCCTCGATGTTGTGGTGACTCACGAAGCCAACAGACGTCAGTCCAAAGCATGCGACCGAGTCGAGATCACTTGCCATGTCAAGGGACCTGTGGTGCGAGCCGAGGCCATAGCCGACGACAAGTACGGCGCCCTGGACATAGCGATGGACAAGCTGCTGGAGCGCCTCAGGCGTGACCACGACCGACGTCGAGTGCATCGTGGGCGCCGAGTCCCCGAGTCCGTGTCGCAGGCCACCTCACGGCTTGCCGAGCATCCGCTGGGCCTCAGCGGCCAGCCGGCCGGCGCCGCTGGAGCGGGCCTGGATAACGGGGACCTTCTCGGTGCGGATGGAGATTCGCCGATCCATGTGCGTGAGAAGATCCACGCCACCACGCCCATGGGGCTGGATCAGGCGCTCTACGAGATGGAGCTCGTCGGACACGACTTCTACCTGTTCCACGACAAGGACACCAACCAGCCGAGTGTTGTCTATCGTCGACGCGGTTGGTCCTATGGCGTGATCCATCTGGACGTCTCGGAGGAGCAAGCGCGCGTCTCCTGACCCTGCCTTGTGGTGATGAGGGCACCGTTCGGCCAGTCGGTACGGTGCCCTGCCCCGTCAGCGTGCCATGATGTCGGAGTGACCAAGAATGGTGACGCAGCGGCGCAGGGGCCGCAAGGTTCGGGGGCGCCCGGCGAGCCCATCAGAGTGTTGGTGGCAGACGACCACGTCCTCTACAGGCGAGGCCTGGAGCTGGTGCTCGGCCAGGAGTCCGACATCGCCATCGTCGGCGAGGCCGGCGACGGGGTCGAGGCGATCCAGCGAACCGAGGAACTGTTGCCAGACGTCGTGCTGATGGACGTGCGGATGCCGCGCACGTCCGGCATCGAAGCCTGTCTGGCCATCAAGGAGCTCGCGCCCTCGACCAAGATCATCATGTTGACCATCTCCGATGAGGAGGGCGATCTCTATGAGGCCGTCCGCGCCGGGGCGAACGGCTACCTCATCAAGGACGTGCCGGGTGAGGAGATCGTCAGTGGCCTGCGGGCTGTGTACGCAGGGCAGTCGCTGATCTCGCCGTCCATGGCCTCCAAGCTCTTGTCCGAGTTCGCTCTGATGATCAAGAAACAGGATGAAAGGCCGACGGCGCTTGTTCCTCGGCTGACCGCGCGGGAGCTCGAAGTGCTCAAACTGGTGGCGCGAGGCATGGCCAACAAAGACATCGCACGCGAGCTCTTCATCTCGGAGAACACCGTCAAGAACCACGTGCGTAACATCCTCGAGAAGCTCCAGTTGCACTCGCGCATGGAAGCAGCGATGTACGCTTTCCGCGAGAAGATTCTTGATCTGCCCGACTGACCGCCGGGCCTTGGACTCCGTCAGGGCACATGTCCTCCGTCAGGATGACATGTCGCCGATCAGCTCGTGCAGGCACAGTATGTTGCCCTCGGTGTCGGCAAACCAGGCAGCCTTCTCGGCGCCCATGACAGCCACGTGGTCGGTCGTCTTGAGGTCGGGCAGATCGTAGTCGTAGAAACCCACGCCACGGCTCTCCAGCTCCCTGATCTCGTTGGTGATGTCCTGGACCTCAAAGGTGAGCACGGTGTGAGCGCTCTGCACGCCTTCCTCGGCGGTCATCAGCGCGATCGTGGCCCCCGACTCTGTCTGCATCAGGTGGTTGCCACCCGGATCCTCACCGGCGTCTTTCAGACCGAGCCGGTCGCGGTAGAAGCCGGTCGCGCGGGATACGTCGACGACTGGCAGGACCGGCGTCAGCTGAGCGTTACTGATCATTGGAATACCTCCAGGGGAGTTCGTATGGTCTTGTTGGGGATCTCTCCATTCTGCATCGCTAAGGGGCACCTAACAACAGCCCTAGGCAAGTGAATCGGCGGCTGGCGCGGCCCGCCCGTAGGGTGCTGTACTGCTCCACGTGACCCCCCGGATGACTCAAGCCCAGGCCCGGCGCATTGCCATCGCCGCGCAGGGGTTTGCCGAACCCAAACCAGCGCCGGGGGCGGCCACCATGCGTCATGTCCAGCGGGTCATCGACCGCGTCGGCATCATCCAGATCGACAGTGTCAACGTCGTCACCCGCAGCCAGTACCTCCCGTTCTTCTCCCGCCTCGGCCCCTACGAAACGGCGTTGCTCGACCGTGCCCGCGACGTGGCCCCGCGGCGCCTCATTGAGTACTGGGCGCACGAGGCGAGCCTGATTCCGCCACGGACGTGGGCTCTGCTCAACTTCCGGATGAAGCGCGCGCTGTCCGACTCCTGGGGGGGCATGCAGCGGGTGGCCCGTGAGCACCCCGAGCTTGTCCAGACCGTGTTCGCGGAGGTCGCCTCGCGCGGACCGCTGACATCTCGCCAGCTCGAGACGGCACTGGCGCACGACGTGCCGAGGGACAAGAGCGAGTGGGGATGGAACTGGTCCCTGGTCAAGTCCGCGCTCGAGCACCTGTTCTGGTCGGGGCAGATCAGCAGCGTTGGGCGCACGTCGCAGTTCGAACGACGGTACGCCGCGCTGGAACGAGTCCTGCCAAAAGCCGTGGCAGTCCAGTCGATCTCGCCCAGCCTGCGTCCGCCGGACGACGACGCGTTCCGCCGGCTCATGCTGATCGCAGCCAAGGCCCTCGGGGTCGGCACCGAGCAGTGTCTGCGCGACTACTTCCGGCTCAAGCCTGATCAGGCGCGCCCGGCACTGGAGGCTCTTGTGGCATCCGGGGACCTCGCCCAGGTGAGCATCGACGGATGGAAGCGGCCGGCATACGTGTACAAGGACGCCCGCATCCCGCGAAGGGTGCATGCCGAGGCTCTGCTGAGCCCCTTCGACTCCCTGATCTGGCAAAGGGACCGGACTCTGGCTCTGTTCAACTTCCACTACCGGCTCGAGATCTACGTTCCGGTCGGCCAACGGATCCACGGCTACTACGTGCTGCCGTTCCTGTATGGCGACACCCTGGTCGCCAGGGTCGACCTCAAGGCGGACCGTGCCGCAAATGTCTTGCGGGCCCACGCGATCCACTGGGAGCCCGGCGCCCCGCCCGAGGCCAGGCCAGCCCTCGATCGGCACCTGGCTTCGATGGCGTCGTGGCTGGGACTTGGCGCCGTCGCCGGCTAGCCGGGCCTTCCGCACATCGGGGTTCATGGGTTCTCCGGGGCGGTGGTTGATTGTCAGCGCGGCTGGGTGGGGTCGATGTCGAGGAGTTCGAGGATCCGGCTTGGCAGTGGTGGTGGTTGCGGGATCAGGGGTGGGTCGGGGCCTTGGGCCGGTTGTAGTCGTAGGCCGTTGAGGGCGGCGAAGATCAGCCGTCCGGTGGGTTTGGCTGGCCGGTGTGCCCAGAGCCCGTCGAGTTTGTCCTCGGGTGCGATGGCGAGGCGGACGTGGCGTTCGACGAGGCAGAAGATGAGCAGGGCCAGGCAGATCACGCCGAGGAGGGCGTGGATTCTGCGGTTGGAGTGCAGGAACAGCGGCGCGACGGCGAGGGGGCCTTTGAACGCGCCGTAGCGCCGTTCGACGGCTTCTTGGCCTTTGTAGCGGCGCAGGACTTCGGCGGCGTCGGCGTGTTCGGGGTCGAGGTTGGTGAGCAGGGCGTACCAGCCGTCGGTGGCGGCTTCGGTCTCGAGCGCGGCTTGGTCGAACTGCCAGGCCAGGGTCGGTTTGCCGTTGTGGTCCTGGCTGATCTGGGTGCGCAGGTAGGCACCGACGCGGCGGCTGCGGGCGATCGTGGCGACCCGGTCGGTGACGGCGGCCGGGGTGGGGTAGTGCCGGCCGCCCAGGCCGCGGCCGAGGCGGTGCAGGTCGTCGCGGGCCCGGTCGAGCTTCTTGGTCCGGGCGGTCGCGGCGGCACCGGCCCGGGCGGTGGAGTGCACGAAGATCCGGCGCAGCCGCAGCGGCCGGGCCCGCTTGTGCCTGCCGGCAAGGGTCATGGTGTCTTCGCTGACCCGGTAGCTCCCGCGGTCCTCGGGCTTCTTGGCGCTGTCGCGGCCGGCCAGGTACTCCACGGCTGTCGCGGCGGCCAGCTCGCAGCGGGCCAAGGTGGCGGCCGGGACGTAGGTCTTCGACGCCGGTGCGATGAAGTCCACCCCGGCGTTGATCATCGCGGCCAGGTTGGGGTAGCTGACCAGCTTGGAGTCACCGACCATGAGCAGCCGGCGTTCTCCGGCCAGGGTGCGTAGCGACTCCATCGCGCCGGCGACCTGGGAGACCTCGGCGGCGCCGCCGTCGTAGATCTTGGCCAGGATCGGGATGGCGCCGTCGCCGGTCACCGCGAGCCCGGCCTGGATCTGTTTGAGGTCGGTGCGGCGGTCTTTGGGATGGCCGAAGCGGGGGGTCGCGAAGTCGTCGTCCGCGCCGGGGTAGGCGCCGAACAGGCTGATCGAGGTCATGTCCCAGTGCAGCCGGGACACGTCGAGCCCGAACGCGGCGATTGCGCTGAGCCCGACCGAGCCGACGACCTGTTCCAGGACCGGCGCGAGCGCGTCCAGGGCCCGGCCGATCCGGTCGTCGTTGAGGGTGTCCGGGTCGGGTCCGAACACCTCGCTGACCGCCCACGCCGCGGCCCAGTCGGCCACGTGCACCAGCGGGCGCGGTGAGGTCAGCCGGTTCGCGATCAGCACCTCGATGACCTGACCATGGCTGAGCGTGGCCAGCTCCCGGATCGGACAGGCCCGATCGATGATCCCGGCGATGTCCAGGCGGCGGGCGAAGCCGGCGACCACCGGCAGCGCGCCGAGCAGCTTGTGGGTGCTGGGCGGGCCGATCACGCTAGGACGGCGAGCCATCGGTTCCTCCTCGTCCGACAGACCCCCACGCTATCTTGATGCAATAACGCTTCAAGGTATCGACACGCCGTCCGAAGGGATGCAATACAGCCATGACCCGAGCCACCCGCCACCAACGTGAACTCACGCGGATCAGCACCGCGCTGGCCGAGATCGGCTTCGCGCTACCCGGCAGCCTGGTACGCCGCACCACCCGCTGCGGAAAGGCCGGCTGCCGCTGCCAAGGCGACCCTCCTGTGCCACACGGGCCCTACCTGAGCTGGACCCGCGCCGTGCACGGCAAGACCATCACCCGAGCGATCAACCCAGACCAGGAACAGCGCTACCGCGAGTGGTTCGACAACCACCGCAAGCTCCGCCAGCTGCTCAGCGAACTCGAGGCCCTGTCCATCCGGGCACTCGAAGAAGCCGAAGGCCCCCCGACCCAGCGGTGACCCCCGCCATCAAGCCCAACCGCATGCATGTGCGGAAGGCGGGGCTAGC
>Ga0097691_1001073_pt1 | contig 21147 bp, 20 predicted proteins | sample NGESurdeep072012_8_FD_72858 | JGI IMG/M metagenome (GOLD analysis project Ga0097691, IMG submission 72858) | Arctic peat soil microbial communities from Barrow, Alaska - NGEE Surface sample 210-1 deep-072012 | ecosystem: Environmental > Terrestrial > Soil > Wetlands > Peat ... | reverse complement strand
CCTGCACCGCCTCCCCTTACACGCCTCGTTATCTCTCGTCTGGTATCGGTTTGAAGTTTGAGATGATCTCCGCTTTCTGCGCTCCGCTAACGCGTGTCAGTGGTGGCATCGTCGCGCTCGGCTGTCGCATACGGCACAAGGTGAAAATTTACGTTTTGAGCTGTTTTGTACAGTCTTGCTTGCGCGTCCACGCGCATCATTGGTCGTCTTTTCTGCTGCCAGGCACAGCCGAATAGATAAAACCAATACGCTTCGTGCCTACAACTTCTGAAGCAGCGAAACGCTATTGGCTGTGAGCAAGAGGCGCTTGCCAAGCAATCGAGTAAAAGAGCAATGAGCGCCTGAACGCGCTTGGAGGCTTAGCAGAGTCCAATGGCGAACCTGGCTCACTCCGCCGTCGCGGCCGGTGCGGTTCTTCCGCAACAAGGAGGAAGCCCTGCCGCCTCCGAGCAGGTGGGAGGCACGAGCGCCAGGCCGGCGTTTCGGCTGCTCGTTGTGGATGACGATCCCGCGATCAGGGAAGTTACTTCGGCGATGCTGGCGGAACAGGGTTACGAAGTATTGACGGCCGAAGATGGACTGCACGCGCTAGAGCTCCTACCGCAGTTCCGTCCCGACCTGGTGATCACGGATTTAAGAATGCCGCGCATGTCGGGGTTCGAGTTGCTGGAGATTATGCGCGAGCGTTTCCCGGGGCTTCCTGTCATTGCCGTGAGCGGGGAAGTCTTTGGCGACGAGCTGCCCCCGAGCGTCATCGCCGACGCGTTTCTTCCGAAGGGTGGTTGCTATATCAGGCCTCTTGGGGCCAAGATCGTGGAACTTCTCTCGACTGTCGCCATTTCCAGTAATCCTCGTATCGGCCGGCAAGCAATTCCTTAAACATACTGATGAATGAACGGGGATCCGGAACCCTGCGCGTTCGCTCTGCCACATTCGCGCCGACAGGAGCGAGTTCAAGTTCATTCAGCTACTCTTGCCTGCGATCAATACGGCCGTTGACGTCGAGCCACTCCAGCAGTGAACGCACGCTGCCGCGGGCAAGCGCGATGCAGGAATCGGCGGCGCCATAATAGAGATTGATAGCGTCGCCATCGGCGCCCAGCGTGTATCCGCAGGGAAACACAACGTCGCGCACATCCCCGCTGCGTTCGTAATCCGCTTCCGGACCGAAGATCCAGGACTCGCCGCGACTCAGGCATTTCTCCGGATGGTCAATATCAAATAGCGCCAGCCCCAGCCGGTAAAGCGCTCCCGAGGCCGTATGCCGGACGCCGTGGTAGAGCGCCAACCAGCCCCTGGAAGTTTCGATCGGCGGTGGCGACAGGCCGATCTTATTGGCGTCCCACCAGGCGCCGCGCCGGGCTAGCAACATGAGCTTGTGGTCTCCCCAGTACCGCAGGTCGGGAGAATACGAGATCCACATGTGCACGCCGAGCGTCGTCATGGGACGGTGAATCAGCGCCCATAGCCCTCCGATGCGGCGCGGCAGGAGTGCGGCGTCTTTGTCCTCCGGCGACATCACCACGCCGAAGCGCTCGAAGGTACGAAAGTCCTTCGTCAAAGCCAGGGAGACGCCTGGGCCGCCGCGCGCAAACGAGGTGTAGGTGACTACGTACTGAGCTAATTCGGGAACATATGTGATGCGCGGGTCTTCAATGCCCCAGATTTCTTCGGGGTGGTTCGCCACATCGGGAAGGAGCGTGGGCTCAGAGTCAACCTCCCATCCATCGACGCCGTTGGCCGAACGTGCGGCGCACAGGTGAGAGAGGCCGCGCCGGTCCTCCACGCGGCACAGCAACAGCGTGGAACCATCCGCCAGCAACGTCGCGCCGGCATTGAACACGCTATTGATGGGATAGGGCCACTGCTCGCCGGTCAGGATGGGATTTCCTGGATGCCGCGTGAACAGTGTCGCGTGGGGACCTGCCGGAAGACTCTCGAGGCGATCGCGCATTACCGGCGCGCTCAATGGGTTATCTCGTACATGCCCGGCTCCGGCTCAATCATTTTCACGCCGTTTTTCTCCACAAAGTGCGACTGCTTCAGCTCCGTTTGCTCCAACAGCCGGAGCTCCAATAGCGCCATCAGGAATGAGAGCGTGGACTCCGCTCCCTGGTTCTGGTTGGCGCGGTCGGGATGCAACCCGTCGCGGCAACCACCGGTGGACGTATCGTAAAGCGGCAATTGTAAATCATTCTGGCCCAGGAACCAGTTGAATGCCGAACAGGCTTCCGTGCGCCAGCGCGGATCGCCGGTGACTCGCAGCGCCTGCAAACAGGCTGAAACCATGGCGCCCGCCTCAATGGGTTGTTGATCGAAGCGCGCCCGCTGGCCGTCCTTCGGGTAAAAACCTTCCGACCCGATGGGAACGAAGTGGCCCTGTGGCGCGGGATGCTGGATGTTTGCCAGCCAGTCTAGAGCTTCCAAGGCCGCGGCAGCCGCAAGCCCCCCGGCAGGGCCCGATGAAGCCAGTAACAGCGCCTGCGGCAGCCGGGCGTTGGCATACGCGACCGAATCTTCAAACCAGTTCCAGTCCGGAGTGCGGGCATCGGCATAACGATGGAGCAGGCGCTGCACCAGCTCGCCACTGATGCGGAGGGCATCTCGATCGCCGGGAAAACCTTCGAGATACTCCTGAACTCCCAGCAACGCGAACGCCCACGCTCGCGGACTGGTGAGAGCGGGCAGTGTGGGCAGAGAGAGTTCGAAAAGGTGTCCGGCTGCTCCTCTCAGTCCGGCGTCGCGCGAGCGGCCGACAACTGTTCCCAATGCCCACACGGCGTGCCCATGACAATCGTCTGAGCCTTCGTCGAGCCAATCTCGTTGATAGTTCAGGCAATTCCTGAACCTGCCGGTCTCGGCATGGAACGCTAGTTTCAGGAAGCTCAGGTACTTGGAAGCGAGATGCGTGGTGTCTGGCGTTTCATTCGTACCCAGTTGCTCGAGCAGCACCGTAACGATCAGTCCGCGCGCATTGTCGTCGGTTGAGTACCCTTCCGCGAGATTCGGAATTGAGAACAGTGCATGCTCGAGCAAGCCGGTATCGTCGGTGAGGCGGAGCAGGTGGTCGAGCTTGATAGCCGGCAGCCGCTCAAACTGCGGCTCGGCCATCTGCGTCGAATACGCCGCCCGCGGCACTCGCGTCCGGTCCGCGTGGGCCTGTGCAAAGGCGTCACGATACTTCCGCGCCACGTTCTTCCAGGTCATCTCGCGGGCATGCAGGTAGGCGCGCTTGCGCATGGCGTGGCGCGCCGCCTCATGGTCCAAAAGGTCGATGGCAGCGTTGGCAATCGCACCCGGATCTTCAAATGGCACCAGGATTCCGCGGTCTTCAGCCAGCAGTTCACGTGCATGCCAGTAAGGCGTCGAGATGATTGCCTTGCCGGCGCTCAAGGCGTAGGCCAAAGTTCCGGAAACAACCTGCGCTTCCGTGCGGTAGGGTGTGATGTAGATGTCGGCTGAGCCGAGGAATTCAACCAGTTCGGCTTTGCTGACGAAGCGATTGTGGAAAACCACGCTCGCCTCCACCCCTAGCTCGCGTGCCAACGCCTGCAAGGACTCGCGATATTTGTCACCCTCGCGTCGCCGGATATGCGGATGAGTCGCTCCCGTCACGATGTACAAAACATTCTCGTGGCGTTTGAGGATGCGCGGCATCGCCCGAATCACGTTCTCGATTCCCTTGTTGGGCGACAGCAGGCCGAACGTAAGGATGATGCACTTTCCTTCCGCGTCTACACAAGCCTTGTAGAAATTGGGGTCGACGAAGGGAAGGTCGGGAACACCGTGCGGGATGAAATCGATTTTGCCGGCCGGCACATGGTAGATGTCTTGCAGGAACTGGGAGGAACGATCGCTCATCACGATCAGACGGTCCGACAGGGCGGCAAGCTCTTCCATCACCTGGCGCTGCGCGGGGTTCGGATCGCGCAGGACGGTGTGGAGCGTCGTCACGATCGGCATTTTCAGGGAGCGCAACAACCACAGGATGTGACTGCCGGCCTCTCCGCCAAAAATCCCGTACTCATGTTGAACGCAAACCAAGTCCACGTTGTTAAAATTCAGGAACTCGGCGGCGCTTCGGTATGTCGACAGATCGCCTTCGCGCAGCTCAAATCGAACCCGTTCGGGATAGCTGTACTCCGCATCCGCGTCATTGACGGCCACCGCGAACAAACTCGCCGGGGCGTCTTCCGCGGACAGCGAGTCGCAAAGATCAGTCGTAAAGGTGGCGATTCCACATTGGCGAGGAAGGTAGTTTCCGATAACGGCCACGCGCGTCGGGCAGAACCGCTTTGGTTGTGCGTATCCTGGCATCATTCCTTTTCGTCGCCGGAATCAGGTTTCCCGGCAGCTTGGCGACCTTGCCGGCAAACCTTGTCAAAAGCAGGGAAGCGTCGCTTCCCGGAAGTATGAGGCTGCGCCGAAAACTGCTCTGAACAGAGATGCATATAACGACGCCCCCGGATCGGCTAACGACGAATAGCGCGCTGCGCGGCGGCGAGGCTCCTTGCTTCCTTCGGTGTAAGCCGGGAGAGATCGCACTCACTGTAGCTCTCGGAGCACGCTGTGTAGTTCCGCAAGTGTTCCGCCGCTGCCACTTCCCTGATTTCAGGTTGAGTCAGCGTCGCGGGATCGCAAGATTTCCGTCCGTCCACGCATTCGCCGAGGTTGCGCTGGCGGATGGCCAAGACTACGGAAGGCACGTCTTTAGGCCTGAGCTGCACACGATCACAGGCGCCCAGTCCATTCTTGCAGTTGGAGAGGTTTCGTTCGTATTCGGCATTCGCGGCGAGGCGAGCTTGCGACGCGGTCAGCAGTGAATGATTGCAAGCATCATATCCGTTGGCGCAATCTTCGACATTGCGCAGGCGTTCAGCGGTTGTCACGGCCGTCGTTTCGGCCGGCGTGAGTCCGGAGTGCTCGCACCGCCCAATGCCGCTCTTGCAATCCGCCAGGTTCCGCTGGCGCTCGGCAATTGCCACACTCAGCGCTTCCGTGACGGTCAAGGTGGTGTGATCACAGGAATCGAATCCACTGGTGCAATCTTCCAGGTTGCGCTGGCGCCGTGCCACGGAGACGGCGCGAGTCTCCGGCGGAGTAAGGCGAGCGGGGTCGCAGGAGTTCCAGCCTTGGGTGCAATCTTCGATATTGCGCTCGCGGCGAGCCCGGGTCACCGCGGTCGATTCGGACGCGCTGAGTTTGGAGAGGTCGCAGGACCCGTAGCCGCTCTTGCAGTCTTCAAGAATACGCGCATGCCGAGTGGCTGCTACTTCCTGAACTTCCGACTGCGTCAACTTCGAAAGGTCGCACGATTCCCAGCCGTTCCCGCAATCGTAGAGATTGCTCTGGCGCTCGGCCATCGTTTGGGATTTCGTGGTGGAGGCTTTCGGATGGACAGTGCAGCCGGCGCCTTTGCAGGCGGTCGGTCCGGCGGAAAGAGACTGGGAAAATGCGGCAAGCGGCAAGAAGCTGAGGAAAGCCGTTACCAGCAACCGCGCGCAACGCATTTTGCTTTTCATGAATCTGTCCTCTGCCGACGTTTCAAGAGCAACAACGATGCAACGAGCGCAATTCACTTTATGATTGCTATCAACGTTTGAATCTCAATTTCGCCTTGAGAGGAGAACTGCCTCCGGCCCAACCGGGATCGAGCTGCGCTCTCGATGAATGAGTATTGGTCCTGGGGCTTTCAAATACTGGTCAGAATTGACCAGACGACAGGGCTTTGGAAGCGCTCAATTGTGGAATAACGACCGCTTCCCCCGGTTGGATGGATCGTTTCCATGTCCCGCTTCGGCGTGCGTGGAGGTTCTTTCATGAGCCCATGTCCGTGGTGTCACAGCACTGAGGTCCGTCCCTCCAACAAGCTCACCTTCATGGATGTGCTGGTCTATTTGTTTTTCATGCGCTCTTTCCGCTGCCGGAGTTGCTACAAGCGGTATTACGCAGCTTCGTGGTCTTAAGCGGACGATGGCCCCTCGGCTCCTTACCGTACACATGAAAGCAAGGAATGGATGTGCTCAGTTGAGGCGCGCGCGCACAACGAATCTCTTCGGCGCCGGACCCACATAATAGAAGGGATAGCAGGTCACCAAGGTCAGTACCGATGCGCCGGAATCGTTCAGCACTTCCGTGTCTTCCTCTGCGACCACCTTCATCGAGTCCACTCGATAGCGATAGGATCCATTGGCCGTCGTCAACGTAATTTCATCGTCCTTGCGGATGTCTTTCAGCGGCCTGAAAAAGGTGTCCCGGTGCGCCGAAATTGCGATGTTCCCTTGCTCGCCGGGGAAAGCCGTACCGGGAATGTGACCGACCGCCCGTTGTAGGGACCTTCGGCCGATGCCTTCCACGATGATGACGGAGATGCCGATCCTGCTGATCTCGATCCGTCCCAGCACGGAGCCGGGAGCGACCGTCGTGCGGCGGCCTTCATCGCGCGGCGATAACGATGCAGGTAAAACTTGCGGCTGTGCTACCGCGGACGGCGTGCTTGATTTCTCCACCGCCTGGTTCAATCGCCAGTTTTCATATGCCTGGAACAGCTCCGCATCCAGGAACGTGTAGCCAACATATCCCAGCAAGGCGACGCCCAGCACAAGAAAGAGCCAGCGGGCCCAGCGCAAGGCCGGCCGCTTCCGGCGAGGAGGCTGCGCAGGCAGCGGAGGCATCTTAGTTCCGCGCTTCCGGCTTGGTTGCGCCAGCGGTTGCGGCTGCCGGCTGCAATGGCGCCAAGTAGCCAACGCGCGTAGTCACGGCCAAGCCGCGGCCCTCCGGCGATGCCGCCCGCACCTGAATGGCGCGATACGTGCCGTCCTGCTTTTGGTTCGTGGGAATGTAGGAAACGGTGTACTGGTTGCGAATCTCATGCGCGATGCGTTGACAGATCGGCAGCACGTCGCGCAACGATTCCGGGAAGTACGCCTCGCCACCGCTGGCTTTGGCGAGTTCGCTCATGACATGGGGATTCCGATCAGGGTCGTCAGGCTCGTAAATCCCCAGCGCGTAAATGATCGCGTTGGATTGAGTTACCAAGCTCAGCACCTGCGCCTGGGTGTGCGTACTGGCATTATCGGCGCCATCACTGACCACGATCAGTACTTTCTTGTCGCGATTCCCCTTCTTCAAGTGCTCGAGTGCGATGGCCACCGCGTCGTACAACGCAGTCTTGCCGTCGGCGATGACCGTGCCCATGGCAGTCTTCAGTTGATCGGACTGGTCGGTGAAGAGGGTCTTTGGGGGAAGGCCGAAAGAAACGTGCTCGTTGAAGTTGACCAGAAACATCTGGTCCAGCGGGTTGCTGGAGCCGGCGAAGGCCAAGGCAGAGGCAATCACCTCCGCCCGCTTGGGTGCCATGCTGCCGCTGTTATCGATCACCAGCCCAACCGTCACCGGAACATCCTCGTGGCTGAAATGCTTGATTGTCTGCGGGACTCGGTCTTCGAAAACCTGAAAGTTATCTTTGCCAAGTCCGGCCACGGGAGTGCCTTTATTGTTCCGCACGGTCGCATGCAAGACGACTTCATCAACGCTCACATTGATCGTAAAGGGAACGTCGGGAGGCGGAGAGGGCTTGTCTCGCTGGGCGCGCGCAACCGCGGGCAGCATCAAGAGGGAGATAATCGCAAAAAAATAACCAGCAGGCGAGGGTGCCGCAGTCCGGATTCGAACCATACGTATTCTCATAACGGACTACCCGCGATCACACTCGGCTCTGCCCCGGCACAAATCACGTTTCTACGGCTCAATCTCGTTGCCACACGTTTCAGGCTGACCCTGCGGTAGGCCACTGACTGGAGCGTCCGCAAGAACATGATACCGGTGACTTTCAGCAGGTAACCCATTCCGCAAGCTACCAGCAGCAGCGCCACCAGCATCAATGCCATGAGCGCGCAGGCTGCGTATTCACGGATGATGAACATGCTGACCTCAGTTTGTCCTGAAGCAATCTGGCCGCCAGCGCGAGTCGTGAAGGCAGTAACCTTGCGGCTGTACGCGCCGTCTTGTTTTCCGGACACGTACAGCCTCGGTAGGCGAATCCCGCCGCTTGCGCCGCAGGATTCACACCCGTTCCCGCTTTACGCGGAGTACTTGCTCATGATGCCGGCCGCGCCCAACGAGAGCAGCCCGAAGCATGCCAGCAGCGGCAAATAGCTCGCCGTCTGCGGCAGAGTTTTCGCTTCCGCTACTTCCTCCGGGGGAGCTTCAACGACTTCCGCTAAGGGAGCCTCTTCTCCAGTCGGTGTCACAGCTGCGATCGGCGCCGTCTGGAGGTCTTCTACAGTTGCGACCTCGACAGGCGTGTAAAGCACAGGCTCGTTGACGATCTTCGCCAACTCGAGTGCCTTCGCCTTCGGATACACGAACTGCTCGCCCCATTGACGGCCAGGATAGAACCATGCCCGGATAGCTGGCGCTTCGCCTACCGCCCGCTCTTTGAATGTGATGACGGTCTTGTCGGTTGAGCGAAGACGGTAATTCGGAATCGCCAGGATAGTGGTGAAAACATGGGTTTCGTCCGCGTTGGAAATCCGGACGATGTGGCGGTTCGAGGGTGATTCCAGAATCTGGAAAATGTATGTGCCCGCCGGCAAAACTTGGGCGCCTACGCCGGGAACTTCGACCGGCGCGCTGAATGTGACTGTGGTCTTTTTGTTCCAGGTGTCGGCCGATGCATTCGGCAACAAGAACAAGCAGACCGTGAAAACGCAAACGATGATCAAGAACCTTGTGAAGACTTTCATTGCTACCTTCTCTCTGGGAGCTTGGTTAACGGCCGCGCGGAATGCGCGGCGGGGCCCGGTGCGTCCGGCAACGCTGCGATCTACCTCCGGTTTGGCTCCGCGCGTGTGCGAGCGTGCGGGAACTTGCAGGTATGAATATCGGCTACCCGGCCACGGAATACTGGTCAGAATTGACCACGCCGCGCGGTTTATCTGGCGGCGGACTCTTTGCATGTGAGCACTTGTGACCAGACTCGCCAAACTACAACTGCTAGCGTGAGGCTGTGTCAACGAGGCACTTGCAATGAACCGTACGGCCCAGTACCTGCTTGCGATTGTGCTCGGTGCCGCAATGACGCCGTCGCTGCCGGCCAGCGCCACATCCAACGACGGCCGTCCTAAGCACAGCCGTGACACAACGGTGGACACAGATCGGAACGCCGACGCTCGCGAGGAAGAATGGGAACACGACCCCGTTGTGTTCAGCGCGCGTGAGCGTGACACCATTCGCAGCTACTACCGCGGCGCTACTTCAAACGTTTCTCCCGGGCTGGCGCAGCGCAATGGGAATCTTCCGCCAGGCCTGCGAAAGCACCTGCAGCGGAACGGCATGTTGCCGCCCGGATGGCAGCAGCGCCTCGAGCCGCTTTCCGGCGACCTCGAACGGAGGCTGCAACCTTTATATAGCGGTTATGCGCGCGGCATGATCGGGCAGGACGTGGTGATCATCGAAAACAATAGCCAGCGCATCATGGACGTCATTCGCGATGTAACAGCGCGCCGCTGATTCGGCGGCAATAAAAGAAGTGATCGAGGAGATTCGCCGTGAAGAGATTGTGTACTGCTCTCGTGCTGGTTTGTTTGCTTGCGTTTCCCTTACTCGCTGCGGCACAGAGTAGCTGGGAAATCGTCCGTGCCGATTACGGCTCCGGAAACAACTGGGTGGATGTGACCGACCGTGTTCGTTCGCTGGTTCAAGGCGATTTGCTGAACTTCCGGGTGGATGGAAGTCTCCTGGGGGCGGGCTCGCGGCGTGGCCTCATTCGGGCTCTGCGGTTGCAACTGAAGGACAATGCTGGGAGAAGCCGGCAGATCACCTACCGCGACAGCCAGCAGGTGAACCTGCAGGTTCGCACCGTTTACCGGAGCAGCCTGCACATCAGCCGCGCCGTTTACGGGAGCGGTAGCCACTCCTTCGATGTTACCTCCCGCGTGAATTCGCAGATCCAGGGCGACCAACTCAACCTGCTGGTAAACAACGACAGCATGGGCGGCGATCCGGCCCCTGGGCAGGACAAGACTCTCACTCTGGAATATGCGCTGAACGGGCGTACGAAGCAGGTCGTCATCAACGAAGGCGACACGCTGCGCTTGACGTTCGGCACCACCAGCCAGAGTAATTTGCAGATTACCCGTGCCATGTATGGATCGGTCTATCGGACCTCCGACGTCACCTCGCGCCTGAACTCTCAGATCCAGGGCGACCAGCTGAACCTGCTGGTAAACAACGACAGCATGGGTGGCGATCCGGCCCCCGGGCAGGCCAAGACCCTCACCGTGCAGTATGCGTTGAACGGCCAAACGAACCAGGTCGTCATCAATGAAGGCGACACGCTGCGCCTGCCGTTCGACTCCACCAGCGATCTATCGCAGAGAATCCGCTGCGAGTCGGTCCAATCCGACGGCTACGGACGTAAATACTGCGCCGCCAATACCCGCAACGGAGTCCGCCTCATCCGCCAGATCGGCGAATCCGCGTGCACTCAGGGCTCCAGCTGGGGCTATGACACTAGCGGCGTCTGGGTGGACAACGGCTGCCGTGCGGAATTCGAAATGCGTGCGAACGGCCGCTCCACCGGCGCTCTGACAACCACGATTCCGAACGGCACCGAAATCTCGGTCCGAACCAATGAGACGATCGATTCCAGGAACGCCACCGTGGGCCAGCGGTTTTCCGGCGTGATCGCCGCCGATATCCTCGACAGCTCGGGCGCGGTAATGATTCCCAGGGGTTCGGACGCCGAGCTGGTGATTCGAAGCGCCAACGGCGGGGGCATCACTTCTGGCTCGGATCTGGTGCTCGACATGAATTCCATCACAGTGTCCGGGACGAGGTATGTGGTAAGCACCGACGACCTGCAGCAGCAGGGCGGGCAGGGCGTGGGCGCGAACCGGAGGACGGCCGTCATGGTGGGCGGCGGTGCGGTCCTGGGAACGCTGATCGGCGCCATTGCGGGAGGCGGGCAAGGCGCGGCGATTGGCGCCGGCGTCGGCGCCGGCGCGGGCTTGGGCGCCGAAGTCCTGACGAAAGGTAGACAGGTGCGAGTTCCAGCCGAGACGCTCCTGAAATTCAGGCTCGATCAAGATTTGCGTTTGCAGGAGATGCGTTAGCCGGAACTGCACTTCATCGGGAGCGCAGACTCGGAAGGTCAAGGCCATGTTGCAAAGGTTGGTCAAGCGGATTTGAGGCTCTTCTGCCGCGCCGCTGTTGAAAGGAGAAACTTCATGCTCGCAACGATCGTAATTGTCATCCTGGTACTGATGCTCGTCGGAGCTCTTCCTCGATGGGATCATAGCCGACAATGGGGCTACTTCCCGAGCGGCGGCATTGGGACTGTCTTGCTGATTGTGGTGGTTCTGATCCTATTAGGCAGGCTTTAACCATCGAACGCACTTGAAAGGCGGGATCGTGACCCTGCGAGAAGCACAACGCTGCCAGAGCTGGGGCGGCGAATCGTAAGAATCACAGCCAGGGAGGCTGTAACCATGAAAAAACTAATGTTGCTAGCGGTGGTGTTGGGCCTGTGCAGTATGGCGTGGGCACAAGAAGGCCACCAGGATTCCCTCGAACGTCTGGCCAAGGCGGGCGTGGTGCTGAACGAAATCATGAGGACGCCTGACCAGGGTATCCCGCAGGAAGTGTTCGAGAATGCCAAGTGCATCGCCGTCGTGCCCAACATGGTGAAGGCCGCGTTCATCGTCGGCGGCAAGCACGGCCGCGGCGTCGCTACCTGCCGTACCGCCAGGGGCTGGAGCGCGCCGGCGATGATCTCCGTAGGTGGCGGGAGCTGGGGCCTGCAGATTGGTGCGCAGGAAATTGATCTCGTCATGACCGTGATGAATGACCAGGGCATGCAGCGCATGCTGTCAAACAAGTTCCAGGTGGGCGGCGACGCCGCCGCCGTCGCCGGCCCGGTCGGGCGCCACGCCTCTGCCGGTACGGACTGGAAAGCCGACAGCGAAATCCTTACCTATTCGCGATCCAAGGGACTGTTCGCCGGTATCTCGTTGACGGGTGCAGTCGTGCAGCAGGATGACGATTCCACCAAGGACGTTTACGGCAAGATGATCGACCAGCGGACCATCCTCAGCGGGTCGGTGGCCGCTCCGGCGGCTGCATCGTCGTTCCTGGCCGCGGTGAGAAGCGGCAGCAGGCTCTCCCGCGATAAGAAGTGAGAGCAGGCGAGAGGAAGTAGCCGAGTTCATTCGGCAGGGCTATCGCCGTCGCACCTGGCCGCGTTCTGTTAATGGAAGGGCCGGCCAGGCATTGGCAGTTTAAATTGCCGTCACCGTTCACAGAACACGCCAGGTCGTGCTCGCGGACGACCTTAGGAGACAATTATGCTTTGGACAATCGTCGTAATTCTTTTGATCTTATGGCTTCTGGGCTTTAGCCTCCATATCGCCGGAGGACTGGTCCATATCCTGCTGGTAGTGGCACTCGTGGTGGTGGTTATCAACCTGCTGAGCGGGCGTCGGGGCGCCTGATGAAGCGGAGTTCGCGGGCCAATTCTGAAGCGCATCGAGCGACGCACGCCTGACCTCGTGAAGATGCCGGCTTCCGGGCCCATTACCGCGTCGTGCAAATCACCACGGTTGGTTCCAGAGGTGTGGCGCTGGTTAATTTCGATCTGACAAAGGTCGCACGAGAAGGGACGGGCGTGCCTTCTCGCCGCGGCAGCCAGATCCGGTTCAAGATGGAGCGCGGCCGCAGCGGCTGGAAGATCGTGGACTTTCGTCCGACGGAGTTTTTCCAGTGAAGCAACTGTTTTGGATTGGCCTGGTGGTGATCGTATTAGGCCTGATATCGCTCGTGCTCCCGATCCCCCACAGTGAGCGCGAAGGATTCTCAGCGGGTGGCATGTCGATGAGGATTCATAACCAGAATAGCGAAACGGTGTCGCCGATCATCAGTGCAGTGATGATTCTAGGCGGCGCCGGCATGGTGATCACCGGCAAGAGCAGGAAATAATCACACTTTTGAAAATAATCTAGGGAGCCAGGAGCTGGCTGGCCTGTAAGAGGCTGAGATTACCGGCGACCGCGCGGAAATTAGACCGGATCTCGTATTCTTGTTTGCTGATTGTCTTGAAGAACACTACAAGTCCTGATAATTGAATATTGATCAGGGCAGTCTTCCATTGTGAAGATCCGACCTCCATACGCCCAATCTCGATTGTGCCGCCGTTGTCGATGTGCCCCAGGAGCCCATACCCAAAGTCCACGCGGTTGATGATTTGGCCCGAGAGCTTTGCCAGGCGTTTCTGCTGCGCATCGATCAGAACTACTCCGGCAAGGCTATGCACCACCCGGGCTTCGTAGGTCGGGGGTTTGTAGTTGGGGTCGGGGCGGAATTTGAGCCTCACAAACTTTCCCTCGACGCCGTCGTAGGCGTAAAGAAAAGCCTCCGGCATCACCCGCATTAGGTTCTCCAGCTTCTGCTCGTCATCGTCGTACTGTTGCTTGAGCTTCGATTGCTGGCTCGTATCGTGCATGAGGCTGCCAAAACGTGCGTTGTCCTGCTGCCGCTGGTCAGCGGTCAGCGGTTTGCCGTCGATCGCACGTACACGGTAGAGCGGGCCGTGTGGGGTCTCCACCTGCTCCTCCGTGAAGGATTGGCCTCCCACTCGCTTTTCGATCGCATACATCCATTTCCGCTGCTGCACCCGGTCCCCGAGCTCATTTGCTATGACGGCATGAATGAGATCGCCGGCAGGCACCACCTTACTTTGATCTTGCGCAGGGGCGGCGCTAGAAACTACCAACGCGATTGCGAGGATGAGGCGGCGTAAATTCATCGGTTCCATAGGCATTATCGATCTGTACGGTCGTCGCTCTAGCGGGGTGCTTCCTGCGTGTTGGATGCTGGTTCTGGAACCATCGATTTCAGCAACGCAACGTTCTTGAGCACCTTTCTCCAATCTTCGGGTTCCTTCTTCGCGAAAACGGGAACATTCGTGGTGTTGTAGAAGCCTAAGACATTGTTCCGCAGCTCTGGCGTCATGTCGGCAAACTTACGGTCTGCCAGCTTGTCCAACAGCTTGGCATACGCTTCGTCGGTCAACCCGTACTCCCCGGCCACAGTCGGCTTGCCGGTATCAAAGTCCGTGTTTGCCAGAGAAAGCTTTCCCGCTTTCAAGTCCCCGAGATAGATCCCATATTGGACTACGGTCGCGTTGACACTCTTCAGATACAGAGTCTCGGTTTCCGGGCTTGGCATCTTGAAACCGACCGCCTTGAAGGGGCCGATTTTGGGCAAGAGCATAAAAAATACGGCGAGTATCCGGGCGCCCACCCCCGGTTTTTGGTAGCCCTTTCCCCACTCGCGCTCATAATCAGTGCGCTTCATGTTGTAGAGAAACTTCTTCTGCGTGAAATTCGGGTCCTCTTTGACCATTTCGTCTTTCTTAACCAGCAGCGCGACGCGAGTCATTTCAGGAATGACACCACTGATGGACCGGCGAAACGTGCCGATGGAAAAATCAACGCTGCTGAAGATGTCTTTCAACTCAATCCCGTATGTCTTCAGGAATGCCCGTTCCAGCACCTTTTTTGGGACCTGAAACCCGATGAAGTCGTGGTACGAATCGGACGTGTAGCGGTGCTTGGCGACTTGGACAACATCAAAACCGAACTCTGTCTGGATGTGGGCTTTCTTACTTTCGGCATACGTGACCTGGGGTCCAAACTTGGCCCTCAGTTTGGGAAACCCATCCCCGACGGCAGTGTTCACTGACGGATGGCCAGTGATGTCGGCGGTGTAGTGCGCCAACGCTCCCATTGCGAATGCGTATTCATTGACGTCGGTCGCCTCGGAAAGCAGCGCCTGAACAAAATCGCCGCTCCGGACGTAGTGAACCAGATCGCTGAACAACTTGTTCCCGAACGGGTAGTAACCCATGTCCTGGATCAGGCATCCGCCGTAGGCGTACCCGTGCGCCATGCGCAGGTCCTCGGCTGATGTGCCGGGATACTTTTGCAGCAAGAGGGGTTTGATCTGTTCGTCCCAAAGCAGGTCAACGATTTGCTCATGCGTCAGCACCGAATACCCTGCGCACGTCTGGCTGAAAGCGCCGATCAATAGCACCAGGACGACCCATGTGCCCATACCGCGCCGGAGGAATTTGCTCAATGTACTCACCTGCCTTCTGAATCCGTTAGCCGTCACATCCTGAGGTTGCACTCCATGGTCTCGGCGGCGGGAACCAGGAGCTTTCAGGGCCAACTCTGGTGCGCGACACTATGACGTCAATTCCGCAAGGACAAAGTGGATCTCCGCAATCACGTGCCGCCGCAGCTTCGGCGCAAAGGAGTCGATCAGCGACTTGAGGTCATCAAGGACACGCGGTCGATCGCGGCTGAGTTCGTCTCTTGGCGTCGTCTCGCTCTTCGTTAGGTTCTCCGTCGCCATTTGGTGCACCCCGAAACCGGAGTAGTGGCCCAGCCAAGCCGCAGGTGTTACCGCGAAAACCAGAAGTAAGTCCCGGCTAATCGTGAGTTATAGTCGCACGGTGTTTTTTTGTCTGTTCAGAAGTGCTCAACCCGCGAAAGTGGGCCTGCATAGCGGCGGGACTGTAATTGCGCCGAGCCTACGCCGCCGCGTGCTCGCCCAACAGGAAGGTGAGGAGTGCCTTGTGCACCCGCACCCGCTGGCTTCCGTTGTAATTGATGAAGCCTTGCTTCCTGAACTGATTCATGAAGTGGCTTACGCGTGAGCGGGTGGTGCCAACCACCTGGGCGAGGGTTCCCTGGTCAACGTTCATTACCGCGGGAGCACGCCCGGACCCGTTGCCGAAGTCGGAGAGCTGCAATAGGAGCCGGGCCACCCGTCTTTCACTGGAATTCACCAACTGGTCGGCGAGATCGTCTTCAACTCGGCCGATGCGAAGCAGCAGGTAGGAGATAAAGAGTCTCACGAACGCTGGCTCGTCGTGGAGCCGGCGAATCATTGCCCGCTTGCTGACCCGGCCGATTGTGGACTGCTGAATCGAAGTTGCTGTGCACCTGCGGAGAGAGTTGCCGAAGCAGCAGCTTTCGCCAAAACAATCGCCCGCGCGCAGGATGGCGATCGCAGCTTTATTGCTTCGCTTCGATGTCACCTCGAGCTTCACGTTGCCGCGTTCGATGCGGAACATCGCGTTTGCCACATCTCCCTGCGAAAAGATGGCTTCCCCGTTCGCATACTTACGGCTGGTCGCTTGGGAAGCGAGCTTCTTGGAGAACCCGTTCGAACTGAAACGTGGCGCGCTTTTCTTTTCCATAAACGTATTCGAGTTTTATCCCGCGCAACAACAGCCTAGTACCAAACCTGCCGCTTGGCTGGTCAAAAATGCTCAAATGACCGTCGGGCCCGGGAAACACCCGACGGGGCCTTTCGACCGAACCCAGGTTATCGTCTGATGCGTTATGAGCAATACAGACCAGACAGCGCCCCGCGGATGTTTTCAACTAAGGTGTGGCTTTGTATGTGGGGGCCTGCAGAGGCGTTCAACGAATGCAAACTGGCAGCACGCAAACCGCGACACACCACGGTAACGGGGCAGCCCGTACCAACGACGGCGCTCGGGCGCGCCTGGCGTCAGCATCCATCGCCGTCAAGCAGCTTGTCTCGCGAAGCCGAAACGGCCACGCCAGGAGCATGGGCTTCCATGCCGCCGACTTTCTCGCGCAGGCAGGGTTGGGTAAGGTGATCGTGGAGCGTCCCAAGAACGGCACGATTTTTTCCCAAGGCGATGCCGCCGACGCTGTTTTCTATATTCAGAAGGGCAAGGTCAAGATCGCCGTCGTCTCGGCGCATGGCAAGGAAGCGACGGTTGCGGTACTGAGCTCCGGAGAATTTGTCGGAGAAGATTGTATCGCCAGCACTCACCCTTTGCGGTTGGTTACTGCGACAGCGTTGACCGAGTGCGTGTTGCTCAAGATCGGCAAGAAGGAAATGGTCCGCGTGCTCAGCCGGGAACAAGCCTTCTCGGATGTTTTCGTTACCTTTCTTCTCGCGCGCAATGCCCGCATTCAAGAGGACTTGATTGATCAGCTTTTCAATTCCAGCGAAAAGCGTCTGGCCCGCATTCTCCTGCTGCTCGCTCAGTTTGGCAAAGAAGGCAAACCCGAGATTGTGATTCCCAAGATCAGCCAGGAATCCCTGGCTGAAATGATCGGCACGACCCGATCGCGGGTCAGCTTTTTCATGAACCGCTTCCGCAAAATGGGATTCATCGAATACGACGGCGAGATCAAGGTCCATAGCTCGCTTCTCAACGTCGTCCTCCACGATTAGCCCCTCCGGAAAAAATGCGATGTGCTCGCGCGTGGATTCCATGAGCCTGCTGCTTTTGACCTGCGCGGCGCTGACGCTCTCTGGGAATAAAATCGGGGATGCCGGACCTCTCCGGCATCCCCAGCGGATCCTCCCCCGAGGAACCGAAACCTGATTTCCTCGCGCTGCGACCTCCACGATTACTTCAACAGCAGCGTTGCCGTCGCCGAGTGCTGCAACCCGGAAGAGGTTCCAGTCACGGTAACCGTGACCGCTTGCGCGGGCGTAGTCGTGGTCGTGTTGGCGGTCACTGGCGCCGTGCCTCCGCCCCCGCATCCGACTCCGACGGCCGCAATCACAATCACCATGAGCAGCAGAAGCAGCGCCGCGCGTCGGTTGCGTCCCGACCACGCCAGGCCGATAGGACCGAGCATGATCGCGAGCCAGAATGCAAACAGCGGACCACGCGGACGACTGGATGCGACAGTCGTTGTAATCGTCAGCGTCGAGTTCGTGCCCGCCTGTCCGGGTGTAACCGAAGCGGGCGAGAACGAGCAGTTCATTCCCGCGGGCAGGTTGCCGCATGCCAGAACGACAGGGCCGTCGAACGCGCCAAACACTGGCGTAACTGCAACCGCGTAGGACGCCGACTGTCCACGCGCAATCGTCGAGTTGCCATTTACGGCGAGCGCAAAGTCGGAAACGGTGACATCGACTAAAGCGGGCGCCGAATCTACTTCGCCGTCGTTCACGACCAGCGTCAGTCGCGCCGTGCCCATCGGCAGCGTGACGTTCGGATTCACGCCGCTTACGACGCCGCTGCCTTCGGGGAACGCGCCGCTCCAGCGGTAATTGAGCGCGTCGCCGTCGGCGTCGGTGGAAGCCGATGCGTCGAGACGAACCGTGGCACCCGATGCCGCTGTCGCCGGCAATATGCGGGCCGTTCCGGCATTCGCCACCGGCGTCGTGTTAAGCGGCTCGAACAGCGCGAACGGCGAGAGCGATCCAGTGGTGCCGATGACGCGCGAGGCCGCGACGTTCACCGTCGTCGTGCGGTCCACCCACGCGCCGTTCTCCAGGTGGAACAGGTGCACCTGTGCCGGATGACGGAATGCGCTCGCGGCGAACGGCAGCGTGACCGTGATGGGTCCGCTGAAGTCGGCCGAAGTGCTCAGGTCGAAGACGACCGGAGTTCCGATGGAGCGGAAGCCCGCGGGCGCCGGCGGCAAGCCGCTCAGCGCGCTCATGGTCGTGCTGCCCGCGCGCGTAATGGACGAGAAGGTGAGCGACGCGGACATGCCGCTGATCGCATCGGCGACGCTCACGCTGACGCCGCTGCCCACCTGCGTGTTGAAGCTGTCCAGCGCCGGTCCGATCCATGCCGAGTTGTTCACCGGGTTCGGATCCGTCTGATTGGCGCTCGCGTGGAATTGTTGCGACGCCCAACCGCCGGAAGGAGGCTTGGTGACAACCGTAACGCTCGCGTTCGCCCCGAAAGCGAGCGAACCCAGGGAACATGTCACGACGGACGCCAAAGAACTGCAGGAGCCCTGGCTGGGCGTGGCGCTGACCAGTACGTAGCGGTCCAGCGTATCCGTCAGGACCACATTCGTTGCCGCTGAAGGTCCGCTATTGGTCACCGTCACATTGACCGTGGAACCGGAAGCGGAGACAACCGACACCGCAAGGTCGGCGAACGCCGGCGGCTCAAGTGCGAACACTTGCGCTGCCGTGAGCGCTCCATTCCAGATGCGAATGCGGGCGACCGCGCCGCTGGAGTTTTCGTTGGGAACCGCATTATCGTCCTTGAAGAAGCGCAGGATGTTGTTGCCGTCGATGACGGCGAGATTGGACGTGTCGGCAAAAGTGAGTTCCTGGACGCCGTTGACGTAGCCGGTGACCGTCTTATCGGCCGCGCGCGTTAACACCACATTCACGTATCCGCCCGCCGGAATAGCCGCTCCGGAACCGGTCACGGGATAGAAGTACAAGTCACCACTGAGGTTGTAGAGGCCGGTATCGCTGGTGGCGTTCTTGAAATCGAAGTAACGCCGGTACCCGGAAACGGTGTCGAGGCGGACCAGCGCCGAGACGGTGAAAACATCGTTGGCAAACAGACCGGTGATCGGACTCAACTGCACACCGTTGCCGGTGGGGAACACGAGCACGGACTGCGAAGCGCCTCGTACCGTGTCCGCGGCAAAGCTGTTCGTGCCCGCGCCGATATCGGTCAGGGCGGGTGGTGAGCCGACGGAACTGGTATATACGTTCGCGAACTGGTAATCCGCAACTAACGTCGGCGAGGTGACGAGCAGGACGTTGACGGTGGCGCTCGCCGATTTCGTGGGATCGGCTACGGAAGTGGCGGTGACGGTATCCGTTCCCGCCGCTGCCGGAGCGGTGTAGAGCCCGGTATTGCTGATGGTGCCGAGCGTTGCGGACCAGGTGACGGAGGAGTCATTGACGGCGCCGGTCACGCTGGCGGAGAACTGCACCGTGGTACCAGCGAGGACGGTGAGCGCCGTCGGCGAGATGGTGAGGGCGACGTTTTGTGCCGTGAAGGTCGCCGTCACGCCCACCGAGGAGGTGCTCATGGTGAAGCTGCAAGTGCCCGTGCCCGAGCAGGCTCCGCTCCAGCCGGAAAACACGGACGACCCTGATGTCGGCGTAGCGGTCAACGTAATCGCCGTGCCACTGTTGAAGTTGGCCGAGCAGGTAGTGCCGCAATTGATGCCCACAGGCGCGCTCGTCACCGAACCCGTGCCCGTGCCTGCCAAGGTCACATTGACCGGGAAGGAAGAGTTCGTGGTTACACCCAACGCCAGGCCGTGCCAGCCGCCGGCGGCGATGGCCGCCACCCCCGAGATGCCGCTCACCTGAACCGGCGTGCTGCTGTTGGTGCCAGTTCCGGAGGTGCCGTTGCCCAACTGGCCTGCGCTGTTATCCCCCCAAGCCCAGACGGTGCCGTCGCTCCTCACCGCCAAGCTGTAATACTCGCCGGCGGCAATGGCCGCTACCCCCGACAGACTGGTCACCTGAACCGGCGCACTGCTATTGGTCGAGGTGCCGTTGCCCAACTCGTCATCGCCGTTGTATCCCCAGGCCCACACCGTGCCGTCGCTCTTCAGCGCCAAGCTGTGATGAAAGCCGCCATCGATAGCCACCACGCCTGAGAGACTGCTCACCGGCACCGGCGTGCTGCTGTCCGTGGTGGTCCCATTGCCCAACTGGCCCCAAACGTTGAGTCCCCAGGACGAGACCGTGCCGTCGCTCTTCAGCGCCAAGCTGTGATTGCCGCCGCCGGCGATGGCCACCACGCCCGAAAGACTGCTCACCTGCACCGGCGTGCTGCTGTCGGTCGTGGTGCCGTTGCCCAACTGGCCATTGCCGTTCCATCCCCAGGCCCAGACCGTGCCGTCGCTCTTCAGCACCAGGCTGTGATAGTACCCGCCGGCGATAGCTACCACTCCCGAGAGACTGCTCGCCTGCACCGGCGTGCTGCTGTTGGTGGTGGTGCCGTTGCCCAACTGGCCGTAGGCGTTAAATCCCGAGGCGAAGACGTTTCCCGCCGACTGCCGTGCGCGATTCGGAGCGGCAATACAGGGCACGGTGAGGGCGAGCATCGTCGCCACCAGCATCGTCAGCCGTATGGCGTTCGGAGTCTTCCGCCGCAGCCATGCTGCGGCGCGGTATGCCGTTCGGTGGGCAGACAAGTTCAGGAGCAAGTTGCGGCAGGCGGCGACGAACACACGAGTACACGTCCGCGACATCGGTTGGACCTCACAATGAGTCGAAGCTCTTGAAATCTTGGGGGAGGGCGCAGCCCCATACTGCGACAGCACACATTCTAGTCAGAAAGCCGCGCCGTTCAACCATTTACGCGAG